>Ga0134125_10008417_pt1 | contig 11632 bp, 8 predicted proteins | sample KB31751_FD_96464 | JGI IMG/M metagenome (GOLD analysis project Ga0134125, IMG submission 96464) | Terrestrial soil microbial communities with excess Nitrogen fertilizer from Kellogg Biological Station, Michigan, USA - KB3-175-1 | ecosystem: Environmental > Terrestrial > Soil > Unclassified ... | reverse complement strand
CTGGATGGACAGGTTGAATCGGTTGGCGTTTTCCGCCGCCGTCTTCCAGGAACCATCGCCGGTTTCCGCCGCCAGACGTTGCCAGATGATGGCCATCTGCGAATTGCCGGTCACGCAGGTCCAGCGGCTGGCGGGCCGCCAAGCCGCATCCAGCCTGCCAGGCAAGGCCCCGTCGCGGCGCTGGGCTTGCGCCACGGCTCTTGCCGTGCGCGCGGCAGCATCCACGAAGCCACTGTTGGCGGCAATCAAGCCGACTTCCAGAACGCCGCGCGTCGCATAGGCGATGGTGTGCGTGAGCGGCCGATCATTGTCCTCAAGATCGTTGTTCTCCAACCATCCATTCGGGCGCATCTGGGTGAGCGCCCATTGCACATTGCGGACCGCCGCATCCAGGTATTGTGAATCGCCGAGGATGAGTCCGGCCTTGGCCAGCGCGAAAGCAACGCGGGTGTTGTAGGTATTCAATGCGTGCGTTGCAAACGGCGAAGCGAAGCGTCGCCAGGCGCCGTCGGGATCCTGGGCGGCCATCAGCCAGTCGGCCGCGCGCGTCGCCGAGTCGCGGAAACGCGCATCCTGCGTCTGTTGCCACGCGGACAACCAGCCGAACAGGACCTGGCCGGTATTGAAGATCGTCGGGACGACTTGTTTCGCATCCAGCGTGCCGGCGCGTACGCCGCCATCGGGAAGCTGGATGGTCGATTCCCATTCGGCCATCCGGATGGCGCGTTCCCGCCATTCGCCCTCGCCCGAGAAATCCGCGTAGCGGAAGAAGGTCGGAATGATGTAGCCAGTGGTCTCCGGGTAAGCACCGGTCCATGTACGCTTCGCCGCGTCGTAACAGGCACTGACGCCGCCGCAACCGGTGGCGTCCTGGGCGCGCGCCAGCCATTCGGCTGCGGCCTGCAGGCCACGGCGAGCATCGTTTGCGGGCCGTGTCATTCGCTTGGGCAGGAATCGGCCGACCACGCTCATGGTTTGCTCCGGGCCGCGTGAGTGGGCGGTATTGTCCTGGATGTTCGAATGCGCACCGCACGCAGGATGCGCCTCAGGTTCTGCACCAGAAACGGGAGCGGATCATTCCACCGGGCCACGGCGTCGGCCACGCGTCCACCGCGTGGAACACCTTGCCCCGGACGTTGATTCTGCATCTGTGCCGATCGCGTATCCTCGGATCGTACACGCCAGACCACAGGCCGCCGGTTCACGACGGGCGCAGGAAAGGGCAGGTCGAGTTCGGAACAATACGCCGCGTAGGGTAGATTGACGCCGTTCAAGGTCGCGACTTCCTCCTGATAGTCGGTGCGGCCGATGGTCGGCTCCACCATTCGAAATTCATGCGTACGTGCGTCGCGCTTGTATTCCATGCCGGCCATGCCGACCACGGCTGCGTCGCGGAAAAAACGTGCGGAGAGCTGCGACAGCTCGTCGTGAGCCTCGGGCGCAGCCGTGCAACTTGCCGTACCGCCGACCTGCGGGGGCCACGAACGAATCTTGCGGCCAGTGAACGAGGCGGCGACCTGTCCCTGCCTGTCGAGGTACTGAAGACAAAAGTAGATGTTCGAATCCGGCCCCTCGATCCACTCCTGCACCACCACGTCCTGCATGACCGCGAGAATACGGCGCAACAGGCCGGCAGCTTCCTCGACACTCTCCACGCGATAAGCCTTTTTGAATTGATGGCCGTATTCGGCATGCCGTTCGCCAGGCTTGATGACGACCGGATAATGCAGGTTCTCGAGTGCCGGCAGATCGGCGGACGCGCGGATGTGCACCAGCGGCGGGATGGGGCTGCCGAGCTGTTCGGCGAGGTGCTGGAATCCCTGCTTGTGCAGCAATGCATCCACGACCTCTCCGGGGGGCAGACTGAAACGATAAAATCCCGACAACCGATGGCGTTGCTGCGATATCGTCTTGACCGACTCCTCCTGGGTCAGGAACAACACCGGGCGCATACCGGAAAATTGTCCCGTTCCGAGGCGCACGAGTTCTTCGACCAGCGTTTCGCCTTGCAACGCTCGAACCTTCAAAGGCTTCGCGGCGCGGGTGTACATCTCCGGGCGCCGTTCATCGGAATCCAGCAACCAGACCGGCACCCCCGCGCGTGCCAGACTGCGCGCCACACCCAGACCGTTGGCGCCCGCGCCCAGAACCACAGCGGGTGGGTTGGCGCCGCCGGACGGAGTCGATTTCATACCCGCCACGGAGCGGGAATATTGATTCATGGCATTGTTCCCGACCGCGCACGAGTCGGCCCATTATCGGCAACATTGGCGTACAGGGCGCACTGCGCGTCCACGGTAGGACCCCATCCCAATCGCTCCGCAACGCCGCGAACCGCAGCACGTGCGGGAGCTTGGTCCCGCAACCGCAGCCAAGCCGACGCGATGGCTTCGGCACTGCGTTCGCTGGCTACCATCCCTGCTGCCGGCGTGTTGATCACCTCGGCTGCACTCTCGAAGGGCGCGGCAATCACCGGCGTACCGCAAGCCAGCGACTCGAGCATCACGTTGGGCATGCCCTCGCGACTCGACGCGAGCACCAATGCATCCGCCGAGTTGTAGTAATCACACAGTTTCACCTGGGGGAGGGTGCCGAGGAAGCGCACGCGCGCGCCGATACCCAAGCGCCCGGCCAACTGCCGCAAGTGTTCCTTTTCGGGACCTTCGCCCACGATTAACAGCGTTGCGTCAGGCGTTTTGGCCAGCGCCGCGAGCGTAAGATGGACACCCTTCAACTCGACCAGATGGCCCACCGCCAACCAGACCGGTCCCGTCAGGCCCATTCCAGCCCGAATGGACGCGCGATTGCGCGGCTGGAAACGCTCCAGATCGACGCCGTTGCGCAACACCGTGATCTTGTCCGCATTGACGCCCAAGGCCGCGACCTTGTCCTTCAACGCCTGCGATACGGTCACGACGGCAGCGGCATGCCCGGCTGCCCATTGCATTTGCCGACGCGGCAGACGATGGCGCGATATCTGGTTTACATCGCTACCGCGGGCGGTGATCACGACCGGCTTGCCGAGCGCTTCGCCAAGCCGCGCGGCCACCACGCCGTCGGGGTAGAAATAGTGCGCATCGATGATATCGAACGCTTCGGCGCCGACCATCAAATTCCGCAACACCGGAAGCAAGGCGCGATACATCAGGGCCGGCGCAATGCTCATGCCCACTTTCGGAATCACCGGATAACGCGGATGCAGGATCTGCACGCCGTGGCGGTACTCGCGTTTCGGCGCCCGGGCAAACGCCGAGTAAGCGCCGAAGCGTTGGTGCTTGAACGGAAACCATGGCACCGGCGCCACCACCGTCGCGGTGATTCGGTCGGAATCCAGCAGATGGCGCAAGCGCTCCTCCACGAACATGCCGTGGCGGGGTTGCGCCGCATTCGGATACAGGCTGGTGAAGACCAGCAAGCGGGGCTTGCGTCCGGGTGCGGCATCGGCAGAGGCGTGCGCCGCGTCGAATTCATTTTTCCGCGGCGACACCACGTCACCTTCCACCCAATCGACCGCAGCAATCTTCATGTCGCGGCCTTCGAGAGTGCAACCGGCGCCTGCACATCGTCGGGATAAAAGCGGGATACCGGACTGATTCGCAAAATTCGCAGGATGCGCTCGATGACTTGCGGTGCCAACTCCGACCGCCAGCGTTCCGCCGACGCCAGCGGATTCTTGAACACGCTGTAGTAATCCGTTTCGGTCGCATGGGTGCTGGCTCGGATGAAGCTTTCGGTCTGTGGTTGCCAGCCGAGTCCAGTGAACTCGAACATCCGCCGGGTCGTCGCGAGCGGATTCGCACAGACATCCTCGTAGCGCACCGTAAGCACGCGCTCGCAGCTCGCGATGTCCGCAAGGATCTTCTCCTGGGTCAACACCCAGCGCCACGCCAGTCGTTCCTCGGGCGTGAGCTGCTTGATATCTTCCAAGCTGAGGCCGTGCGTTTTTCCTGTGTTGGTCGCCAACAGCGCCTTGAACATCCACAGGTCTTCGCTGCTCGGGATCAGGTCACCGAAACGGCTGGCCGCCTCGCCGCGCAACACCGATGCCACATAACCGCAAGGGTGACGCATCAGATGAAGGGCGCGGGCATCCGGCAGCACCGCAATGCATACCCCCAGCCGCCCCGGCGACTCGATGGATTTCCAGACAACGCGCATCGCTTCGCGACCTGCCCCCGTGGGCCGGCACAGACAGGGGAAATTGCGATGCACGCGACTTGCGACCTTGGCGACAGACACCCCCATGCGATACGCGTACAACCCGGTGGCGGACTGGTAGCTCTTGGGGAACAACGGTTGTTTCCCCACCACCTTGGCGGAGCGCACCTGCGGCAGCGAAGCGACAAATCGCTCCAGCTCTTCGCGATACTCGGGCGCAGTCTCGATTTCGGGATACAGCGGGAAGCTCAACCGGTGCACGCTGTCCGGCTCATGCCGGTAGAGCGTATCCGGATGGCTGTCGAACAGTTTGCCGATCCAGGTGGTACCGGAGCGCGGCATACCGAACACCAGAATGCAGCGACTCACGACAATGCCCCAACGGCGAGGGCACTGTCCGGCCGTGCGTCGGGAGCCATGACGGCAGTGGACTGCTGCATGCGGCGCAAAAAGGCATCCAGCATCAACAGGCTCCAAAGCGTCGGGGCGTGGTCGCGCCGGCCAGACACATGCTGTCGCAGCAGTCGATCGAGCACCGCCGGTTCGAAATAACCGCATTCGGCCACGGCTCCTGCGAGCAACGCCTCCCGCGCGCGCTGCGCAAGCGGACCGCGCAACCAAGCCGACAGGGGTACGCTGAAACCCATTTTGGGCCGGTAGAGCACGTCATGCGGCAAATCCGGTTCCAGGGTTTTCTTGAAGATGTATTTGCCCACGCCACCCCTCAGCTTCAAAGCCGGCGGCAGACTGGATGCCCATTCGACCAGCCGGTGATCGAGCAGCGGCACGCGCACTTCGAGGCTGTGTGCCATGCTGGCTCGATCCACCTTGGTGAGGATGTCGCCGGGAAGCCATGTCTTGAAGTCCAGGTATTGCGCCAGCGACAGCGGATGATCGGTAGGCGCGCGCGTGGCGTGCGCGCGGAACACTTCGTGCGCGCTGTAATCCTGAAGCTCGCGCTTGAAAGCCGCGCTGTAAAGCTGCCGTCGCAACGCCCACGGCGTGGTGCTGACGCTGTGGAAATAGGCTTCCGCGTCGTCGCGGGCCAGTGCCTGCAGCGTGGTCTTGGCACGCAGCGGTCGCGGCGCCCAGTCGGCCTTGGGATAGATGCTTCCCAGGAGGCCGAACATCGGCTTGCGCAGCGACCGCGGCAAACGCGCGCGCAGTCCGCTTTCCCATGCATGCAGACGATAGCGCCGGTACCCGGCGAAATTCTCGTCACCACCATCGCCGGACAGCGCCACGGTCACCTGGGTGCGCGCCAGTTCGCAGACGCGATAAGTCGGCAGGGCCGAGCTGTCGGAGAACGGTTCGTCGTAGATGGCGGCCAGCGTGTCGAGGAGCGAATAGTCATCCGGGCTGACCCGCTTCTCGAAGTGCCGTGTATGCAGATGTTCGGCCACACGCCGCGCATATTCCGTTTCATCGAACGCGCCATGATCGAAACCGATGGAGCAGGTGCGCACTGGCTGGCGCGACGTCCGGCTCATACTGGCCACCACGGCGCTGGAATCCACGCCGCCGGAAAGGAATGCGCCGAGCGGCACGTCCGCAATCATCTGGCCTGCCACGGACTCGTCCAGCAAGCCGCGAAGCTCCGCCACAGCTTCGTCCGATGTCACGCCGGCAACGAGCTTGAAAGGCACGTCCCAGTACTGCCGCGGGACCGGCGCGGGTTCGCCGGCACGCCAGCTCAGCCAATGCCCCGGAGGAAGTTTGAAAATCCCGCGGTAGATACATTTGGGATCCGGCACGTAACCGAGCGCCAGATAATCCTCGAGCGCTTGCGGATCGATCCTGCGTTCAATGCCGGGGTGCACCAGCAATCCCTTGAGCTCGGACGCGAATACCAGGTCGCCGGCGTTCGTGAAGCCGTAGTAGAGCGGCTTGATGCCGATGGGATCGCGCGCAAGGTGGACGCGCCGGGCGCGCATGTCCCAGATCGCGAAGGCAAACATGCCGACCAGCCGCGTGAGACATGCCTCGCCCCAATGCTGCCACGCACGCAGCAGCACTTCGGTGTCGGAGCGACTGTGGAACACCACGCCCAGTGCTTCCAGTTCGGCTTTGAGCGCGGGGAAGTTGTACAACTCGCCGTTGTAGACGAGGGCGAGACCGGCCGCTTCATCCACCATCGGTTGCTGCCCGTGGCTCAGGTCGATGATGGAAAGGCGGCGATGCCCAAGGCCCACGCCCTCGCCGAGATACAGCCCGGCTTCGTCAGGCCCGCGATGACGCTGCGCATCCCGCATGGCCAGCAGCACCCGTTCATCGACGCGTGCGTCCCTCGCCAACACGATGCCTGCCAGACCACACACGTCACTGCTCCTTGTGTTCGGCCAAGCCGGACATTGCACATGGTCGTGTGGCAGCCGTCCGCTGACCCAGCAGTTTGTCGTAAAGCGCAGCGTAGGCCGACACCATGTCGTTCACCCTGAATCTGGTTTCCACTAGCTTGCGGCCGGCGTCACCGTGCTGCACCCGCAATGCTTCGTCGGATACGTAATTCGCCAGAGCCCGGGTCAATGCGAGGGGATCGCCGGCCGGAACCAACAATCCCGTGACTCCGGGTAACACAACCTCGCCCACGCCCCCGACTTCGGTCGCCACCACGGGCAAACCGGCCGCCATCGCTTCCAGCACGACGCCCGGCATGCCTTCGGCGATGGAGGAAAGTACAAAGATATCGAACTCCGGGAGGAGCGCCGGTACGTCATCGCGATTTCCCAGAAGACATACCTGCGTGGCAAGGCCCAGGTCTGCAACTTGCGCTTCGAGCATCGCGCGCCGCGGCCCTTCACCGACGATGACCAGGCGCAGACGACTGCGCACATCGGGCAGCGACTCGCACAGCAAATTGAAAGCGGACACCAACCCCGCCTGATCCTTGACCGGGTCCAGCCGCCCGACGGTTCCAATCAGGATCGTGCCGGGAGGCGCGAAGGATTCCAACAACGGGCGTGTCAGCTTCTTCGCAGGCGCAACGACAAAGCTGTCGACATCAATGCCATTGGGGATCCAAACCACCCGCGCTGGATCGATACCTACGTTTTCTATCAGCCAATCATGCAGGTCCCTGGAAACCGCCAGATATCGATCAATGAATGGCGTCATCCAGCGCCGTAGATAGCGATACTTGCGGCTCTCTCCGCGCGGGTCGCTGGCGTCGCGGCCACGCTCGCCATGAACGATGCGACGCGCCCCGGCAATCCTTGCGACAGGCGCTGCATCCAGTGCACCGAAATTATACGTATGCACCAAATCCGGTTTCAGTTTTCTCAACGCTTTCCACAACCTGAAGTAGCAGCTCCAATCCTTGCCGGGTTTTTTTTGCAGCGCCAGGCAGGGTACGTTGGGGTCCGCGATCTTTTCGCGGAATGCGCTGAATCCATCAAGGCAAATCACCGCGTGACGGTATTTTGATCGAGTGTGATTGATGACGGTCACCAGCACGCGCTCCATGCCGCCGGTATCCAGGCGGTAGAGCACATGTGCGATGAGCGGCTTCTCGTTCATGGCCCCATTCCTGCCATGTCGGGCGATCGCTGCGTATGCGATTCCGGCGCACCTGCCGCGTGCAGCGCACGCGCAAAACCACGCAAACGCTCACGCGCCCGATCCGCATCGCTGCTGGCGACCGGCAACGACAAGGCCCATACCGAAGACCGAGGCACGCGGCCGCGCAGTACGTCCCACGCCTGCAGCAGCTTGGTCAGCACCGGAGATGACGTGCAACGTTGATCCACGCAGTACCAGTACCACACCAAGCGCGGACCCGTGGTCTCGGCCAGCCGCAGTTCCCGAACCGTCACATTCATCCCGTTGGCAAAATCAACGCGCCTGGCGGCGCTTGCAAGGATGTGCGCCTGCGCCGGGTCGTAGACGTCATTTCCATACGTGATCAAGGTATGTCCGCGACGAGGCTTGCCGGTATAGACGGCATGAAACAGCCCGATCACGTACCCGCTGGCGATCGATCGATATTCCGCTTGCACTTGTCCCGCGGCTCCCTTGAAGTCAGGTCGCCACCCTTCTGTCGGCGCTCGCGGCCCGGACCACCCCGCAAGCGTCGGAGCGGTGACACGGAGGGTTTCTGGCGACGCGTCCGCCTGTGTAAATCCTGCGGCCAAGACCGGGCCGGCGATCAACAACGCGATCGCCATCGGCCAGACGACGGTACGCAGGGCCGTGGGTCTGTCGTCGCTCGCATGACGATGCTCTGGCACCACGAGACGGTCGCGAAAAAACCAGCCGGCCAGCAACAGCAACACCAGTACCGTGCCGAAGAACTGCCAGCCGAAAATCAGGTGATCGGTGCCGGTGGCGTATTTCATCCCCCACGTATCGCCGATCAGCACGGTGAAATATACCCTTAAGCCGTTGGCAATGATCGGTACCACCGCCGCCAGCACCACGAACGCCAGTCGTTTCCACCAGCGCTGATACATCAGGTACGCATACAGGCAACCGAGCGCGGTGCAGGCGATGAAGAATTTCACGCCGCTGCAGGCGTCCGCCACCATCCACGTCGCCGAGGGCGTCATGATCTCCCGGCCGTTGAGCAGCACCGGCGTGCCGGTCAATTCCAGGGCACGCACCGCGAAATGCGCGGTAATGTCCTGCAATGGGCCCACCAGGGCGTTGCCCCAGGGCACGGCGAACACCACGAGATATCCGAGCGGGAACTTCAGCAGCCACAATGCACGCCAGCCCCAGGAGGCGAGCACCAGGCACGGGAACAATGCCACGAACGCGAAATGTTGCGCCAGGTTGACGTCGAGCGACTGGCCGGCGTACCAGATGCCCACCAACACGACCACCGCGGCCAAGCCCCAGGCACTCGGCACAGGCGGGTTCGCGCGCAGTTGATGGCGCAGATTGAACGCCGCCCACAGGCTCAATGGGAAGATCAGGAACGCATACTGATAAGTACCGTCATGCGCCCACGCCCACACCAGCGATTGCAGGGTCTGCCGGTAACAGACCAACAGCAGCAACACCGCGATGGCGAAGGCGGTCGTCGCCAGTACCCAGCCGGTGGCGCGCACGGGAAGCCCAGCCTTGGCCGCGATATTCATGAGCAGGCTTCCAGGCTGCTCGCGCTTGCAGAATGCACGCAAGCCGAATTCGGCCGCGCACCGCGCAACACTTTTTCGTAAGCATCGAGATTGCGCGTCCAGTCGTAGCTGGACAAGACCTTGGCGCGCGCGGACGGCACCCGTACAGGCCGTGGGGATGCCAGCCAACGCAAGGCTTCTGCTGCCATGACCGCGGGCGAATCGCTGATGCAGCCTTGGCGACCTTCGAAGTCCTGGATGCCCTCCCAGGCCTCAGGCGTTGCCAACACCACCTTTTCCATCGCCAGCGCTTCCAATACCTTGTTCTGGATGCCGCGGGCGATGCGCAACGGTGCCACCACGGCGTGGGCGTGCGCCAGCCAAGGCCGCACATCTTCCACCCTGCCGGTCACGGTGATGCCGGGAATTTCGCCCAATGCCTGAACCGCCGCGGCCGGGTTGCTTCCCACGATGTAAAAGCGCGCATCCTGTCGCCGCGCAACGACCCGCGGCCAGACTTCGCGCGCGAACCATTCGGCCGCATGCACGTTGGCCCGATAGTCCATGGCGCCCACGAACACCGCTGCCTTTTCCTCAGGTCGGTAGGGACTGACACTGGACCGTTGCGGATTCCAGTATCCGGCATCCACGCCGTTGGGAATGCCGTGTACCTTGCCCGCCGCTTCCGGCAACAGCTGCCGGAAGAACGCCGCTTCGGCTTCCGAGACAAACACGCTCGCGTCGAATTGCGTGGCGATCGTACGCTCGAAACTGCTCAGTCGCCGGGCTTCGCGCTGGTAAACCAAGCGCGTCAATCCACCGTGCGCTTGTGCATACTGACGCCACTTGTCGGAATCCACATCGACGAAATCCATCACGCGGCGAAGTCGGGGGTGCCGCATCACGAATGGTGCGACACCGGACGAAAAGCACACTGCCAAGTCCGGCTTTTCCTCCGCGAGAACCCGCTCGACCCAATGCTGCATGACGCGGTCGCGGTAAATGCCGACCGTGAGCGCTTCGCCTCGGACCAAAGAGGCAAGTGCACGCCAGCGCGTGCGCCACGGTCGCAACGGCCGTACACAGGTCCCGGCACACAAGGCCTCGACCGCCGCCAAGTGCCGCCAGTCGGCCGGGTCGTCCACGAAGGTGCCCAGATAAACGCGGTAACGCTCCGCGAGCCGCCGGAATATGCGATAGGAGCGGATCTTGTCGCCCTTGTCGGGCGGCCATGGGAGGCGGTGGCAAAGAAACAATACCGAGTCCATGGCTAGCCCAGATCCCGCGCGAGCCACGGGCCCAGCGTGCAACTCACGGGCAGCGGCAACCGCTGCCAGGCCTTGATGAACAGGCTGTATTTGCTGTTGGTGGGACTGATGTTGGGAACCTCTTTGTTCCGCACCAGATGGTAGGCATACGGCAATGGCTGAGGCTCGAAGCCCCAGTGCTTCTTGAAGTGATAGGAGCCCGTGTCCTGTTTGCTGCGGCCAAAGTCGAACAACCTTGCGCCACGCTCGACGGCGCGCTGCATCACCGCCCAATACATGAAATCGTTGGCCGCGAGATCACGGGCGCGTGCCACACCGCCGCCGTAATAAGGATGCACTTCATCGCGGAAGTAAAAGTTCATGACCGCGGCCACGGGTTGCTTCTGATGGGTGACCACGGTGATCTCGCAATCTTTCCCGAACGCCTGCTGCAGCTTCATGTAGTAGGCGCGCGGCAACACCGGTGTGCCCAGGTTGCGCACGCTCTCGGCGTACACGCGGTAGAACTCGGCGATGTTTCCGTCATGGCGCGCCTCGAGGCCGAAACCGATGGCCTTTCGAACCATGGCGCGTTGCTTGCGCGGGATCGCCTTCAGGTTCTTGTCGTGATCGGCGTCGATCGACTTGCGGAAGCTGACGTACAACTCCTTGACCGGCCAATCCGAAGCACGCACCTCGCGGTTGCGAAGTTCAAGATAGCCCACGCGCAGTTTGTCGGCGAGGGCAACGGCCGCTCGTGTCAGGCACGCTTCACTTTCGGCATCGGATGCCACTGCCCCGCCGTATACGCAGAACGGCGTTGAAATCAGCGCATGGCCGAACAGCCAACTGCGGATTTCGGCGAGCGGCAATATGCCGGTGATGACGCCGTGCCGTTCCGAATACAGATAATGGCAACGGTGGCCGAGCCCTTCGATGACTTCGCGCCAGGCGGAACGATGGAAAAACGTGGATTGCGGCGCGCCCGCGACAAATGCGTCCCAGAGCGCTTCCTCACCCCGATCCAGGCGTTTGACGACACAGGCGTTGGCGGGAAAACCGTCGTTCGCGTGGTCCGGCATGCCGCATCCCCCTCATTGCGCGCACAGTTCGGCGGTCGCAAGCGTCGCGACCGGATACACGGCGTGCCCGGGAGCGAGAAACACCCGG
>Ga0134125_10008416_pt1 | contig 11632 bp, 12 predicted proteins | sample KB31751_FD_96464 | JGI IMG/M metagenome (GOLD analysis project Ga0134125, IMG submission 96464) | Terrestrial soil microbial communities with excess Nitrogen fertilizer from Kellogg Biological Station, Michigan, USA - KB3-175-1 | ecosystem: Environmental > Terrestrial > Soil > Unclassified ... | reverse complement strand
GTTCTTCAAGGACAGCACGCCGACGGACCTCCAAACGGCCATTTCGCTCATGATCACGCACAGCGATAATTCCGCAGCGGTCTGGTGCGAGCGTCTTGCCGGCGGCGGCGCGGCGATCAACGAATGGCTGGAAAAGAACGGGTTTACCGCCACCCGCGTCAATTCGCGTACGCCCGGCCGGGAGAAGGAAAGGGAACAGTACGGCTGGGGCCAGACGACGCCCCGGGAAATGGCGAAGCTGGTGACAATGATCCGCGACCAGCAGGTCGTCAACCCGGCGGCCAGTCAGACAATGTACCGGATCATGACACACGTGTTCTGGGACGAATATGCGCTTTCCCAGATCCCACCTTATGTTCAGGCAGCGTCCAAGCAGGGCATGGTGGACGATTCGCGTTCCGAAGTCGTCCTTGTCAACGCTCCCCATGGGGACTATGTCTTCTATGTCGCGACAAAGAACAATAAAGACCAGCGCTGGGTGCCGGACAACGAGGCCTGGCAGCTCGCCAGGAATATCTCGTCCCTGCTCTGGAATTATTTTGAACCGCATTACGGCTGGAAACCGGTCGGACGTATCGAGTGACGGCTAATTTGCCTACCTTCAGTCACAAAACCGCGATCCATATGAGCGACACGATCCAAAGGGAGGACATCCGGCAGGAGGTATTCGACCTGTACGATGACTATGCGCACAACCGGCTCACCCGACGGGATTTTATGGAAAAGCTATCCACTTATGCCGTGGGTTCCCTCACCGTGCCGGCGCTCATGAGCTACATGATGCCCGATTATGCCAACACCCTCCAGGTGAAGGCCGATGATCCCCGGATAAAATCGGACTATGTCACCTACGATTCGCCGAACGCAGGTGGTAAGATCAAGGCCTTATTGTCCGAGCCCGCAGCGCACAGCAAGAAACTGGGCGGAGTGGTCGTGGTCCATGAGAACCGCGGCCTGAATCCATACATTGAGGACGTCGGAAGGCGATTGGCCCTCGCGGGATTCCTCTCCATCGCGCCGGATGCGCTTACCCCGCTGGGCGGCTATCCGGGCAATGACGACCAGGGCCGGGAAATGCAAAGCAAACGGGACCGAAACGACATGCTCCAGAACTTCATCGATGCATTCCATTATCTCCTTCAACATCCCGACTGCAATGGAAAAGTCGGCGTTGTCGGATTTTGCTTCGGCGGCTGGATCGCCAACATGATGGCCGTCCGCCTGCCGGACCTGGCCGCAGCGGTTCCCTTCTACGGCACGCAGCCCACCGCGGAGGAGGCGGCCCGGATCAAGGCCCCGCTGCTGCTGCACTATGCTGGTCTCGACACCCGCGTCGACGAAGGCTGGCCGGCATACGAGGCAGCGTTAAAGTCTAACCACAAGGAATATACGGCCTATGTCTATCCGAATGTGAACCATGGCTTTCACAATGATACCACACCCCGCTATGACAAGGCCGCGGCCGAATTGGCCTGGAAGCGGACAATCGATTTCTTTACTGAAAAATTGAGCTGACATTGGAGCCGCAAAAGCCAATCGATATCCAACCGACCCTGCAAAATGACAGCGTCCTGCTTTCTCCCCTTCGGCCGGAGGATTTCGAGGCCCTGTACCGGGTGGCCTCCGACCCGAAGGTTTGGGAACAGCACCCCAACCGGGACCGCTGGCAGCGGGAAGTTTTCCAAAAATTCTTCCAGGGCGCAATCGAAAGCAAAGGCGCCTTCAAGATCATCGACAAAGCCAGCGGCGAAGTCGCGGGAAGCACCCGGTACTACGACTATGACCCCGCAGCGGGACGCATCCTGATCGGCTATACCTTTTACGGGACAAAATACTGGGGGAGTGGTCTCAATCCGGCCGTGAAGCGGCTGATGCTCGATCATATATTCTCCTTTGTGGACAAGGTCCACTTTCATGTCGGGGCTACCAATTTTCGCTCGCAAGTGGCCATCCAGCGGCTTGGCGCAAAAAAAGTAGGGGAGGAGGCGATCGCCTATTACGGGGAGGCGCCGAAACTCAATTTTGTGTATGAGCTTGTCAGGCCGGGCGCTTTGCCCGATAGTTCAGTCCCGCCGCCGTCCTGCCGGTGACATGGTAGGGAGCCGCCGGCGCCGTAGATGAGGAGCAATACACCGAGGTACAGCAGGAGGCGAAGTTCCCAATAGATCGAGAACAACCTCGCCGACTCCAGCTCCGCTGCCTTTTTTAGCGTATCGCCGGAGATATGGCCTTCTTCGTGCAGTTGTTGGATCACGGGCAAGCGCATAGTTGTACAAACATACCTAAAAACGCTTTGCCCCCTCCAAATAGTATCTTACATTAGCCCCACCTTCGATTCATGCATTATGCGATACTGACATTCGGATCAATGGGCGATGTCCGGCCCTTCGTCGCGCTTGCCGCCGGCCTGCAGCAACAAGGACACCGTGTCACGCTCGCCGGCCCCGAGAACTTCAAAGCCCTTGCTGGAGCAGCAGGCGTTCCCTTTTTTCCGCTTGGCGGCAATATAGAAGAGCGCGTCAGAGACCCGGCCATACTGAGGCTCGTCAGGGCCCGGGACAACCTTCGTTTCCTTATCGGGCTGCTGAAAGCCAGCGACGACCTTCAGCCGCAAATATTTCGGGGTATGCTCGAGCTTTCCGGGCAGGCTGACGTTCTGCTGACAAGCACCCTCAATATTTTCTACGTGGATGCCATTGCGGAGCACCTCGGCAAGCGATGGGCCATGTTGCTCCCCAGCCCTCCCATGACAGAGACCGCCGCTTACCCCTTTCCCGATTTCGACGCTATCAACTTTCCCTGGTACAACCGGATGACCTACCGGCTGGTCAACTTTGCCTTCTGGCAAGTATTTAAAAAGCGAGTCCGGATTGCCCGCGCCTCACTCGGGTTGCCACCTCCCGCTACGAACCTTCTTCGTGCATATCTGAAGCGCGGTATTCCGATCCTGTATCTGTTCAGCCCGCGGCTTTTGCCGCAACCTGCCGACTGGCCGGCGAACTGCCTGGTCACCGGCTACCTTTCGCTGGAGGAAGGCCGCCCGCCGGATCCGGCTTTGACTACCTGGCTCAGGTCAGGCAGCCGGCCGCTGTATATCGGTTTTGGAAGTATTCCCATACCCGATCCCGATCTGGTAGCCGCAATCATCGCCCGCATCCTGGAAACTACGCCGCACCGGGTGGTTTTTTGCAAGGGCTGGTCGGAGTTGCCGTCACTTCCCGATGACCCGGACCTTTGCGTCATCGAACATGCCGACCACAGTTGGCTGTTGCCGCAATGTATAGCCGCTATACACCACGGCGGCGCGGGAACGACCGGCGCTACTTTGAAGGCACAAATCCCCTCCATCGTTTTGTCGCTGTTCGGAGATCAGCCGCAATGGGGGAAGATCGTGGAGCGGCGGGGTGTGGGTCTCCACTTGCCGTTCCGCAGGTTGACAGTCCGGAGATTTCTTCGCGCCCTTGAAAACGTCTTGTCGCCACCTTTTCCGCAACAGGCAGCGCTCGTAGGCGGAAAGGTCGCCAAAGAGGATGGCGTCCGGCTAACCATTGAAACCCTCGATTCTTTCTTCACTTAATCGAAAAGATATGATCCGACACGCCACTTTCGCCGATCTGCCGGCCATCGGCAGTCTGCTCCTGGAATTGGAGTATGAACCGGCGCCCGGCCTGGATGAGCGCGTCAGGCGGCTGATCGCCGATCCGGATGAAGCTTTGCTTGTCTACGAGCTGGACGGGGAAACGGTTGGTTTGCTTTCGCTGCATTTCATTCCCCAGGTTGCGCTCGGTGACTTTGCGCGCATCAGCTATTTTGTCGTTGCGGCGAAGGTCCGCGGGAAAGGTATCGGCGACGAACTGGAAGCGCATATCACGGCGCTTGCCCTTGCGCGCAATTGTGACCGGATAGAATTGCATTGTCACAGCCGCCGGATCGATGCGCACCGGTTCTATGACAGGCAGGGATACCGGGAGTCTCCGAAATACCTGGTCAAGTCGCTGCGGGCCGGACAGTAGCTGTATCATTTCCAGACATCCTGAGGAGCGAGTAGGCAAGGAGCGACGCGGGAACCAGGATCAGGGCGGGGGTCGCTTGGGGGCAGCGGGGTTTGCCCGGAGCACGTAGGTTGCGGTCGGGGCAGGACGGGTCGCTAGCGGTTCACCTCCCCGATCAGCATATACCCCGCGATCGCCAGGCCTGCCTTTAGCATCGTTGCTTTTGAGCCGGCGTTTTCCATATTGCACCGTGCAGCCGGCACGCGCCCGGCGAGATAACATTCCCTTTTGATCTGTTGCACCATATAGCTGCCGTACCCTTTTCGCCTGAAACTTTCGGTAACTTCCATGTAGATGTCCGCGAACGGCACATTGTAGTGCAGCATGAACCCGCCCGTCCCCACGATCTTTCCATCCACTTCCAGCACATAGTCGCCCTCGGGTTCGCTGTGGTGGTCGAACAGAATGTCGGTATCCTGCCGCGGACGGAAAATTACCCCGGGCAGCGTATACCGCGTCACCGTGCCCTCTTTGAAGAGGATGACAGGGGACTGGATGTTCCGCGCAAAGGCATACAGCAGCGCGGGCAGCACCGGGTCGTTGCTCTGGCATTCTATGTACTGAACTTCGGATGCCCGCAACAGTTCCGAGAACAACTCATTGGCGATCGACCGGAATGACGGAATGACATAGTATTCGAAGACGGTGTCCCTGCCCTTGATCTCCTGGCCCTTGATCGACCCGTAACCAACCGGAAGATTGTTGACGGTCAGCAGGTAGGAATCGGTCCATCCCCTTTCATGACATGCGTTGTACCGGATCTGGGTATTGGCTTCCTGCAGGTAGAGGACACGGAAGGGTTGAATATCCTTTAGATTCGTCCTGGTGGCCTTTAACTCCATAATTGGGAACTTTACAGAAAGTTAACTCAATTAAACGTAAAGCCAATCTGCAAATTGGCGCCGATCGATGCGGGCGCGCTATTCCCGAAGCGGGCGGGAAAAGAGATCGAAAACCAACAATCGGCGGCCCTGGTCTTACAATAGACCTTGTTGAGCACGGGCGTGAAACCATACCGCCCCTGTGTCTCGAACGCGAGCCTCGGGATCACATTGATATTATGGCGCAGACGGAATACGGGTCCGGGGTCGAACAACAGGTTGCCCGTTTTGCTCATCCCTTCTTTACCGGTGGGCTTAGTCCAGACCACAGACGGCGTGATCTCATAGCTGAACCCAAACCTCTTGCTATAGTAAATATTCAACCCCACCGGAAATCCGATCGTGGTGGAATGCTGAAATTCCGTCGTAGTCGAATTCTTGCTGAAAGTTACCCAGGGGATGATGAAACTGAGATAGCCCTTTACGTAGGGATAAGCCGGTGTGGCGGTATCGGGCGCCGATTGAGCCCAGGCACCGGTCGCCATTGCGCACAAAAGAACAAGGGAAAACAGCGTTTTTCTCATAAACAATTTTGGTCTTATTTTGCAATTGGCTACCTAAATTAACGTTTTCAGGATATGACACCAAGAGCGCGAAAGAGGCTGATCCGCTTTATCGGTTTACCCTTGCTAGTCCTTATCATCCTGCTCGCGATCGGCGTGGCGCTCTTGTATACCCAGCAACAACGGCTCGTGCGCCTTGCCGTCGGCGAGTTGAACGAAAAACTGCCTGGAGAAGTTCTCGTAGGTGGCAGCGAAATATCGGTCTTTCACAATTTTCCGTATATCTCCATCGCTTTGAACCGGGTAGAGCTGTTCGCCGGCAAAGACACGACCACGAGGCCCCTTCTCCAGGCAGGGAGGCTTTATGCGGGCTTCAGCCTTCCTGATATCCTTCGCCAGCGTTATCGCATAAAGGCCATCGGCCTGCGGGACGGCCATATCGACCTCGTCGAGGACACGAGCGGCAAGCTCAATATCGTCGAGGCGTTTACTTCCGGGAGTGACACGACGACCAAAACGTCCGCTTCTTCCGCTCTGGACCTGGACGTCAAAAAACTGGTCCTGCGGAACCTCGACGTTGCCTTCAGAGACCAACGCAGCCGCCAGCAAGTGACGGCGCATGTCGAGCGGATCCAGGCGGACATTACGGACGACAGCCTCCTGCTCCGCGCGGGGCTTAACGCCAACCTCGTTTTCAACTATGTTCGTCCGGGCGATACGATGCTCTGGCGGAACAAACGCCTGCAATCCGAGATCGAAATATCCTATGACAAGCCCACGCAAATGCTCCGGCTGCCGGTTGGTAAGATCAAGCTGGACAACGCCGCTTTCAGTATCGACGGGACCGCCGACCTGCTGCACGACAACACCGTCGATCTCAAATTCTCCGGCGACAAACCCGATTTCCGCCAGCTGTTTGCTTTTGCCCCGGAATCTTTAGCTAAAGAGTTGAAGCATTTTCAATATGACGGTGCACTGAGTTTCACCGGGTCGGTCAAGGGTCCCCTGAAGTCCGGCCGCCAGCCCCTGATCGAGCTGCATTTCGCCTGCACCAATGCCTGGCTTCACAACACCCAGGCGCACAAAAAGCTGGACTCGGTCTCCTTTACGGGGTCATATACCAATGGGCCGGCCCACAACCTCCGGACATCCGAACTGCAGCTGCTGGATATGCGGGCCCGGCCGGGCGAGGGCGTATTTAAGGGGAATTTTGTGTTGCGCGATTTTTCGGACCCGAAAGTTCTCATGCAGATCAATTCGGACCTGGAACTCGGTTTCATCGGCGCGTTTCTGGGCATCAAGGACCTCCAAAGAATTTCGGGCCATATTTCACTCAAGATGAATTTGAAAGAGCTGGTCGACCTCAGCCTGCCCCAGAAGGAAATGAGCGAACTGACGCAGGGCGTCCAGAGCGAGCTGACCGTGCGCGATCTGACCTTCCGCGTGCCTAATTATCCCTACCTCGTCAAAAACCTGGACGCCCATGCCCAGATGAAGGACGGCGTCGTTCGGCTCGACACGCTGTCGTTCCTGATGGGCAATTCGGACTTCGAGATGAACGGCTCGTTATCCGATCTTCCCGCCTTGTTCCACCACCAGGAACGGCCCGTGCAACTGAACCTGCATGTTCACAGCAACCAGGCGTTCCTCAAGGAACTGCTGGGATTCGACAGTCTTCGCGCGGCGAGGGCCAGGGAACAGGTCTATGGGTTTAACGTGGGGCTTTCCCTCACCACGTCCGTAGACGAGCTGCTGCATCCAAAACCTTTGCCAAAAGGGAAATTCGTTCTCAGCGACCTGAGCGCTACCTTCAAACGCTATCCCCATGCCTTTCACAACTTCGGCGCCGAGCTGACGATCAACGATACATCCATCCTGCTCCGCAATTTCGCCGGAAGCATCGATAGCAGCGATCTTCGGTTCAAGGGAAGGGTCAACAACTATGCGCTCTGGTTCGATAAGGTGAGGAAGGGTAAAACGGTCATCGCGTTTGATCTCCGGTCACAGCATTTGGCGATGAACGACTTGCTGGGTAAGCGTAGCCGCGAGTATATCCCTGCAGCGTATCGCCAGGAAGTGGGTTCCAATATCTGGCTTCGCTCGAAAATGGAACTACGGTATGACAGCACGTTCCGGTTCGCGAATATCAAGATCGGAAATATTTCCGGCTCCCTGCTGAAGCATTCGTACCGGCTGGACAGCATTAGTGGCAATTTGAAGTTTGGGATCGATCATTTTGTCAAGATCGATACGCTCAAGGGCAAAATAGGGCGCAGCGATTTCTTTATTAATATGCGGTTGTACGCCGGAGGGGACACCAACCGGCGGAAAAGGGAAAACTACCTGCAATTCAATTCGCGGTTCCTGGATGTGGACGAACTGAGCAACTACTATCAGGCAGCGGGCGACGCGGACACGATCGCGCTGCCCGCGGATGTGGCTACCGCTGCGGACTCGACCGGCAGCACCGCTGCGGCGGCTACACCGGCCAGCACGCCGGCGAGCAGCGCCCCAGCCGCCCTCGCCGCAACGCCGACCTCGTCGAACCATACCCAGGCATTCAATATTTTCCAGATTCCTTTCATCGATTTTAATGCTTCGGTTCATATCGACCGATTGCGCTATCACCATCTCGGTATCAAAAATTTCTCCACGACGATGCGGATGCGCACCAATCAGCAATTGTTCCTCGATACATTGTTCATGAATATCGCCGGGGGCTCCATCGCCGCCTCCGGTCATTTCAACGGCTCCGACTCGCACCGCATCCACCTTCGGAGCAAGATCGACGTCGAGGATGTCAACATCGAAAAGCTGATGCTGAAGCTGGACTATCTCGGCCAGGACTATGTTATCAACAAGAACCTGCGCGGCTCCCTCAGCGGCCAGGTGAACAGTTACCTGCAGCTCCTGCCCGACATGACCCCCCAGGTGGACAACTCCGAAGCGCAGATCGATCTCGAGATCCTCAATGGCTCGCTCGTCAATTTCGCGCCGATGCACGCGATGTCCGCATATTTCAAAGACAAGAACCTCAACATGATCCGGTTCGACACGCTCCGCAATTCCCTCACTTTCAAAAACGGGGTCCTTTCCATTCCTGACATGAACATCAATTCCTCGTTGGGCTTTATTGAAATCTCCGGGCGGCAGTCGATGGACACCCATATGGAATATTATTTGCGCATCCCGCTCAAACTGGTGACCCAGGCTGGCTTCCACATGCTGTTTGGCAAAAAGAAGGAGGAAGTCAACCCGGACCAGGTCGATGCCATCGAATACCGCGATAAAGAGAAAAAGGTCCGGTTTATGAATCTCAAGATCGTCGGCACGCCGGATGATTATAAAGTGTCGCTTGGGAAATCGAAGAGGGCTACATCATGAAGCGCCCGTCGATCATAAACATACATAATATGAAGCGAATTATTGTTTTATTCTTACTGTCAAGCTGTACGAATAACTCTGACATGCAGCAAGTCATTAATAGTAAGGATGTAAAGGAAATCGAAATCAGAAATGGTACAACTAACAATTACATACCAAAGAAGATAACAGTAACTGACAGATTCGATATAGGTTGGCTTGTCAGAGAAGTGAATACAATGACGCTATTAAATCACGAGGTGTCAGCCGGCAGCATCGAAGCCGCAGCGTCTGGCTTTTGGGCCTTCCTCAAACCGGACATCCACCTTTTCGGCAGCGGCCTGCCGGACAAAATAAAGGAAGCCTTGTATCTTGAGATTGGCGCGCTTTGTATCGCCGGGTTGGACATCGGCGCCGCCCTGCAGTTGGTATAGAATGAACAGCCAAAGAAGAAATACCAGCATATATTTGAACAATTGGTCGGTAAAATTGTGGGCGGCCCTTCAGAGATATTGCACTTCAAGGTGGGCGAGGAAGGCCAGAATATTTAACAGCCCTATCCGCCTCCGATGGCGTCGATCCTTCTTTTCATTTCCGCGCTGTCGGCTTCCGTCTTGGCCAATTCCACCGCTCGCCGGAACGCTGCCGCGGCTTTCTCATCATCCACCCCGCTATACAATTCCCCCAACAGCGCAAAGTAATAAGGGTTCGCGTCCAGTTGCAGCTTTTCCGCTTCAGCCAGCGCTGCGGTCTTTCCCCGGGTCTTCGCCAGCGCGTAGGTCCGGTTCAGGGCTGCAACGGGGGAGTACCCGAGCTGCAACAGGTGATTATATAGCTGCAGGATGTTTTCCCATTTTTCGGGACTTTCTTCTTTTACGCAATGCCAGTAGGCGATATTCGCCTCGAGGTGATATTTGGTGAGCGAATCCCCGGTGGCGGAACGACGCAGGAAATAGGCGCCCTCGCTGATCAGGGCCGCGTCCCATCGGCTCACATCCTGGTCCGCGTACAAGACCAGTTCCCCCTGCCGGTCAATCCGCGCATCCAGCCGCGAAGCGTGAAAGCACATGAGCGCCATCAGCGCATTGACGGGCGGGCGGTCGGTCAGCGGATTGTCTACCAGCATCCGGCATAGCCGGATCGCTTCCAGGCACAGCTCCCGGCGCGTCGCTTCCCGGGGCGCCGAATAGTACCCTTCGGTAAACAGCAAGTAGATGGTCGTCATGACCGTTTCCAGCCGTTCGTCGATCTCCCTCGGATCCGGCATGCCGATCGGGATGCGCAATTCCCGCAATTTCTCCCTCGCCCGGTATAACCTTTTGTTGATCGTTTCCCTATTTGTGAGGAATGCGTCGGCAATTTCTTCAATCCCAAAGCCGCAAAGGATCCGCAGGGATAAGCCGACCTGCGCTTCGACGGGAATGGAGGGATGGCAGATGCTGAACATCATCCGCAGCTGGCTGTCTTCGATATTCGCGGGGGAGAGGTCGATCCCGGGCTCCGTCGCCGGCTCACCGTCCTTTTTCAATTCCGGCGCGATCTTGCCGGCAAAGACAGCTTCCCTTTGCAATTGATTCCTTGCCTTGTTCTTGGCGACATGGTATAGCCAGGCCACCGGGTGCGGGGGGATGCCGTCTGTCGGCCAGGTTTGCACCGCCGCCAGGAAGGTCTCGCTGGCGATGTCCTCTGCGGCCTCCATGTGGTCGAACCCGAATCTCGCACAGAGCACCGAAACGATCTTGCGGTACTCCGTGCGGAAAAGATGCGGTATGAGCTCCGGTTCTGCCATTGTCGATGCGCGCTGCGGCTTTTGTTGAGGCATGGCGTGTCTTCCTGGGGATCATTTGTGCGTTCCATCGCGCCGGGCGATCCGGCGGACCTCGACGCTGTTGACGTCGCCTTGCAATACAGGGCATCCTTTGGCAAATTCGACTGCCTCATCGATAGTCTCAGCCCGGACGATCATAAAGCCGCCGATCGTCTCGGCGATTTCGCCGAAGGGCCCGTTGGTGACTACCGTGTGCCTCCGGACGACGCGGCTATCGTCGAAAAGCAACCCGGTACCGCTCACGAATTTGTTCTGGGCGGCAATCCCGCCGACCCAGTCCATGGTTTGCTTCATCCAGATCTGCATTTGCTCGGGCGATGCTATCTTTGAGCCGTCCTGGTGTCTCATGATCAAAATGTACTCGTCCATAATGGTAAATTTTTGGTGAATAAATCGTTTTATACACCTATTACAAGCCAAAGGACCCGAATTGGACAGGTAAAAAAAAATATTTTTGCCGGGTTGTCCAAATCCTCGCGGCCTGAACCTTATAGCATTAAAACACTCATCATGAAAGACTTTATGTTCCTTTTCCGCTTTCCCAACCTCGACCAGAGCAAGATCCCGCCGGCTGAATTCCAGGCCCTGGCGAAAAAATGGCAAGACTGGGCCGGGGGGATCGCCGCCCAGGGGCGCATGTCCAGCGGTGGCAACCGCCTTGCCATGGAAGGCAAAGTACTGAAACCCGGCGGCGTGATCACCGACGGGCCTTTTGTGGAGATCCGGGAATGCCTGGGCAGTTTTATCGTCGTCAAGGCGGAAAACCTGGATGACGCGACCACCCTGGCGCATGGTTGTCCGGCCCTGGATTCAGGGGGAAGCGTTGAAATCCGGCCGATCTATGGATAGTACGCGGGACCTGCCTTTGAAGGAACTGTTCCAGAAGGAATTTGCCAAAATGGTTGCAGTCATCAGCAACCTTTTTGGTTTGCAGCATATCGAAGTGGCCGAGGATATCGTCAGCGATACTTTTTTGACGGCCGCGGAGGAATGGCAAAAGAAGGG
>Ga0134125_10008415_pt1 | contig 11633 bp, 11 predicted proteins | sample KB31751_FD_96464 | JGI IMG/M metagenome (GOLD analysis project Ga0134125, IMG submission 96464) | Terrestrial soil microbial communities with excess Nitrogen fertilizer from Kellogg Biological Station, Michigan, USA - KB3-175-1 | ecosystem: Environmental > Terrestrial > Soil > Unclassified ... | reverse complement strand
CTTTCTCTGATCGCTGTGCTGCGAAAAGAAGGCAAGGCGCCCTCGTTTGAACAAAAGAGTAATTGACGTTCGCTGGATGTGATCGTGCAGAAGCTGAGCAAATACGAAAAAATTCTGATCCTGATCTTCCTGCTGACGCTGCCCTTCGTGAATCCATGGGTGCGCGGGGACGGAGTGGGATATTACGCGTTTGCGCGCGCTCCGCTAATCCAGCACAACCTCGATTTTCGAAGTGACTGGGCCCATGCGAACACCAGTTTCCGTATGGGACGATTTGACTCTGCGGGCGATGCGGAAACTATTAATTCCAGCCAATTTACTTCGACGGGCCATTTGGACAATCATTTTTCGGTCGGGCCGGCGATCCTGTGGATGCCTTTTCTGATCGTCGCCCACGGGACAGTGGTCGTTGCGCATTGGTTCGGCGCTCGCGTTTTAGAAAACGGTTTTTCAAAGCCTTATCTATTGGCAATGGCGCTGGGGACGGCATTCTATGGATTTGCTGCCATTTGGATCTCATTCAAGATCGCGAAGAAATTCCTGGCGGAGGAATGGGTATTCCTCGCGAGTTTGGCTATTTGGTTTGCAAGTTCTTTGCCGGTGTACATGTATTTCAATCCCTCCTGGTCCCATGCGCAGTCGGCTTTCGCTGTGGCGCTATTCTTGTGGTATTGGCTTCGGACTCTAAATGGTCGAACGACATTGCAGTGGCTCATCTTAGGTCTCATTGCCGGCTTGATGATGGACGTGTACTACATAAATGCCGTTTTGCTGGTGCTGCCGATGGGCGAGTCGTTAGTTGCATATTTCAGGGCGGCAGAGCAGCGCTCCGGTCTGCAGGCGGGGCTGATGCTGGGGCGGGACGCGCTGTTTTCCGTGGCACTGCTTGCGGCTTTTCTGCCAACACTGATTACGAAGAAGATCATCTACGGCAGCTTTTTAGATTTTGGCTACAGAGTTCACTGGTACTGGAATTCGCCGGCATTTTTTAAGGTAGCGCTGTCGGCCGATCACGGCTTCTTGACGTGGACACCGATCTTAGTGCTCGCTGTGGCCGGACTCATAACGGCCATCCGTCGAGACAGAGGTCTTGCACTGGGCCTGCTAAGTGCTTTTGTTTTATATGTGTACGCAATTGGATGTTATGAGGACTGGGACGGGATTTCTTCATTCGGGAACCGATTTTTTGTCTCCCTAACACCAATATTTGTAATTGGTCTCGCCGCATTTTTCGCGTGGCTTGCAGGAGTACTGGAGCAGAAGAGGGCCGTCTGGGTTGCCGGTGTAATAACGGTGACGCTGGTTGCGGCGAATTTTGGTTTGATGTTTCAGTGGGGCATGCACCTGATTCCGCCGCGGGGCTCAATCTCATTTAGCAAAGCGGCATACAACGAAGTTGTGGTTGTGCCGGGGATGGCGGCCGGGATGGTAAAAGCTTATCTGACTGGACGCAGCGCGCTGATGAAGAAAATCGAGCAGGAAGATGTGAAGCAACTTAAGTTGAGAGATGCAAACGAGTTACCGTGAGTGAGACGAATGCAATTCGCGCGGATGTAGCAATGCAGACTCGAGAAGTGCCCGTGCTGCGGATTGCGCCGGCTGGACGCTGGTGGGCGCTGCCGTTCGATGAATTGTGGGAATACCGGGAGCTGATTTATTTCTTCATTTGGCGCGACATCAAGGTTCGTTACAAGCAGACGGCGATGGGTGCTTCCTGGGCCGTAATTCAGCCGCTGGCGACAATGCTTTTGTTTACATTGGTTTTCGGGAAGCTGGCGCACATTCCGTCCGACGGTCTGCCTTATGCGGTCTTTTACTATGCGGCGCTGCTGCCTTGGAATTATTTCGCGACGGCTTTGCAAAAGACGAGCACGGTGGTGGTGAGCAATCAGCACATTTTGACGAAGGTGTATTTTCCGCGGCTTACGTTGCCGCTGTTCGCCGTCTGCACCGGCCTTGTGGACTTCGCTATCTCCTTTGGAATGTTTGTGATACTGCTGGCTTGGTACCACATTACCCCGACGCGGCACGCGCTGTGGTTTCCCGTGTTTTTGCTGATGGCGCTGCTCACGGCGCTCGGAGTGGGACTTTGGCTGGCGGCGCTAAATGCTTTGTATAGAGATGTTGCGCAGATTTTGCCGTTTTTGATGCAGTTCTGGATGTTCGGGTCGCCGGTGGTGTATTCGAGTTCGATGGTGCCAGCTAAGTGGCGTTGGCTCTATGGTTTGAACCCAATGTCAGGCGTGATTGAGGGATTCCGATGGTCGTTAGCCGGAAGCGGGACGGCACCGGGGACTTTATTTGCAGTGTCCGCATGTATTGTAATTGCGATACTTATCGGCGGTTTGGCGTTCTATCAGAAGATGGAGACGGAGATCGCCGACCGCGCGTAAGTGCTCCGGTTGCGTCAACCGTGTTGACGCAAAATGGTCAAAATGGCGCCTTAAAATGGGCTTAAACGGACAAGAAAGCCCACGTTTGGCGCGATCGGCGGCGTAAAAAAGCAGAGGCATTACGAAACGGAGGAGGCAAGGGAGGTAGGGGAAAAGGACATCGGATTGGGGTGAGCGAGCGCTCTAGAATCGATTATGCAAAATGGAAGAGTGCCCGATCAAACGGCGGGTCGACCGCTACAGAATCAGGAGGCGGAAGCTAGTCAAAAGCGCCCACGCAAAAGGTGGCCGCTACGGAAACCGAGGACAACCCGGGAAGCCGACTTTGCGGGTAAGTCGTCGGTTTTAGGAAAGCGCCGGTACTGAGACGCGGCGCTCCCGGAGAGTCAGTTTGTGGCGGTGAGCTGTTCGGGGCGCTTCAGTCCAAAGCGCTTGCCGACGAACAGGAGACCGATTAAGCCGATGCCGAGCATTAGGAGCAAGCTGGGCTCGGGGGTTGAAACTGCGTTCAGCGAGACGTTACCGAAATCGGCTTGGGGACCTGCGTCAGCTAGGAAAATCGTGAGGTCACCCGTGACGTTGGAGCCGGTGGTGAAGCTAATAGTTTCGGCCTGAAATGTGCCGGGCGTGATTAGCCCATTATTCGACCAAGTGGCATCCACGAGCGGGCCCGTTGCGAGGCCAAAACTGTAGTCGGTGGTTAAGTTATCGAGGCGGTTACCGACGTAGACGGTGAGCGCATAAGTAGTATTCGCGAGAAGCGCGCCGACATCCTGGGTCAGTTTGCCTCCGTTGATGTAGGCGATAGTCGTTTCGGCGGGGGGCAACGATGTGTAGAAGCTGGAGTTTGGCTGCCATGAGCCCGCCTCGGCTGCCCCGGAGTACGCCCAGCCCGTGATCGGCCCGTCGTTATAGGCGCAACCTGTTCCGCACGAGAGCGTAAGAGGCGCCCCCAGTTGGGAAAAATTGGCATTTACAATGGGTACGGAATCCGCTTTCGCGGAACTCACTGCGAACAGAGAAATCAGAGCAAGCACACAAATTATGACTAGGGGCTTCGAGAGCATTCGCCAATCCTCCGACTGCAAATTCCTCAGAGTGACCGGCGAGCTTGTGCGGAGACTGAGAGCGGTATTGCCGGGCGCGATCGTACTTGCAGTTTGTGTTCCACTCTGTGGCGAGGCGCATCGAGAGTGCAATTCGATGAAGAAGATGGGGTTAACACGCTGAGTGATTGCACAGGTCGACAAGATGTGACATTTTTTGCGCATATTTGCGGAAGAAGATTTCCTCAGGAGTTGCACTGAAGGTTGCTGGCGGAAAGTGTGTATTTCGATACAGGCTCAAATTGTGTTAACCACATGATGATAAAGTGGTTAGGAGTAGACGGAGGGAGCAACCCGTTCGCAAAAAGCGCTCAGGGTGAATTTCTCGCGAAAGCCGCGAGAAATTCAGGCGAGGCAAGATGAGTGAGGCGGTAATCCAAGTTGAGAAGTTGGGCAAGCGGTTTCATATCGGGAAACTGAAGGTGGCGACTACGCTGCGGGATGCGCTAACGAATGCGGTGAAGGCGGCCTTCCCTCGTCAGGGCAAGACGTTCGGGAGCCGTACTGCGGACGAAGATACGATTCTTTGGGCGTTGCGGGATGTGTCGTTTGAAGTCAAGCGAGGCGAAGTGGTTGGGCTTATTGGGCGAAATGGGGCTGGCAAGAGCACTCTTCTCAAGCTGCTGGCTCGGATCACGCGTCCGACAACGGGCTGGGCAAAGATTCGCGGACGTGTCGGGAGCCTGCTGGAGGTTGGGACGGGTTTCCATCCAGAGTTGAGCGGACGCGAAAACATTTTTCTGAGCGGCGCCGTGCTGGGGATGAAGAAAACGGAAATCCAGCGGAAGTTTGACGAAATCGTGGCGTTTTCGGAGGTCGAACGGTTTTTGGATACACCGCTGAAGCACTATAGCTCAGGGATGCAGATGCGGCTGGCATTTGCGGTCGCCGCGCACCTCGAGCCGGAGATTTTACTTGTGGATGAGGTGCTGGCGGTTGGCGATGTTGCGTTTCAGAAGAAGTGCCTGGGGAAAATGGAGGATGTGGCGCGGCATGGACGGACGATTATATTTGTAAGTCACAATCTTGCGGCGGTTTCGAGGCTCACGCAGTCCTGCGCATATCTTGAGAGCGGAGTTTTGAGGTTCTTTGGCGCCACGAAGGATGCAATTAAGCGATACGCTGAGGCCGAAGAGAATGACGATCTTATTTACGTAAACAAGGATCTGAGCAAATCCGAAAAGCCTCGGATAGAGTCCGTTGAGCTTCGGACCACATTTCCAGATAACCTGCAAATGAATAACTCTCCGTTGGACATTACAATAAAATTACATATCCCGTGTCCTGTGGCTGGTGCTTGCCTGTCGGTGCAGATTTATGACGCCAATCAAATAAACTACGCTCTTTTGTGGACTCAGGGCGTAGACGTCCCCATATGCCGAGAATCGGGAACTTACGTCCTGGCGGCTCACATACCCAAGCTTCGCCTCTATATGGGGACATATCGGTTACGCGTATTCTTCAGCGAGCCCCCGGGAGGTGAGGTATTCCAGACAGTAGGCGGGATTTGCCCCTTTGAGGTCAAGATGCAGGACAATTCCCGATTGTTTCAGTGGTGGCCTAATGAGTGCGCGTACGTAGAAGAATGCGAGTGGAGCGTCGTGGAGGCGAGCTCAGAGGTGCTGGCGTGAATCTGGCGGAGCACATCCGGAACGACGAGTATCTGAGTGAAAGATTTTCCCCGAAACGCGGGGATTTGACCTACCTGCACCTAGCCGACCTGCGTCTCGCACTTGAAGCAGTACGCACTGATCGCGAAATTCATATGTTAGATTACGGGTGCGGAGGCTCTCCGTACCGGCCGTTGTTTCCGAACGCAATCTATAAAAGGGCCGACTACTTGCAGAGTGGCAACGGCAGCCTCGATTATGTGTTGACCAACGATAGTCGCGTTGGCGAGCTTGATCAGACGTTCGACTTCGTTCTTTCCACACAGGTGCTAGAACATGTTAGCGCGCCCAATGTCTATTTGGCCGAATGCTTTCGTCTTCTGAAACCTGGCGGGACGCTTTACATAACGACACACGGCACATATCCGGATCACGCCTGCCCGTACGATTTCTACCGGTGGACAACCGACGGGCTGAGTCGGGATCTGGTCGCGGCGGGCTTTACCATTTGCCGCGCCGAGAAACTCACAACCGGCCCACGGGCCGCGCTGTTCCACTGTGATTGCCAGATCGCAAACCTATGGACGATGCGGCGCACGCTCTTGGCTCGTGAGATGTCTGTGTTTCGACGGTGTTACATACGGCTTCGACCGTGGCTTCACAAAACGTGCGACGACTATTTCCCCGATAATCGTGTCGTCAGAGATCATCTGGATCAACATCCGCTCTACATAGTAGCGGCATGTCTGGCTAGTAAGCGCGCATAGGCGGGAGCCTCTCAAATTTCAGGGCTGTTTGAGGAGGCCGGTGATAGGGATGAAGGCGACGCGGTATGGCATGATTTAGACCGGTCTGTAACGGGGATCGAGTTTCGAGCATTAGGAGGCCTGTTTCATGCTGGACTTTAAGCGTGCCGCCCAAATGGCATTCAAGAGCGTGGGCCTAGAAGTTAGACGCGCAGTACCGGCGCCCGCATTAGCTTCAGATGGTCAACCGCCGACATTAACTCTGGAGGTTCAACCACGGGGAATCCCAGTCGAGCTCACAAAGGAAGAGGGAGAGATGGTCGAGTATATACTTCGGAACCGACTTTCCATGACCTCCATGGAACGGCTCGCCACTACAATCATGGCCTGCAAGCATGCTGTATCCCAAAAAATTCCGGGAGATTTCGTAGAGTGCGGAGTGTGGAGGGGTGGTCATCCAATGCTCGCGGCATGGACGTTTCAGAGTCTTGGGTCTGATCGTCGCGTCTTCCTGTTCGATACTTTCACTGGCATGACCAAGCCAACTAAAAAAGACAGCGACGGCGGTGCTATGAGCGGCTTCCTTGAGAATCAGCGCGAGACTCACAACGAATGGTGTTATGCCTCACTAGAAGATGTGAAGCGGAACTTCGAAAGAGCTGGGCTCCTGACTGAGAGTGTCGTCTTTGTTAAGGGAGATGTGTTGGATTCGTTGAGTCGAGAGGAACTCCTTCCTCGGGGGGTATCCGTTCTTCGCCTGGATACTGATTGGTACGAGTCCACCAAGAAAGAACTGGAGGTTCTATACCCGCGCTTGTCAGTGGGGGGGGCGCTAATCATTGATGACTATGGCCACTGGGCCGGTGCGCGCGATGCTACGGAGGAATATTTTTCATCCCGCGGAGGGCGTCCCTTTCTGCAGTACATCGATTACACGAGTAGAGCTGGAGTAAAATTCGACCGGACGCGCTGATTCGATAGTGATTCGGAACAGTCAGCAAGAGCCGAGGCATGTAGTAAGGGGTACCGCGAGATGCCGCAGTTGTTCCTAGTTAGTTATGCCACCGATCAATTCCAGAGGGTGCGCCGTGAATTAAATGCATCTGCAATTGAGGTGGGAATACCGAAATCCAACATCCTTTCGTACAGTTTGGATGACTTGCATGGTTCCGCCTTTTATCGAGAAAACCGCGAAATCTTGGATGCTGTCTGTGGTGCTGGGTATTGGGCGTGGAAGCCGTACTTCATTCTGGAAGCAATGACTCAGCTTGATGATGGTGACGCGCTTTTTTATTGCGATGCTGGGTCTCTTTTTGCTGCTTCCCCTGCGCCGCTAATTGATCTTTGTCTGAGGTCGGATTCCGGTGTGGTTCTTTTTGACGCGAGGCCGCTGACGAACAGGCAGTTCACGAAGAGAGACTGTTTCGTGTGTTTAGGCTGCGACGAGGCAAAATACTGGGATTCGTTCGAAGTGATTGCGACAGTTCTAGTTTTGCGGAAGTGCGAGTTTGTGCTCCGATTTCTGAAGGAGTGGCTGGGATACTGCCGGGATGCAAGGGCGATAACTGATCAGCCGAATACCTGTGGGATGAAGGATCTGCCGGGTTTTATTCAACATCGCTGGGACCAAGCGATTCTTTCCGTTCTAGCCGCGAAACACTCCCTTGAGACGTACAGGAATCCGACATTATGGGGAAATTTCTTAAAGCTTCCGGAATTTCGCGCGGATGGTGAGATAGTTGCCTCGCCGTACAACCTCGTTCCCTCGATCCGCGATTACGCGAAATTGCCGCAAGAGAACTCGCGCTACGGGACAATTTTCATCATAAATCGGCAGCCCAACGTGGTCGGTAAGAAACCCATTGTTCCTCCCGCGGCTGAAATGACTGGAAAAAGGGACTGGTCGTTGACTCTTCGGAGCGCGACATGGATAAGGCGTGTTGGCAGGCGCTTAAGGATTAGATGATATGGGAACACCGATGGACACAGTTAGGCGTGTTAAACGTCTATTTCGACCGCAGGCTCGCGAATTGCGAGAATCATGCTCCACGCGGTCTTACTCACAATGTGGCGAGGACATCATCGTCGATTACATCTTTCGTCTGCGAGGTGTGGAGCGACCGTCGTTCATTGATATTGGCGCACATCATCCATTCTCGCTAAACAACACGGCTCGCCTCTACGACCGAGGTTGCCGCGGTGTTAGCATCGAACCCAACCCAGCGGCAATCCAGCTTTTCAATGAGTATCGAAGGGAAGATGTTAATCTGAACATTGGAATAAGCAACGAAGGCGGCAAAGCAGATTTCTTCATGATGGAAGACAATACTCTCAGCACTTTCTCGGAGCCTGAGCGCGACAAGATGGTGAGCCACGGTCAACGGGTGGCTGGAGTAACAAAGGTAGAGATGATGTCCCTCCCTGCCGTCATCGAGCAATTTTGTCGCGGTAGCTTTCCCGACTTCATGAGTCTCGATGTAGAAGGCATGGAGCTCCCGATATTGCGCTCTATTGACTTCGATAAGAGCTGTCCAAAGATCATTTGCGTTGAAATTGCCGACTATTCTCCGATCGGCGCGGGTAGGCGAAGGACAGAGTTGGCGGACGTGCTTGAGGACAAAGGCTACTATGAATACGCTAATACGAATCTAAACGCCATCCTAGTACAAAACCAATTCTGGTTCGGGCCGGTAGGAAAGAAGTAAGGGCGCTCCAGTCTGGAGACGAAACGGTCATGCCGAAGCTCTCGATCATCATTCCGACCTTCAATTCCAAGGCTTCGATAGAGGCGTGCCTAAATAGCATAACGACGCAAACGTTTAGAGATTACGAGATTGTCGTGCAGGATGGAGGATCTTCCGACGGAACCGCTGAGAAGGTAAAGAGCTTCCAAACGGCGAACTCGGGAGTCGACCTGAAACTGTTCAGCGAAAAGGACGAGGGTCCTTATGACGCGATGAACAGGGGCGTCCGGCGGGCCGGCGGAGAGTGGCTTTATTTTTTGGGTAGCGATGACGAGTTCTACCGGGCCGATGTTCTCGAATCGATATTTGTACAAGCGGATATCGAGCATGCGGGTGTCGTGTATGGCAATGTCTTAATCGCAGGTGAAGTGAGCTGGGCAAAGGATAATTCGATTTATGACGGCCGTTTTGATCTCGAGAAAATACTAAGTCGGAATATATGTCATCAGGCGATTTTCTATCGAACGGTATTTCACAAGTCTATCGGCGAATACAACATCAAGTACCCCGTATGTGCGGATTGGGATTTCAATCTGCGATGCTGGTCGAAACGCCCCTTCACATACGTTAACGTAATTGTTGCAAAGTTCTGTGCGGGAGGGATTTCCAGCACTCAAGCCGATCAGTGCTTTGGCCAAGACTTTGCTCGGAACGTGTTCGAATATTTCCATTTGTCGCTTGACGATCCTCTCCTAAACACACCGAGGTTTGCGGCATATGGAGAAGTTGTCAGAATGCAGCAATCGAGAGCGCCTTTGCGCCGTGCTTTTCGGCGTATTCGCGAAGCAGTGAGGGGGAGGAGAGGGCTGGCATCGTGAACGATCGTAGGGCGCCTGACAAAATAAGGGCGATTGCGTTTCATCTGCCGCAATTCCATCCGATTCCCGAGAACGATGCGTGGTGGGGCAAAGGGTTCACGGAATGGACGAACGTCGCGAAGGCGGAGCCGCTATTCCACGGGCATTATCAGCCGCATTTGCCTGCCGATTTGGGATTCTACGATTTGCGTTTGCCGGAAGCCAGAGCGGCGCAGGCAGCGTTGGCGGCTGAATACGGCGTTTATGGATTTTGTTATTACCACTACTGGTTTAACGGGCGCCGAATACTTGAGAGACCGGTGAATGAAATATGGAAAAGTGGCGAGCCGGATTTTCCGTTTTGCCTGTGCTGGGCGAATGAAAATTGGACACGGCGCTGGGACGGACTCGAAAGGGAAATCCTGCTGAAGCAGAATTATGGTGCCGAGGATGATTTAGCTCACATTCGTGCGTTAGCGCCGTTTTTTTTGGATCCACGGTACATCCGCGTGATCGGCAAGCCGATGTTTCTCGTTTACCGCGCTAGTCAGCTTCCTGAACCGGAAAGAACCACTGAAATATGGCGGAAGGAGGCGGAAAGAGTAGGCTTGAAGGGTCTGTTTCTCGTGCGGGTCGAGGCTGCTAAGGAACAAGGAGACCCCCGAATGCTCGGATTCGACTGCGCTGCCGACTTCCAACCGCATTTCGGGGCAGACCTCGGCGAGTGTCGCATTACGCGGCGCAAATGGTGGCATCGGCGAAGAATTCGGACTGCAGAGCCGGCGTTCTACGACAACCTAATATTTGATTACAGGGCTTTGGCAGAGAGGGCACAAGCAACATCCTCGCCCAGTTATCCGCGAATACCTTGTGTTTGTCCGGGATGGGATAACAGCCCGAGACGCAAATCTGGTGCGCATATTTTCATAAACTCGACGCCGGATGCTTATGGGCAATGGCTGCAAGAGGTTGTAAACCGGCGGCGAGCGGAGGCAAAAGCGGAAGGCGACGGACTGATTTCGCCGGAATCGCTGGTGTTTATTAATGCGTGGAATGAGTGGGGCGAAGGAAACCACTTGGAGCCATGCCAGCGCTGGGGCCGAGGCTATCTGGAAGCGACGCGCGCCGCGTTGGGAGTGGCTGTAAGTGAGAAGGTGGAATATGCCAACCGTTAGCGTCATCGTTCCGAACTATAACCACGCGCGGTATTTGCCGAAGCGGATCGAAACTGTATTGGGTCAGACGTACCAGGATTTTGAACTAATCCTATTGGACGACTGCTCGACGGATGGGAGCCGGTCAATTCTTTCGCAGTATGCGAGCGATCATCGCGTGCGGATCGAAATGAATGAAAGAAATTCGGGAAGCACGTTTAAGCAATGGAACAAGGGCGTGAGGCTCGCAAAAGGGAAATATATCTGGATTGCCGAATCCGACGACTATGCTGACGAGAGGCTGCTGGAGACGTTGATAGCACGGCTCGAAAGAGATTCGTCAGTCGTTCTGGCCAATTGCCGATCTTGGAGAGTCTTGGCTAATGGGGACCGTGCTGAATTGCTGGATTCGCATCTCGCCGATCTCGATCCGGTGAGATGGACGACGGATTTCACGACAGACGGGAGAGAGGAGTGCGCCCGTTATTTGATTTTCCGAAATACCGTTCAGAGTGCGAGTTCGGTGGTGTTTCGTCGAGATGTCTATTGCGAGGTCGGGGGCGCCGACGAAGGGCTGATCTACTGTGGCGACTGGAAAATGTGGGCTGCGATGGCACTTGCCGGTGGAAAAATCGCGCACGTTGGCGAAGTTCTTAATTTCTATCGAACGCATGAGACGACGGTGACCGCAAGGGCGAATCAAAGAGGCCTAAAGCCGGCGGAAACCCTTTCGGTAGTTAGGTGGATTGTGGAGCGCGCTGGGCCGGATGATGAGTCTAGGCGTGGAAGACTATGTCGAGAAATTGCGAACCTGTGGGTTCCCGCGGTCCTGAGTGGGCGGACTCCGACTGCCGTACGAAAGGCTATATTCAGGGATGCTGTGGCGATTGATCGCCGCGCTTTGCTTAGATTCGCGCGTCCGGCAATGAACGCTTTGCGCCTTGCTTCCTCGCGGCGATATCGTGACTTGCGCGCCGGCTTGCGGGGCGAAGCGGTGGGAAGTGTTAACCAGTGACGAATGTCTGCAAGATATCCGTGATTATGCCGTGTTTTAATCACGGGGAATTTGTGCGCGAAGCTGTG
>Ga0134125_10008414_pt1 | contig 11634 bp, 9 predicted proteins | sample KB31751_FD_96464 | JGI IMG/M metagenome (GOLD analysis project Ga0134125, IMG submission 96464) | Terrestrial soil microbial communities with excess Nitrogen fertilizer from Kellogg Biological Station, Michigan, USA - KB3-175-1 | ecosystem: Environmental > Terrestrial > Soil > Unclassified ... | reverse complement strand
GGCTCTGCAACGTCGTTATCAAAATTAGAGCCGGTAGCTGAAAAAGTGAAACTATAAGCGCCGCCTGGGTATGTTACATCAAATTTGCCCCCCCCTAAAGGGAGAACACGCCTGCCAACCAAATTTGTTTGTACCCAAATAGTATCATTTTGTATATTAGGAAACGGAAAATTAAAAGAATAACTCTGTGTGTTATCAAAATTTTCACCATAAAATTCTCTGCCCGATGTTACTAAATTAGTTGCATCATTTTCGTGCACCTGGTAGTCATCAAAACTAGTAACCATATTGGTTACAGGTGCTGGGTTACTAGAAACAGAAGTAATTCTTTTTCCAGTAGAAGAATTATCTATAGTTAAAAAATAAAAAACAGAATCAGAGTAAAAATGTTTGTTTCTTGAATATCTTGTAGCAACATTTTTACCTTTATTGTATTTCCATTTATGAGGCGATTGCCCATAAAATAAAATATAATCATTATTATCAAATGTGCCGTCTGTTTCGCCTTGAACAAATATGGCGTTTTCGGTTAAATCATCGTAATGAAAGGCACTGTTTTTTTCTGATAAAATTTCACCTCCGTTACCATAAATTTTAATATTTCTTGGGTCGATAGAACCAATAGAAACACCCGATTGTTGCAACATATGTTGCAACATTGTTTTATCAATTTTATATACAGCATTTTCGGCTGTGCCTATTTTATACCAAGTACCATTTGCTAATACAGATGAGCTAGCAAAAGCTTGTGTTTTATTGTATTGATTTCCGTTACGCCCATTAACTAGTAAAGGTTCTGATGTTGGTTGCCATTGTATTCGATACGAAACTAGTTTCTCTAACTTTCCTGTTGTTTTATTGATGCGTAACGGAATTAATTTACAACACATAAAAGGAACTTTTTTGTATGTTTTTACAGAAGCCTCTATAATTTCAAAATTATTTGTGATAAATTTTTTATTTACGCTTGCTTCTTCTTGTGCTGTAAGTGTTACAGTTAAAACAGGTTCAACAATAGGCTGAAGTTTAAAACCCTGTTTGCAAGCTTCCTTTAAATAAACGGAAGGTAAAAAATCTTTCTCCTCAATAAAAGATGAACCCTCAAAAGGAATGGTTTTAACCGTTTCTCCTTTTCGCTGAAAAGTAAGTGGTGGGTGCCATTTAATTTTAATAACACCAACATCTTCTGCTACACCATTTTTTTGTAGTTTAAATGATTGCGAAAACATTTCGCAAAAACAAACCAACACAAAAACTACTAAATAAACTCTTTTGTTAAAAATCATCCGCTTAAAATATGAAACTTATTTGGCAGTTTAACGTATAAACCTACATATTATTGTTTTTAATATTTTTTTTGCTTTAAAAAATAAAAATGCTAAGTTTGTGGGTGAAACTGAATAATTATTATTCTATGATGAAAAAAATTACAGTGTGTTTTTTATTGTTTCTTAGTATTTTCGTTACAGAAAGTGCAAAAGCGCAAGACCCCCAATTTACACAATTCTACGCAAACCCATTGTACTTAAATCCTGCCTTTGCTGGTACTGCACGCTGTCCAAGGTTTTGTGTAAATTACCGAAACGAGTGGCCTGGCTTTAATAAAACATATATTACTACAAGTGCTTCTTACGATCAACATATCGATGCTATATCGGGTGGAATAGGTTTATTGGTTATGCAGGATAGGGCGGGTAATGGTACTTTGGTTACTACTGATGCAAGCCTTATTTACTCATATCAATTAAATATTAACAGAGAGTTTTCATTAAAATTTGGTTTGCAAGGCACTTATCACCAAAAAACATTAGATTGGACTAAACTAACCTTTGGCGATATGATTGACCGCCGTCGTGGTTTTGTTTATAACACGAACGAAAATCCCAGTAATTATCCTAACCAAACAGTACGAAATGCTGATATATCGGCGGGTATATTAGGATATAGCAAACGTTATTTTGTGGGGGTAGCAGTAAATCACTTAACTCAGCCTGATGAACATTTTATAGGGGCTAATAGCCCACTGCCAATGAAATTAACGGTGCACGCAGGAGCAATTATTCCTTTAGAAAAAGGTGGAGAAACATATATTAGTCCTAATATATTATACCAGTATCAAGGTCAGTTTCAGCAACTTAACTTAGGTATATATTTTGTGAAAAAGAATATAGTTGCCGGTTTATGGTATCGTAACCAAGATGCTATGATTGCTTTAATAGGCTTTCAAACCGATAAATTTAAATTTGGCTATAGCTACGATATAACTATATCTAAATTGGCTAACGTTTCGGCGGGTTCGCATGAAATTTCGGCACAATTTCAGTTAGCTTGCCGCCCAAAACATCGTAAATTCCGTACGATTAGTTGCCCATCATTCTAAAAAAATGAAAATAATTGTAACTTTGTTCACTTTTTTACGTTAAAAAGAAAATCTATACACGAATAACATGGCAAAAACAACCAAATTATTAAAATCCTTAGCGCTTTTTTCGGCTGGTGGATTAATGATATTTTCTTGCAGCCAAGAAAGATCGCCTATTACCGGATGGGCCTACAACACTTCAGAAAATGGGGGGTTTGAGAAAGTGCCTTACGAGGAACAGGAAACTGGTCCGGGCTTGGTTTTAGTTGAGGGTGGTACTTTTACTATGGGTCGTACAGAACAGGATGTTTTGTATGATTGGAATAACGTTCCTCGTCGTGTAACCGTTTCTTCTTTTTATATGGATGAAACTGAGGTAACTAACTTTGGTTATTTAGAATATCTATATTGGACCAACCGTGTATTTGGACCAAGTTATCCTGAAGTATTTATAAAAGCATTGCCCGATACATTAGTATGGCGCGATAAATTAGCTTATAACGAACCGTATGTAGAATATTATTTGCGTCACCCGGCTTACCGTAACTACCCTGTAGTTGGTGTAAACTGGTTACAAGCTAACGATTTTTGTACTTGGCGTACAGATAGAACTAATGAGTTTATATTAATTCGTGAAGGTTTATTAAACCACGTACCAAACCCATCTGACCAAGATTATTTTAGTACAAGAGCTTATTTGTCTAATAAATGGCAAGGGCAATTAAAACAAAAATTACCTTCATTTGATGAACAACAACCAGAGCGCGATGTACGTATGGAAGATGGTATATTTTTACCAGACTATCGCCTACCTACAGAAGCAGAATGGGAATATGCAGCTTATGGATTAATTGGAAATACAATTGGTGAGCGTATTACAGACCGCCGTATTTATCCTTGGAACGGACATGGTGTTCGTAACCCGGATGAAAAATACATTGGTCAAATGCATGCTAACTTTATACGTGGTGCAGGTGACTATATGGGTACTGCAGGTTGGTTGAATGATAATGCCGATGTTACAGCACCGGTTTATTCATACTGGCCTAACGATTATGGTTTATACAATATGGCCGGTAACGTAGCAGAGTGGGTAATGGATATTTACCGTCCAATGACTTCGGCTGATGCGAGTGAGTTTCGCCCTTTCCGTGGTAATGTATTTAAAACTCAAGTGAGAGATTCTACAGATAATACGATTGCAACTAACACAGATGGTATTTTAATTGACAAAATAGACCATACTAAGAAAAAAGTGAATCCTCCTACACCACATGGTGTTAGTCAGGAAACACAAGAATTTGCTGATACTAGTATAGTAAACTCAATACCAGGCCGTGTATTATGGAGAGATGTTACCATTGCAAAACCTGAAGATAAATTAGATGAAAGAAGAAATTATAAAACAAATGATTATCGTGATTATTTAGATGGTGATGTAAACTCAAGTCTTTATTACCAAGAAGGTGAAGATGCTTTTGGAGAAAGAACCGGAAAAATGATGTATGAGTATGCTAAAACATCATTAGTAAATAATTGGAGCCGTGTTTATAAAGGTGGTAGCTGGAGAGATCGTGCTTATTGGATGAACCCGGGTAGCCGTAGATTCTTAGATGAAAAACAAGCTAAAGATTATATTGGATTTAGATGTGCCATGACTCGTGTTGGTAGCCCAACCGGATTAGGTAAATAACATTGTTAATAAAACAATTTAAAGCCCTGAGTTTATAGCTCGGGGCTTTTTATTTTAAGGGTCTAATAAAACGCAATGAATTTGTTATACGATAAATTTCTTTCCTGCAACCAAAATATTACTACCGATACACGTAAAATTACCAAAGGCTGTATTTATTTTGCTTTAAAAGGAGATAAGTTTGATGGAAATATATTTGCCGAAGATGCTATAGAACAAGGTGCAGCTTATGCTGTGGTAGATAATGCTAAAGTTGCCAAAGGCGATAAATATATTTTGGTGCAAGATGTTTTAACCACGCTTCAGCAACTGGCAAACCATCATCGTAAGCAATTAAAAATTCCGGTTATTGGCATTACAGGCAGTAATGGTAAAACCACTACAAAAGAATTGGTACATGCTGTTTTATCTAAAAAATATAACATACAGTATACCCAAGGCAATTTAAACAACCATATTGGTGTGCCGCTTACATTACTTACCATAACGCCTCAACACGAGATGGCGGTTGTTGAAATGGGAGCTAACCATCAATTAGAAATTGATATGCTTTGCCGAATTGCGGAGCCAGATTTTGGCATAATAACCAATATAGGCAAAGCCCACTTAGAAGGTTTTGGCGGCATTGAAGGAGTAAAAAAAGGTAAGAGCGAGCTATATAGATATTTGAAAGAAAAAAATGGTACTGTGTTTTTACATGGAGATGATACTGTGTTGGCAGATTTAGCAAAAGAAAACAACAAAGTAACTTACGGAACAAACAAATTATACGATGTAGTTGGTAAGTGTAATAAAAATAGTTTGTTTGTAGAGCTTGCTTGGCGTACGCGTTACAAGGCTACTGAGGTTAAAGGGGCAGATTATATTAAAACAAACTTGGTTGGCGTTTATAATTACAACAATGCTTTGTGCGCAGCTTGTGTGGGTAATTATTTTAAAATAGAAGAAGGCTTGATTAATGAAGCTATACAGAATTATGTGCCGACAAATAATAGATCGCAATTACAAAAAACAGAAAACAATAGTTTGATATTAGATTATTACAATGCTAACCCAAGTAGTATGCAGGCAGCTATTGAAAATTTTTATAATATGAGTGCTACTGATAAAATGTTGGTTTTAGGTGATATGTTAGAGCTTGGTGACGAATCGGTTATGGAGCATCAAGCTATTATTAATTTGTTGCACGAAAAAAAACTAAACGATTATTTATTGGTTGGTCCTATTTTTTCATCGTTACAAAAAGAGAAAAGCTTTGTTACATCTAAAGAGGCTGGTGAATTTCTACAAGCTAACCCTACAAAAAACAAAACCATACTTATAAAAGGCTCGCGAGGCATTGCACTTGAAGAAGTGGTAAAAGCCCTTTAGTTTTATATAAAAAAGCTTCATTACTAAAGAATGATTGTATTTTTGCACGCTTAAATGAATCACCCGTTTTATAAAAATAAGATTGCTTCCTTCTGTTTATTGTTTCTATTAGTCAATAGTAAAATATTTTCTCAAATAGGTGCTGAGGCGCAAGGTGGCAAGGTTAGTTTGTGGACTGCACTGGGCATTGACCAAAAAATTTCTAAACGCTGGTTATCGGTTACCGATATAGGTTATGGCCGGCATAGCGACCCAAATAATACAGCCATTGTAAAACGACAAGGACTAAATGTAGTGACACAGGATTTTATTTATAAAGCTAATACGCATTGGTACTTTTCTATTTCAATGGGATATTGGAAAAGAAATTTTTATACCGATAATATGCCGTATGATGCAGGGAACTACCCTCAACAATTTAGAAACGACATTCGGCCGTATCAAAAAACATATTATTATCATTCTATAAAAGACGTAGTTATTACCCATGTTTTTAGAACAGATTACAGGTTTTATTACGACCAAGCATTTAATGAAAGATGGACTACTCCTTTTGAATTTAGGGCTCGTTATTTACAATCGTGGAAAATTCCTATAACCAAGAATAAAAAAAACTTTATAATTCCTATTGATGAGGTTTTAACAGCTATTGATAAATATTCGGCTACGGTGGCTAAGCAAAAAAACAGCAAATGGTCGCCCTACCAATTTACCGAAAACAGGCTTTCGCTTTATTATAGAAGAAGTTTATTGAATAATAAAATAGACATCGACTTAGGAGTAATGTATCAGTATTGGAGAGATAAGTCGGGAGTAAGTGCTTTCAATACATCTTATAATGTAATGTTTGACATTATTATTAAGGAGCCTTTTGATTGGAAGAAGGATAAAGAAATTGCTCCTAAGAATTAATGATTAGGTAACAAAAACACAATGTAAAATTACGGCAAATCAATTTCTTGTACAGTAACTTTGTTTCAAATTAAATGTGTTGCCATGACTTACTTTGAAAGAACTTACCTGCAAAAAAATAAAACAAACATTTCTATAAAAGAAAGTAAAAAACTACAAAAGTTACTAAGTGCTAAGGCTCTTGCTAGTAGTTCAGATTCTAAAGGATTAAATACTGCTGATTTAAAAAGAATGATGAAGCCAAAAACATCTCCGGTTATGGATTTTAATGTTGAAAGCTACATTCATCCTTTTGATATGATATAAATTAGCTTTTTGGCAGAGGTAAAATATTTACCTTTGCTTTGTGCGAGTAAAAAGAATTCGATTATTTCCTTCTATTATTAGTTTGCTGCTAATTCTATTTGCCTTCTCTTGCAATAATGGAGAGACAAAAGATATTATTTCGAAAAAACACGATGTAGTTACTTACGCAGATAATGTTGCGGCTATACTTTTTAAAAATTGCAGCTCGTGCCATAGACCAAATCAGGCAGGCCCTTTTAACTTGCTGACTTATGCAGATGCTAAACGCAATGCCAACAAAATAAAATTTGTAACACAAACCCATTACATGCCACCTTGGCCGGCCGATGCTGCTTACACGCATTTTATTGATGAGCGTATTTTAACAGCAGATGAAATAGAGCAAATAAAAACCTGGGTTGATAAAGGTTGCCCGGCAGGAGATACCACTAAAGTGAAAGCACCTGTTTTTTATGATGGGTCTTTTTTGGGTAAGCCTGATGTGGTTATAAAATTTCATGAACCGGTGCCTATTAAAGGAAATGGAACAGACCATTTTTATATGGTGAAAATTCCTTTTGAATTGAAGCATGATACGTTTGTGCGTGTTATTGAGTTTGTGCCGCAACAACGTAAGTTGGCACACCATGTAAACGGACATTTACTTAATTATGAGGCTGAAAAAAAGAAAGATGTTTTTAAAGGCATTTCTTATTACAAAGACATTCCGGGAGGAGATAAGGATATATATAAGCTAATGGGCTTGTTAAATGATGATGGAACTTATCCTGTGCTAACACCTAATACGGTTTATTATTTACCGGGTTATGCTCCGCCGATATATCCTGAAAATATCGGGGGTTATAGGTTAAATAAAAAAGGAGCTTTCTTTTTAAAGAATTTGCATTATGGTCCATCGGCACATGATTGCTTAGACTCGTCAACAATTAATATTTTTTACGGACCAAAACCTGTGCGACCTATACAAGAAACACAATTAGGAACCTTTGGCATAACACCTATTGAACCTGCTTTAAATATACCTGCCAACACCGTAAAAACATTTATGAGCAGGTGGGTAACTCCGGCTGATCTATCTATTCTTTCGGTAAACCCACATATGCATTTGTTAGGTAAAACATTTTGGGCTTATGCTATAACACCGCAAGGCGATACTATTCGTTTAATAAAAATAAACAAGTGGGATTTTAAATGGCAATATTATTACACGTTTAAACATCCGCTTAAAATCCCGGCAGGTTCTACTATATACGCGTTTGGCACGTATGACAATACAGATAAAAACCCTTACAACCCGTTTCACCCGCCACGCGATTGCAATGAAAGAAATGATTTTATGAGCATGGGAACTACCGAAGAAATGTTTCAGTTTATTTTTACCTATTTGCACTATCAACCAGGCGACGAGCAAATTGATTTAGAGAAAAGGAAAAGTTTTTAGTTATTTATTTTCCCAAGCAGTCCAGTTGGTTTCTTCGCTATTTAAAATACCCAAGTAATTGTGGTAGCGTTCGGTATAAATTTTACCTTCTTCTAAAGCTTTGATGACGGCGCAATGAGGTTCGTTAATATGTGTGCAGTTATTAAACTTGCATTGATTCATTAGCGCTCTAAACTCAGGGAAGTAATGCCCAACTTCTTCCTTTTTCATTTCAACTAAGCCCAATTCTTTTATACCGGGTGTATCAATAATATAACCTCCGGCATCTAATTTATGTAACTCAGAAAATGTGGTAGTATGTTTTCCTTTTGAATGTATTTCGGAAAGGTTGCCTGTTTTTAAATGCAAATTGGGCTGTATGTTATTTACCAAGGTTGATTTACCTGCGCCGCTATGCCCGGCAAGCAAAGTAATTTTATCTTTTAGTTTACTGGTAATAATGGCTACGTCTTCTTTTTTTAAGGCGGAAATTTCAATGCAATCGTATCCTATTGAAGTGTACATGTCAATTACTTCTTTCTGCATTTTTTTTAAATCATCGTCTAATAAATCAACTTTATTAAAAATAATTTTTGCAGGAATTCGGTAAGCCTCTGTTGTAACTAAAAACCGATCAATAAACCCGGTTGAGGTACGTGGGTAAACCAAGGTAGCTAATAAAAACGCTTGGTCGATATTTGCAGCCAGTATATGTGTTTGCTTAGATAGGTTTAATGATTTGCGTATGATGTAATTTTTACGCGGATATATTTTTGTGATAAGTGCACTATCGCCACTTTGTTCTATATCTACATAATCACCAACTACAACAGGGCTTGTACTTTTGCGCAACTCTAATCTGATTTTTCCGGCAAGGTTTGCCATCACAACATCACCTGCATCTGTACAAACTCTGTATAAATTTCCGGTAGATTTTAAAATTAGGGCACGCACGCTCACGCTTTTTTTAAATCCATATATTCCTTATAAGCCTTCTCTACTTTTTTAAACCAAGCTTTTCCGTACTTACGAGTAAGCGGTGTTTGCAAAAATTTATATACAGGTACATTTAGTTTTAAACCGCAAGCACAAGCATCTTTACAAATATTCCAACGATGATAATTAAGTGCATCGTGGTTTTTATGTGGTGTTATGCGTATAGGATACAAATGACATGAAAGTGGTTTTTGCCAATCGATAACGCCATCTTTATGAGCCATTTCAATAGCACATTTGGCCCAGTTGTTTTCATCGAAAACCACAAAAGCACACTCTTTTTCTTTACCAACCAGGGTAGTAGTGTAATCGCCATCGCTGTCTAAAACATAAGGCCCGTATTTTTCGATGGCTTTTAAACCTTTTTTATTTAAGTAAGGTTTTACTTTTTCAACTATGCCTTCGATAAGTGGAAGTTCATCTAAATCAAGCGGAGCACCGCTTTCGCCACTAATACAGCATTCGCCTTTGCAGGCGTTTAAATCGCAAACAAATTTCTCCTCAAAAAGTTCGTCGGATAGTATGGTTTTATCTATTGAGATCATTGGATGCCAAATTTACGGATAAAAGTTGTTTTGTTTTTACTAAGTTAGTATATCATTCTTTTTAAAATATTCTAAAACTGCTTTTATCATTAAGTTATTTTGCTCAGCAGCTTTTAAAAAAGGCAATTGTTCTTTAGTTTTAAAATGTGGCCATCCATCTGCATCACGCCCTTCGAACTCATAATAGCCATAAGGCTCTAACAAGGTACAAATGGCAATATGCATAATGTTTACTTTTTCGTCTTTCTTAAATTTTTTGTAACCCATGCCAAGCTCTTGCACGCCCACTAAAAAAATAATAGCATGTAAATCGGGCTCCATGCCAAATTTTTCGGCAAGTGTTTCTTGCAATTGTGTCCACTCGCTCTTTGGCTTTTCTAACATGATTTTTTAAGGATGTTTTTCTTTATACTTTAAAATGGAATTGTTTAACCAGGTTTTAAAAACAGGTAAATCTTTTCCGGTATCGTAACCAATGCCATTATTGCTTAGTAGACTTTCGTCGTCATTTACAATTACGTAGTAAGGCTGTGAACTAATTTTGTATTTACTCAATTGCATAAAGCCCCATTTCATTCCTTCGGTTTCAATGGTTACTTTATCATCGCCCCATTGTACTTCTTTTTGTTCAGCTACGTCAAGTTTTTTCCTGTCATCAACAAATAAGGAAACAATAACTAAATCGTTAGCTAGTATGTTTCTTATTTCAGGCTCTATCCAAACGTTGTCTTCCATTTTACGGCAGTTGGCGCAAGCATGCCCTGTAAAATCTATCATTAAAGGTTTATGTACTTCTTTGGCATAAGCTAAGGCACTTTCATAATCGTTATGAAAAACTTTTAATCCATCAGGCCCATCAATCATTTTTGCAGTTAAAGCGGATGCACTGTTTTGATTAGATGATTGTACAACGGTTGTTGTTTGTGGTTTCCATTCGGCATAGGTTGATGGAGGAATAACGCCACTTAATAATTTTAAAGGTGCACCCCACAAACCCGGTATTATGTATATGGTAAAACTAAAAGCAAGTATGGCAAAAAATAAACGGGGGATAGATACATAAGGAGTATCACTATCATGACTTAGTTTAAACCAACCCATTAAATAAATGCCTGTTAAACCAAATAGTACAATCCATACAGTAAGAAACACTTCGCGGTTAAGTATGTGAGCCTGATAAACTAAATCGGCATTTGATGCAAATTTTAATGCCAAGGCTAACTCTAATAAACCTAAAGTAACTTTAACGGTGTTAAGCCAGCCACCCGATTTTGGCATACTTTGCAACAAGCTTGGCACAATAGCAAATAAACCAAATGGTAATGCAAAACCAAAACCAAAACCTAAGAAACCGAAAAATGGCCCTGTAGGAGATTTACTTACCAGCGGAAGTAAATTACCAATAAAAATACCGGTACACGAAAATGAAACAATAGATAAAGCTGCTGCCATAAAAAAGATGCCAATGAAGCCACCTCTATCGCTTTGAGAATCTATTTTATTAAGCCACGAGTTGGGTAATACAATTTCGAAAGCACCCAAAAAACTGATACCAAAAACAAGCAGCATAAGAAAAAAGAAAATATTAAAAGGTGCACCTGATGCAAACGTGTTTAAGGCATTTACACCAAATAGAGCAGTAATTAATAAACCTAACGATGTGTAAATAATAATAATGCTAAGCATAAATAATAATGCTTCTTTAATAGCGCCCCCGCGTGTTTTATTACGCTTTAAAAAGAAACTCACGTTCATTGGTATCATAGGGAATACGCAAGGAGTAATTAGTGCGGCTAAACCAAAGCCAATGCCGTTTAAAAGAATTAACCACCAGGGCGAAGGGGTACCGGATTCGGTTTTTTCTGTAGTTGGAGTTTCTGCTACCGATGGTTTAACTTCGGTTGATGCTTGCGCTTTTGCAGTATCTTTTGTTGGAGTACTTGCTGTTTTTTTACTTGTATCTACCGCTGTTTTTTCAACTGATGCAGTTGCTGCTTGCTCTATACTAAGTGAAAACTTTTTAGCAGGG
>Ga0134125_10008412_pt1 | contig 11634 bp, 11 predicted proteins | sample KB31751_FD_96464 | JGI IMG/M metagenome (GOLD analysis project Ga0134125, IMG submission 96464) | Terrestrial soil microbial communities with excess Nitrogen fertilizer from Kellogg Biological Station, Michigan, USA - KB3-175-1 | ecosystem: Environmental > Terrestrial > Soil > Unclassified ... | reverse complement strand
CGGGGTTGGCGCCGCCCGCGCCGCCGCGCCGGTGGCCCGGCAGCAGGCCGAGGCACCCAACGCGCCGCTCGCCGGCCTCGCCGGACATTGGGTGGTGCGGCAGTCCATGTGGCTCGAAGCGGGATCGGCACCCGTGGTCGATCACGGCACCGCCGACCTCAAGATGGTGCTCGGCGGCCGCCACCTCCGCCAGGATCTGCGCATCGCTTCGAGCAAGCCCTTCGAAGGCCTGGGCTACATCGGCTACGACGATGCCACCGGCAAGTACGACAGCAGCTGGATGGACACCAATTTCGCCGGCATGATCGTCGCCCACGGCAACTTCGACGCAGCAAGTCGAACCTACACCTTCACCGGCGCGATGGCCGGCAAGGACGGCACGCCGATCCCGGTTCGCGAAGTCATGCGTGTCGACGACGACGATCTCTTCGTCTACCAGTACTACGAGACCCGCCACGGCAAGGAAGCGCTGGCCGTCAGCCTGGAGTACACGCGGGTGGATTGAACCAGGCTTGCCGTGGGTCGACCGGATGGCGCGCGCCACGGAAGCGCAACATCGGAAAGCGGAACGTCGGCGATTCTCCGCGGGGCCAGTCAGGCTGCCTGATGCGGCGGACGCCCCGCCATGACGCTCAGGAACCACGCTCTCAGCGCAACGATATCCTGGCGCTTCTCGATGTCCGGTGCGCAGGCGAAGTGATAGGTTTCGCCGCGCAGCACCGGTGCAAACGGTGCCACCAGCAAACCGGTGTCCAATGCATCGGCGACGAGAACCCGGCTGACGATCGCGACGCCGTGACCGGCGATCGCGGCCTGCACCGCCAGCATACTGTCGGGGAATCGCAGCCCTGCCTGGGTATCCATGTCGCGCAACCCGGCTTCGGCGCACCAGCGCGGCCAGTCGGGAACCGGCACGGGCACCTGGCGTCCGTCGATGTGGATCAAGGTGGTTCGTCGCAGATCCTCCAGCGCCGCCAGTCCCAACACGGGACTGCAGACCGGGCCGAAAACATCATCCCGCAGCGGGATGCTGGCGACTTCGGCGAACGGCCCCTTTCCATAACGTATGGCCGCGTCCACGCCACCGGATCGCAACGCGACGATCGCATCCGAGGCGTGCAGGCGCAGGTCGATATCCGGCAGAAGCCGGCGCAACTCGGCCAGTCGCGGCACCATCCAGTGGCTCAGGAACGCGGTGGTCGAACTCAGGGTCAGCATTGCCGGTTCCTGCCGCGGGCGCAGCTGCGCCATCGCCCGGGCGATCCCGGCAAAGCCGGAGGCGGTGGCCTCGTAAAGCACACGGCCTTCGACGGTCAGGCTGACGGCGCGCGGCGTGCGATCCAGCACGCGCAGGCCCAGATGCGTTTCGAGCTGCTTGATCTGGTGGCTGATCGCCGTCGGCGTGACGAACAGCTCTTCGGCCGCGGCCTTGAAGCTTGATCGCCGGGCCGCCGCCTCGAAGGCGCGCAGCGAGCTCAGCGGCGGCAGGCGGTGTTTCGCCATGATGAATCCTTTTCATCCAAAAGCTGAAGATTACGAGTTTGAAGCAGCGAATCCAAGGGACTAAGTTGGCGACCAGCTGTCGATGCTGATTTGAACTCACTTCATGAAGGGCTGGACATGGCGCGATTCACCGTTGGCTTGATCGATGTTTTTGCCGAGACGCCGTTCGGCGGCAACGCCTTGGCGGTGGTCGAGGATGCCGATGACTTGTCGGACGCCCAGATGCGCCGCATCGCCGGTGAGTTCAACCAGGCCGAAACCACGTTCCTGCTGAAAAGCGAGCGGGCCGACCGCAAGCTGCGCTCGTTCACGGCCATCGGCGCGGAGGTGTTTGGCGCGGGCCACAATGCGCTTGGCGCCTGGCTGTGGATGGGCGAGCACGGCCAGTTGGGATCGCTGGACACGCCACGGACGTTCCATCAGGAAATCGGCAATGACGTGCTGCCCATCTGCTTGGTGAGCGTGAAAGGTCGAGTGCACGGCCGCATGCAGCAGGCCCCGTTGCGATTGTCGACTCCACTGGCCGCGACGGATGCCCTCGCCGCAGCACTGGGGCTCGATACGGCCGATGTCGCGCCGCTGCCGGTGGCGCGTGCCGCCGACACAGGCGCGGCGCACCTCATGGTTCGCCTGCGCGATGCCCAGGCGGTGGATCGGGCAGCACCCTCGGCGCAGGCATTGCTGGCGGTGCTCGGAAGCGCCGGCGCCGAAGGCTGCTACGTCTATGCCTTCGACCCGGCCTCGCCGGACACGGCCTACGCCCGTTTCTTCAACCCGACGGTAGGGCTGTGGGAAGACGCCGCGACCGGCACCGCCGCCGGCCCCTTGTGCGCCTATCTGGGTGCCGAGGGTCTGTTGAATTCACGCAAGACCCTCGTCGTCGAGCAGGGCGTGAAGATGGGGCGCCGCGGCTTGCTGCAGGTGAGCCTGGCTCCGGATCCGGAACTGTCGGGGACAGGTATCGTGACACTGCGCGGAACGCTCTCGCTCTAAAATTGGCGGAAGAATAATGGAGAGCCAATGCGTGAGCAGCCAAACCACATCGCATTCCGGCCCGTCTGAGGCCCCGCGCAAGCGCATCCAGTTGCAGCTTCTGGAAGGGAACTACAGCATTTCCCGGTTGCCCGGCGAAGCCCCGCTGCCGGCGTGGGCCGACGGCGCGGGTTTCGTGACGATTTCCCGCATCGACGACGGGCTTTCGATCGTGTGCCGGTCGGAACGGGTTCCGGCAGATGTCCGCACCGACCCGGATTGGGTCTGCCTGAAATTCCTGGGGCCATTCGCCTTCGGCGAAACCGGCATCGTGCTTTCGGTGATCCGGCCCTTGTCGGAAGCGGGCCTGGGCATCTTCCTCGTGTCCACCTTCGACGGCGATTGCCTGCTGCTCAAGCGCGGCGACCTTGCGCAGGCGACGGAAATCCTCACGGCCGTTGGACACGCAATATTTCGCGGCTAGGTAACGAATCACCAAAACCCGCGCCGTCGTCTGCGCGGCCTTGTCACCCGCCTGAGGAGGTCTTCATGTCAAGCCATACCGCCGCGGTCGAATGGATGCGGCACGGATCCCCGTTCACCGACAACCGCTACAGCCGCGCCCATCGATGGACGTTCGATGGGGGTGCCAGCGTGCCGGCATCCAGTTCGCCGCACGTGGTCAGGGCGCCGCTGTCCGATCCGGCCAACGTGGATCCCGAAGAGGCTTACATCGCCGCGTTGTCGAGCTGCCACATGTTGTGGTTTCTCGGCCTGGCCGCGTCGGCGGGCTATGTCGTCGACAGTTACCGCGATCACTGCGAAGGGCACATGACGCGCGCGGCCGATGGCGGCGAGTGGATGTCGAGCCTGGAGTTGCGCCCGGAGGTGGTGTTTTCCGGCAGCAAGATGCCGGACGCGGCTGCGGTCGAACAATTGCACCACGACGCGCACGAGAAGTGTTTCCTGGCACGCTCGGTCAGGACGGACATCCGGATTCAAGGCAACTGGAGTCACCAGCCCACATGAAGATCGCGATCTGCGAATTGCCGCACCGGCTGGCCGTGGGCGACCGCGCCTGGCACGATATGGAAGCGGAGCTGATCCGGCAAACGCCGGAGCTGCTGCTGCTCAACGAAATGCCGTTCGGCGAATGGCTGGCGGCGGACGACACCTACGACCCCGCGGCCGCCGCGCGAAGCATCGAAGTTCATGAGGCAGCGCTGCCGGCGATCCAGCGCCTGCCTTGCGCCGTACTCGGATCGCGTCCGGTGCCGGGGCCCGGCAAGCTTTCCAATGAGGCGTTCCTGATGGTGGAGGGAAACTACCGGCCCATCCATCACAAGCATTACTTTCCGCAGGAACCCGGTTTTCATGAAGACAGCTGGTTCGCCCCGCAGCTAGGCGGGTTCGATGCGGTGAATCACGGCGAGCTGCGCATCGGCGTACTGTTGTGCACCGAGCTGATGTTCACCGAGTGGGCGCGCGCTTACCGGCGGCAGGGCGCCCACGTCATCGTCGTGCCGCGCGCCAGTGGTGTTTCCGTGCATCAGTGGCACGCGGCCGCGGCGATGGCCGCGATCTCCTCCGGTTGCTATGTCTTGAGTTCCAATCGCCGCGGCGATTCCGAGCCATCGATGCCGCATTTCGGCGGACGCGGCTTCGCGTTTTCCCCAGCAGGCAACCTCATCGCCGAGACATCCGCCGCCACTCCGTTGGTGACGGTCGACATCGATCTTCAACAGGTGCGGGAGGCCCAGGCGAACTACCCGTGCTATGTGAAGGAGCTCAGTGAATCCCGAGGGGAAAATTAGTGTCGGGCCAGAGGTCTGCGGGAGTTCCCGGAAATTGCAGTGGAAGATCCGGCTGAGCGTGTTCTATGGCAGAACCCCGGCCTCCAGCACGGCAGAAAACAGTATTACTGCATCCCCTCTGATGGTCACCTTCAGCGGCTCGCCGCGCACGATGTCGACCTCGACGTTCACCACTCCATCGCGGCGCATGGCCCGGCCCTGGTGCCCGTCGAAGCGGAGTTGCCTGCCGTCGTGGGCCATCAGGCGGTGCTTTACCAGGTAAGCGCCAAGCGGGCCGTTCGCATTGCCGGTCACCGGATCCTCGGGAATGCCGATGGCGGGCGCGAACATCCTGCCATCCGTGGCGGCTTCGCCCGCGCGAATCAGAAACGGGAAGAATCCGTTGCAGCCGATGGCGGCGCTGAGTGCTGCAAGCTTGCCGAGGTCGGGAGTGATGGCGTCGATCGCCACACCGGCGCGCAGCGGCACCATTACTTTCGAATGCCCCGTCGATACGATCTGGACGGGCTGCGTTGCATCGAGATCGTGTTCCGCAAGGCCCAGGCCATGCGCGATGCGTCGGCGAAGCTCCGCGTCAAAGGGTTCGGAGAACGAGATCGGGCCCTGCTCCATGGACACGTGGTAATCGTCGCCATCGGTTTCGATGCCGATGGTCTGGATCCCGGCACCGGTCTTCTGTCGCACCACGGCATGGCCCAGGCCCAGCCACCTTGCGCGCGCGTAGTGCGCCGCAATCGTGGCATGGCCGCAAATGGGCACTTCCGTGGTGGGCGTGAAGTAACGGATATGGACGTCGTGATCGTTGCCTTGGGGCGCCATCACGAAGGCAGTCTCGGAATGCCTGAGTTCCCGGGCCATGTCCTGCATCCGGTTCGCGGAGAGCGCGTCGGCGTCGAGTACCACACCCGCCGAATTTCCCCGGAAGGGTGTCCGGGTGAAGGCGTCGACATGAAACAGCCGTGGTGATGCGCGCATCGTCGTGTTTTCTCCTGTGGTCGTGATCGGTCGATGCACGCCTCTGTCCAGACGCGGCGTGCTTCAGCTTCCGACGCCAATCAAGGTGCCGGCCTGTTCTGGATACCCGCCTCGTACGGCCGCCCCGCGACGCAGTTGTCGACGTCCTGCTGGCTGAGATGCACGTACGGCTTCATGTTCACCACCGACTGCACCATGCGATCCTGGCGTTGCTTCACGTTGCCCAGCGCGGTGCAGAACTCGGCGGAGTGGGCGAGTGCCAGGCCCCGCCGCTCAAGCTTCTGTTCCATCTTGTCCATGCGACCGGTCACCATGGCGAACAGCGTCCTGGCCACCACGTGCCGGGTCATGCCCGCGGCCTTGTCCAGGGAGAGATCCACCAGCTCGATCACCGCCTCGCGATAGCGCAGCGTCTCGGCCTTCTGCGCATCGGACAGGATCAAGGTGTCGGAGCCGATCTTCACGGTGCCCGACGCATCGATGCTGGCGTCGGGATAACCCTTGGCGTTCATGCCGAGGGGCTCGTGGTGAACCTCGACGCGTGCGGCTTCGATTTCCTTCGTGGCGACGCCGGAGCAGCCGGTCATCAAGAAGGCCGCGAGGATCATCGCGATGGCGCTCGCCGGGACGGATCGGTTGGCGTGGGGCATGCTCGATTCTCCGGCTTCCGGTTACTGCAGCGCTTTTTCCGCATCGACGATCTGCACGCCCTGCATCTGGCCCAGCAGACTGTCGAACCACGGCTTGTGCGTGGCGCCGACGATGCACAGCACGCGGGCGCCGGGCCGTTCGCGGAATGCGGCGCGCACGTTGGCCACCATGCGCAGGTTGCGCGTCTCCCAGCCGGCGACGTAGATCCGCGCCTGGTGTCCGGGCGAATCCTCGCGCATCGCCGCGCCCATGTCGGCATCGATCTGCGCGCGCAAGACGTCGGGCTGGTTGATGAAGCGATACAGCGCCAGCATGTCGCCGCTGCGGGAAAGCGCTTCCTGCTGCTTGCGGTTGGCCGACACCTTCCCCTCGGCGGACGCCCATGCGTTGCGGATCGCGCGGATGTATGCCTGCACGTCGGGCACATCCACGTTGTCGCCGGTGTGGTCGTCGACCGGAAACACGCGCTGCAGCCCCAGTCGTGCGGCGAGGCGCGCCGCGATCTGCAAGTCTTCGCCGTTCTCAGTAAGCAGCCCGTCCAACCGGGCCACCAGGGCATCGTCCAGGCCGTCGCCGGCGTGTCGCTCGGCCTTCGGCAACTGCAGCCACTGGGTCAGCGCCGAGGCGTTGTCGCCGGTGGCCAGGAGCAGTGCGGCGAGGTGCCGGCGCTGGATCGGCGTCGGCTGCGTCGGCCAGTGCGCGAGCGCCTGTTTCACCGCGGCCGTGGCCGCCGGTATGTCCAGGCCGGTGGCCGCCCTGGCCGCGCGGGTGTCGTTGCAATAAGGGGCGATGTCCTGCGGCGCATAGACCGCGGGATTGCGTGCCATCATCGCGCAGCTTTCGCCGGGAATCGCTTCGATGGTGATGATATCCGGCTTGAACGCGGCCAGCCGCGCCAGCACCGGCTGCAGCGATTCCGGATTGAAGCTGTCCGGCATCTGCGACAGGTGCACGCTGCCAAGTACCAGCACCGGCGACGGCGGGCCGGCCATGCCCTTGTCCAGTCCGGAGAGATCGACCTGCGCCTGTGCCTGCGCCATGCCCGAGCACAGCAGGGCCGCGAACAGTCCGTATGTCGTCAATCGTTTCTTCACGCATGGCTCCGAGAGTGAGTCTGTCAGGAAAGGCCCCGGAAACAGGCTTCGCCGCGACATCGTTCGCTTGATGGCTGCCCGTGACGGTGACTCCCCGCCGTGGGGCGGCTCACGCCGTTGCACGGGCGACATTGCTGCGCACCGCATGGTCGTATCACGGAGGCGTTTGGGCGCGTGCGAGAAGTCACGACCACCGGCACCTCGCCGATGGTGGGTATCGGGTGACCCGGCGGCAGCCGTGTCGGGTCATTTCCGCCCCGGTTCCGTACGCGGCCGTTCGGTTCGTGCGCGCTGCGACGCGATCCTTTCGTTGCGGCGCGCTGGCATGTCGCTTGCTGAATGCTGGAAGTCGGCTGATTGCGTGGCCGTGGGGTTAAGGGCAGGTACGACTGGCGGCGCGCTGTCCGCTCGGCTGTCGCCGGGATGCGATTTGCTGCCTCGGCCGGATCACCGGAGAACGACATGCACAGGTACATCAGGCCGTTGTTGGTCGCGGGCATAGCCTGCACCTGCTGCGTCGGCATCTCGGCGCAGCAGGCCCAGCGGCTGCAGGACGTGAAGCCGCTGAGCAGGCACGAGGCGCTGGTACCGGTCGTGTCGGCTGCCAGCAGCCGCTCGCGCCAGTTCGTACTCGTCGCGGGAAAGAACCCGTCGTTGACGGATGCGATGGCGCACGTCGCGGCGGCGGGGCAGCCGCCCGCGCCGACGCATGGTTCCGCGGCGAGCGCCGTGGCAACACCGTCGTTCGCGGCGTCCGTGGCGAAGCCGGCCTCCGGCCACGCCGCCCTCACCCCTGCGGCTGTGCGCGCCGCGGCGATGTTCCATCTTGATCCGGCGGCGTTGAGCAACGGATCGGTGAAGGCTGTTTCCGGTGGCCGTGCCGAAGTGGTCAACCCCGACACCGTGGCCGACAAAGCGCAGCGAGGCGCCGTCTTCGTCACCCGCACGAGTGCCACGGCAACCCGGGTCGCGCTGTCGGCGCCGTTGCGCGCCGCGCTTCCGGCGGGCGCGCGGACATCCGCCGTGCGACTGGGTTACGTGCTGAGCGCCACCGCCGGGGCGGAGGCGAGCCCGGTGCGTCTGGTGGCGCTCGTCGCCGACAATACCGGGCTGGTGCTGGATGCCGCGCATTCCGCCTGGCGCGGCGGCTTCTCGGTGGCCCTGTCCAATGTCGACGACCCCACGGATCGGCGCGTGCTGAACACGCCGATCACCGTGGCGGTCACCGCGGCCGGCGCCTCCGACGTGGCGCCCGCACCGCTGGATATCGCCGACGTCGGCAACTGGCATGCGGTGCGCGTGACGGTGCCGGATTTTCCTGGCGACACGTATCGCGTGGCCGTCAGCGCCGATCCGCAGGATCGCGGCAACGCCATCGACCTGCCGGTGTCGAAGCCCACCATCCAGGTGATCGCCGCCGATGCGCAGATACCCGGCTGGGGCATCGGGCAGACGGGGATCACGGTGCGTGCCCGTGGTTTGATATCGCCCGAGGGTTATCCGGTGACGCTGCGCAACGAGCACGGCTCGCTCGACCCGAGCTACGTGAAGCTGGATGCCCAGGGCGTGGCGACCGCGCGCCTGCGCTCGGACTCCGCCGGCTCGACCAGCGTGCGCGTCGGCGACGCGGGCGTGGTCTCCGAGTCGGCCACGGTGGTCTTCGCTCCGCCATGGCTGTTCCTGGCCGCGGCTGTCGCCGGTGGCCTGCTCGGCGCGTTCATCCGCGGCAAGGGGCGCCGCCGCGTCGGCTACGCGTTGGCGATCGGCGTGGCGTCGGCCATCTTGATGACACTCGCTTATGCGGTCGGCATCGATTGGGTCAGCCGCGCGGTGCCGGCGGTGCATCTGGCCACCTCCGGCGAGGCGGTGGTATTCGTGCTGGGCGCGATCGCCGCGCTGATCGGGGTGGGCGCCTTGCTGCCGGTGAGCGGGCGCGGCAAGAGCGCTTGATCCCGGGGCGTCGGCACGTCAGCAGCACTCCGCCACCGGCCGGCCCCATCGGTTTCGTGGTGGCTGGGGCCGGGATCGGGTTTGCGGCCATAATCCGCCGATCCCGCCTGTCCATGGCGAACGAGGTGATGCCATGTCTGCCCAAGACCATGATCCCGCTGTGGGCCCGGTGCCGCGCATCACCGGCCGCAGCAGTTCGCACTACACCCGCCTGGCGCGCATGTTCGCGCTGGAGTTGGGCGTGGCTTGCGAGTTCGCCCCGGTGCATGACCTGGCCTCGCTGGACGCGCGCGACTACGCCGGCAACCCCGCGCTCAAGCTGCCGGTGCTCAGCCGTGGTGACGTCGTGGTATTTGGTGCGGAGAACATCTGCCGCGTGCTGGCGGAGCTCGCTCCGCCTCGCCGCGTGATCGTGTGGCCCGAGGACGTGCGCGATGCGTCGGGACGCAACGCGCAGGAGTTGGTCTGGCATGCGATGCAGGCACAGGTGCAGCTCGGCTTCGGCACGCAGATCGCGAGACTTCCGGCAGACAGCGTCTACTTCGTCAAGGCCGCCGCTGGCTTGCGCAATGCCCTGGCCTGGCTCGACGAAACGGCGCCGTCGGTCATCCAGACGTTGCCACCACATGACCTCAGCATGCTGGAAATATCGCTGTTCTGCCTGGTCGAGCACCTGGCCTTCCGTACCACCGTTCCGCTGGCGCCGTATGCGCGCCTCACCGGCTTCACTCGCGAGTTCGGGAGGCGGGCCTCGGCACGAGATACGGCTTACCGGTTTGACGTTTCCCCTGGTGGTTGAAGGCAATTCATGGTTGGCCGGCAATGCTGACTGGGGCGCCCGCGTTACTTGCGCCAACCACGCCATTCGCTTCCGGTGAGGCTTCAGTCCGGCATGGCGTCGACGTGCAGTAACATGCCCGGTTCGCATAAGACGTACTGCCATGACTGCTGCCGGATCCACCGGGAAACCCGAATCACATCGCGGCGCGGCTGCCACGCCGGATGCCTCCGTGCAGCCGGATGGCGGCTCGGCGGCCATTCGGGCGCGCCTCGCGCAACTGGAGGGAAAGCCCGCCGCGGAGTGGCTGGAAGCGGGCCGGACGCTGGCGCTGGAGCGGAACATCGAAGCGGCCGCATCCGTACTGCAGGCGGCCCTCGCGCGTCATGGCGACGACGGTGAACTGATTCTGGCGCTGGCCGGGGTGCGTTGGCAGATGAACGATCACGCCGATGCACAGGCGCTGCTGGAAGGCCTGCTGGCGCAGCAGCCCGGACACGTCGCGGCAGCCTTCACTCTGGCACGGCTGCATCTCGAGCAGGGCCGCCCGGACACGGCGGCACAGGTCTTCCGCGGCCTGTTCGGACGACATCGACAACCTGCCGACCTCGTGCATCGCGCGGCGAAGATGCTGGCCGATGGCGGACGCAAACAGGCCGCCGCCGAGATGTGCGAGGCGGCCATCGCCATCGGGTCGGGCGATCCGTTCCTGCACGTTTACGTGGCGGCACTGTTGGGTCAGCTCGGCGAGTTCGAGCGGTCGCGCAAGCACTATTTGTTCGCACTCGAGCATGAGCCGAAGACGATCGATGCCGGCGCGGCCTATGGCCTGGCCTCGATCGGGCGCTACGGCGACCCGGCGCATCCGGATCTGGCGCGTTTCAGGGCACTGCTGGAGCGAACCGACCTCTCGCAAGGTGCACGTGCCTCGGTATTGTTCGCGCTCGGCAAGGCGCACGACGATCTGGGCGATTACGCGCGCGCGGCGACGTGTCTGCGTGAGGCGAATGGGCTGATCGACCATCGAAGCTGGTCGCGCAAGCATTGGCGTCGCCTGGTGGAGGCTCGTCTGGGCGGGGCGCCGCTGCCGCGGCGCCCGCCCGCTGCCACGGAATGCGTGCCGATCTTCGTGGTCGGTGCGCCACGTTCCGGCACGACCCTGGTGGCCGAGTTGCTGGGGCGCTCGCCCGAAGTGTGCAATCGCGGCGAGCTGGACTGGCTGCCGCATTTCGCCGAGCAGGTGGCATGCTCGGCCGAGGTGGATTCGGCCCTGCTCGACCGGGTCGCGGCCGCCTATCTGACCCGGCTGCAGCAAGGGGAGGCGGGGGTGCACTGGTTCGTCGACAAGCAGCCGCTGAATTTCCTGCACGCGGATCTGATCGGCGCGCTGTTTCCGCAGGCGCGCATCGTGCATTGTCGACGCAGCAACAGGGACACCGCGCTGTCGATCTGGAGCCAGCATTTCGACTCGACGGAGTACCGCTTCGCGTACGATTTCGCGGACATTGCGGCCGTCCTGAACGGCTGCGAGCGATTGATGGCCAAGGCTTGCCGCGATGGGCGCCTGCTCGAGGTGCGCTACGAGGAGCTGGCGCGCGATCCGCAAGCGGCCATCGACGATCTGGCCGCGGCGTTGGGCCTGGCGCCGTTCGACTGCGGTGTGCCGAACGCGGCGCGCGGCGCGATCGGTACCGCCAGCGTGTGGCAGGCCCGTCAGCCGGTGTACACGCGGGCGATCGGGCGCTGGCGTGCGTATGCGGAGTTCGTGCCGGAGCTGCTGCGCTTCGCGGATCAATGAATCCGTTCGCGGTGCGCGCTCGACCCGATTGCGCCCGATGCCGCATAATCCGCAGTCTGCCTGCGTGAGCGCCATCGCGGCGCGGCCACCCTTCTTTTT
>Ga0134125_10008411_pt1 | contig 11634 bp, 9 predicted proteins | sample KB31751_FD_96464 | JGI IMG/M metagenome (GOLD analysis project Ga0134125, IMG submission 96464) | Terrestrial soil microbial communities with excess Nitrogen fertilizer from Kellogg Biological Station, Michigan, USA - KB3-175-1 | ecosystem: Environmental > Terrestrial > Soil > Unclassified ... | reverse complement strand
GGCTTCGCACTGGGCGGCGGACTCGAACTCGCACTTGCCTGCCACTACCGGATTGCCGTCAATGACGACAAGACCCGCATCGGCTTTCCCGAGGTGAACCTCGGGATCTTCCCGGGGTTCGGCGGGACGGGCCGCTCGATCCGCCAGGCCGGTCCGGTGCAGGCCATGCAGGCCATGCTCACCGGCCGCATGATCAAGGCGAGCGCAGCGCGCCGCATGGGGCTCGTCGATAAGCTCGTGCGGCACCGCGACCTCCTGCATTGGGAAGCCCGCAAAGCGGTGTTGCAGAGACGCAAATCCGGGCCGGCGTCGTTCGTCGAACGGGTCATGGCGTGGGGGCCGCTGCGCCAGCAGGTCGTCACCAAGATGCGTGCGGAAACCGGCAAGAAGGTGCGCAAGGAGCACTATCCCGCGCCGTACGCCCTGATCGATCTGTTCGAAAAACACGGCGACAACTGGCGGGCGATGGTCGATGCAGAGGCGGCAGGCTTCGTGCCGCTGATGGCGACCGACACGGCACGCAATCTGCGCCGGGTCTTCTTCCTGTCGGAGTCGCTCAAGAAGCAGGGGCTGCGCGGCAAGGAAAAGCCGAGCTTTGCCAGGGTGCACGTGGTCGGCGCGGGTGTCATGGGCGGCGACATCGCCGCGTGGTGCGCTTTGCGTGGCCTCGGCGTGACGCTGCAAGATCTCGATATGGAGCGCATCACGCCGGCGCTCACCCGCGCCAAATCGCTGTTCAGGAAACGGCTCAAGGATCGGGTCGCCGTCAACTCGGCGGTGGCGCGGCTCGAGGCCGACCCGGCCGGCAAGGGGATCGCGCGGGCCGATGTGATCATCGAGGCCGTGGTCGAGAACCTCGACGTCAAGAAGAAGATCTTCGCCGATGTCGAGAACAAGGCGAAGGCCGATGCCATCCTTGCGACGAACACGTCCTCCATCGAGCTCGAACGCATTGCCGAAGGGTTGCGCGATCCGTCGCGGCTGATCGGGCTGCATTTCTTCAATCCCGTGGCACAGCTCCCGCTCGTCGAGGTGATCCGATCCAGCTACAACGTCGACCGCGACGTCGCGATGGGAGCGAGCTTTGCGCTCGCCATCGGCAAGAGCCCGGTGCTGGTGAAGTCTGCACCAGGCTTCCTCGTCAACCGGGTGCTGATGCCTTACATGCTCGGTGCCGTCGAGCGTGTCGAGAAAGGCGAGAGCATGGAGCTCATCGACGCCGCGGCGGTGGCCTTCGGCATGCCGATGGGGCCGATCGAGCTTATGGATACCGTGGGGCTCGATGTCGGCGCGAGCGTTGCCAAAGAGCTTGGCTACGAGGTGCCGGCGAGCTCGCGGTTTGCCTCGCTGGTGTCGCAGAAGAAGCTTGGCCGCAAGAGCGGCGAGGGCTTTTACAAATGGATCGACGGCAAGGTGCAGAAGGGTCAGGTCCCGCAGCATGGCGACCTCACTGCGCTCGGTCGCGAGCTGGTGAAGCCGATGGTCGACACCACGGAGACGGTGGTCGGCGAAGGCGTCGTCGCCAATGCCGATCTCGCCGATATCGGGGTGATCCTGGGGACCGGGTTTGCGCCGTTCCTGGGCGGCCCCATGCAGGCGCGCAAAGAAGGGAAAGCCTGAGATGGCGGAGCTCAAGAAGATCGCCATTGTCGGCTCGGCCCGCATTCCGTTCTGTCGCGCCTATACGGGCTATGCCGAGGAATCGAACCTCTCGATGCTTTCGGCTGCGCTGGGCGGGCTGGCGGACAGGTTCAACCTCCGCACTCAGTCGGTCGACGAGGTCGTCGGCGGCGCGGTGATTTCGCATAGCCGCGATTTCAACCTGGCGCGCGAAGCAGCGCTCGATGCCGGGTTGCCTCCGCGCACGACGGGGACGAACCTGCAGATCGCGTGCGGCACCAGTCTGCAGGCGGCGCTGATGCTGGGCGGCAAGATCGCCAGCGGCGAGATCGACAGCGGCATCGCCTGCGGCACCGACACCGTCTCGGATTCGCCGATCGTGTTCGGAACGAAGTTCCAGCACCGGCTGGTCGAGCTCAACCGGGCACGCACACCGCAGGAGAAGCTCGCTGCCTTCAAGGGCTTCACCATGGGCGAACTGACGCCCGTAGCACCCTCGACGCAAGAGCCGCGGACCGGCCTCAGCATGGGCGAGCATTGCGAGCTCATGGCGAAGACCTGGGGCATCGCCCGGCAGGCGCAGGATGAGCTGGCCCTGAGCAGCCATCTCAATGCGGCCCGGGCCTATGACGAAGGCTTCCATGACGATTTGATCGTGCCGTTTGCCGGGGTGCTCAAGGATAACAATGTCCGGCCCGACACCAGTCTCGAGAAGATGGCGACGATGAAGCCCGCGTTCGACAAGAGTTCGGGCAACGGTACGCTGACCGCAGCGAATTCGACACCGCTGACCGACGGCGCAGCGGCGGTGCTTCTGGCCAGCGAGGAGTGGGCTCGCTCGCATGACCTGCCGATCCTCGCCTACCTGACCCATGGGCAGCTCGCGGCCAACGATTTCGCGCATGGCGACGGTCTGCTGATGGCTCCCACCATCGCGGTCGCGCGCATGCTGGACCGTGCCGGGCTGACGCTTCAGGATTTCGACCTGTATGAAATCCACGAGGCTTTCGCCGCCCAGGTGCTGTGCACGCTCAAGGCGTGGGAGGATGCCGACTACTGCCGGACCGTCCTCGGCCGCGACGCGCCGATGGGATCGATTGACCGCAGCAAGCTCAACCCGAAGGGGTCCAGTCTTGCCTATGGTCATCCATTCGCGGCGACGGGCGCGCGCATCCTGGGCCTCGCCGCCAAGGAACTGGCGACAGAGATGAAGCAGCGGGCGCTGATTTCGGTCTGCACGGCGGGAGGGCAGGGCGTCACCGCCATCCTCGAGCGGGCTGCCGCCTGAACGTTCTGGGCGATTGTCAGTCTTACCCGATCGATGGCCGAGAGCCGTACCAGCCGTCTCGGTGAAATATTATTTGAATCATCGCGTTAGGTGGTGAGGTCAGTGACTTGACGCTTACGTCATGCTTTTCCTTGTCAGTGGACGCTTTTGCCATATAGGGTTCGGCAAGTCTTGGCCGGCCTGGCAATTCGCCGGATCAGGACATACCCGGGGCGAACAAGAAATCCGGGATGTCGGGAAACGTCAAAAGGAGATGGGATTCATGAAACTCCAAGCCGTTCTGGGGCTGAGCGCTGGAGCGCTGGCCCTGTTGTGCACGACCGCGTTCACGTTGCCGGCGTTGGCCGCAAACGTACCGGACGGCACCAAGCTCGCCGCTGATCAGACCTTCAATTATCGCGTGCTCGATAACATCAATGCGGTGGATCCCGATATCGTCGAAGACGTGGATACGGCCTCGGTGGTCGAGGACCTGTTCGAAGGCCTCTACAACGAAGACGGAAAGGGCAACCCGGTTCCGGGCGTGGCCGAGAGCTACGACGTCAACGCGGACTATACGCAGTACACGTTCCACCTGCGCGACGCGAAATGGTCGAACGGCGATCCGGTCAAGGCCAGCGACTTCGTCTATAGCTGGGAGCGCGCCGTCGATCCGAAGACCGCCTCCAACTACTCCTATTTCCTCGGCCTTGCCGGCGTGAAGAACGCCGATGACATCGTCGCCGGCAAGCAGCCGATCACCAACCTCGGCGTCAAAGCGATCGACGACAAGACCCTCGAGGTCGACCTCAGCAAGCCCGTTCCGTATTTCGTGCGCATGACGGCGCACGCGACGCTGTTCCCGGTGCCGCAGGCGGTCGTCGAGAAGTTCGGCCAGGACTGGACCAAGCCGGAGAATATCGTCGGCAACGGCGCTTATACCCTCGCCGAGAATTCGCCCGGCGAACGCGTGACGCTCAAGCGCAACAAGAACTACTGGGACGACGCGCACACCGTGCTCGATACGGTGAATTTCCTGACCATCAACGACGAGAACCAGGGCCTTACGCGCTATCTCGCGGGCGAGGTCGACTGGACCGATGCGCCGGCCGGCCAGTACCCGACCCTGCTGCAGCAGCACCCGGACGAGGCGCATTCGCCGGCGTTCCTGTGCACCTACTACTTCGACATCAACATGACGGCCAGCCAGCCGGTCGAAGCGCTCAAGGACGTGCGCGTCCGCGAAGCCATCTCGCTGGCGATCGATCGTGATGTGATCGTCAACAACATTCTGCAGGGTGGCCAGAAGGCGGCCTATGTGTTCACGCCGCCGGCCACCGCGGGCTTCCAGTCGCCCGATCTCGACATCGCGAAGATGACGCAGGCCGATCGCGACGCCAAGGCCAAGCAGTTGATGACCGACGCCGGCTACGGTCCGGACAAGCCGGTCAGCTTCACCTACATCTACAACACCTCAGTGGCGCACCAGCAGATCGCCACCGTCGTGTCGCAGATGCTCAAGGAGAAGCTCGGCATCAACATGACGCTCCAGGACATGGAATTTGCGACCCTGCTCGACAAGCGCCACTCGCGCGACTTCTCGGTGGCCCGCGACGCCTGGTGCGGCGACTACAACGAGGCGTCGACCTTCGAAGGCCTGATGGACAGCACCTCCTCGCAGAACAACTCGGGCTACTCCAACAAGGACGTGGACCAGTGGCTGAAGGACGCCTCGACCAGCAAGGACCCGAACGTCCAGTACAAGCAGATCGAAGAGCAGGTGGCCAAGGACATCCCGATCATCCCGATCTACCACTACAGCCATCCGTTCCTGCTGAAGACGGACGTCAAGGGCTGGCCGTACGATAACGTCGAGCAGACCTGGTACGCCAAGGACCTCTACAAGGTCGCTCAGTAAGCCACACGCAACTGGTGTCAGGCCCCGCGCGCAGCGCGGGGCCTCGGCCATTTCCACACGGATCGTTGGACCGACGACTTAATGATAGCTTTCATCCTGAAGCGCCTGGCGATCGCCATCCCCACGCTGCTCGTGCTGATCGTGTTCAGCTTAATCCTGATGAAAATCGCTCCGGGTTCACCGTTTACCGGTGAGAAGAACCTGCCCCCCGAGACGCTCAAGAACATCTTTGCGCGCTACAATCTCGACAAGCCGCAATGGCAGCAACTGTTCGAATACATCTGGAACATCGTTGTGCATTTCGATTTCGGTCCGTCGTTCAAGTACAAGGACCGCTCGGTCAACGACATCATCGCGCAGGGCTTCCCGGTCACGCTGACCTACGGATTCTGGGCGTTCCTCCTGGCCTCCACGGTGGGCATCGTCCTGGGCGCCGTCGCGGCCGTGAAGCAGAACAGCTGGGCGGACTATCTGGCCGTGGGCGTCACCATCGGGGCGCAGGTGGTTCCGAACTTCGTGCTGGCGCCGATCCTGGTGCTGATCTTCACGCTGGGCCTGCACTGGCTGCCGGGCGGAGGCTGGAACGGCGGCAAGCCGCAATATGTGGTGATGCCGGTCATCGCCCTCGCCATGACCTACATGGCCAACATCGCGCGCATCATGCGCTCGTCGATGCTCGAGGTGCTGAGCACCAACTTCATCCGGACCGCCCGCGCCAAGGGGCTGCCGGGATACAAGGTGGTGCTGACGCACGCGCTGAAGCCGGCGCTCCTGCCGGTCGTCTCCTATCTGGGGCCCGTATTCGTCGGCATGATCACCGGTTCGGTCGTGGTCGACGTGTACTTTTCGACCGGCGGCATCGGCCAAGCGTTCGTGAACAGTGCGCTCAACCGCGACTATTCGACCATTCTCGGCGTTACCATTCTGCTCGGCGCGCTGACCATCGCCGGCAATCTCGTGGTCGACGTGCTCTACGCATGGATCGACCCGAAGATTCGATACTAGGAGTTCTCGACTTATGCTGGCAGACAGCCGCATTGGCACTGCACCCTCCGAGACCGAGGCGGCCCCCGAAGTCGGGCCGGTTACGCCGATCCGCGGCCGCTCGCTCTGGCAGGACGCGATGTCGCGCTTCGTGCGCAATCGCGCCGCGCTGGTCAGCGTCATCATCCTGGCGATCATCGTCATCTTTACGTTCGTCGGCCCCCTGTTCGCGCCGTGGTCGATCGAAAAGATCGACTGGAGCATTACCGGCAAGGTCAAGCTGCTCGGCCAGCCCTCGCTCGCCAGCGGCCATTATTTCGGCACCGACGAGGTCGGGCGCGACCTGTTTTCGCGCGTCATCCAAGGCACTCAGATCTCGCTTGCCGTCGGCATCCTCGGGGCCGCTGTCGCCGTGGTCATGGGCACGCTCTACGGCGCGATTGCCGGGTATTTCGGCGGAAAACTCGACAGCGCAATGATGCGCTTCGTCGACATATTCTACTCTATCCCGTTCCTCTTCATCCTGATCCTGCTGCTGATCATGTTCGGCCGCTCGTTCGTCGTGCTGTTCATGGGGATCGGGCTGATCTCGTGGCTCGGCATGGCGCGCGTGGTGCGCGGGCAGACGCTGACGCTGAAGAACCGAGAGTTCGTGGAGGCCGCGATCGCCACAGGCGTCAAGCCGCTGGCGGTGGTGTTCCGGCACATCGTGCCGAACCTCCTAGGGATCGTCGTGGTCTATGCGACGCTGCTCATCCCCGAGATCATTCTGCTCGAAAGCTTCATCTCCTTCCTTGGGCTGGGTATCCAGGATCCCTACACGTCCCTCGGGGCGCTGATCTCGGACGGCGCGCGGACCATGCAATACGGGGAGCTCTGGCAGATCGGCTTCCCGCTCGCGTTCTTCGTTGTGGTGCTGTTCAGTTTCTTCTTCGCGGGCGACGGGCTGCGCGACGCGCTCGACCCCAAGGACCGCTGATGGCTCTTCTCGACGTCACCGATCTTTCGATCGGGTTCCACATGCCCGGCCGCGACATCCATGTCGTCAACAAGGTCAATTTCTCGCTCGATGAGGGAAAGACCCTGGCGATTGTCGGCGAGAGCGGCTCGGGCAAGACGCAGACGGCGTTTTCGCTGATCGGATTGTTGGCCAAGAACGGCTTTGCCTCGGGCAGCGTGACGTTCGAGGGCCAGGAGCTGCTCGGCATTCCGGAGGCGGAGCTCAACAAGGTGCGGGCCGAAAAGATCGCGATGATCTTCCAGGACCCGATGACCTCGCTCAATCCATACCTGCGCGTCGGCGATCAGCTCGTCGAAGTGCTCGTGCTGCACAAGGCCATGAGCAAGCGCGAGGCGCAGGCCGAGGCGGTGCGCATGCTCGATGCGGTGAAGCTTCCGGACGCGCGCAACATCTTCAGCCGGTTTCCGCACGAGTGCTCGGGCGGCATGCGGCAGCGCATCATGATCGCCATGGCGCTGCTCTGCCGCCCCAAGCTGCTGATCGCCGATGAGCCGACGACGGCGCTTGACGTGACGGTGCAGGCGCAGATGCTCGAACTGTTCAAGTCGCTGACCGCCGAATTCGGAACCGCTCTCATCATCATTACGCACGATCTGGGCGTGGTCGCCGGCCTCGCCGACCGAATGATGGTGATGTATGCCGGCCGCCTGGTCGAAACCGGGACCGTCGACGAGCTGTTCTACGACCCGCGCCATCCCTACACGCTGGGTCTGCTCAATTCGACGCCGAACGTCGAGGAAAAGAGCGAGCGGCTGAACTCGATCAGTGGCGCGCCACCCAATCTCGAGCGGCTGCCGCGCGGCTGTGCGTTCCATCCGCGCTGCGCCTTCCGGTTCGAGCGCTGCTTCGCCGAAGTGCCGGCGCTGCTGGACTTCGGCGAGGGCGACAGAAAGAAGGCGTGCCACTATGCAAGATCGCTGGTGGCCGAGGAGAGCGCGGCGTGAGTATGGACGCGAGCACCGAGCTGCTCAGGATCGAGCATCTTTCCAAGACGTTCGCGATCGGCGGCGGCATGTTCAAGAAGCCGCTGCAGCTCAAGGCGCTGCAGGACATCTCGTTCTCGATCGAGGAGGGGGAAACCCTCGGGATCGTCGGTGAGAGCGGCTGCGGCAAGTCCACGCTGGGCCGCTGCATCCTGCAACTGCTGAGGCCGGACGGCGGCCGCGTGCTGTGGATGGGCAAGAACCTGCTCGATCTCGACGCGGAGTCGATGCGCAAGAAGCGCCGCGAGCTGCAGATCATCTTCCAGGACCCGCAGGCCTCGCTGAACCCGCGGATGACGGTCGGCGACATCATCGCCGATCCGCTGAAGACATTGCTGCCTGAACTCAATGCGGCGCAGCGGCGCGAGCGCGTCATGAAGATGATGGAGTCGGTCGGGCTGCAGCCGGAGATGATCAACCGCTACCCGCACGAGTTCTCGGGCGGGCAGGCGCAGCGCATCGGGATCGCGCGCGCGCTCATCACCGAGCCCAAGCTGATCGTCTGCGACGAGCCGGTGTCGGCGCTCGACGTTTCGATCCAGGCACAGATTCTCAACCTGCTGACCGAGCTCAAGGAACAATTCGGGCTCACCCTGATCTTCATCTCGCACAATCTGTCGGTGGTGCGGCACGTGTCCGATCGCATTCTCGTGCTCTATCTCGGCCGCATGGTCGAGCTGGCGCCGGGCGATGCGCTCTACGACGATCCCAAGCATCCCTATACGAAGGCGCTGCTGACGGCGGTGCCGGTGGCCGACCCCAAGCGGGCACGGCAGCGCAACATCGATGCGCTGCAGGGCGAAATCCCGTCGCCGATCAATCCGCCATCGGGGTGCGCGTTCCGCACGCGCTGCCGCTACGCCGTCGCCCGCTGTGCCGAAATCCTGCCGCCGCTCGAGAATGCGGGGCCCGGGCGGCTGGTGGCGTGCATCCGCTGGGAAGAGATCGACCACGCCGCCGGCATGGAGTCGGCGGCAGCGCGCGTCAAGGTTCTGAAGGAAACGCTCTAGGCGGAACGCTTTTCGTCCGACGAGCGCCGATGGGGCTTGCCGGGGCGCTCCTGCCGTCGGCGATCCGGTCCCATGTAGCTGTCGTCCGCGACAAAGGCTCGGGGGGCGTTGCGGATCGCGTCGAGCCGCATGGCGATATGCTGGGCCGAGAAGGGCTTGCGCAGGAATTCGGTGACACCGGCATCGCGCGCCGCGGCGATCATTGCGGAACTGGGCGCGGACGCGGTCATGATGATCGGCGAGAGCCGGTTCGGGTGGCCTTCCGATTGCCGGATGCGGCGAATGGCGGCGAAGCCGTCCGTCCCGGCCAGTTGCTCCTCGATCATGATGATCTCGTAGGGCCGCCGGCTCAGAAACATCTCCGTGCGGGCGATGCTGTCGGCCTCATCGACAGCGCGGATATTGAGCGAGTGCAGCATGAGCGTGATGAGCCCCGCCATGTGCGTAGAAGGGTCTGCGACAAAGGCTCGGAAGTCGGCGGTACCCTGGCCCATGCTCGAATCCTGCGCCCAACCCCTTGCGAGGGCGTTAACTTCCGGGAGTCAAGGCCAGCCTCGCAGCGCCCGGCGCGGCGCCATGTCAAACGGCCGCAAACGTTGACAGCGGGGGCGTTTGCCTCTATTCGTCCGGCCACTTCATGGGCGCCTGGCGCCTGTTTTTGTTTCGTCAAAAGGCTGCACGATGAAAGTCCGCAACTCCCTCAAGGCTCTGATGGGCCGTCATCGCGCCAACAAGCTGGTTCGCCGGCGCGGCCGCGTCTACATCATCAACAAGGTCGACAAGCGCTACAAGGCTCGCCAGGGCTGAGCAGTCTGCTGTCGCCGGATGAACGGGCCCGCTTCGGCGGGCCTTTTGTTTTTTTCGCAGTCAGTTGCATCGGCTGCGAAAGGCCGTACCATACCAGACGCTGGTATGGAGGTCTGGGAACCAATGCGCGCCTCGATGGTGATCAAGGTCGCGATCGAACGGCCCTTCGACGAGGTCTACGAGCTGCTCGCGGACCCTTTGTATTTCGGAAAATGGGCCGTCACTCCCGACACGGAGATGGAAGCGCTCGACAATGGCGACTGGCTGGTCGAATTGCCGCGGGGGCAATCCCTTATCCGGTTCACGCCGCCCAACGCGTACGGGATTCTGGACTATGAGGTTTTCCCTCTAGGCGAGAGTCACGGATCGGTCAATCCGGTGCGGCTGGTCCGCAACGACGAAGGCTGCGAGCTGGTGCTGATCTGGTATCAGCGCGATGGCATGTCCGAGGACAAGTTCCGCTCCGACGCCGAGTGGGTGGCGTCCGACCTGCAGCGACTCAAGACGCTGCTCGAGGGCGGCTAACGAGTCTTCTTTGCGCTCTGGCCGACCGAGCCCAAGGGGGCTCGCTCGGTCAACCGCGCTTTATCTCGCTCTGTCCGACCGAGCCCAAGAGGGCTCGCTCGGTCAACCGCGCCTTATCTCGCTCTGTCCGATCGATCCCGAGAGGGCTCGCTCGGTCAACCGCTTTATGCCGCGAACGCGGCGAGGATGCGGATCCAGGAGCGGATGCCCTTCTGGAAGCTCTTGAGGTTGTATTTCTCGTTGGGCGAGTGGATGCGGTCGTCGGCATTGGCAAAGCCGATGAGCAGTGTATCGAGCCCGAGGATACGCTTGAAATCGCCGGCCACCGGGATCGAGCCGCCGGAGGCGCGCAGGGCCGCCTGGCGTCCCCATTCGTCGGCGAGCGCGGCGCGCGCCTGTTGCAGGTATTTGCCCGTCGTCGGCACCGCGATCGCAGGGCTGCCGCCGTGCTCGTGGAACTCGACGGAGCAGTCGGCAGGGACCCGGGCGCGAACATGGGCGCGGAAGGCGGCCCGGATCTTGTCGGGGTCCATGTCGGCGACAAGACGGAAGGAAATCTTGGCGCTCGCCTTAGCCGGAATCACGGTCTTGAAGCCGTCGCCGGTGTAGCCGCCGGACATGCCGTTGATCTCGCAGGTCGGGCGCGACCAGGTCTGCTCGAGCACCGAGCGGTTCTTCTCGCCGGCGGGGATCGAGAGGCCGACGTCCTCGAGGAAGGCGGCGCCATCGAAGCCGAGAGTCTCCCAGCTCGCTTTCGTGGTGGCGTCGACTTCCTTCACGTCGTCGTAGAAGCCGGCGACGGCGACCGAGCCGTCAGGGTTACGCAGGCTCGCGATGATCTCGGCCAGCACCTGGTTGGGGTTGCGCGCGGCATTGCCGTAAATGCCCGAGTGCAGGTCCTTGTTGGCGCAGGTGATGACCACCTCCTCGCCGACGAGGCCGCGGAGCATCGTGGTGATCGAAGGCGTTTCCGGGTCGAGCAGATCGGTGTCGCAGACCAGCGCGACATCGGCGGCGAGCTCGTCGCGGGCCGACTGCAGGAATGGCGGCAGGTTCTTGCCGCCGGATTCCTCCTCGCCCTCGAGGCAGAGGGTGACGTTGACCGGCAACTTGCCGGTTGCGGCGCGCAGGGCGCGGCAGGCTTCGACGAAGGTCAGAAGCTGACCCTTGTCGTCGGAGGTGCCGCGGCCCATCAGGTGGACTTCGCCATTGGGCTGCTTCGCCTCGGTGAGGGTGAACGGATCGGTGTTCCACAGGGCGAGCGGATCGACCGGCTGGACATCGTAGTGGGCGTAGAACACGACCTTGGGACCGGCCACAGTGGGTGCGTGCGCGACCACGACCGGATGGCCCGGAGTGGGCCGGGCCGAGGCCGAGAAGCCTTCGCCGGCCAGTTGCGTGACCAGCCAGTCGGCGGCGCGCCGGCACTCGGCCTTGTAGGCTGGATCGGTCGAGATCGACTTGATGGCGACCAGCTCGCGCAGGCGATCGAGGCTTTC
>Ga0134125_10008409_pt1 | contig 11635 bp, 10 predicted proteins | sample KB31751_FD_96464 | JGI IMG/M metagenome (GOLD analysis project Ga0134125, IMG submission 96464) | Terrestrial soil microbial communities with excess Nitrogen fertilizer from Kellogg Biological Station, Michigan, USA - KB3-175-1 | ecosystem: Environmental > Terrestrial > Soil > Unclassified ... | reverse complement strand
CTGGAGCAAGCTGTGGTTCGTCCGGCCGTGAACGGGATAAAGCGCAATACCGATCGAAACCGTTACGCTGGTAATCGATTGTCCATCTTGGCGCACCGCGATGCGCTGCAGCTCAAGCCGAAGCTGCTCGAGCCGCTGGTGCGCGTTATCCAAGGTGATTTCCGGAAGGATGATCACGAACTCTTCACCGCCGTAGCGACAGACGATATCGCTGCCGCGGAATTTGGACTTCAATAGATCGCTCCACTCGCGAAGGACAGCGTCCCCGGCGCTGTGTCCAAAACGATCGTTGAGAGTTTTGAAATGATCGAGGTCAAGCATCGCGACGACTAGCGGCTTGCCGGAGCGTTCGGCGCGACTCAATTCTCGATCCAGCGAATCCTCCATGTAGCGTCGGTTGAATAAACCGGTTTGCGGATCGCGGATACTCTGGTTTTTCAAAGTTTCCCGTAGACGCAAGTTCGCCAGAATCAAAGAAAGCTGTTCGGTCACGGCTCCTGCGGAATCGGCGATAATGCTTTTTCCATTCCCGCCACTGTCATATCGCACGTGCAGCAAACCCATGATTTCGCCGTGGGCAATCATGGGTATGCACACGTAGGCTCCGGTCGGCGCTCCCGCTTGCGCGACATGTTGGCAAATCAAATCGCGGGTTTCCGATTCCATCCCGTGAGGTTTGTTGCGCCGAAGCCCCCAGCAATCTCCCGGCTCAAGCGTCTTTTCAAAGTCGTAGCTTGGCTCGCCCCAGCGACCGACGCTTTCGAGGAAATTACGTGACGGCGTCATCATATAAAGAGCACCGCTGGTGTTGTGCAGCAGTAAAGGCAAACGACGGCGGATAATCTCGTAGGCTTCGTCCATACTGCGGCATGACTCGATCAGCTCCACCATTTCGCCGACCAGGCGCATCTCCTGGTTGTGCCGTTCCAGCTCCAAGACGGAACGCTGCAGCTCGTCATGGGCATGCTGCAGCTCCTTCTCAATCAATTTTCGCTGCGCGTTTTCCGACTCGAGCTCACGTGTGCGCTCGGTGACCCGCTGTTCCAACCCAGCGTTCAGAGCTTGAATCTCCTCAGTCCGTTCGGCGACCCGCTGCTCGAGAGTGACGTTCCAAGCACGGATTTCTTCTTCGACTCGCCGCCGTTCGGTAATATCCACGACCGATGCGAGCACCTGCAGCCCATGCGGCGAACGGATCGGGTTGAGTCCAATTTCAACGGCGAATTCGGTGCCGTCCGCGCGCAATCCGAACAGCTCCCGAGCGGATCGAATCATCTGCTCTTTGGGCTCTTGGAAAAAGCGGCTGCGGTGCTCCGGATGCGACCCGCGGAAGCGCTGCGGCACGAGCTTTTCGATGGACTTTCCCAGCAAATCCTCGCGCGAATAACCAAACAGCTGCTCAATTTGATGATTCACCAAGGTAATGACACCGCGCTCGTCGATCATGAGCATGCCATTGGGCGCTGATTCAACGACCAGTCGAAGTTGGTCGGCTGCCAATTTTTGCTCGCTGTTATCCACATACATCGCGCGGGTGCCGATGACCTTGCCGGACTCATCGGAAATCGGATCGCCCCGCATCAAAACCGGGATGGCTCGCCCGTCGCTCACCAAAAGCTCGCGCTCACCGGAGACAATTTTTCCCCGCAAGGCCTCGGGGTAGCCGTTCGCGCCAAGCAGCTTGGTGCGAGAATCGGGAGAATGAAAATCAGCGAGCGACCGGCCGATCACGTGTTCGCGGTCATATTGCAAAGTCTTGAGGAACAATCCGTTGCAGTCGGTGATAATCGGCGTGCCATGATCATCGTGGATGGTCACGTACATGGCTGGCGCCGCTTCGAAAAGATCGCGGTAATGTTTCTCCGCCTGTTGCATTTGCGCCAAAGCCTGGTCGCGCATACGCAAGTAGACGATCAGCGCGGCCGTGATCAGGGTGCCGATCAACAGGATGCCGAGTGCGTCCCAAATGCCGTCGATCCAGGAATAGCCCGGCCCAGGACGCACGAGAAACAGTAATTGTCGTCCACCGAGCTCGGTTTGCGCTGTCTGATTCGACGTCAACTGCAATTGCGGCAGTTTCTGTCCGCTCAAGCTCGCCAGCGATTGAGTCGCAGCCAATGAAGACGTCAAAAATAGCGGATCGTCTTCGTCCGTCGCATCAAACAAATATACTTCTCGATCCTGTATGCTGCTCGACGCCAACACACTTTGGAGCAGGGCCGGGAGCGCCAGCTCCACCCGGAGAAAGCCGAGTAAATGCTCGCGACGCGTCGCTGATGATTCTCCCTCCGTGTGGTACTCGTATATGGGCTTGTAAAAAACCAGATCGTGTTGCGAGTTTGTCTTCGTCGGCCAGTCCCTCGAGACCACCAGCGTAACTCGGCCGGTATCGCGCGCGGAGATCAAGACCGGCATGGTATCCGGAATCGAGGCCAGATCTAGCCCGATATCGCTCTGTTTTGCAGCAGCGTTAGGCTCGACAAACAGAAGCGGAAAATATTCTGGCCGACTCTCCGCTGCAAAAGATTGGCGAAACGTGGTCCATTCAAAAATTGAAAAATTGGGCACGCCATCACGGCGCGTTCGCGCCTCGAACTTTGTTCGTTCCTGCAGCTTGACTCGTGGCGCCCATTGAAATGACGCTCCGGGCTTGTCGCTTTTTCCCAAGCGACTGACAAACTTCCGAAAATCGTCGCGGCTGACGTCATCGGAGGCAAGCAGAAGTCCTTCGATCGCCTGCATTTGCTCTTGGACTCGTTCAGTGTTGCGTGTAAATTGCCGCGTGATCTCTTGCGTGTCCTGGCGCAACCGCTCGTTCAACGTAAGCGTTTTATTTTGCCAAACAATGTATGAGGCAACGAGCGAAAGACCCAGCCATACCGTGGTGAGCGGAAATACGATCGGCTCCACGAGGTTCCGTCGGCGCCAGCTCAGGATAATCACTATGAATAATGGTGTCAGAGTGAGCACACCGGCATAATCGCTAACCCACCATGTCGTCCATACCGCCGTCAGATCTCGCGCTGCGATAAAACCGGCATACCGGAGGGTGGCGACGGTAATCGACGGCGCGACGAGCGAAGCAAGACCGCTAAGAGCGATGAACCCAAGAATATCCCGTCCCGTGCTCGGCACGGCCACATTGTCAATTGCCTCGCTCCGGGTCGACAAACCAGGCACAAACTCGCGCAGGAGGAACGTTGCAAGCAACATTTCTAGAGTCGTTGCGCTCGCCAATATGGCAGCAGCGGAAAGAGCTGCGGGTCCGGACAAAATACTTTGGCTCAAAAGAAATGCGCCAAGCCACACGCCTACGGCGCTGCGATATCCAACCGCCAGGCCGGCACTGAGCGCAATCGCCGAAGGCGGCCACAAGGGAGTTCCATTGCCTTGCGGCAAAAAAATGTGTGGCGTGAACTGACCGCCCAGAACATAGAGAGCGGCGACCGCAAGCCACTCAGCGAGCCACCGTCCCGGAACTTTCTCGAACAGAATTTTCACCTGATTAAATTGTTGCGAATAGAGCCCTGCTTACTGTGCAAGCGTAAGCGTGAGACCAAGAGTTTTTGGCGCCCACAGACAACACGATGAACACGCATCAACTCGTGAGCAAAAAAGACTTGAGATCCATTATGGGTGCTATTGAGAAGTTGTCAACGGAATTGGAATCCGGTGTTATACGCAAAGGGGCGAAACTTACCCTACGCATCAAGATGTCCTAAATTGAGTAGTCGATTTTACTGAAAAAGCCCGGTCGAGTCGTGACTCTGTTCGCCGGTCAAAGGACATTCATGCAGTTAACCGGGGAGAACACCTCTGTCGTACTTCTTGAGTCGGCCTTGACTCACGATGCCGTTCACGTGCTAGGAGATACTTTGGATCGCCGCAACACCGTTCAAAAAGTTGCGGCCTTCAGGAGAGTCATGACGGAGCTCATACCGCTCGATATCGGCTTTGCCACCATCGGTCAAGGCGCCGGACCGATGATGGTGACCTGGAAAGCCGGGCTGTTTCATAAGCATGGCCTGGCCGTCGAGCGGCCGCGCATCATGGGGGGTGCCAAGGGTGTGGTACGTGGACTTATGTTGGGCGACATTCAGTTTGGCAATCTCGCAGCCCCTGCAGCCCTGAGGGCAAGTCTCAAAGGCGAAGCTGACCTCGTCTTTTTGACCGGCGGTATCAATCAACAATTCCTCCTTGGCGGCCCGGGAATTACTAACCGGCAGCAATTGGCCGGGAGGAGAATCGGTTTTGTCGGTGATGGTGGTCTCAATGACGCGCTGGTGAAATTCATCATCGAGCAACTGGCTGCCGCTGCCATTATGGATGTCCAAGAGACAACAGTTCCTGGCGGCGGCGATAAAGAGATCGAAGCGCTTTTGCGGGGTGAATGCGACGCCATTGTCAGCACGCCGCCGGAATGCATCAGCGCGCACAGGCAGGGCTGCCAATATCTAGTCGATTTCGCCGATTACGGCTTGAACTACGCTCTCGGCGGAATCGCGGCGCGGCGCAGTTATGTCGAGGAGAATCTCGAGATCACAAGAAAGTTCATCAAAGCCTACGTGGAAGGCATGCATCGCTATCGAACGGACCGCGATTTTACCATTGGCGTCCAGGCCGAATACAGCGGGATTGCCGATCGAACCATAGCCGAGGAGACCTATGATCTCACTCGTCCGGGCATGCCGGCTGTGCCCTATCCGGTGGTTTCGTCGTTGCAGACACTGCTAAATTTTATGTCGAGGGAAGTTCCGGAAGCGCAAAACGCCCATGCCGGAAGTTTCGTCGACGAGCGCTTCATCCGAGAGCTCGAGGAAAGCGGGTTCATTGCCGCGCTTGGCGATCCTCGAGTGAGCCAATAGACACACTGCACATGTTTGGAAAAGCTTATCTGTCCCTCTGGATCTATGCGGCGCTCTTTTGCATGCCAGCATCCGCTGCCGTAAGTGATAGCTTGATCGATTCGGCCAAACGGGAACGAGAAGTGGTCTACTACGCGTCCATGAACCTCAGCGAGGCCAATGCCCTGATCGGCGAATTTGAAAAACGTTATCCCTTCATCAAAATCAAACTCAATCGGGCCGCCAGCGAAAAGCTTCTGACCCGCGTTTTGGCAGAATTCCGTGCTCAGAGAAGTTTCGCCGATGTCATTCAGACAGTCGAATTCAGCATGCACATTTTCGCTCGCCGCGGCATTCTAGCGCGCTACACGCCACAGGCCGATTCGCTCTTTCCCAAGCAATTCAAGGAAGAGGGTTTTTGGACAACCGTCTACTACAATGCTTATGTGACGGGCTTTAACACGAAGCTCGTTGCGGGCGAGAGTTTGCCAAGAACCTATGACGACCTTCTCGATCCAAAATGGAAAGGCAAACTTATGATGGAAGGCACCAAGGCCGATTGGTTTGCCGGGATGCTGCAAATTATGGGCGGAGAACGCGGCATCACTTACATGCGCGCGCTCGCGCAACAGCAACCCAGTTTGCGCGAAGGTCATGAGCTCTTGGCTCAGCTCGTCGCTGCCGGCGAAGGTCTCCTCGATGTTAATATTCCGGCGGCCTCCGTTGAACGCATGAAGGAGCGCGGCGCGCCCATCGATTGGATAGCGCTGGGCCCCGCACCCGCGATTATGGTGGGCATCGGTCAAGCCGCCCAAGCGACTCATCCTAACGCGGCAAAAATTTTTTTGGACTTCGTGCTTTCGCGTGATGGGCAAAAGCTGATGCAAACCCCTGGTCGGCTGGTGGCCCGAAGCGATCTCGCGAACGACCAGGCTCGCATGCTAAAAGGGCTGAAGATCGTGCCAGTGGATCCGGCTCTCGCGGAAAAACTGGACCAATACGCCAAACAGTTGCGCAGCATTTTTGCTGGATGAGGATTTGGCAGGGTCGGTCAGAAATTGATTGAGGAGGTGGAACGATGCGCTTCATGTTTTTGAACCATTCCTACGTACGCCATTCGGCAGAGCTCGAACGTCACATTCTTGAGTTGCTCAAGAGCTATGCTGCGCCAGACACGACGTTTGAGCTTGCCTATCCGGAAGATCTCGGCGGCGGCGAAGTGTTGAGCCTGCTCGAGAAGCGCAAGGCACTGTCGGGACTGCATCACATTCTCGAAACGCCAGCGCTGGTCAAAAAAGCCATCGATGCCGAGCGACGCGGATTCGACGCTGTGATTCAAAGCAACACCTTCGATCCCGGCGTTGAAGCAAGCCGCCTGGCGGTGCGCATTCCCGTGATCGGGCTATTGCGCGCATCGCTCCATTTTGCGGCGACGATTTGCGATCACGTCGGCCTCATCGTGCCGCTCGAAACCCATATGCCCCATACCATGCGCTTGGCGCGCACCTATGGCATGGACGGCTTCGTTTCCGGCATCCGAACTGTGGGGCTTTATGACACCGGTGATCTTTCTGGCTACCATGATGTTGTCATCGAGCGCACGCTTGCAGTGGGTAAAGACCTTGTCTCGCAGGGCGCCGAGGCGATTATCCCGCTCGGAGGCAAAATCTATCCTTACGTCGTCACACCGGAGGAGCTGGAACCGGAGCTCGGCGTACCAATAATCAACACCAAGGCTGTCGGCGTCAGCTACGCCGAGTTGATGGCACGCAATAATATCAAGCACAGCATCAAAGCGTACCCCTGTCCGACAGGGCTCGATCCCGAAGCTGTCTCACAGCGCTCGAAAGATACTCGCTAGTGTCCTGGAACTAAAATGCATTCGATCATTCACAACCCGGATTCGGAAATCCGTAGGGACGTAGGCATACGCCCATTCTGGATCGGGTGAAGTTTAAGCGGCGGTAACCGTTAATAGAGGTTTAGCAATGATTATCGATGGCGACGGGCATTTTTTCGAGACCGAAGAGATATTTGACAAATATATGGAGCCGGCGCTCCGAAACTATCGCCCGCGATTGTTGAAAGACGATCAAGGCCACAATTTCTGGGTCGTGGACGGGCAAACACCCTACAAACGACCATCGATCAAAGGCGCGGGAGCTCCCGGCACTGCGGCGCCGCCGGCCGAGGCGATTCAATCAGCGCGGCGCGCTTCCCCGGGCAGCCAAACCCTAACCGACCTCAAAGAGAGACTGGAAGATCTCGACAGAGAAGAAATCGATCTGCAGTTCATTTATCCGAGCTTTCTCTTGCACGTGAATGCCTGGCCCGACGGTGTTCTAGCGATGGGAGTTTGCCGCGCGTACAACACCTGGTTGGCTGAAACCTGCAACAAAGCGCCGGACCGACTGCGCGCGGTTGGCGTAGTTTCGCTGCAGGATGCCGCCGGAGCGGCCAAAGAGCTCGGGCGCTTGCGCGATTTGGGTGTATCTGCGGTCATGATCAACGGGACCACCGGAGCGAAAAGGCTCGACCACCCTGATCACGAGGTCTTTTTTGCCGAAGCAAATCGCTTAAAGATGCCGATCGCCGTACATTTTAGCCTTCAGTTCCCGGTCGTCGACAAACTCTTCGAGCACCATTTCCCGAACCGTGTGCTTGCGGGCATCTTGCCGATTATGGCGGGGCTCACCAGCGTGCTTTGCTCCGGGCTGCTCGACCGCTATGAAAACCTCAAGTTTGCTTTTTTGGAAGGAGGCATCAGCTGGGTGCCCGCCCACGTCGAACGCATGGATGATCATTTCGAAAATCCGCGCTACGGCGCCAGAGACCTCATTAGCCATCCACCGAGCGATTATTTGAAGGGCGGTCGGATCTTTTTTGGTTGCGAAGGTAACGAGTCCTTTCTCGGCCGAGTCGTGGACGAAGTGGGCGAAGGTCTATTCATATTTTCTTCCGATTACCCTCACGCCGACCGTACCGAAGGAACTGCAAAGACTTTGCGCGATCGCACGGACATCCCTCTAGCCGTGAGAAACAAGCTGCTCGAACAAAACGCCCGCCAATTTTACGGCATTTAAAACTTGCCCATCGGGAATTCTTATAACGGGCGCTCCCGGCGCTTATGCAATCGCTCGCTCAAGTGATTTGAATACCAGCAACAAACCGACGTCTAACCATCCGAAAGGAGGTGATTCTGTGAAAAACGCGATCAGAGCTTTTGTTTTGGTAGCAATGACGTTCGTGTTCAGCGCGGCCAGCTTCGCCCAGGCCACGCCGGCGACCCCGGCCAAACCAGCGACTCCGCCGGCAACTGAAAAGAAGAATGAAACAGCGACGGAAAAGTCTAGCTCTACGAGTGACGACACCGGCAAGACGAAGTCAAAGGGGGCGAAAGCCAAAACCAAGCGGACCAAGAAGGCGAGCGAGAAATCGACGGAAAAGATGGAAGAGAAAAAAACGGATACGATGGAAAAAAAGACCAAGTAATTTTCTCTTAATCTTTCGACCCAAAGAGGTAGCCGACGAATTCGGTTACCTCTTTTTTGTTTTACGCGAACAATCGCGTGCGCGACAAATGGCCCCGCCGCTGTGCCCAACCCTTGCTTGATTTAGCGTATTCCCTCAACTAAACTTTTTTAGTGGTGGGGAAAACGATGCTGAACGCATTACAAGGAGGAGCGGAGATGGACCTGCCGAAGTGCCAAAAATGCAACAACGGGTTACTGATTCCGCTATCGGATTACGGGCAGGAAGGGGCTTCGGTAGTGTATAAGGCTTGGGCGTGCACCAACCCGGACTGCGGGTTTTCCATACGGATAGATAAGGGCGAGGTCACGTACGGCAAAAGAATCGAGCCCAAGCACTAACCCAGTCAGGGTCGATCCGTACTTCCATCACTCCAAGTATTCCGATTCGCTGTTGCTTATGACGGCACGCTCCGATTGAAGCTCTGAATCGCCTTGCCGAACAACTCACATCCTTTCCGTAAAGCTTCCAAACAGCGCGATTGCAGCAAATCATCCGTGGCGTAGCGGGTGAGGATCTCTGGCGCGATCCATTCGTGACCGGCCTCATCCGCCAACAAAGTTTCTCGGTAAATCGCCGCCGTTTGGGCATCAATCGGCGCAACCCGCTCGATAAATGACTGTGACGTCCTGGGAAAAAATTCCTCATGACCAAATTGGACGCTGGCGATGAGCTCGCAAAGGGATCCCAAAGACGCATGAAAATCCCAAAGGTCTTTCAATTCTTTCAGCGGCTGGTTCCAGAGCGCGTCCGGGTCGCCGTCGAGCTCCCGGATCCGCTTGCGCAAGATCGCCGCATGTTTCAACTCATTGGCCACGTACTCCGACATGGGCTGCTGCAGATCAATATCGGGTATGCGTCCGACCCACGGCGCGGTGACCTCGGCCGCTTTACGCTCCATGACGACGCCGAACTGAAGCCGCCGCAGCACCACCGATGGCGTCAGCGGCTTTTCGGCTCCGTAGCTCTTTCGCTCGGCATTCATTTGCTCCCAGAAAGTTTCCCGGGCGGCTGCCAATTGATTGATAAACTCGTCCGGTTTTAGAGCGGCCATGCCTCCTCCCTTGAAATTTCGCGCATTGACACTGGAATTAATTTAGGTATTAACAATACAGGAAATCCGCTCTGTGTAAAGATTCAACTGACCCGCGACTCCGAGTTGCCCACGCCTGCATTGCTGATGCAAGTCACCGACGCCAAAGCCTTCGTCGACAATCTCTATAAGGATGTCTTTGCCCATTGGGATAAAAAGATCAATCATGGCGCCTTTATGACTCAACTGCGCGCCGGCACATTGCCACTGCCATCCCTGCGCCGCTTCTTTAAAGACTGGGGATTGTTTTCAATTGAAGTGGTTGCCCTGAACGCTGTTTCTTACCACGTGCATCTGCCGTTTTTCGTCGAAAACTATGACTTGCTGCCGGCGTTTTCCGATAAGATCGCCGAGGAATTGATTGCTCCAAAACCGCCGGGGCATATTTTGATCCTGCTTGAAACCGCGCAATCCCTACATCTCTCCAAAGAACAACTCTTCGAACAGCCGGCGTCGGCTGCCGGCCGGGCGATCAGCGATTATTGCCGGCGAGTATTCCAGGACGGATCGTTACTTGAGCTTTGGGCGACTCATGCCTATGAAGAAACCCTCGGTCATTGGGCGCAACAATGGGGCGACGCGCTGGTCACACACTATGGCATGAGCAAACGTCAGGCGATTTATTTCACGGCTCACGCCGAAGCGGACCTCGTGCAGCACGAGGACCGCATGGGTCACGGCCCGCTCAATCGGATGATTTTGCAGCGTATCGTCGAGCGCGGCTTGACGGCAAGAAAGCTCGGCTACGATCCAAAATATTGCGCCTACACCATGGTCGACCTGCATTCGCTCATGGAACAGAACGCCTTGGAAAATCCCTATCCGCTGTAAGATTGCACCGTTCAGAGGGAGACCGATAAATCTCCCAACAGCCCCTTTCTCAAAAGCGGGTGGGCCACAGGACCGGGGAATTTCGGCCCCTAAAGTTATGTTCATACGAGTCTGCCGCCCGCAATGACAACTCGGCCATTGATCTCTTTCCGCGCACGGAGGCCAATAACCTTGGGCAAAATTCTGTTGCTTGCATTGATGGCGTTGCCGACAATTCCATATCGGATCGCCTTGGCCGAACTACCAGGGCATTGGCAAAGGCATGCGCCCATGCCATCGGCTCGCACTGAAGTCGCTGCCGTTGAGCTTGGTGGAAAAATTTATGTCATCGGCGGCTACGAGAAGGGCGGCAACTTGATTGAAGAATACGATCCGGGCACCGATCGCTGGCGCGGCCGGGCTCCTTTGCCGAAGCCGTTGCATCACACCGGCGCCGCGGTCGTAAGCGGCAAGATCTATGTCATCGGCGGATATGTCTCCGGTACTGGTTCGGTGGACAGCGTGTACGAGTACGATGCCGTCGCAGACCGCTGGAATGCGAAAACACCTATGCCAACCGCGCGCGGCGCACTTGCGGTCGGCGTAATCGGTGGAAAAATTTACGCCATTGGCGGCGTAGGCAATAATGGAAAAAATGTCAATGCCAACGAAGAATATGATCCCGCTGAAGACCGGTGGACGAAGCGCGCGCCTATGCTCACGCCGCGTGATCACCTTGCCGCCGGAGTTGTCAACGGCAAGCTTTACGCCATCGGGGGGCGCATCAATGGCCGGCACGATCGCAGCATCACCGCAAATGAAGAGTATGATCCGGCGGCGAATCGATGGATCACTCGGTCACCGTTGCCGACGGTCCGTAGCGGCATCGCTGCGGCGGTTCTCGAGCAAAAAGTTTTTGTCTTCGGCGGCGAATCAACACGAGGGACGCACAAAGAAGTGGAGTCCTACGATCCGCTGCAAGACCGCTGGCAACGCTGGGCGCCGATGCCGACGGCGCGCCATGGTCTCGGCGTCGCCCTTCTCGGCAGGTCTATTTATGTTATCGCCGGCGGTCCCCAACCCGGCGCAACGTTTTCTTCCATCAACGAAGTCTTCACGCCTTAAATGTTGCAACTCGCTTGCGCCCTTCGCAATGCTTGCGTTATAAGAATTTCAGTTCCGCCATTTCGGATAAACTCAAATAGTGCGCAATACCCTTTGTCGTCATTTCTTGGCTCGACGTGGTACTAGCCTTCGGCTATCCATGGAGAGCTATAACCGAGTACAATCACAGCCGTTACCATGAGCACTTACCAGGAAATCAAAAATTCTTTAGTCAATTTGTATCCGAGCGATG
>Ga0134125_10008407_pt1 | contig 11637 bp, 8 predicted proteins | sample KB31751_FD_96464 | JGI IMG/M metagenome (GOLD analysis project Ga0134125, IMG submission 96464) | Terrestrial soil microbial communities with excess Nitrogen fertilizer from Kellogg Biological Station, Michigan, USA - KB3-175-1 | ecosystem: Environmental > Terrestrial > Soil > Unclassified ... | reverse complement strand
GCCCGCGGTGGCGGAAATGCAGGCGGTATTCAACGACAACTGGGTCAAGTCGACCGGCAACGTGCTGCATGGCGACGCGTATTTCCCTGCGCTGTCGAGCCGTGGCAATGGAGCGGCCCAGGTCTTCTCGAGCTCACCCTCGGGCGGCAGCGAGAGCATGCAGCTCATGTACCTCCTGGCCATCACCGCGGCCGACCGATCGCTTGACCTCGAGATGGCGTATTTCGTGCCCGACGCGCTGTCGCGCGAGACCATCCTGGCGGCGATCAAGCGGGGTGTGCGCGTGCGCATCATCGTGCCGGGCAAGCACATCGACACCGACACCGCCCGGCTGGCCTCGCGAGCGGTGTGGGGGGATTTGCTGAAGGCCGGCGTGGAGATCTACGAGTACCAGCCGACGATGTTCCATTGCAAGGTGATGGTCGTCGACGGCTACATGGTTTCCGTCGGATCGACGAACTTCGACGACCGCTCGTTCAGGCTCAACGACGAGGAGAACCTCAACATCTTCGACGAGGCGTTTGCCGGGCGCCAGCTCGAGATCTTCGAGGCCGACCTCAAGCACGCCAAGCGCATCACCTATGCCGAGTGGCAGGCACGCCCGCTGATGGAAAGGGTAGGCGACTTCGCCGCACACATCCTCGGGTCACAGGTTTGACGGCGGCACCGGCCCTCGCATGCGTCCTCCGGCCGCTCAGGCGCGCGCGCCGGGGTGCGTCGCAGCGCGAAGATAGGGCGCGGTGCGACTGTGTGCGGACGCCGCAACCGTTTCCGGCGCGCCTTCGGCAACGATGCGGCCGCCTTCGTCGCCGGCGCCCGGGCCCATGTCGATGACCCAGTCCGCAGCCCCGACCATCCGCATGTCGTGCTCGACGACGACCACGGTGTTGCCCGCCTCCACGATCCGCTGCAGCTGCGTCAGCAGGCGATCGACGTCGGCCGGGTGCAGTCCCGTGGTCGGCTCATCCAGCACGTACAGCGCGTTGCCACGGCTCGCACGCTGGAGCTCGGTGGCGAGCTTGATCCGCTGGGCCTCGCCGCCGGACAACTCGGTCGCCGGCTGTCCGAGGCGCAGGTAGCCAAGTCCCATCTCGCGAAGCACGCCAAGCGATCGCGCCAGGCTGGGCACGTCGGCGAAGAATTCCGCCGCCGCGTCGACGGGCATCTGCAGGACCTCCGCGATGTTCCTGCCGCGGTGGCGCACGTCGAGCGTCGCGCCGTTGAATCGCGTGCCGTGGCAGCTGGGGCACGGCGAATAGACGCTCGGCATGAAGAGAAGCTCCACCATCACGAACCCCTCGCCTTCGCAGTGCGGGCACCGTCCCTTGGCGACGTTGAACGAGAAGCGGCCCGGCCCGTAGCCGCGCGCGCGCGCCTTGGGCGTGCTCGCGAACAATTCGCGGACATCGTCGAAGAGGCCCGTGTACGTGGCGAGATTCGAGCGTGGCGTCCTTCCGATCGGCTTCTGGTCGACGGTAATGAGCCGCTTGATGGCGCCGATGCCACTCGCGATCCGGCCTTTCACCGGCTCCGATGTCGCTCGCTCGAGAGCGTTCTCTTCGTCATCGCCCACGGAAGGCTCGTGTCCGAGCGCGCGTCCGACGAGCTCGACCAGCACCTGGCTGACCAGCGTCGACTTGCCGGAACCGGAGATGCCGGTGACCGCGCTCAGCACGCCCAGCGGTAACGCGACGTCCAGGTCGTTCAGGTTGTTGCGATGGATGCTCTCGAGCTCGAGCCATTCGCGCGGCACGCGTGCGCGACGCGGCGGCGGCGGAATCGCGTCGAACAGGTAGGACGCGGTATGCGAGCCCTCAACACCCTTCAGTTGAGCGGGTGGGCCGCTGTAGAGGATGTGACCGCCTTTCGTACCGGCCTCGGGCCCCACATCGACGATCCAGTCGGCATGGCGGATCACGTCGAGCTCGTGCTCGACCACGAACAGCGAGTTGCCGGTCGACTTGAGTCGGTCGAGGGATCGCAGCAACGCCGCGGTGTCGGCGGGATGGAGACCGGCCGAGGGCTCGTCGAGCACATAGACGACGCCGAACAGGTTGGACCGGACCTGGGTCGCCAGGCGCAGTCGCTGCAGCTCCCCCGGCGAGAGCGTCGGCGTGCTGCGCTCGAGCGTCAGGTAGCCGAGGCCGAGGTCGAGGATGGTCGCGAGCCGGGTGCAGATATTCGCGCCGATCCGCCGCGCGACCTCGACCTTCTCCGGATGACGACGTCCGAGCGCACGCAGCGCCGGTGCCTTCCCCGTCGCGTACGCTACGAAGATCTCCGCCAGGTCCTTGAGGGGAACACGCCCCATCCCGGCAATGTCGAGGCCCGCGAACTTGACGGACAGCGCTTCCTTGCGCAGCCGCATGCCCTTGCAAAGCGTGCACACGGACGAGAGCATGTATTGCGCCGCGCGGCGCTTCATCATCGGACTTTGCGTATTGGCGAACGAGTGCAGGACGTGCCGGCGGGCGCTCGAAAAGGTCCCCATGTAGCTGGGCTCCTCCTTGCGCCGCACGGCTCGCCTCGCTTCCTCGAGGTCGAAACCGGCGTACACGGGAACCCGCGGTTGCTCGTCCGTGAAGAGTATCCAGTCGCGCGTCTTCCGGGGCAGCGTCTTCCAAGGCACGTCGACGTCGATGCCCAGCGTCGTCAGGATGTCGCGAAGGTTCTGTCCCTGCCAGGCGCGCGGCCAGGCGGCCACCGCGCGTTCACGGATCGTCAGTGTCGGGTCCGGAACCATCGACTGCTCGGTGACGTCATGGACGCTGCCGAGCCCGTGGCACTTCGGGCATGCACCTTCGGGCGTATTGGCCGAGAAGGACTCCGCGTACAGCAACGGCTGCCCTGCGGGATAGTCGCCCGCTCGCGAATACACCATCCGCAACAGGTTCGACAGCGTCGTGACGCTGCCCACCGATGAGCGAGTCGTCGGCGTTCCGCGCTGTTGCTGCAGGGCGACCGCCGGGGGCAGCCCATCGATGCTGTCGACGTCCGGTGCGCCGACCTGATGGAACAGCCTTCGTGCGTAAGGCGCGACCGACTCGAGATACCGGCGCTGGGCCTCCGCGTAGAGCGTCCCGAACGCGAGCGACGACTTGCCCGAGCCCGACACGCCCGTGAACACCACGAGCGCGTCACGGGGAATGTCGAGCGAGACTTCCTTCAGGTTGTGTTCGCGCGCACCGCGAACACGGACCATGCCATCGGCGGCGGAGGTTGCTTCATTCATGCGCGCCGCCCGAAGCGGCCATCGCCTCCTTCGCGGTCTCGGGCGGCGCCTGATCGCGCCGAGAGCCGTAGCGATGCGCGAACGCCCACGTGAACTCGGCGCCGAGCAGGAATATCTGCGCGGCGTAGTAGAACCAGATGAGCAGCACCGCGAGCGAGCCCGCCGTTCCGAAGCTCGTCGCGACGCCGGCCTTCGCGACGTACAGGCCGACGAGGATCTTGCCGATCGCGAACAGCACGGCCGTCACGAACGCCCCCGCCCACACGTCGCCCCACGCGATCCGCACGCGCGGCAGCATCTTGTAGATGATGGCGAAGAGGAGCGTCACGACCACGAGGCTGACGACGAGATCGAGGCCGTGCAGCAGCCATTCGGCACCCTGGAAATGCGTTCCCCACCAGTCGCTGACGGCGGCCAGCACCGCGCTCACGATCAGTGACACCAGCATCAGGAAGCCGATGCTGACGACGAGGCCGAACGACAGCAGCCGGCTGCGGATCATGCCCCAGAGGCCTTCGGTCGCCGTCGCCGCCGGCGCCTTCCAGATCCGGTCGAGGTCGGTCTGCAATTCCGCGAAGGCGGTCGTCGCGCCGAACAGGAGCAGCGCGAGCCCGATCACCGTGGCGATGATGCCTTCGCCGGTCGAGCGCGCACCCTTGACCATCGCCTGCAACGCCGACGCACCGTCGGGGCCGACGACGCTCGCGAGTTGCCCGAACACGTAACCGTCGGCAGCGTCATTGCCGAAGAAGAAGCCGGCGATGGCGAGGGCGATCACCAGCAGCGGCGCCATCGAGAAGGCCGTATAGAAGGCGATGGCCGCGCCCATGCTCTGCGCGAAATCGTCCTGCCAGGCGACGACCGACTCCTTGACGAGCTTCCATAGCAATCCGAAGCGTGGAACGCGCAAGGTCATCGGGCCGGCAACGCGGGTGGCGCAACAGGTGTCGAGTATTCGTTGCCGCGCACGGGGCATGCAGCCCCACAGCGCGCATTTTGCTGTGGGACTCTTCCGACGTCGAATGGCGCTACGGCGTGGAGGGCCGGCTTGCCGGCGGTTGCAACGTCGGCAGTCGCACGGTGAAGGTGCTGCCCCGACCCAATCCCGCACTGCGTGCCGCGATGGTGCCCCCGTGCAGCTCCACCAGCGTGCGGCTGATGGCCATGCCGAGTCCAAGGCCCGCTTCCTCGCGGGGCGCGGCAGGCTCCTCCTGCCGAAAGCGCGCGAACACGTGGGGCAGGAACTCCGGTGCGATGCCGCGGCCCGTATCCGTGATGGCTGCCTCGACCCAGCCATCCCCGGGGCGCATGGTGGCACTCACTCGACCCCCCGACGGCGTGAACTTGACCGCGTTCTGCACGATGTTCCAGAACACCTGGTGCAGGCGACTGGGGTCCGCGCGAACGACGAGCGTTCCGCCGGGCAGGTCATCCCGCAGCTCGATGGATTTGGCGCGCGCAGCCGGGGAGACACCCTCGAGCACGGTGGCCAACACGGGTCTTGGATCGATGTCCGCGAGCTCGAGTCGCAGCTGGCCCGTATGCGTGCGCACCTCGTCGAGAATGTCATCGACGAGCCGCGCCTGCACGCGAGCGTTGCGGTCGATCGCCTCGAGGCCGCGCCGGAGCTTCGCGGCGTCGGGATCGCCACGCGCCAGCAGCGCCGACCAGTTGAGAATGGCGGTGAGGGGCGAGCGCAGCTCGTGGGAAACGAGCGCCAGGAACTGGTCCTTCGATCGCGATGAGGCCTCGGCGGCATCGCGCGCCTTGATGATCTCGCTCTCGAGCTCGTTACGCTGGCGCATCGGCACCACGATCCAGTCCGCGACGTCGAGCTCGCCCTCGCGACGGCGTCTGGCATTGAGCAGCACGGGCACATCTTCGCCGTGGGCACCGATGAACGAGACGTAGACCTCCTGCACACGGCCCTGCAGCCGCAGCGTCGGGAAGACATGCGTCTGGTAGAAGATCCGGCTCGCGGCGGTCAGCACGAAATCCACGTGCCGGCCCACCAGTGCCGCCGCATTCCCGGCACCCAGCAACGCGGCGAGCGTCGCATTGGCAACCCGGATGACGCCATCGTCGCCGACGACCAGGAATCCGCACGGAGCGGTATCGAGCAGCGGATCGAGGACGTTCACGGCGCCTGCTTCAGGCACTCCTTCATGATCTCGACGGTCTCGTCGGGATGGCTCATGTGCGGGCAATGGCCGGTCGCCGACATCGTGTGCACGGTGGTACCCGGCAACGCCTGGCGCAGGTATATCGCGACGGACTCCGGCGCGATCGCATCTTCGCTGCACTGGAGGATATGCGAGGGAACCGTCACGTGAGCGAGGTCGCCGCGGTTGTCGGACAGGAACGTGACTCGCGCGAATTGCCGGGTGACACGGGGATCCGTGGCACAGAAGCTCGCCTGCAGCTCGTCGGCGAGGTCGGTGCGGTCGGGATTGTTCATGACGACCGGCGCGAGGTAGGCGGCCCAGCCGACATAATTCTTCTCCATGAGGTCGAGCAGACCCTCGATGTCCTTGCGCTCGAAGCCACCGGTGTACCCGGGTTCGTTCACATAGCACGGAGACGGTCCGATGAGGATGAGCTGCGAGAAGCGCTCGGGCTGCTCGATCGAGGCGAGCACGCCGACCATCGCGCTCACCGAGTGGCCGACGAACACCACGTCGCGCAGGTCGAACGCGTTGACGATGTCGAGGACGTCCTGGGCGTAGCCATGCAGATCGCCGTAGCGCGCTGGATCGAATGCCGACCAATCCGACTTGCCGCAACCGACATAGTCGAAGAGCACGACGCGATGATCGCGCTCGAACGCCGGGACCACCCAGCGCCACATCGTCTGGTCACAGCCGAATCCATGCGCAAGCATGAGGACGCGCTCGCCGTGCCCGGAAAATCGCACGTTGTTGCGCGCGCGAACCTGCTCGGCATCGGCATGCGACCGCGTGGGCGCCGCGGCCTGAGCGGGATCGCTGAAACTCGACACGGGGAGCTCCCTCATTCACCGGCTCGACGTTGGCCTGGCCTCAAATGCAAAGGGCCAGCCGTCGCTGACCCCTGATCGTATGAGTCCTCCGGCAACTTTCCGGAACCTCGATCCACCGATTCGTCGTTTGGCGATGCATTATAGGCCGTTACCCGGGACCCGGGAGACTGTCGGCCGACGCGGATTGGCCATGCCCCCGAAGTCGGTCCGAACCCAACGCCAAGCCGATCGGACTGGATTTGATGCCTGATTCCGGAATCTCCGCCGCGACACGCGAGTCTCTCGGACTGACCCGTGCGGAGTTCAATGCGCTGCGTCGCCTCGACTCACCGGCGCGGATCCAGTCGTTCCTCAACGCCATCCCCATCAACGCGGAGCCCGATGGCGATACCCTGCTTTCGGTTCGCAGCGTGCTTGCGCAGCGCCGCGCCCACTGCATGGAGGGGGCGATGGTGGCGGCGTGCGCGATGTGGATTCATGGCAGGCCACCGCTCGTCATGCGGCTGGGCAGCTCCGCGAGCGACTATCCCCATGTCGTGGCCCTGTTCCGCCACGCGCAGCGCTGGGGCGCGGTCTCCAAGACGAACGGCATCGCGCTTCGATTCCGCGACCCGGTCTATGTCACGCTGCGCGAGCTCGCGATGTCCTATTTCCACGAGTATTCGGACAAGCATGGCAACAAGACGCTGCGAACCTACTCTCGCGCGTTCGACCTGCGGAGGATCGACGTCGCGCATTGGGTCACGCGACGCGACCATTGCTGGCTCGCGCACGATACGCTCGAGGCGACCCGGCACTACGCATTGATCGACGGCAAAGCCGAGCAAGCGCTCGTGCGTCGCGACGATTTCGAGCGCGAAGTCGCCGCGATCGGTCAATACCCGGACCCGGCCCGCCCCTCGGCGCGCCCGCGACGCTAGATCTCGATTCGCGTGCCGAGCTCGACCACGCGGTTGGCCGGAATGTTGAAGAAGTCGGTGACGCTGGCGGCGTTGCGCGCCATCGCGGCGAACAGTCGATCGCGCCAACGCTTGCGGCGGCGACCGCGCGCGTGCGGGACCAGCTTCTCGCGGGACAGGAAGTAGCTCACCTCGGCGGGCTCGACGGGCGTGCCGTCGCCCGACCACAGCTCGAGCGCATCGGTGACGTCGGGCTGCTCCATGAATCCGTAGCGCGCCGTGACTCGCCAGCAGTTTTCGGCGATTCGCTCGCTTTCGAGGCGCCCCTCCACCGGGATCGACGGAAACTCCGTGACCTGCACGGTCAGGAACACGTTGCGCTCGTGCAGCACCTTGTAGTGCTTGAGGCTGTGCAACAGCGCGTTGGGCGTCACGTCGGTGCCGCCGGTGAGGAATACGGCAGTGCCCGGGATACGTTGCGGCGGATGCAGGAGCAACGCCCGCAGGAATTCGCGCAGCGGCGGCGAACCCTCGCGCAGGCGGATGCGCAAGCGCTCCCGGCCGCGTCGCCATGTCAGCATGATGGCGAGGACGACGATCGCGATCGCGAGCGGGAACCAGCCGCCTTCGAAGATCTTGTGCGCGGCCGCGGCGAAGAACACCGTGTCGATGGTCAGGAAGAAGCCCGTGGCCGTCACGCACAACCAGAGGGGATAGTGAAACATGTCGCGCAATACGAAGAACGTCAGGAACGTCGTGACGACCATCGTGCCCATCACCGCGACGCCGTACGCGGACGCGAGCCCGGACGAGCTTCCGAAGCCCAGCACCGCCACCAACACCGCGACCAGGACGATCCAGTTCACGGTGGGGATGTAGATCTGCCCGATCGTGCGCGCCGACGTGTGCACGATCGTCATCCGCGGGAGGTAGCCGAGCTGGATCGCCTGCCGGGTCAGCGAGTAGGCACCGGAAATCGTCGCCTGCGACGCGATCACCGTCGCCGCAGTGGCCAGACCGACCATCGGGTACAGCGCCCACCCCGGACAGGCCAGATAGAACGGATTGGCGATGGCCGATGGGTGCGCGATCAGGAGCGCGCCTTGGCCGAAGTAGTTCAGCACCAGCCCCGGCGCCGCTACCGCGAACCATGCGAGCCGGATCGCGCGCGCGCCGAAATGCCCGACGTCGGCATACAAGGCCTCCGCGCCCGTTACCGCCAGCAGCACCGAGCCGAGCACCGTGAACGAGGCGGCGCCATGGCCCAGCGCGAAATCGAGGGCGTGAACGGGATTGAACGCCGCCATCACCGCGGGCGCCTTGGCGATGTTCCAGGCGCCGACCGCCGCCAGCGACACGAACCACAGCGCGCACACCGGCCCGAACAGGAGGCCGACTGCGCCCGTGCCGAGGCGCTGGATCGCGAACAGCGCGATCAGGACGCCCGCCGCGATCGGCACGACGTACGGCTTGAACACCGGCGTCCCGACCTCGAGGCCTTCGATTGCCGACAGGACCGAGATCGCCGGGGTGAGCACCGCGTCGCCGTAGAACAGCGCGGCGCCGACCAAGCCGATCAGTAGCAGTCCGGCAGATCGCCGGCCACGACACGCGCCGCCCGAAATCACCAGCGACAGCAGCGCCATGATGCCGCCTTCGCCCCGGTTGGTCGCACGCAACACGAGGACGACGTACTTGAGCGAGACGATCAGCATCAGCGACCAGAAAATCGCCGAAACACCGCCGAGGATGTTGGCCTGCGACAGCGGAATGCCGTGCTCGGGATTGAACGTCTCCTTCGCGGCGTACAGCGGGCTCGTCCCGATATCGCCATAGACGACACCCAGCGCAAGCAGTGCAAGCAATCCTGTTCCGCGTTTTCCCGGCATGGCGCCAACGTAGCGCAGAATCGCCGCGGATCTGCGCATCGGTGGCTACTTTTAACGCAATCTTTACGACCTCGATGCGCTAGAGTGCGTCCCATGCACATGGGCCGGCACTGGACAGGCTATGCATGGGCGGTCGCGGCGGCGGCGGCCTGCACGCTCGCCGGCTTCGCGATGCGCGCGCGGTTCGACCTCGTGAACATCGCGATGGTGTACATGCTCGCGGTCGTCGTGGTCGCGCTGCGCTTTCCGCGCGGGCCAGCGGTCGTGACGGCGGTGCTTTCCGTCGCGGCATTCGATTACGCGTTCGTGCCGCCGAGCGGGACGCTCAGCGTCGAGGATGCGCAGTACCTCCTCACCTTCACCATCATGCTCGCGGTCGCGCTCGTCATCTCGCGTCTCGTCGAAAGCGTGCGCCAGCGCGCCGCGGCACAGGCGGCGCTCGAGGTCGAGGCGGAGACCGAGCGCATCCGCAGCGCCCTGCTCGCGTCGATTTCGCACGACCTGCGCACGCCGCTTGCCGTCATGGCCGGCGCGTCGTCGAGCCTCGCCGAGAGCGGCGAGCGGATGGATCCGCAGCAGCGCCGCGCGCTGGCGGTCAGCGTGTTCGCAGAGGCGCAGCGCATGTCCGACCACGTCGCCAAGATCCTCGAGATGACGCGCCTGGAGATCGGTGCAATCAAGCCGCAGCGCGACTGGGCGGCCGTCGCCGAGATCGTGGGCTCGGCGCTGCTGCGGCTCGAGGGCCGGCTGTCGAAGCACCGCGTGCTGGTGGATGTGCCGGGCGACCTGCCGCTCGTGCGCGTCGACGCGTCGCTGGTCGAGCACGCGCTCGGCAACCTGCTCGAGAACGCGGCGAGCCATACGCCCGCCGGAACCATCGTGCGAGTCCGTGCGCAGCGACGCGATCAGGAGATCGTGCTGACCGTCGAGGACTACGGCGGCATTGCCGAGCGCGACGTCGAGCGCGTGTTCGAGAAATTCCACCACGGCGCCGTCGAGCGCTCCGAGGCCGGCGTAGGCCTCGGGCTGGCGATCTGCCGCGCGATCGTGCGCCTGCATGGCGGCCAGGCGTGGGCGACGCAGCTGGCCGACGGCGGCACGGCGTTCCACTTCACGCTGCCGATCGAAGCGCCGCCGCCGCTCCCGCCCGACCCGGCGACGACCTGATCGTGCCCACGCCGCGCGCGACCATCCTGCTGGTGGAGGACGAGCCGGAGATCCGGCGCTTCCTCAACGCCAGCCTGGGTGTCGACGACTATCGCGTCGTCGAGTCGGCGACGGGCCGCCGCGGCACGATCGACGCGTCGACGCACAAGCCGGACCTCGCGATCGTCGACCTCGCGCTCCCCGACATGGACGGCGTCGACGTGATCCGCCGCATCCGCGAGTGGTCGCCGATGCCGATCATCGTGCTGTCGGCGCGCGTTCAGGAACGCTCGAAGATCGAGGCGCTCGACGCGGGCGCCAACGACTACGTGACCAAGCCGTTCGCCATCGGCGAATTGCTCGCGCGCATCCGCGCGGCGCTGCGTTACGCGGTGCGCGGCGACTCGGGGTCAACGCTGCTGCGCTTCGGCGAAGCGTCGGTCGACCTCGATCGGCGCGTCGCGCAGCGAGGTGCCGAGGCGATCCATTTCACGCCGATCGAGTTCCGGCTCCTGGCGGCGCTCGCCCGGAACGCCGGGATGGTGACCACCCATCGCCAGCTCCTCACCGAGGTGTGGGGCCCGACGCACGCGGCGGACACGCACTACCTGCGCGTCTACATGAAGCAGCTGCGGGACAAGCTCGAGCCCGATCCCGTGCAGCCGCGCTATCTGCTGACGGAGACGGGCATCGGCTACAGGCTCGTGGCGGCCGGGTGACCGGGCTCGGAGTCCGGCGCGGCCGAAGCCGCCGCATTGCACGACCCCTTGGAGCGAGCGACGCCGCTTACCCGAGCGCCAACGCCATGACACCGGCGGCGATGAGCACCGCACCGGCAATCCTCGCCAGTCGATCGCGCTCGCCAAGGAGCTGCCCCCCGAGAAGCGCCGCGAACAGCATCGAGATCTCGCGCGCCGGCGCGACATGCGACAGCGGCGCCATCTGCATCGCGTAGAGCACGAGCACGTACGCGAGCGGGCTGACGGCGGCCACCAGCAGCGCGTATTTCCACTGCGCACGCCAATGTGCGCGCGCCGTGTCGCGATCGCGGACGATCGCCGGCAGCAGCAGCGCCACGCGCACGAGGTTGCCGAAGTAGTCGAGCAGGATCGGCGACATCGCGACGAACTTGACCGCGTAGCCGTCGACCACGGAGTACGCCGCGATGAACACGCCCGTCAGCAGCCCGTACTTGATGCCGGACTTGATCGCGGCGTGCCGGGCCGGGTTGTGCGCGGCGCGCAGCATGCCGCGACCGCCGGCAATGAAGAAGACCCCCGCCACCACGCCGGCGATGCCGACGGCGCCGAGCAGCGTCAGGTGCTCGCCGAGAAAGACGATCGCGACGAGCGACGTCAGGAGCGGCCCGGACCCGCGCGCCAGCGGATAGACGACGGTCAGGTCGGACTTGCGGTAGCCGCGCAGCAGCGCGATGTAGTAGAGCACGTGCACCGCGCCGCTGGCCGTGACGAG
>Ga0134125_10008406_pt1 | contig 11638 bp, 21 predicted proteins | sample KB31751_FD_96464 | JGI IMG/M metagenome (GOLD analysis project Ga0134125, IMG submission 96464) | Terrestrial soil microbial communities with excess Nitrogen fertilizer from Kellogg Biological Station, Michigan, USA - KB3-175-1 | ecosystem: Environmental > Terrestrial > Soil > Unclassified ... | reverse complement strand
GTCGCGCGGATCCCAGGGATCGACGGAGATGCGCACGATGCCGCGCTCGCGCGCGGCGGTGAGGAGACGCGAGACCGTCGAGCGCGACACGCCGATCATCGCGGCGATCGCCTGTTGCCCGAGACCGTCGAGGTAATAGAGACGCGCCACCGACGTCACGTCGTCGTCGGATTCGGCGGCGACCGTGGCGGCGGCCGCAGGCAAGCCCGGGCCGTCTAGGCCGAGCTGCGTTCCCCCGGACGTCACGACACTACCGGCGTCGTCGACCATCACCGATGCGGCCCCTCATGCGCTGCACGTTTGTGCGTGGACAATTGCTCAAACGGCGCCTACACTAACGCGCACTTCGAGGTGTGTCAACGCGCACGCCGCGGCCGATCGGCCGGTATCGTGGCGCGCGAAGGCGAGGAGACCAATGATCCTGTACGGGCACCGCGGCGCGCGCAACGAGGCGCCGGAAAACACGCTGACCGGGTTTCGCCACGCGCTCGGCAATGGCGTCGAGTCGTTCGAGTTCGACGTGCACCTGACCGCCGACGACCAGCTCGCGGTCATCCACGATCCCACCGTCGACCGCACGACCAACGGCAAGGGCGCGGTGGCCGGCATGACCATGGCCGAGCTCGCGCGACTGGATGCGCGGTCGATCTTTCCCGAGTGGCCGGAGCCCGCGGGCGTGCCGACGCTCGCCGAGGTGCTCGACCTGATCGGCGGCGCCAAGCGGATGGAAATCGAGATGAAGACGGACACGCCCGAACGGCTCGCGCGCGTCGCGGAGCTCGTGATGGCGGCAATCCGCCGCTACGACCTCGCGGCCCGCGCGACGGTGACGTCGTTCGACCCGGTCGCGCTCGAGGCGGTGGCACGCCTCGCGCCGGACCAGCGCCGCGGCTTCATCGGCAAGTTCGACTCAGGCGCGGATCTCGCGACCGCGGTCAGGGTCGGCGCACGTCACTGCGCGATCCCGATCAAGACCGGCTCGCCGGCGCGCGTGCGCGAGGCGCACGCCGCGGGCATGGAAGTGACAGGTTGGCAGGGCAATTCGCCGGAGGCCATCGCGACGCTGCTGGACTGGGACGTCGACGCCATCACCAGCGATTACCCGACGATGGCGCTCGCGGTTTTGCGCGAGGCCGGCAGGCTGCCTTAGCTACGTTCGACTTCTACTTCGACTTGGCCTTCGTCTTGTCGTCGGTCGCGGCGTCCGCGGGCGCGGGCCGGTCGAGCAGCTCGACGAGCGCCATCGGCGCGGCGTCGCCCTGGCGGAAGCCGAACTTCAGGATCCGCAGGTAGCCCCCCGGGCGCGCCTTGTAGCGAGGGCCGAGCTCGTTGAAGAGCTTGCCGACGATGTCACGGTCGCGCAGGCGGTCGAACGCGAGCCGCCGGTTGGCGAGCGTCGGCTCCTTGGCGAGCGTGATCAGCGGCTCGGCGACGCGGCGCAGCTCCTTCGCCTTCGGCAGCGTCGTCTTGATCGCCTCGTGCGTGAACAGCGAGACGGTCATGTTGCGCAGCATCGCGAGGCGATGCGCGCTGGTGCGGTTGAGCTTGCGAAGCCCGTGACGGTGACGCATGGCACTACCCTTTCATGTGGCGGCGACGCTTCTCACGGCGCTCGGTTCTTCTTGTTTGCTTCCGTCGGTCGAAGCGATCGGTATCGCATCGACCGGTGTTTCGTCGTCGTTGCCGCTGAAAATTGTCCGGCTCCACCGGCGATTTTCAGGAAGCCGGACCCCTGAAAAGTAGGGGTTTACTTTTCAGGGCCTATCCAGCCCCGCGGGAGGCCAGTTCTCGAGCTTCATGCCGAGCGACAGGCCGCGCGACGCGAGCACTTCCTTGATCTCGTTGAGCGACTTGCGGCCGAGGTTCGGCGTCTTCAGGAGCTCGGTCTCGGTGCGCTGGATCAGATCGCCGATGTAATAGATGTTCTCGGCCTTGAGGCAATTGGCCGAGCGCACGGTGAGCTCCAGGTCGTCGACCGGGCGCAGCAGGATCGGGTCGACCTGCGGCGACGCGCGCTCGGACGCCGGCGAATCGGTGCCCTTCAGGTCCGCGAATACGGAGAGCTGCTCGACGAGCACGCTCGCGGCGAAGCGCACCGCCTGCTCCGGCTCGACGACGCCGTTGGTCTCGATGTCGAGGACGAGCTTGTCGAGGTCGGTGCGCTGCTCGACGCGCGCGCTTTCCACCGCGTAGCTGACGCGACGAACCGGCGAGAACGAGGCGTCGAGCAGGATGCTGCCGATCGAGCGGCCGCCTTCCGGCTTGGCGCGCGCGGTGGCGGGCTGATAGCCGCGGCCCTTCTCGACGCGGATCTCCATCTCGATCTTGCCGCCGGCGGTCAGGTGCGCGATCACGTGCTCGGGATTGATGATCTCGACGTCGTGGTTGGGCTCGATGTCGGCGGCCGTGACCGGGCCCTCGCCCGACTTGGCGAGGCGCAGCGCGATGTGGTCGCGGTTGTGGAGCTTCAGCACCACGCCCTTCAGGTTGAGCAGGATGTCGACGACGTCTTCCTGCACGCCGTCGAGCGCCGAGTACTCGTGCAGCACCCCGGTGATCTTGACCTCGGTCGGCGCGTAGCCCGGCATCGACGAGAGCAGCACGCGACGCAGCGCGTTGCCCAGCGTGTGCCCGTAGCCGCGCTCGAACGGCTCCATCACCACCTTGGCGTGGAACGGCGAGGTGCTCTGCACGTCGATGATGCGCGGTTTCAACAAGGCGTTGCTTTGCATGCGGATCCCTTATGCGTATCCGTGACGCACCGGCGCGGCCCCGCGCCGATGCAAAACCAATGCGTTACTTCGAGTAGAGCTCGACCACCAGGCTCTCGTTGATGTCCTGGCCGAACTCCGAGCGGTCCGGCGCGCCCTTGAACGTGCCGGCCAGCTTCTTGGCGTCGACCTCGACCCACGACGGGAAGCCCACCTTCTCGGCGAGCTGCAGCGAGTCGGTGATGCGAAGCTGCGTCTTCGACTTCTCGGCGACCGACACCGCGTCGCCGCCCTTTAGGAGCGCCGACGGCACGTTGACGCGCTTGCCATTGACGGTGATCGAGCCGTGCGTGACGAGCTGGCGCGCCTCGGCGCGCGTCGAGCCGAAGCCCATCCGGTAGACGACGTTGTCGAGCCGCGACTCGAGGAGCTTCAGCAGGTTCTCCCCCGTCGAGCCCTTGCGGCGCGCGGCCTCCGCGAAGTAGCGGCGGAACTGGCGCTCGAGGATGCCGTAGATGCGGCGCAGCTTCTGCTTCTCGCGGAGCTGCACGCCGTAGTCCGACGTGCGCATGCCCGACTTGACGCCGTGCTGGCCCGGCTTGGTGTCGAGCTTGCACTTGGAGTCGAGCGAGCGCCGCGCGCTCTTGAGGAAGAGGTCGGTGCCTTCGCGCCGCGCCAGCTTGCATTTCGGTCCGATGTAACGAGCCACTTTCTCTTCTCCGTGTCCTAGATCCGGCGACGCTTCGGCGGCCGGCAGCCGTTGTGCGGCACCGGCGTGACGTCGGTGATCGACGAGATCTTGAAGCCCAGCGCGTTGAGCGCGCGCACTGCCGACTCGCGCCCCGGGCCGGGTCCCTTGATCCGCACCTCGAGGTTCTTGACGCCGCATTCCTGCGCGGCGCGTCCGGCCGCTTCCGACGCCACCTGCGCGGCGAACGGCGTCGACTTGCGCGAGCCCTTGAAGCCCGCGCCGCCGGACGTCGCCCACGACAGCGCGTTGCCCTGGCGGTCGGTGATCGTGATGATCGTGTTGTTGAACGACGCGTGGATGTGCGCGATCCCTTCCGAGATGTTCTTCTTGACCTTCTTGCGCACGCGCGCCGCGGCGGCGGCCTTGTGTGACGGTTGCTGTGCCATCGTGTGTCCTGTCTATGCCTCGTGTCCGGCGGCGATTACTTGGTGACGCCCTTCGACAGCGCCACCGTACGGCCCTTCTTCGGGCCCTTGCGGGTGCGCGCGTTGGTACGCGTGCGCTGGCCGCGCACCGGCAGCCCCTTGCGATGGCGCGTGCCGCGATAGCAGCCGAGGTCCATCAGGCGCTTGATGCTCATCGTCACCTCGCGGCGCAGGTCGCCCTCGACGGTGAACTTGGTGATCTGCTCGCGCAGCTTGTCCATCTGCGTGTCGTTGAGGTCCTTGACCTTGACGTGCGGATCGACGCCGGCCGCGGCGCAGATCGCCTTGGCGCGCGGGCGGCCGATGCCGTAGATCGCGGTGAGCGCGATCTCGGCATGCGAGTGGTTCGGGATGTTGACGCCTGCGATGCGGGCCATGGTCTTCTACCTGTTCGTCGATGTGCTAGATGCCGGTGCGATCAGCCCTGGCGCTGCTTGTGGCGCGGGTCGGTACAGATGACCCTCACCACGCCGTTGCGGCGGATGATCTTGCAGTTGCGGCAGATTTTCTTGACCGATGCCAAAACCTTCATGTCGTTCTCCTCGTCGCCCGCGCCTACTTGGCGCGGAACGTGATCCTCGCGCGGGTCAGGTCGTACGGCGTCAGCTCCACCGTCACCTTGTCGCCCGGCAGGATCTTGATGTAGTGCATCCGCATCTTCCCGGAGATGTGCCCGAGGACGACATGGCCGTTCTCGAGCTTCACGCGAAACGTCGCGTTCGGCAGCATCTCCACCACCTCGCCCTGCATCTGTATGACGTCTTCCTTGGCCATGCGTCAAATCAGGCGCGCCAGCGACTCATCCCGTTTCCCCTCGACCGCGTGCAGCAGAGGGGGAACGGGTGAGGAGATCATCGCGTCGGCAATCCCCCCTTGAAATTGGCCTTCTTCAGCAGGCTCTCGTACTGCTGCGACATCATGTACGCCTGGACCTGCGTCATGAAGTCCATCGTCACCACGACGATGATCAAAAGCGACGTTCCCCCGAAATAGAACGGCACGTTCTTCCACGCGATGAGGAAGTTCGGGATGAAGCACACCACGACGAGGTACAGCGAGCCGATCAGCGTCAGGCGCAGCGTGATCTTCTCGAGGTACTTGCCCGTCTGCTCGCCCGGCCGGTAGCCCGGGATGTACGCGCCGCTCTTCTTGAGGTTGTCCGCCGTCTCTTTCGGGTTGTATTGCAACGCCGTGTAGAAGAAGCAGAAGAAGATGATCGCCGCCGCGTACAGGATCTCGTGCACCGGCTGGCCGGGCGCCAGGCCCGCCGCCAGGTCGCGCAGCCACACCGTGTGCTCGCCCGAGCCGAACCACTGCGCGATCGTCGCCGGGAACAGGATGATCGACGACGCGAAGATCGGCGGGATCACGCCGGCCATGTTGAGCTTGAGCGGCAGGTGCGAGCTCTGCCCCTGGTAGACCTTGTTGCCGACCTGGCGCTTCGCGTAGTTGACGAGGATCTTGCGCACCGCGCGCTCGACGAACACGACGAACGCGGTGACGCCGATCACCAGCGCGACGATGCCGATGATCAGCAGCCACGAGTAGGCGCCGGTGCGGCCCTGCTCGAGCGTCAGGTTGATCGCGTTCGGCAGCCCCGCGGCGATGCCGGCGAAGATGATGAGCGAGATGCCGTTGCCCAGCCCGCGCTCGGTGATCTGCTCGCCGAGCCACATCAGGAACATCGTGCCGGTCACGAGCGTCACGGCCGAGACGATGCGGAACTGCAGGCCCGGCTCGATCACGAGGTTGGCCTGCGATTCCAGCGCCGCCGAGATCGCCAGCGCCTGGAACAGCGCGAGGCCGAGCGTCGCGTAGCGCGTGTACTGGGTGATCTTGCGGCGCCCCGCCTCGCCTTCCTTCTTGATCGCCTCGAGCGACGGCACCACCACCGTGCACAGCTGCATGATGATCGACGCCGAGATGTACGGCATGATGCCGAGCGCGAAGATCGAGAAGCGCGACAGCGCGCCGCCCGAGAACACGTTGAACAGGCCGAGGATGCCGCCTTCCTGCGACTTGAACAGGTCCTCGAGCACCGACGCGTTGATCCCCGGCACGGGGATGTGCGTGCCGATCCGGTAGACGACGAGCGCCCCCAGCAGGAACCACAGACGCCGCTTCAGGTCGGCGTACTTGGATCCGCTCTTCAGTGCGGGATTGGCGATTGCCACGCGATTGCCTGTCGATTCCTGCGGTTATGCGAGGCTGCCGCCGGCGGCCTCGATCGCCGCCTTGGCACCCTTGGTCGCGAGCACGCCCGTCAGCTTCACGGCCTTCTCGAGCTTGCCCGTCTTGATCACTTTCGCCTGCTTGGCGCCGGCCGGCACGATGCCCGCGGCCTTGAGCGCGAGCAGGTCGACGTCGGCGACCGGCAGCCGCGCGAGGTCGGACAGCCGCACCTCGGCGGTGTCGTCGCGCGAGGGCGACACGAAGCCGCGCTTCGGCAAGCGGCGCTGCAGCGGCATCTGGCCGCCTTCGAAGCCGACCTTGTGGAAGCCGCCCGAGCGCGACTTCTGGCCCTTGTGGCCGCGGCCCGCGGTCTTGCCGAGGCCGGAGCCGATGCCGCGGCCGACGCGGCGGCGCGGCTTCTTCGAGCCCGCAGCGGGCTTGATCGTGTTGAGGCGCATCGCGAAATCCTGTGTCTTGTCCGTTTCGTTGCCGCTACGCAACGAGCTTATTTGGCGTCGGGACCGGCGACCTTCAACAGGTAGCCGACCTTGGCGATCATTCCACGCGTCGACGGCGTGTCGACGACGTCGACCGTGTGGTTCGTCCACTTGAGGCCGAGCCCGCGCACCGTGTCGCGATGATCCTGCTTGGTGCCCGCGACGCCCCTGGCCAGCGTTACCCTGATCGTCTTCCTCGCGGTCATCTCGTTACGCTCCCATGATCTCTTCGACCGACTTGCCGCGCTTCGCGGCGATGTCGGCGGGCGCGCTGCCCTTGTCCAGCGCGTCGAGCGTCGCGCGCACGACGTTGTACGGGTTGGTCGGGCCGTGGCACTTGGCGAGGATGTTCTGCACGCCGACGACCTCGAACACCGCGCGCATCGCGCCACCGGCGATGATGCCGGTGCCGTCCGCGGCGGGCTGCATGAACACGCGCGTCGCGCCGTGACGGCCTTCGACCGCGTGATGGAGCGTGCCGCCCTTCAGGCGCATCTTGCGCAGGTTGCGGCGCGCCTCGTCCATCGCCTTCTGCACGGCGACCGGCACTTCCTTGGCCTTGCCCTTGCCCATGCCGACCCGGCCGTCGCCGTCGCCGACCACGGCGAGCGCCGCGAACGCCATGATCCGACCGCCCTTCACCACCTTGGTGACGCGGTTGATCGCGATCATCTTCTCCTTGAGGCCGTCGCTGCGATCGTCCTGCTGCTGCATGCGCGCCATCTTCGGGTTCATTGCCATGAGTCGATCGTCCGCCTCTTAGAACTTGAGGCCGCCCTCGCGGGCGGCATCGGCCAGCGCCTTGACGCGGCCATGGAATCGGAAACCGGCGCGGTCGAAGGCCACCGCCTCGATGCCGAGCGCCTTCGCCTTCTCGGCGATGCGCTTGCCGACGAGCGCCGCCGCAGCGGCGTTGCCGCCGCTCTTGAGGTCCTTGCGCACGTCCTTCTCGAGCGTCGACGCGCTCGCCAGCACACGGTCGCCCTCGGGGGCGATCACCTGCGCGTAGATGTGCGAATTCGAGCGCCCGACCACAAGGCGTGTCGCGCGCTGCTCGGCGATGCGCACCCGGGTCTTGCGGGCGCGGCGAACACGAGCTTGCTTCTTGTTCATACTCGTTCCTTCGTAGCCTTTGCGCTTCGAATCGTCCGGCTTTGCCGGCGATTCGAAGGTAACTAAGCCGGCGAAAAGCAGGTTTGCACTTTTCGCCGATGGTTACTTCTTCTTCGTTTCCTTGAGCTTCACGACCTCGTTGGCATACCGCACGCCCTTGCCCTTGTACGGTTCCGGCGGGCGATAGGCGCGGATCTCCGCGGCGACCTGGCCGACCTGCTGCTTGTCGATCCCCTTGATCAGGATCTCCGTCTGCACCGGGGTCTCGGCCTTCACGCCCTTCGGCAGCGCGTGCACGACCGGGTGCGAGAAGCCCAGCGACAGGTTGAGCTTGTCGCCCTGCGCCTGGGCGCGGTAGCCGACGCCGACCAGCGAGAGCTTCTTCTCGTAGCCGACGCTGACGCCCTTCACCATGTTGGCGACGTTGGCGCGCAGCGTGCCGTGCAGCGCGTTGTAGAGCGGACCGCCGCCTTCGCACACCAGCGTGTCGCCGTCGCGCTTGATCGAGAGCTCCTCCGGGTACTTGCGCGACAGCGTGCCGAGCGGGCCCTTGACGGTGATCTCGCCGGCGGCCATGGTCACGTCGACCTTGGCCGGCAGCGGAATGGGATGATTGCCGATTCGCGACATTCTCGTGGCTCCGTCAGGCGATGAAGCAGAGGACTTCGCCGCCGACGCCGGTGGCGCGCGCCTTGCGGTCGGTCATCACGCCGCGTGACGTCGACACGATGGCGATGCCGAGGCCGTTCATCACGCGCGGGATGTCGTCCTTGCCCTTGTAAATTCGCAGCCCGGGCTTGGACACGCGCTCGAGCTTCTCGATCACCGGGCGGCCGGCGTGGTAGCGCAGCGCGATCTCGAGCTGCGGCTTCGCCTCTTCGCCGCCGACCTTGAAGCCGTCGATGTAGCCCTCGTCCTTGAGGACCTTGGCGATCGCGACCTTGACCTTCGACGCCGGCATCTCGACCGTGGCGCGCTCGACCATCTGCGCGTTGCGGATGCGCGTCAGCATGTCGGCGATGGGATCAGTCATGCTCATGCTTCATCACCTGTTGTTCGGTTGTCCGGAGGCCCGCCGGGCCATCACCAGCTCGCCTTGACCACGCCCGGCACCTCGCCGCGCATCGCGTACTCGCGCAGCTTGTTCCGCGCGAGGCCGAACTTGGCGTACACGCCGCGCGGGCGGCCCGTCAGCGAGCAGCGATTGCGCACGCGCGTCGGGTGGGCGTTGCGCGGCAGCGCCTGCAGCTTCTGGCGCGCCATGTAGCGCTCCTCGTCGCCGGTCTTGGCGTTGGCGATGACGGCCTCGAGCGCGGCGCGCTTCTTCGCGTAGCGGGCAACGAGCTTCTTGCGCTTCTCGTTGCGGTTGATCACGGATAGTTTCGACATGGTCAGTTCCTGAACGGAAACTTGAACGCCGCGAGCAGCGCCTTCGCTTCGGCATCGGTCTTGGCGCTGGTGGCGATCGTGATGTTCATCCCGCGGATCGCGTCGATCTTGTCGTACTCGATCTCGGGGAAGATGATCTGCTCCTTGACGCCCATGTTGTAGTTGCCGCGGCCGTCGAAGCCCTTGCCCGACACGCCGCGAAAGTCGCGCACGCGCGGCAGCGCGATCGACACGAGGCGGTCCAGGAACTCGAACATGCGCTCCTGGCGCAGCGTCACCATGCAGCCGATCGGGTAGCCCTCGCGGATCTTGAAGCCCGCGATCGCCTTGCGCGCCTTGGTGACCACCGGCTTCTGCCCGGTGATCTTCTGCATGTCGGCGACGGCGTTCTCGAGGATCTTCTTGTCGGCCACCGCCTCGCCCACGCCCATGTTGACGACGATCTTGCGGATGCGCGGCACCTGCATCGTGGACTTGTAGCCGAACTGCTTGATCAGCGCCGGCACCACTTCCTGCCGGTACTGCTCCTTGAGGCGCGCCGGCTGCGTGCGCGCGGGCGACGGCTCCGCCGGGGCCTTCGCGGCCTTGGCTGCCGCGGCTGCGCGCTCGGCCCTGTCGGCGGCCTTCTGCGCCTTTTCGGAGGGCGGCGCCGCCGACTTCGATTGCTTCGGCGCCGCGGCGCCGTCCTTGGGTGTCTTGTTAGGCATTGACGAGCTCGCCATTCGACTTGAAGAAGCGCACCTTGCGGCCGTCGTCGAGGACGCGCATGCCGACGCGGTCGGGCTTCTGCGTGACGGGATTCCAGATCGCGACGTTCGACACGTCGATCGGCACTTCCTTGGTGACGATGCCGCCCGGCTGGTTCTTCATCGGGTTCGGCCGCGTGTGGCGCTTCACCTGATTGACGCCGTTGACGACGACGTGCCGCGCGTCGACGACGCGCGACACCTCGCCGCGCTTGCCCTTGTCGCGCCCGGCGATCACGACGACGTTGTCGCCCTTCTTGATCTTGCCCATGTCTTTCCCCGTCTCCTACAGCACTTCCGGCGCGAGCGACACGATCTTCATGAAGCGCTCGTTGCGGAGCTCACGCGTCACCGGCCCGAAGATGCGCGTGCCGATCGGCTCGAGCTTGGCGTTGAGCAGCACCGCGGCGTTGTTGTCGAAGCGGATGCGCGCGCCATCGTTGCGGCGCACACCCTGGCGGGTGCGCACGACCACCGCGCTGTAGACCTCGCCCTTCTTCACGCGGCCGCGCGGCGCCGCTTCCTTGACGCTGACCTTGATGACGTCGCCGATGTGCGCGTAGCGGCGCTTGCTGCCGCCCAGCACCTTGATACACATCACCGAGCGCGCGCCGGTGTTGTCGGCGACGTCGAGCACCGATTGCATCTGGATCATCTTGTCCGCCTCTCCAACTTAGCCGGCCTGCGGGAGCCGCCGACGTCGCGGTTGCCGCGGCACGGGCCAGTTTTGGACCCCGTCCGGGGAATTCGCGCCGCCCGTCCCCGGCCGGCGCATCGGCCGGCCCTGCCCGGGCGGCAGGGAAACTGAAATTATGGCAGGTTCCGCGCGCGCTGGCAACAACTGGCGCGATTCCTGCCTGCCCGCCCCCGGCCTAGACCTGGACCGCCTTCTCCACGACCCGCGTCACCTTCCACGCCTTGGTCTTGGAGAGCTTGCGCGTCGCCTGGATCTCGACGAGGTCGCCCGCCTTGCAGGCGTTTTCCTCGTCGTGAGCGTGGTACTTGGCCGAGCGTGTGATGAACTTGCCGTACAGCGGATGCTTGACGCGGCGCTCGACCAGCACCGTGACGGTCTTCTGCATCTTGTCGCTGACGACGCGGCCCGTCAGGGTCGCGATCAGCGCCTTGCCGGCCTTGACGTTGGTCGCGACTTCCGCCGCGTCCGGATGTGTGGCTTCCGCGTTCATGCCTTCGCCCTCGGCGTCGATTGCGCCTTCTGCGCGAGCAGCGTGCGTGCGCGCGCGATCGAGCGGCGCACGTCCTTGAGCTTCGCGTGGTTGGTGAGTTGCTGCGTGGCCTTCTGCATCCGCAGGCCGAACTGCTCCTTGAGCAGCGCGTCGAGCTCGGCCTTGAGCTCGACCGGGTCCTTGCGGGCCAGCGCCCTGGTGGCTTCCGTCTTCTTCATCGTCCGCTCCGTCAGCTCACGAGGCGCTGCACGAACGTCGTGCGCAACGGCAGCTTGGCCGCCGCCAGCGCGAACGCCTCGCGCGCCAGCACCTCGTCGACGCCGTCCATCTCGTAGAGCACCTTGCCCGGCTGGATCTCCGCGACGTAGTACTCGGGGTTGCCCTTGCCGTTGCCCATCCGCACCTCCGCCGGCTTCTTCGACACCGGCTTGTCGGCGAAGATGCGGATCCAGATGCGGCCGCCGCGCTTGATGTGGCGCGTCATCGCCCGCCGCGCCGCCTCGATCTGGCGTGCGGTCAGTCGTCCGCGGGTGGTCGCCTTGAGGCCGTAGTTGCCGAAGCTCACCTTGTTGCCGGTGGTGGCGAGCCCGGTGTTGCGGCCCTTCTGCTCCTTGCGGTATTTCCTTCTAGCTGGCTGCTGCATTCTT
>Ga0134125_10008405_pt1 | contig 11638 bp, 13 predicted proteins | sample KB31751_FD_96464 | JGI IMG/M metagenome (GOLD analysis project Ga0134125, IMG submission 96464) | Terrestrial soil microbial communities with excess Nitrogen fertilizer from Kellogg Biological Station, Michigan, USA - KB3-175-1 | ecosystem: Environmental > Terrestrial > Soil > Unclassified ... | reverse complement strand
TTTTTTTTGAAATCATTAATAATAAGGCTTTCAAGCCTTAAAATCCCGCCAAAAAAGGCAAAAATCTCGCCTTTTTCAATATTAATTAAGCCTAAATCCCTTATCAATATTGATAAAAATTCCCAAAATTTCCAAATTTTTTTGCTACTTTTTTTAAATAGGGGGGTTTTTGCTTTGATTTTGAAAGGGATTGGAGGGATGGAATACAAATATAAGGATAAGGAAATAATGCTTATAAATGATAAGGAAAGTGTTTAATAAGGGTTAAAAATAAATAAATGCTGTTAACAACAGAACCCGCAAGAAATAAATAAAGCAATAACTCATGCTTAAGCCTTAATTATGCCTCTATGCATCTAAAAATACAAATATGACAGGAAGAAACATCAATATTTATTTTCAAGAAGAAACTTATAACAAACTTCGTCAAACCATTGGTACAAGGAAAATTAGTCGCTTTGTTAATATTACCATCGAAGAAAAGCTGCAAAAGATTCAACAGCAAGAAAAAGAAACACTAAAGCAAAAAAAAATTGCTGGCTATCAAAGAGCGATGAAGAATAAAGTGCTACAAAAAGAGTTAGAAATTTACGATGAAGCAGTCGGGGATGGTCTAGAATAAAATGAGTAAATCGTTATTTGCTTTACCTGAAAACAAGGATTTTCCTAAATGAGGAGAGATTTGATTAGTAGATTTCAACCGCTTAAAAGAAAAAGAAATCAATAAAATTCGCCCCTCCTTAGTAATTAGCGACAACGTCCAAAATGAACTTGATAGATGAATAGTAGTCGTAGCAATGACTACCGAAGATATCGAAGATCTTCAACCATCAGAGGTTTACATCGAAAATACTCCAAAAACGGGAATAGATCATCCGAGCAAGCTTCAGTTTCACTATCCTCGCACAATCGATAAGAAACTACGTTTAGTAAGGCGTTTAGGAGTAGCCAGTAAAGAAACAATGACCAAAGCCAAAAAAGCTTGAGAAATGGCTTTTGTTTGAGGTTATAATGAAAGTAATTAATTTTAACAAGAAACAAAAGAGCATACAAGGATAAATCTATGAAAAAAAACCAAGGGCAAGAAATCATTGAAATTCCGATAAATGCTAAGGAAGAAAAATTTTTTCAGTGAATAGAAAGCGATAAAGTAAAGAATAGTCTTTCCGAATCAGAAATAGCAAGCAAGTTAAATTTAGATCGAAATTCTGCGGCTAGACTTTTGCGAGGCTATGTAGAAAATTTTTCTTTGGATAGTTTAATTAATTATGTGGAAAAACTACATTTACCTTTACAAGTAAAAGTTAGCGAAACAAGCGGGTTAGGTAGCTCTTTTTAACAGACTATTTTTTTTAAAATTCTTTAATCGTGATTAAAACCCTAAAAGGCAAGTGAAGCAAAAAGATTTGAGCCAGAAACAATGAGCCTTTTGGATTGGCAAAACTAAATATCGAGTTTGCTTTCTTTGAGGCAAAGATAACCATGCTTATGCAGTAGAAATAGTGGATTATCATAAAAACTAATTAATTATGACTAGGCAAATAGAGAATGTAAATAAGTATCCTCCCGTTCACCCTGGAAAAACTCTCCAACGGCAATTTTTTGCTCCGCTGAATTTAAGCATGGAAGAAGCCGCCCAAGCTCTAAAAGTTCCTTTTTATCAACTCCAAGATTTAATTGAAGGCAAAAGTAGAATAGACCCTGAGATTGCTTATCGCCTAGGTCGGTATTTTCAAATTGAACCAGTCATGTTTTTAAATTTACAACAAAGGTATGATTTAGAGGTTTGGAAAGATAGACAAGAAAGTCGAGTAAAAAGGCAAGTTAAGCCCCGTTCACTGGGAGAGAAAGTGAACCAAATTCAACCCCAATAAAACAAAAAATCCCTAAAAATTATTAGTAAAGTAAATATCAAATGATTAACCTAGGAGGATAATATTTTTATTTTTAAATAATTATGCTTCCTAGTTTATCACTTTTAGAGCAAATTCAAAAGCACATTTTCAACATTCCAAACAAACGCAAAGAAAGCAAAAAAAAAGAACATTATTGTTTGTTTTTGTTGGGTCATAAAGCAGGTTTAAGAGTTAGCGAAGCCATAAATTTCGATATATCAAAAAAAACTCAGCAAGTTTTATATCAAATCACCAAAACCAAAGGTAAAAAAGAGCGTTATGTTTACATTCCCGAGCAAGTCATTCGCGAACTAAAAGCGAATAATTGACAACCCAATCGCACTAATCGCTTTAACTTTTACCATTTCCTCAAAAGCATAAAAAAAGAGTTGGGAATTTCTAACAACACCGAACTAACTCCGCATACTTTACGCCGAGCATTTGCTACTTATCATACTGAAGCAGGCTTGCCACTACCGCTTTTATCAAAAATGTTAGGTCATGCCAGTGTTCGCACTACGGCTTTGTATTGAATGAATACTTACCACGGCGACGATGACGACGATAGTAACGCAGGTGCTATTTTGGCTGGAAAAGATTGATTAAAGGAACATGAGGAAAACGACCCAGAACAGCCTAAAACACCAACAATCAACGAAATTCCGCCACAACTTGACCGCATAAACCTTTTAATCGAGCCAGCCAAACAAAAAATCGACGAACTAACTAACGCTTTAAGCCATTATCAACAGCAACTAACCGCCAAAGATAAGCAAATAACCAAACTAGCAAGCAAACTAAACAAAGCCAAGGAACAAAACGCCAATTTACGGAATGATTTATCCGAATTGAGCCAAGAAAACGCCCAGGAAATCAACCAACGCCAGAAAATTCAGCAAGATTTAGCCAAAGCCAACCAAACTATTCAACAATTAGAACAAGACTTAATTGCCACCCAAAACAATTTAGCCCAAGAAAAGCAGATTAACACTAATCTCCGCCAACAATTGCATGCCGAACAACAAAACAATCAATCCTTAAAGGAAATCAACACTAATTTAACGCAAAAATTAAGCAATCAAGAGCAAACTATTGCCAACCTCCAAAATGCTTATCAAAACGCCCTAAAAGATAAAGAACAAGCCAATAAGCAGTTAAACCAACTCACCAGAGAAGTTAAAAACTTTGCTAAAATGCTACAACAATGGCAAAAGATTAATTATTACCAACAATTAGAGCAACAAAACGAACTAAAAGCCCAAATTATTCAACCACCACCTTGAAAGACAAACAAGTAAAAAAACTCATTAATGCCCAACAAAAAACCTGATGTAGAAATTATTCGCAACAAAGAACTAGTTCGCCATTACCAAAGAGAAATTTTTCGCCTTAATCGCCAACAAAGATATCTCCTCACTCAGTTAGATAAAATTAAAGCCCAAATCAAAGACTATGAAAAAGAGAAAGCCAAAACCGAAAAGTGATTAAAAGAAAATGGATAACTCTCAACAATAACCGAGCAACTGCGGGGGTAATTCACTTTTAAATCACTAAAAAAAATGTTTGTTATTTACTCTATGGTTAAAATGTTAAAAATAACTTGGCTGGGTATAGCAAATTAGCAGAGTTTAGAACTCTTGAAACTCGTCTATTTGGATGGATTTTTTTCTTTTACCCAGTCAGTAGCCAATAGCCAAAACTGCTATTCCAAACAGCACCAAACCACCCATTAATAAATAAAGGTTAGTATTGGAATTTTTGGGCTGGATTTGGCTATTATTTGGTGCGTTTTTTAGCTTAGTTTCTGATTTTATTTCGCTGGGTTTCTTTTGCACTAACTCTTGTAAATAAGCCGTATGAGCTTGGGTTTGAGTAGTAGTATTGCTCCGAGCAACTAATTCTTTGGCATATTCTAGTAAATCCATTAAAATCGTGCCTTGTCAAGAAACTATTCTAAATCTTTTGTCTTTAATACCATCTACTAAACGGGTAAATTGCTCGGCTGTTAGGTTATTTAAGTTTTTAGCTTTGATCAGATTATTTTCGATATTTATGGCTTCTAAATTAGGAAAAGTGCTTAATAATCAAGCCAAATCAATCTCTTTTAATTGGTTACCAAAAAAATTTATTTTTTTTAAGGTGTTTTTATTGGGCAAGGTTTCTAGTCAGGATAAATCCTCAAATTTATTGTTGTAGGAATTCAGACTGGTTAAAGCAGTGAATTCGGAGAGGTCAGCATTACCAGTGAGGTCGCGATTGCTAATGTCTAAATATTTAATCTTTTCTTTTTTAGTGATTTGATTTATGTGGTCTTGAAAGTTGTTAGTCATATTTAGTTTTTAATAATTTTTCGTTCCTTGTCCTTACTCGATAACAATCGACAATTCCTAAAAATTCAGGGTCATTGTCATCCAAAAATCAGACTATCCGATACTCTTTATTTCGTTTGTCATAAACCGGACTAAAAGCGTAATATTTTCAGGCTTCCCAATGGCGGTGAACACTATGGTGTCTTAATTCTTTACCATTCAATTGCGGAATAAATACTTTTTCGATTAATTCATCAGTTATTAGTCTTTCCACCAGTTCCTCGGGAGTTAATTTAATTCCTCGTTTGGCTAATCCTCTTTTATATTTCTCGTTTTGGTCTTCATAATCGTGGCTAATGGCTAATTTAGTGCGTCGCTGTTCATTAATTATAACATCGCATTTCTTACCAGTAGCAACATTAGCGGGAGTAGGCGGCTGTTTTTTTATTTCGCTCATAAGGTAGCGGGATTTTTATTTCAGTAGTGATATGGAGACTGTTGGCGTAATCAATTAATTTATCCAGAGTAAGTTTGTTAATATGCCCAAATAAAATGTATTCGGTTTTTCGTTCCTCAATTCCTAATTTCTGGGCTAGTTTCTTTTCCGACAAGTTATTTTCTCGCTGATAACGAGCTATATCCTGGCAAAGTTCATATTTGGCTTTTTCCGTTGGAGTAGCACTTAAACTTAAACCGAGATTTACGCGGTGATTAGAGCGAGACATTTCTTGGCGCAAACTTTTTACTTCCTCCTGAGAAGGAAAAGCAGTTTTGTTTTGGTTCATATAGTTATTTTTGCTTATCTTTTGGCTGTTTTGCTGAATTTTTTCGTTTTTTCTTATACTTACCAATGCTTTTTTGTCAACTTTTATTTTTTAAGCGAGTTGGAGAGAAATTGTGAATATGGATTAATATTTTTTGCTTAAATTCTTTACGCTTTTTTTCTTGTTTGGCTTGCTTTTTGCCGTAGAGTTTTCAATAAATTATCCAGGCAATGAGAAACACCAATAAAAGAGGCAAAAATAAAAGAGTTAAAAGAAATCTAGTGCTTGCCATTTAATTAGTTTAAGCCGCGGGGTTATTTCACCATTCCGTAAATTTTTCGTATTTAGTCGAATTAATGATTATTTGTTTAATTTCCTGGGCAAATTGGGTGTGTTCGCTTCTTGTTAACTCGCTTGGGCTTGTTCTTTGGCTTGATTTTGTTCGGCTTGCTCTAATTGTTGTTTTGATACTTTTAATTGCTTATTGTCTTGTTGGGTTTTTCACCACTTATAAAGCAAAAAACACTTTCATTAAACTTCGTGACCAAAGAGATAAACTTCGTGAAGAATTAGAAGGGTTGCTAGGAGATAGTTTTTTAGAAGAAATTGAGCTTGCTCTTGATGACTGTGAAGATTTAAGAGTTAGAAGCCAGATTAAATAATAAATCACTCTTAATTGAAAACCAAAAACAGCACTTACAAATAACTGAAAGCAGCGAAGAGGAAGCCAAATTAAAAGAACATGAAGCCATCCAACAAAAACAAGTCCAACAAGCTCAGTGAGTAATTAATTCAATTACGAAAACAATTAAAAGCAAAAACCCAGCAAGTTTCTGCTGTTCTGGAATACCAAATTACCGAGAAGCAAGAACAATTAACTAATGAACGAAATCTAAATCAAACTTTACAAGAGCAAATTAATGACCATCGCTGTCCTGTTCCTGCTCTGCATGCTTGTCCTATTATTAATCAGGTTGATTGTTCCCACGCAGACTATGAAGAAATTAAACAACAAAGAAATAATTACCAGCAGCAATATCAAAATGCTTGCCAAGAAAAAGCCGCTCAAGGACAACAAATCACTCAGCAAATTAATCAATCTTTAAATTTAGGTTTAAATAACCCTAATTTGGGGCAAGTGATTGAGAGAATTCAGGAGTTAATGAGTAAGCCACCAAGCACTTTCTCAGGCGGTAGTTTTTATTCTGCTTCTCCTGCTTCGAATAAAGTTATTGAAAAACAACTAAAAGAAGCCAACCAAACTATTTTTAATTTAGAACAACAATTAAAAGAACAAACTCCTTTTGGCGAGGATTTAGAAACTATTAAAGAAATTGATTTGAAAGATTTAGCAGAAGAATTAAAAATTAAGTTCGAACAAGCCACTAGTTATTCCCAATTAGCCGCGGCTCGGAATGCCGAAATTAAGAAATATTTAAAGCAGAATTTAAATAATTTGGCGGTGGTTCAGCCACCAAAAGAATTAGTAAAGCCACCAAGCAAAGAAAGAATTATTTTAATTGGTTTACTACTGACTGCCTTATTGACTATCGGAGGATTGTTGATGAAGTTGAAAAGGAAGAAAAAGGATTAATTTAGTTAGGTTTTACTGGAACCAGGAACACCGAAAGTTTGAGTTTGAAGGATCTGTGCTTGCTGTTCAGGCTGTTGACTTTCTTGCAAACTAGGATTACCTAAGCTAATATCTATGTCTTTTGATACTAAATATTGATTATTTTGTGATTTCACTAGACTATTTTCAATTATTCCAAGCATATTTACCAAAGTTATTCTTTCACTAGGATTATTGTCTCAACATCTTTTAATAATATAATGAATATTTTCTGGAGCGTCATCTGGTATAGTTTCTTTTTCTCCACTAATAATACGAAATGCTACTAGATTATTATCAACATCTTTAAAAGGAATAGTATACTTAGCTGCAATTTCCCAGATAATCATACCGAGAGCATAAATATCGGATTGTTCAGAATACTTTTGTTCTTTTATAACTTCGGGAGCCATTCAGCGAAGAGTGCCAACTACATTATTTTTCGATTGAGAAGAACTAATAATCTTAGTCCTTGATAAGCCAAAGTCGGATATTTTTACTTTATAACCATCTGTTAATAAGACATTCAAACTTTTAAGGTCACGGTGAATAATCCCTTCATGATGAATGTAAGCCAGTCCTAATGCTATTTGTTTGATAATATTGGAATTAAGTTCTCAATTGTGATCTTTTTCCTTATTGTCATTAATAAACTTAGTGAGAGTACCATTTTCAGCGTATTCCATAATAATGAGAATTTCTTGATTATCAGAGTAGGTGTCATAATACTGAATGACGTATCGGTTTCGGAGGTTTTTAAGGATATTGATTTCTTTTCTGATGTCTGTGAGGTCGGACTCGGAAGTATTAGGTAATGATAAGTAAAGTTTCTTAACGGCTACATCTTGCAAGTTTCATTTGCCATGATAGACTTCTCCATAACCACCTTTGCCTAGGAGATGGCTTAGAGTGGGCTTGACTTGGATTTGCTTTTTTAATGACTCAGTTTCTTGTAACTCTTGAACTTTTTTTCCTTGGTCAATATCATTTTTTGGCTCAAAACGAGTACTTGCTCTAGCAATTAGTTCAGCATTATCTATCCTTCAACGTGGTCAATCGTAATTCATGAGCGGATTATCTTTAACTTCATAGTCTTTTAATTGCTCGGCTAATTTTCCAGAGCAGTAAAGTGTTCTTGTAAAGTAACCTCCTCTTAAACCCAGACTAGAAGCAGTAGGATTAATTTTAAAAAAATCTTCCGGTAAGTATTCTAATCCGCTATCAATATCAGTTCCAGCAATGCCTATTCCTTTTAACTCAGTTAAATTTCTTAAAGGTTTTAAAGATCCACAAAAAGGCATGTTTTCAATAAATAGTCTATTTAAGCCAGTAAGATGAGCAAAACAACTCAAATCCTGAGCAGGAAATTGGTTGTTTCCCATTCGGAGAGTGCGTATTTGGGTAGGATTTAGGTTCTTTAAAAATTCTAAATTTGTTAACTTGTTGTCAGAACAAAAGATTTTTTCAATTTTGGTTAAGCCTGTCAGATCGAGATCAGTTAATTGATTATTTGAGAAATTAATGTATTCAATTTGCTGATTATTAGATAAGTCCAAGTCAGTAAGTTGATTGTGAGAGCAATCTAAATCGCGAAGTTGGGAACAATCAGATATATCTAAGGCAGTGATTTTTTGACTACTAATGTCTAATTCTTCTAAGTTAATGAACCCTTGGAAAGATAAAGGACCTTCTAAGTTAAGATTGCCTTCAAGTTGGTCATTTTTGTTTACGACACTGTCAAGGAATGAAGAGAAGACTGAAGATAAATCTCGCCCTTTGGTAACTGCGGAAAGAAGATCATCACCAATTTTTTTTGTGGGATTTTGATTTGGACCGATTCTTTTTACTGCTGCTTTGGCTTCGGGGGTGGGATATTTTCTATTTAATCATTCTTGGGCGTTTACCATAATGTATAATTTTATTGATTTAAAGATATATCAAGAATTTTTTGGCAAAGTGATTATAAATAAATTTTTGATTTTGTCAATCACCGCAAAAGTATTAAACTGATTGGTCAAAACATCCCCAGTTAAAAATAGTGGATTTTTCGTCTGGTATAAGCAAAGGATTCCTAGCTTAGAAGCCAAGCGAAGTTTGCTTTCTTACTACAAAAGCAGCCTACTAATAACAAATTGTTTAAAAACCAGAGGTTTGGGAATGTGTGAGCCGAGAATAGTTTACCCGCTAAGAAAAGAAAACATCCGCATCATAAACCCAGAAGATTATTAAAACATTAATTGAAGCGACCACTGAGCCAGGGGACTTAATCGCAGATCCTTGTGCCGGGAGTTTTATCATGTTGGAAGTTTGCCAGGAAACTAGAAGAGAGTTTATTGGTTGTGATTTGACTTACCAGGAAACCAAGGGAGTTTATGACTAGAACTAGGCAGCCAAAGCAAGGTTTTAATAAGTTTTGTATAGATTGCTTTAAACTAATTTAATTATTATTTCCAGGTTTTGGTGGATTAGTTTGAAGAATTTGAGCTCGTTCTTGATTGCTAAGCTCTTTGGATTCTTCTTGAATAGTTAATTCATCGAAATTAATATCTAAGTCTAAGTCCAGTTCTAAGTCTCTAGAAGATTGGCATTGCTGCACCAGTTCTGTAATTTGCTTAGTATTTATTAGTTTACTATGAGTAACTGTTTCAGGATTAATTTTATAAGGAGTGTTTAAAGAAGAGTAGTTGTATTTATTTGCTTCTTCTTGCCAATTTTCAATAAAAAAAAGTAATTTAGAAGATAATTTCTCAGCACTTGGTCTCTGCCCAGGGTTAGCATCTCAGCAGCTTTTGATTAATTCTTTAAATTCATGAGGAATTTCTAGTTTATCTATGTCAGGTCTTAGCCCAGTGCACACTCTTAAAGCTAAATCCATACCATCTAAATTAGAATCAGCATAAGGATAAGAGTTAGTTAATCATTCATAAGCCACAATCCCAAAAGAATAAATATCACTAGCTGGAGTATAAGGTTGACCCCTTAACACTTCTGGTGCTACATAAGGCATTACTCCGAAGATTTTATCTTCTTGGCTGGTTTCACTGGCTGACTTACATAATCCCAAATCAGTGACATAAAGCCCATCATGACCACTTAATATATTACCCGAGTGAAAGTCTCGGTGGATTAGTCCTTGTTTATGAATTTGTCATAAAGCTTGAGCAATGCGGAATAGCTGTTTAACTTTATTGTTAAGATCTAGTCTATCGTAGTTATTTTGTAAATATTTTCTCAAGTTGTCATCTTTAACGTAATCCATGATCATGAAGAAATTCTTAGTTTGAGGGTCCTGCGAAATTCCATAGCATGAAATAATCATCTCGCTTTCTACTTTTTTATGATTAGTGACTTCTTGGAGAAAGTCGGCGGTAACATTTTGAGAATCATTAAGGCTTTTGAGAACCACTATTCTTTCCTTAGAATAATGCTTGTATTCTGCACTTCCAGTTACAACATCGCCCCAACTTACAGAATACCCACCTTTATCGTCTATTGTTATCACTGATGAATATAAGGCATCGCCGTTGTTTATTATTTTCTCGACTACATCCCGACTTATTATCTTCCCATAATTTTCTTTACTACCTGCTACATTCTTGATTACTCTATTTTTGTCCTTGTTCCATTTTACAATCGGATTATCGCCAATACCAGCAGGTCATTTAGCCTTATAGACTTTACCAAAGCCTCCTTTAGCTAAGTATTCAATATCCGCAAACTGTTCATAAGGGATTCATTCTAAGAATTTATCTTTATCGGTGGCTTCTAGTTGGTATTTTTGGATGCATTCATCAATGACTTGATTACCGCTGGTTCAGTTTTTAAAATGCATTTTTAAATATTGGGAGTTACATTCTTTACATCATTGCTCTCCGGTGTTTGGTTGTTTGCATTCGTTACATAGACCATATTTGGCTTCATCGTTTATTCGTTTTAATGCTTGCTTGAGAGTAAAACCCCTTTCTGCTCAAAATTTTTGTCCTGCTTTATCGGTAAAAAAGTTTAGTTGTGTTTCAATCTCTTTTACTTTGCTTTGAGGTCTTTTTTTTCTAGAATAGGAGATTTTGCTAGAATCACTAAGGTTATCAGGAAGATACTCTACTCCACCATCAATATCAGTATCACTAATATTAAGTAATTCTAATTTCCCCATCTCCTTTAAAGGTTCCAAAGAACCATGGAATTTATTATTTGCCAAAAAAAGCTTTTCTAAATTAATTGCTTCCTTTAAGAAGGATAAGTCTTGGTTGAACTCATTATTACTTAAATATAAGGCTTTTAAATTACTAGCATTTTTGGGCAAAATAAGGTCGGTTAGTTGATTATCAAAACAATAAATTTTCTCTAACTTAGAACACTTGCTCAAATTAAGAGAAGTTAGTTTATTACCACCACAATATAATTCCTCCAAATTATCAAAGTCACTTAAATCTAAACTGCCAATGAGGTTTTTTTGGTGAAAGTTTAACCCTGTTATTTCTTTTCTTTGGTTTTTAGGAAAAATAGCATCTAAGTATTCCTGGGCTATTGCAGTTTTTCCTAAAGTATCAAATTCCTCTTTTAATTTTCCTATCTTTAAACCTGGATTAGGCTGATAACCTTTACCTTTTAAATAAATTACAAATTTGGCATCATTTTTATTTAAACCAATATCTATTCAAACTTTTGCTTGATAGGGAATAAAAGCAAAGTTTTTTCATTGTTTAACTTCTTCATAATCTTTTGGTTCAAATCCAATTGCAATTCATTCTTGAGCATCTTGGTAAGTTAAACTCCTTTCTGCTCATTTTTGTTGGTGAGTTCCGTTGTCGGCAATTCCATGTAGATATTTAGCAAAATCTTCATGTATTTCTTTTCAATTAGTCATAATAATTCTTTTTAATAATTTCTTAATTTTTTTAAACAAAAATTAGGTGGTTATTAAAGCGACCTAAAACTCAATTATTAGTTAAGAATTAGAGAGTTTTGGCTCCCTTTTCTTAAATTTTAAACCATTTACCCGTTTTAACTCCGTGTCAAATTTGCCAGGCAAAAAGAGCAGTTATCAAAGCAGCCAGG
>Ga0134125_10008404_pt1 | contig 11638 bp, 11 predicted proteins | sample KB31751_FD_96464 | JGI IMG/M metagenome (GOLD analysis project Ga0134125, IMG submission 96464) | Terrestrial soil microbial communities with excess Nitrogen fertilizer from Kellogg Biological Station, Michigan, USA - KB3-175-1 | ecosystem: Environmental > Terrestrial > Soil > Unclassified ... | reverse complement strand
TTTCCTTATCCCGGCGGCCCGTTAATCGACAAATATGGGAAGGAAGGAGATTCTGACAAATATCAATTTCCAAAACCAAAGATTGATGATTTGAATTTTAGTTTTAGCGGATTAAAAACGGCTTTTTTGTATTTCATTCGTGACGAAAAAATGAAGAACGAAAACTTTGTGGAAGAAAACCTGGCTGACATCTGCGCTTCTATTCAGTCGAGAATCGTTTCTATCTTATTAGATAAATTAAAAAAAGCAGCGCACCAAACCGGGATAAAAGAATTATGTATTGCCGGCGGAGTAAGCGCGAACAGCGGCTTACGGGCCGCTTTTGAAAAAATGGGAAAAGAAGAAGGCTGGAACACATACATTCCAAAATTTGAATATTGTACGGATAATGCCGCCATGATTGCGATCACCGCTTATTATAAATACATGAACAGCGAGTTTGAAAATTTATCGGTAGTACCATCCGCGAGAACGGCTTAAGACGAAATAGGATTTTGGATTATTTCTTTTTTTGCTGCTTCAATAATTTAATAATCAACAAAGCAATGTTCAATATTCAATAATTAAAAATTAGGTGAGCAACAATTATTTTCAGTTCAAACAATTCAAAATAAACCAGGACAAAAGCAGCATGAAAGTGTGCACAGATTCATGTTTGTTTGGAGCCTATGTGGCTGATAAAATTGATAGCAAACTTATTCAACCAAAGAGGATTTTGGATATTGGCTCCGGAACAGGAATATTAAGTTTGATGATTGCACAAAAATCGGATGCAATAATCGACACAGTAGAAATTGATGAAAATTCGTATTATCAGACAAAAGAAAATCTGGATGAAAGCCAATGGCACCAGCGCTTGCAACCTTTTCATACAGATATAAAAAGTTTCACAGTTCCGTATAAATATGATCTCATCATTTCCAATCCACCCTTTTTTGAAAACGATTTAAAGTCGGCACATAAAAACAAAAACGTTGCTAAACATCATGACAGTCTTACTTTTCAGGAATTAATCGAATCTATCAAAAATAATTTGGAAAGCAATGGCACTGTCCTCGTACTTCTTCCATTTCATAGAACCGGATATTTTAAAAAAATTGCTGCTGAGAATAATTTATACTTAAAGGAAGAAATGTTGATAAAGCAAACTGCAAAACATGATTATTTCCGTGGAATTCTGTTCTTTGCAACAAAACCACAATCGGTTATTTCTAAAGAATTAATTATAAAAGATGAAGAAGGAAAGTATACAAGCGACTTTAATTTTTTGTTGAAAGATTATTATTTATAAGTGATTGTCTACTTTAGTAAACAAACAATCACAATTCCTGATTTCCTTTGCCGCAAAAATTTTTACACAAAAAAGGACACTAAAAAGTGTCCTTAAGATTTTTTATAAAAAGTAATTTTATTTCACTTCTACTGTACTTTCCAAATCATCATCTACCAATATCCGTCCGCAGTTTTCACAAACAATAATTTTCTTCCTTTGTTTGATTTCGCTTTGCTTCTGAGGAGGAATCGCATTGAAACAACCACCACATGAATCTCTTTCAACAGGAACTACTGCAAGCCCATTGCGATAATTATTACGGATTCTGTCGTAGCTGGTTAATAACCTTGGATCAACAGCGCTTCTTGCGGCTTCTTCAAGTTTTCTATAATGTTTTTCTTCTTTATCAGTTTCTTCAATGATCTTTTCCAATTCACTTTTCTTCCCTTTCAGATTTCCTTCTTTTACAGAAACAGCTTTTTTCGCAAGTTCCAGCTGTTTTGCTTTTTCTGCAAGGTCTTCGGTGGCGTCTTTAATATGTTTTTCTGCAAGTTTCACTTCCAGTGTTTGCATTTCCATTTCTTTATTGATGGCTTCAAACTCACGGTTGTTTTTTACATTATCACTTTGCTTTTCATATTTTTTTATCAGCTCCTGTGATTCTTTAATGGCTGCTTTTTTTTCTTCGATAAATTGCTGAATACCGTTCATTTCTTCTTCAATTCGGTTCTGACGCGCATTTAAGCCAGCGATTTCATCTTCCAGATCACTCACTTCAATCGGTAACTCCCCTTTTAAAATTTGAATACCGTCTAATTTGCTGTCAACTTTCTGAAGATTAATAAGCGATGTTAATTTTTCTTCTACAGAATAATCTTTTACCTGTGCCATATTTTATTTGATGATTTTAAAATTTTACCGGCTAATTTATACGTTCCTTTAAATAAAATATTTTACCGGATTCGTATTTATTTCGGTTTTTAGGACGGCAAAGTTACTAAATTCTACCTGTAAAAATTCAGTTAATAATTCTATGGTAAACTGCTCACTTTCATAATGACCGATATCTGTTAAAAAAATTCGACCGTCAGCGTCAAAAAATTCATGATACTTTATATCGGAAGTGATATAAACCTGCGCTCCGGCTGCGATTGCATTCGGCAAAAGAAAAATTCCTGCACCGCCACACAGGGCAACTTTATGAACCGGTTTTTCCAGAAAAGGCGTGTGTTTTATCACAGAAAGTTTGAATTCTTCTTTTAAAATTTGTAACAATTCCTTCTCGGATACAGGATTTGGCAATTGTCCGATCAATCCGCTCCCAACATTTTCTTGTACATTTTCCAACGCATGAATGTAATAAGCCACTTCTTCGTAGGGATGCGATTCCTTCAAACATGCAACGATCTTTTTCTGTAGAAATGAAGGGAAAATAACTTCAATTCTAACTTCAGCTTCCTCGTGGCGCTTGCCAACTTTACCCACAAAAGGATGGCTTCCCTCACCGGCTTTAAAAGTACCCGAACCTTCAACATTGAAACTGCATTCATCATATTTTTTAATAGCTCCGGCTCCCGCATTAAATAATGCCATCCGAACTTCTTCTGCATTTTTTAGCGGAGAAAAAGTCACTAATTTTTGTAATGTTGATTCTTTAGATAAAAGCGTTTTGCAACCCTGAAGTCCAAGTTTTTCTGCGATTTTTTTATTCACTCCTTCAACAAGATTATCCAGGTTTGTATGAATCGCATAAATCGCAATATCATTTTTTATTGCAGCAATGACGGTACGTTCTACGTAATTTTTTCCATTTAGTTTTTTTATTCCCCGAAAAATAACCGGGTGATGTGCTACAATCAAATTGCAATTTCTTTCCACCGCTTCCTGCATCACCGACTCTGTTACATCAAGAGAAGTAATAATGCCCGAGCATTCTGTTTCACTGTTGCCTACAATCAAACCAGCGTTATCATAACTTTCCTGCAAACTAAGAGGTGCAATTCGTTCCAGAAATTGAATGATGTCTGTTATTTTCATTTTTTTTGTAAAGATACTGTTCATGTTTCACTGCAAAAATCTGTTGTGTTTACATCGCATTTAACACCTTTTGTGCAATTTTTGTGAAAATAAAACATTATGTTTATACAGATCAGGGATTGAAAACAGGATAGAGAATGTCGATGCATCTTCTAAGAAAACAGTCAATTGTATAAAATCATAAAACTAAAATTACAAGCCTTTTTTACTGTAACTTTGCTCACTTATTTATCTAAACGCTCCCGTTTCTGAATTACGTATAAATATGAAGTTAGATCTTTTAGCCTTTGGCGTTCATCCTGATGATATAGAATTAAGTTGCGCGGGAACCTTACTAGTCGAAAAAAATCGTGGTAAAAAAGTAGGGATTATAGACCTGACCCGGGGTGAATTGGGAACGCGCGGCACCGCGGAAACAAGAGAAGAGGAAGCCGAAAATTCGGCAAAAATTCTTGGAACAGATGTAAGAGAAAACCTGGATATGGCAGATGCGTTTTTTAAAAACGACCAGGAAAATCAACGGAAAATAATTACGGTTCTTCGAAAATATCAGCCTGAAATTATTTTGTGCAATGCACCCGATGATCGTCATCCGGATCATGGGCGCTCAGCAAAATTAGTGGCTGACGCGGCTTTCCTTTCAGGATTGAGAAAAATTGAAACTTTTGATGGAACTGAAAAACAAGAAGTTTGGAAGCCGAAATATGTATTCAATTATATTCAGGATATGTATTTTGAACCAACGTTTGTAATAGACATTTCAGATGTAATTGATATAAAAACAGAAGCGATAAAAGCATTTAAAACACAGTTTTTTTCAGGAGGGCCAAATGATAAGGAACCTCAGACTTATATTTCAACACCTGAATTTTTAGAAAGTGTGATCAACCGTTCAAAAATGTTTGGAAAGATGATCGGCGTAAAGCATGCAGAAGGGTTTATTTCAAAAAAAATGATCGGAATAAATTCTTTTGATGCATTGATTCAAAATGTTACCTGAATCGGTCTTTGAAATTTGCGGCAAAAAAATTGCATCAATAAAGCACATACACAACAAAAAGAACATAAAACAACAAACCAATAATGTCAACACCCAAATTCCTGCAAGGTAAAGATGATTTTCACCTGGTTTTGAAAAACCGCGTGACCCAATATTTTACCGAGCACAACCGCCCAATGACGGGTAATTTTGCTTTACTTTTCAAAGCCGCACTTTTCAGTATTTTATATCTGGCCATCTATGTACACCTGGTTTTTTTCACTCCGGGAGTTTGGATTGCAATTCCTGAATGTATTTTCTTCGGACTGTTAACAGCAGCCATCGGTTTTAACGTAATGCACGACGGCGCTCATGGCAGTTTTAGTAAGTACAAATTTGTAAATAAAGTTGCCGGCGCATCCTTAAATTTTTTGGGTGGCAGCGCTATTATGTGGAACATGAAGCACAATATTATTCACCATACTTTTACAAATATTGATGGTGTGGATGATGACATTGAAGCACGGCCGTGGCTTCGCTTTGCCACTACACAAAAGAAAATGAAATTACATCGTTTTCAACAATATTATTTCTGGTTTTTGTATGCACTTTTACATTTGGTATGGATTTTCATCTCGGATTACCAGAAATATTTCAAACGGAAAATTGGCGTTGTTCCTATCAGGAAAATGACTATTTATGAACACTTTTCCTTCTGGACAGCAAAGGCTATTTACGCATTTATGTTTGTGGTTTTACCAATCATGTTGATCGGTTTTGGCGATTGGATCGTTGGATTTTTAATCATAACTATGGTTACCGGCCTTGCCATCAGTATTGTGTTTCAACTGGCCCATACAGTAGAAGATGCCGATTTTCCAATGCCAACAGAAGTTAGCGGCAAAATAGAAAATGAATGGGCAATTCATCAAATTCATACCACTGCAAATTTTGCGACAAAGAGCAAAACGATTTCATGGTTGTTAGGTGGTCTAAATTTTCAGATCGAGCATCATTTATTTCCAAGGATCTCGCACGTCCATTATCCCGAAATCAGTAAAATTATTAAGAAAACCTGTAGTGAATATGGCGTGAATTATATCGAATTCCCTAAAATGAGGCAGGCAATTTTGTCACACATTCATTATTTAAAAAGACTTGGCCAACTCGCATAAACCATTTTAAAACTTAAAAATCCTCAAGCAAAAAAAGCTTGAGGATTTTTTTTATAATTAACAAAAACCTTTAAAAATTATTAAAATTGAAAAAAAATTTGGCATTGTTTTGAATGAATGATAAAACAGTACTTTATGAAAAATACTTCTTTCTTTCGAAATTGTTTTTAACTTTGCCGCTATGAATATTCATTTTCAAGATTTGATTCCTGAAGAGTTTGACGAGAATTCCAGGGTTTGGATTTACCAATGCAACCGGATTTTTACCATGAAGGAAGCTCTTCACCTGGAAGAGACACTTGAGAACTTTACAAAAGAATGGAACAGCCACGGGAGCCCTGTAAATGGTTTTGCCAATTTATTTTTTGGGCAGTTCATCATCATCATGGCTGATGAAACTCAGGTAAAAGTAGGCGGATGCAGTACGGATTCAACTTTAAGATTCATTAAAAATATCGAACAGGATTATAATGTAGAGCTACTGGACCGGCAAACCCTTGCTTTCATTATAAAAGAAAAGGTGCAATTATTACCGCTGTCAGAAGTGAATTATTATATTCAGAATGAACTGATCACTCCCGACACCTTGTATTTCAATAATACCATTCTTACCAAAAAAGAATTATTAACGAACTGGATTATCCCGGTGAAAGAAAGCTGGCTTGCCTCAAGAATTCCCTCAAGTAACCTTCCTTCCTAATTTATAAAATAGCTTTTCTAACAAACGTACTTATAATATTGCTGAATTTAAAGCAGCAATATTTATTGCTTTACTGCATCTTTCATGTCTGCCCAACCCCATTTATTTTTAATTACCGGTCCATGCATTAAATATAACTCTGGATTCGTTCTGGCAGCGGTTTTAAAGGCCGTAGCATCAAGGTTAAACACCGGCACATTAAAATTATTTCGTTTGTTGAAAAAGTCATTTGCTTCTTTCATCTCTGTTGTAACTACATACATCAAACGGTTATTCTTTTTTGCATAATTATAAATTTGAGTAAAACCGTCGAGCCAGTAATCAGTATTTGAAACGTTTTTTATAAAAAACAAATAGTACGTCGCGTCTAAGCTCAAAATCGCCTCAGTCGTGTCATTTCCTGAAAGTGTATTGAGCGAAAAATCTTTGATCGGTGGTTCGTTATTTTTACCTTTCTCAATCAAAATGTCCTGGCGGCTTACAAAACTCCAGGTCGAATCAGGCAGGTCTTTCACTGTAAATGTTTCCTTTTTCCCGTCTTTCTGATATACGAAACGGTATTCCATTTTATCGGGAACCGCATCAGCAGGCATCCTGCGCAGTTGCAGGATGTTTCCTCCCTTTTTGAATGGAAGACAATCAACAGTCGGCAAATGACGCATAACATACCATTGATAAAATAAAACCAAAGCGATTGAAATAATGAGCAGCAAAACGTTTATCGCCGGTGTAAAAACAGGAATAATGTATTTTCTTCCAAAAAAAAGAATTAAAATCAGTACAAATAAAATGAGGTCTTTGATAAATGACTGCATAGAAGTTAAAGGAACGCAATCGCCAAAGCAGCCACACGTGGCTATTTTACCGGAAAGTGCCGCATATCCGGTTAAAAACCCGAAGAAAATGATCAGCAATAAAATAAGCCATGTAAAAAAGTTCCTCCAAATACCCAGCAGCATTCCCACGCCCACTATTATTTCCAAAGTGATCATGATGATTGCAAAAGGCAGCGCATAAGCATTAAGGAAATGCATGAATGATGCCAGCGACGGGACACTTGTAGCCCATACTTCAAAAAATTCCTGCATCTTATATGCAAGCCCTTGCGGATCCATTGCTTTCACCAAACCCGAAAAAATAAAAAGCACGCCGACGATTATGCGGCAAATGTTTACTAAAATTTTCATTTTACTTATTTAAAAAAACAATGAAATTTTTCCATAGCAGATGAAGAGACGCGCTTCGGTTCAACTGCTTACCATCGTTGCTGTCTTCATCAACCATGGAGAACCTACATTAATCAGATAATATTAAAGCAAAAACCGCGTAATTCAAAATATCATAAAAGTTCGATTCAATTCCTTCGCTCACCAACGTTTTGCCTTCATTGCGTATGATTTGTTTTATCCGTAATATCTTGGCGAGGATGAGATCTACAAAACTTTCCTCGCTCATATCGCGCCATGCTTCGCCATAATCATGATTTTTGTCGTGCATTAAATTTTTCGCACTCTGAATTTTTTGATCATACAATTTCATCGTTTTATCTACCGGCAAATCTTCTCCTGAATATTCGGCGTCGTCATCATAAATTCCTAATTGAATCAATCCAATAACCGCATAATTTAAAATTCCTTTAAATTCTCCTTTGATATCATCTTCAATTTTTTGTGTTCCTTTTTCCTGGATGTTTCGAATGCGCTTAGCTTTGATATAAATCTGGTCAGCAACGGAAATCGTACGATATACCCGCCATGAAGTCCCGTAGTCTTTGGTTTTTTTTAAAAATATTTCCCGGCATTTTTTTACTGCATCATCAAATTGCTGATCGGTATTAACTTCATTAACTTGCTTCATAATTATCGCCAAATTTAAACTTAAAAACAGAATGTTTTCACTCAATTGCAAAGGGAAATTAATAATTATTGAAAAGCCTTTGGTGATGGGCATTTTAAATCTAACTGATGATTCATTTTATGCAGGCAGCCGGTTGACAGATATTGATGTAATAAAAAATAAAGCGGCGGAAATGATTGGTGAAGGCGCAGATATTTTAGATCTTGGCCCGCAAAGCACAAGGCCTGGAAGCACGCGCCTTTCTGCAGAAGATGAATTGCATAAATTGTTACCGGCGATTGAAATCATTCGACAAAATTTCCCGGATATCATCCTATCAATAGATACTTATCATTCAAAAGTGGCGAAAGAATGTGTTAGAGCAGGAGCCTCGATCATTAATGACATCAGCGGCGGAGAAATGGATAAAGAGATGATTGCAACCGTTGGTAAATTAAAAGTTCCTTACATCTGCATGCACATGAAAGGCGTGCCGGAAACGATGCAATATCAAACGCATTATGAGGATGTGGTTAAAGAAGTTTTAGATTTTTTTATTGCTAAAATCGACGAATGCAAACACGCCGGAATCGACGATGTACTTATTGATCCTGGTTTTGGTTTTGGAAAAAATATTTCTCAAAACCTGCATTTATTAAAACATCTTGAACTGTTTAAAATGCTTGAAAAACCAATACTAACAGGACTTTCAAGAAAATCCACTATTTATAAGACTTTAAAAATCTCGCCTGAAGAATCCTTGAATGGCACAACCGTTTTAAATACCATTGCATTATTAAAAGGAGCATCTATTCTTCGGGTGCACGATGTAAAAGAAGCAAGGGAAGCAGTTGCATTATTGGAAGCCTACAAGAATGAATAAGTGCTTTTATAAAATACAAATCAGGAATATTTGTTTGTTTACCGGAAAAAGAAATGCCAGGTGTTAATACGACCTGGCATCTCTTTTAATCACTTATCCGGTTTTATTTCCCACTCGGAGGCTGGTTCTTTTGTTGTTGCTGCTGCTGTTGCATTTGCCTTTGCATTTGCTCCATCATCTGGCGCTGTTGCTGCATTTGCATTTGCTCTTTTTCCTGTTCTTTTTCATATGCCGCCTGATCTACCACATCCGTCACTTTAATATCAAAAACAAGATTTTCATTAGGGCCAATCTTTGGTGGACGTCCGCCTGCTCCATAAGCCAGGTAGGAAGGAACAATGATTTTTCCCACACTTCCTTTTTGCATCAGTTTCAAACCATCAACCCATCCCGGAATAACACGGTATTGACTCATGTCGACGTATAACGGTTCAGGGTGTCCAAATTTTGGATTGGTATTAGAATCAAAAGTACTGTCTTCAAATGTGCGTCCTGTATAATTTACAACGGCTACATCATTATTACCAATCATCGGGCCGGTGCCTGCGCTGTCAATAACTACATAAGTACCCCATTTGGTTTTGGTTCCCTTCAAGTTATTTTTTGCCATATAATCAGTGATGATTTTATCATCAGCTTTTACCAAAGAATCATTGGTGGCAATTTCTTTCTCAATTTGATCGTCGGTCTTTTTCTTGTTATAGATTTTTGCTGCCGGTTCAAAAACTTTTGCTGCGCTGTCAGCTGCTTCTTTACTTGAAAAAAGCTTTACGATTTTAAAAGATTGTACAAGGTATTGACCTTTCTTCATGAAGGGGGCTGCCTGCCCGGATTTTATTATTGAATCTGTTGACTGCCTGATAACCAAACTATCGCCTTCATGTACTTCTTTAAAATAAGGAGGCATCTGTACGGTGTCGAAAGGAATGAAGCGTGGCTGGCTGCTTTCCAAACTGCTAAAAAGCAAGCTGTCTTTATATTTCACTGTTATATTCACTTCCATAAAGTCTCCGGCAACGGCTTTTTTGCCATTGGAATTACGGATGATTTTATGTTCCGTGCCATCAGCGTCTTTTATAAATTTTTGTTCATTACAGCCTGACGCCAGAAAAATAATCGCCGCGACAGCCAGGCAAAGGGTTTTGTTCATGTTTGATTGTTTATAGATGGTTAATTGTTTAATTGTTCTTTATTTTCTTTGATCGCTTTTTTAAATTTTTCTACCACGAGTTCCAGAGGCTCTGTATTTCGTCCACCTGCGGCATTGAAATGGCCGCCACCATTAAAATATTTTCTGGCAAAAGTATTTACATCAAAGCCACCTTTGCTCCTAAAGGAGCTTTTTCTTTCATCGCCCCTGTCAATGATGACTGCTGCAAGTTTAATTCCTTTGATGCTTAATGGAAAATTGACCAAACCTTCGGTATCGCCGGTTTTTACATTGTACTTGATTAAATCTCTTTGAGGAATCGCAATCAGTGCCGTATTGTACTCATAGAATATTTCCATGCGGTTCAGCAATGTATTTCCAAAAAAACGGAACCGGGATTCCATGAAATTATCAAATAAATTTTCATGAACCTGGCTATGGTTAAATCCCGTTTGTTTTAATTTGGCTACCATCCTATGCACATCTGCTGAAGTAGAATTAAACCTGAATGAACCGGTATCCGTCATTACGCCGGCATACAGGCATTCAGAAACTTCGATGTTTATTTTTTCAGCATGGCCGCTGTTGATGATAAAATCAAAAACCATCTCGGCAGTAGAACTTTTTTCCGTATCACTGATTCCATAATCAAAAACCTCTGTTTGTGGCTGTTGATGATGGTCAATTAATATTTTGATACATTTTAAATCGGCGATCACCGGCTCCATATTCCTGGCGCGGCTGAGTACATTAAAATCGAGACAGAAAAGCCATTCAGCTTCTTTCAAAGCATTTAATGCTTTTTCATTTTGCATTTCAAAATCCAGGACTTTTTTTGCACCGGGCATCCAACTCAAGAAACCCGCCCAGTTGGTGGGAGAAATAACCGTAACTGTATGACCAAACTGGATCAGGAAATTATATAAACCCAGTCCGGAACCCATTGCATCGGCATCCGGCTTTTGATGAAAAGTGATGGCAATTTTTTTTGGTTCCGATAATAGAGGAAATATTTCGCTGATTGGTTTCATAAAAGGGTGCAAAAGTATCGATTAATTGACAAATTGGTGCAAGGCTTTCTTAAAATTAAAAATGGCTACCCGGTTATCAAAATCCAGGCAGCCTTTATATTTTTTATTTAAATTAAGGTTTAGGAGTCCACGTATTATTGTCCGCATCCACATCCGGGAAAACGTGCTCCGGATCTATCGTTACAGATTTCAGTTTTTCTTTGGTATCTAATTTCTGAATCCACGTATTTCCGTTTTGCCAGATTTCTACGGGAACTTTTACGGTATCTGATTTGCCACTTTCAGTTTCATATTGAAGATATAACGGCATCGCCATTTTATCAAGGTTTACAACGGTTACCAATGCGCCATTTGCCGGATCATTGTCCACATACTGTACATCCGTAATTGCCTGGTCGAGTTTATCATTTTTAATAAACATGCCTTCCCAGAACCAGCCAAGATCTTCACCGGCCACATTTTCTATCGTACGGAAAAAATCCCACGGGGTTGGATGTTTGTAAGCCCATCTTTCAATATAGGTTCTGAAAGCATAATCAAATCTTTCAGGGCCGAGAATGTTATTTCTCAAAAG
>Ga0134125_10008403_pt1 | contig 11638 bp, 12 predicted proteins | sample KB31751_FD_96464 | JGI IMG/M metagenome (GOLD analysis project Ga0134125, IMG submission 96464) | Terrestrial soil microbial communities with excess Nitrogen fertilizer from Kellogg Biological Station, Michigan, USA - KB3-175-1 | ecosystem: Environmental > Terrestrial > Soil > Unclassified ... | reverse complement strand
ACGTCGATCTACCGCGAGGTGGGCTCGCCGCGCGACCTGCCGGCGCTGGTCGCGCAGCAGATCGCGCATTTCTTCGAGCACTACAAGGACCTCGAGCCCGGCAAATGGGTGAAGCTCGCCGGCTGGGTCGAGGCCGACGAGGCCCGCCAGGAGATCGTCGCGTCGGTGAAGCGCTACCGCGCGGCGGCGAAGCGCGACGCGGCAGCACGCAAGCGCAAGGCGTGACGCCGCCGGTGCAACGGCGCGCGATCGCGGCGCTGCGATGAGCGACGCCGCGCGTGCAACCGCCGCGGCCGATGTCTCGCCGCACGCCGGCGCGAGCATGGCCGCGACGTTCGTCGTGCTGTGGAGCACGGGGTTCATCGCCGCCAAGTTCGGCCTGCCGTACGCGACGCCGTTCGCGTTCCTGTTCGCGCGCTTCTGCCTCGTCGCGCTCATCATGACGGCGATCGCGCTCGCCACGTCGGCGCCGTGGCCGTCGCCGCGCGAGGCGGCGCACACGATGCTGGTCGGCGCGCTGATCCAGGGCGGCTATCTCGGCGGCGTGTTCTTCGCCATCGGCCATGGCGTGTCCGCGGGCACGAGCGCGATGCTGGTGGGCCTGCAGCCGGTAGTGACCGTCGTGCTGGCGCGCGTGTGGCTGCGCGAGCGCGTCGTCGCGCGGCAGTGGCTCGGCCTCGTCGTCGGGCTCGCCGGCGTCGCGCTGGTCGTTCACCACCGCATCGGCCGCGACAGCGTGGCGAGCGTCGTCGCGCTGCTTGTCGCGCTCGTCGCGATCAGCGTCGGCACGCTGTGGCAGAAGCGCCATGCGGCGCAGGTCGACCTGCGCAGCGGCGCGTCGATCCAGTTCTCGACCTGCGCGGTCCTGTTCGCGCCGCTCGCGTTGTATGTCGAGCATGGCCACATCGACTGGACGCCGTCGTTCGCATTCGCGCTCGGCTGGTCGGTGATCGTGCTGTCGACGGGCGCCAACCTGCTGCTCTTCTGGCTGATCCGCCACGGTCGCGCAGCCGACGTCGCCGCGCTCTTCTTCCTCGTGCCCGCCGTGACGGCGCTGATGGCGTGGGGGCTGTTCGGCGAGACGCTGACGCTCGAGGCGATCGCGGGGATGGTGCTGATCGCCATCGGCGTCGCGCTCGGCCGCGCCGGCGCGCCGCCGCCCGCGCGCTAGGCGGCCGCCGCCGCCGCGCGGAGGCGCCGCCCGACAACGACGAGGATCGGCACCGCGGCGACCTCGGCGACCACGCAGAACGCGATCGCGGCGGCGAGCGAGCGATCGTAGAGCACGCCGATCAGCGCGCTGCCGGCGAACCACGCGATGCCGTAACCCGCCGTGAAGATGCCGAACGCCGTCGCGCGGCGCTGCGGCGGCACCATCGTCGCGACGGCGGCCGGAATGATCGAGTCGTGCACGCCCATCGCGAGGCCCCAGACGGCAACCCCGGCGACCGCCGTCCAGAAGCCGCCGAGGAACACGAGCGGCGCGAACGCCGCGGACGCGAGCGTGAGCACGACGATCACGCCGAATCCGCGGCGATCGTAGAGGCGGCCGAACGCGAGCGACCCCGCGCCGCTCGCGCCCATCGCCACCGCGTAGAACACGGCGATCGCCTCGACCGACGCCACGCCTTCGCGCGCGAAGTGGAACGCGATCAGCGGATAGTCGGCAAAGCCGGCGGCGACCAGCGCGGCGCCGGCGAGATACAGGTAGAACACGCGCGGAAGCGACCCTTGATCGTGTGTTGCCGGCTCCTCGATGTCGAGATCCTGCGGCCGCGGATACGCAATGCGCGTGACGATCACGAGCGCGACGGTGATCGCCGCCGGCACGCCGAGTGCCGCGAACGCGAGCGAGTAGCTGCCGCGCGCCGCCAGCACCGCGCCGACGACCAGCGGCCCGGCCATCGCGCCGATCTGGTCGAGCGCTTCGTGCAGGCCGAACGCCCAGCCGTAGCCACCGATGCGCCTGCCGGCGTGCGCGAGCATCACATCGCGCGGCGGATTGCGGATCGCCTTGCCGACGCGCTCCAGCACGATCAGCGCCGCGGCGGCGGGCCACGAGCCCGCGAACGCGAGCGCCGGCACCGCGGCCATCTGCACGACGTAGCCTGCGATCGTCATCGGCCAGTAGCGTCCCGTCATGTCGGCGACGCGTCCCGACACGAGGCGCAGCGCGTAGCCCGCGAGCTCGCCGAAGCCCGTGACTACGCCGACGACGGTCGCGGTCGCGCCGAGCGTCGCGAGGAACGGGCCCAGCACGCTGCGCGCGCCTTCGTACGCGAAGTCGGCGAAGAGGCTGAGGACGCCGATCAGCAGCACGAAGCGCAGCGCATGCCGCCGCGCGCGTGCATCGTCGAGCGGCAACGACGTGCTCATGCAGGTCGCGGGCTCGCCACGGGACGCGCGACGACGACGCGCGTGCCGGCGATCCGGTCGTGCAGGAACCGGCGCCGGGGATCGGCGAGCGCCCACAGGAAATTGAAGGCGAGAAGGATCGCGGCCAGCCTGCCGTGGCCGATGCGCTCGAGCGCGACATAGGCGAGGAGCGCCAGCGCGGGGCCGATCCACAGCGCGAAATAGCGGATCAGCGCGCGCCGCCTGTCGAGCGGCTGGCCCTGCGCGTCGACGAGCGCGAGCGACCACGTCTTCTGCGCGAGCGTGCGGCGGCCGCGGGTCCACAGCCACGTGAAGTACAGCGCGAAGACGGCGAATTGCGCGCAGAACACGATCGTGCGCACGGCGGGCGGCGGAATCGTCAGCGCGGTCGCCGTCGCCGCGTGGCCGGGACTGACGAGCGGCAGCAGCGCGAATTGGGTGATGAAGGCGAGCGCCGTCAGCAGCAGCAGCTCGTAGAGGGCGGCGCCCAGGCGACGCAAGGGCCCGGCGTCGCCGGTGGGCGGCGCGGTCTCCAACGTCAGCCGGCCGGGCGGGGCGTCGGTGCTTGCGGCGCCGGGATCACCGCGGCGGCGGGCGGCTGGCCGGGCGGAGGCGGCACTGCAACGGGCTGGCCGGCCACCGGCGGTGTGGCCGATGGCGGCACTGCCGCGGGCGGCGCGGCAGCCGGCAGGCCGGGAGGGGGCACGTTGGCGGGCGCTTGAGCGCCGGCTGGCGCCGGCTTCGCCGCCGGGGGCGGCGTGTCGGGCGTGGGCATTTTGGCAGCCGGATCTTGCCGGCCGGCGGCGGCGCTTCGCGCACGGACCGCGGCGCGTTCCTCCGGCGAGAGCTTGCGGTATTCGTCCCACTTACGCTGCATGTCGGCGCGCTGGTCGGGCGGCAGCTTCTTCATCGCCTTGTACTTCTCGCGCGCCGCGTGGCGCTCCTCGGGGGAGAGCGTCGCCCAGGTCTTCATCTGCTCCTGCATGCGCGCCTGGCGCTGGGGCGACATCTTGGGGTACCGCTTGGCGAGGCCGCGCCATTTCTGCTTGCGCTCGGCGTCGAACTTTTCCCACTGCGGTGGCGCGAGCGGCGCGAGGATCGTGCGCTCCTCGGGCGTGAGATCGGTCCAGCGGGGCGACGTCAGCGCGAGCTGCGCGCCAGCGTCGCCGATTCCGGCGAAAAAGAGGGACAGTGCGACCGACAGCGCCGCGGTCAGCTGGCGGGCTTGGTCGCGGCAAGCCACGCTTCGAATCCCTTGTCGAGGTAGGCGTCGATCGGCAGGTCGGACGACAGGATTTGCGCGTCGAGGTCCTCGTACGCCTGGACCAGGCGGTAGTCGCGCCACTGCTGGTAGCCCAGGCCGGCGGCGACGATCAGCACGATGCCGAGCCAGAGGCGCCAATGGCCGGCGGCGGATGTGCCGCCGAACCCGGCAAGGCGGGGCGCGCCCGCCGTGGCGAGCGCGGGCGACATCGACGGCGCCGCGGCGAGCGATGCACCGTCGAGCGCGCGGGCGCGCACCTGCTGCAGTCGATAGGCGATGCCCGGGGACAGGTCGGCCGCGGCGCGATCGAGCCGCGCGGCGATCCTGCGGGCGAGTTCTTCGTCGCTGCCGGTCATGGTTTCAGGCCTTTGGCCGCGAGCGCGGTGGACAGCGCATGGACGGCGCGGGAGCTGTGCGTCTTGACGCTGCCTTCGGAGCAGCCCATGGCCGCCGCCGTTTCCGCCACGTCGAGCTCTTCCCAGTAACGCAGCAGAAACGCCTCGCGTTGACGCGCCGGCAGCTTGGCGATGGCCGCCTCGATGGTGGCGATCGTCTCCGCCTGCTCGGCCCGGCCGGCGGGGTCCGCCGCCTCGTGCGAATCGGACCGCGCGGCGATGGCCTCGAGCGGGTCGAAGTCCTCGTCCGGCTCGTCGCCGCGGCCGAGCGCGGAGAGCAGCGTCGTCCACGTCGAGCGCACCTTCTGCCGGCGGAAATGGTCATGGATCGTGTTCTGCAGGATCCGCTGGAACAGGAGCGGCAACTCGGCTGCCGGCTTGTCCGAATAGCGCTCGGTCAGCTTGAGCATCGCGTCCTGCACGACGTCGACGGCGGTGTGCTCGTCGCGCGTCGCGTACATCGCCTGCTTGAAGGCGCGGCGCTCGACGTCGGCCAGAAAAGCGGAAATTTCCTGTCGGGTGGCCAGTGGTTGCCGTTCGATCGGGGTCCGCGGCGATTATAGGGCGTTGCGCGCGCGGCAGCGGTCCGATGCGCGTCGATCCGCGCCATGGCCCCGGACGATTGTTCGCTGCAACATCGCACGCTTGATTCGACCCCGGCGATCCGCTAAGGTAGAGCCGGTCCGGCGATTCCTGCCGGATGCTGTGCTGCAAAAACGGACGTTCCGCAACGCCTCCGGCGGCGCCACAAGCGCCAAGGAGCTTCCAAGCAACGCGGGACGGAAGTTTCCGCTTTCGGGGACTCGTCGACACCCAGGAGGGCCCCGAGGCGACCGCTGACCCGGCGTGTCGATCGATTTTGCAGGCGTGGCGGCTCGCGCGCGACTCGCGCGGCGGGCGGCGACCATTTCGAGCGATTGCGAGGCCAACGATGCGATTGACCGGTGCGGAGATCACGATCCGCTGCCTGCAGGACGAGGGCGTCGAGTACGTCTTCGGCTACCCGGGCGGCGCGGTCCTCAACATCTACGACGAGCTCTTCAAGCAGGACAAGGTGAAGCACGTGCTGGTGCGCCACGAGCAGGGCGCCGTGCACGCGGCCGACGGCTATTCGCGCTCGTCGCAGAAGGTGGGCGTCGCGCTCGTCACGTCGGGTCCGGGCGTCACCAATGCCGTGACCGGCATCGCCACCGCGTACATGGACTCGGTGCCGATGGTGGTGCTGACGGGGCAGGTGCCCACGCACGCGATCGGCCAGGACGCGTTCCAGGAATGCGACACCGTCGGCATCACGCGCCCCTGCGTCAAGCACAACTACCTCGTCAAGAACGTCGACGATCTCGCCGTCACCATCAAGAAGGCGTTCTACCTCGCGCAAAGCGGGCGGCCCGGGCCGGTGCTCGTCGACATCCCGAAGGACGTGACGCAGGCGTCGGCCGAGTACGCGTATCCGAAGTCGGTGTCGATGCGCTCGTACAACCCGGTGACCAAGGCGCACGCCGGCCAGATCAAGAAGGCGGTGCAGCTCCTGCTCGACGCCAAGCGGCCGATGGTCTACGCGGGCGGCGGCGTCATCCTCAACGATGCCGCGTCGCAGCTGACGCGCCTCGTGCGCCTGCTGGGCTTCCCGTGCACCAACACGCTGATGGGCCTCGGCGGCTTCCCGGGCACCGACCCCCAGTTCACCGGCATGCTCGGCATGCACGGCACGTACGAATCGAACATGGCGATGCAACACTGCGACGTGCTGCTCGCGGTGGGCGCGCGCTTCGACGACCGCGTGATCGGCGACCCGGCGAACTTCTCGAATGCCGAGCGCCGGATCATCCACATCGACATCGACCCGTCGTCGATCTCCAAGCGCGTCAAGGTCGACGTGCCGATCGTCGGCTACGTGCGCGACGTGATGGAGGAGATGATCCGGCTGGTCGAAGGCTCGGCGCAGCGTCCCGACGCCGCCGCGCTGAAGGCGTGGTGGGCCGAGATCAAGGAGTGGCAGCGCACCGACTGCCTGAAGTACGACCACAAGAGCACGCTGATCAAGCCGCAATCGGTCATCGAGAAGCTTTACGAGGTCACCGGCGGCGACGCGTTCGTGACCTCCGACGTCGGCCAGCACCAGATGTGGGCGGCGCAGTACTACAAGTTCGCCAAGCCGCGGCGCTGGATCAACTCGGGCGGCTTGGGCACGATGGGCTTCGGGCTGCCGGCGGCGATGGGCGTGCAACTCGCCAATCCCGGCGCGACGGTGGCCTGCGTCACGGGCGAGGCGTCGATCCAGATGTGCATCCAGGAGCTCTCCACCTGCAAGCAGTACCACCTGCCGGTCAAGATCGTGAACCTCAACAACCGCTACATGGGCATGGTGCGGCAGTGGCAGCAGTTCTTCTACGGCAACCGCTACGCCGAGTCGTACATGGACGCGCTGCCCGACTTCGTGAAGCTCGCCGAGGCCTACGGGCACGTCGGCCTCAAGGTCGAGCGTCCGGGCGACGTCGAGGGCGCGCTCAGGGAGGCGCTCGCGCAGAAGGAGCGGCTCGTGTTCCTCGACTTCATCACCGACCCGAAGGAGAACGTGTTCCCGATGGTGCCCGGCGGCAAGGGGCTGACCGAAATGATCCTGGCGGAGGAGCTATGAGCGCCGCCGGGCCGACCCGAGGCGCTCGCCCTCCCGAGGGGGGAGATCGCGCAGCGATTCCGGGGGGAGGCTGACCCATGCGGCACATCCTCTCGATCCTTGTCGAGAACGAGGCGGGCGCGCTGTCGCGCATCTCGGGGCTCTTCTCGGCGCGCGGCTACAACATCGAGTCGCTGACGGTGGCGCCGACCGAGGACGCGACGATGTCGCGGATGACGATCGTCACCGTCGGCTCCGACGACGTCGTCGAGCAGATCACCAAGCAGTTGAACAAGCTGGTGGAGGTCGTCAAGGTCGTGGATCTCACCGACGGTAACCACATCGAGCGCGAGCTGATGCTCGTCAAGGTGCGCGCCGCCGGCAAGGACCGCGACGAGATGAAGCGCCTCGCCGACATCTTCCGCGGGCGCATCCTCGACGTCACCGACAAGAGCTACACGATCGAGCTGACCGGCACCGGGTCGAAGCTCGACGCGTTCCTGACCGCGATCGAGCCCGGCGTCATCCTCGAGACCGTGCGCACCGGCGCCTCGGGCATCGGCCGCGGCGAGCGGATCCTGCGCATCTGACGCTTCGCGTCGCGCGGCGAGCCCGCCGCCATCCACACTCCAGCCCTCCACACTCCACCACAGGGAATCGACACATGAAGGTGTACTACGAGAAGGACGCCGACCTTTCGCTCCTCAAGAACCGCAAGATCACGATCGTCGGCTACGGATCGCAGGGCCATGCGCACGCGCAGAACCTCGCCGACTCGGGCATGAAGGTGACCGTCGGCCTGCGCAAGGGCGGCGCCTCGTGGGACAAGGCGAAGAAGGCGGGGCTCAAGGTCGCCGAGGTCGCCGACGCGGTCAGGGGCGCGGACATCGTGATGATGCTGATGCCCGACGAGCACATCGCCGCGACCTACAAGAGCGAGGTCGAGCCCAACATCAAGAGGGGCGCGACGCTCGCGTTCGCGCACGGCTTCAACGTCCATTACGGGCAGGTCGTGCCGCGCGACGACCTGGACGTCGTGATGATCGCGCCCAAGGCGCCGGGCCACACGGTGCGCTCGACGTATGTCGCCGGCGGCGGCGTGCCGATGCTGATCGCCGTGCACCAGGACGCGTCGAAGAAGGCGCGCGACGTCGCGCTCGCCTACGCAGCCGCGATCGGCGGCGCGCGCGCCGGCATCATCGAAACCAACTTCCGCGAGGAGACCGAGACCGACCTCTTCGGCGAGCAGACGGTGCTGTGCGGCGGCCTGGTCGAGCTTATCAAGGCCGGCTACGAGACGCTGACCGAGGCGGGCTACGCGCCCGAGATGGCGTACTTCGAGTGCCTGCACGAGGTCAAGCTGATCGTCGACCTGATCTACGAGGGCGGCATCGCCAACATGAACTACTCGATCAGCAACAACGCCGAGTACGGCGAGTACGTGACCGGGCCGAAGATCGTCACCGCCGACACCAAGCGCGCGATGCAGGAGGCGCTTGAGCGCATCCAGTCGGGCGAGTACGCGCGCGATTTCATCCTCGAGAACCGCGCCGGCGCGCCCACGCTGCTGTCGCGGCGGCGCATCACGTCCCAGCACTCGATCGAGCAGGTCGGCGAGAAGCTGCGCTCGATGATGCCCTGGATCAAGCGCAACAAGCTCGTCGACCAGACCCGCAACTGACGTCGGGCGAAACCCGACGTCATCCCCGCGAAGGCGGGGATCCAGCCTTGACGTTTCACCGAAGGGTTCGCAGGCCCATCCGTGGCGTCACGGCTGAATTCCCGCATCCGCGGGAATGACGAGCGCGCGCCGCGGTACCATTCGCGCGCGATGCCGCTCGAGAACCTGCTGCGCCACGTCGACTGGGGCGCCGTCTACACCGCCAGCGCGTGGACCATCCGCATCGCCGCGCTGGTCTACGTGCCGCAGCGGCGGCCGCCCGCCGCTGCGCGCGCGTGGCTGCTCCTGATCTTCTTCCTGCCCTGGCCCGGGCTCGTCCTCTATCTCCTCATCGGCCGCGCGTACATGCCGCGCCGCCGCTACCGGCTGCAACGCCAGATCCACGAGCTCGCGCGAAGGCTCGTGCCGCGCCCCGATCGCGGTGAAGCCGCCGTCGACGACGTCGTCACGCCCGAGCTCAAGCCGGCGCTGCGCCTCGCCGATGCGCTGTCCGAATTCCCGCCGGTCGGCGGCTGTGCATTCGAGCTTTTGCCCGACTACGACGCCGCGATCGCGCGCGTGATCGCCGAGATCGACGGCGCGCGGCGCTACGTGCACGTCCTCGTCTACATCTTCGAGGACGACGAGGTCGGCCGCGCGGTCGCCGATGCGCTCGCGCGCGCCGCGCGCCGCGGCGTTGCCGTGCGCGTGCTGATGGACGCGATCGGCTCGCGCCGCGGTTTGCGACACCTTGCGCCAGCGCTGCGGGCGGCGGGCGCCGAGGCAATCGCCGTGATGCCGCTGCGCCTGTGGGGCCCGAACGCCGCGCGCTTCGACCTGCGCAATCACCGCAAGATCGTCGTCGTCGACGGCGCCGCCGCGTACTTCGGGTCGCAGAACGTCGTCAGCGCGCGTGCCAACCGCGGCATGGTCAACGAGGAGCTGCTGGTGCGCGCGACGGGCCCGATCGTCGCGCATCTCGAGGCGGTGCTGCTCGCCGACCGCTACCTCGAGACCGGCGACGTGCCGCCGGAGTCGAACCCGCTCGCGCCGCTGCCGGCGGACCCGGCGACCACCGGGCTCGCGCAGGTCGTGCCGAGCGGGCCGGGCTACAGCGAAGGCACCGCCGAGGCGGTGATGGTCGCGCTGATGTATGGCGCGCGTACGCGCGTCGTGCTGACGTCGCCCTACGTCGTGCCGAGCGAGGCGTTCATCGCCGCGATGATCGCCGCGGCGAGGCGCGGCGTCGCGGTCGACCTCATCGTCGACGCCGAGTCCAACAAGCCGCTGGTGCAGCTCGCCCAGCAGTCGTTCTACGACGCGATGCTGCGCGCCGGCGTGCGCATCCACCGCCATTTCGGCAGCTTCCTGCACGCCAAGCACATGAGCATCGACGGCGAGGTCGCGCTGATCGGCTCGTCGAACTTCGACATCCGCTCGTTCGCGCTCAACGCCGAGGTGAGCGTGCTGATCTTCGATCACGGCGTCGTCGCCGCGCTCGCCGACGTGCAGGCGCGCTACCTCGCGCGCTGCGAGGCGGTCACGCTCGAGTCGCGGCGCGCGCTGCCGCTGCCGCGCCGCGCGCTCGAGAACCTCGCGCGGCTGACCGACTCGCTGCTGTAATACGGGCTCCGCCGCGCCTATACTCGCGCGCATGGCCGCCATGCCCGACTCGATCGCACCGCGCCGCCGCCAGCGCGGCTGGGCGGGACTGATCGCGCTGCTCCTGGCGCTGCTGATCGTCGCGTGGCTCGGTCGCACGCTGCTCGCGAAGCTCCTGCCCGCGCCGACCGCTGTCGTCACCACCAAGGGCCACACCAATGCGCGCGGCCCCGGCGGCGGCGCGCCGGCCGACGAGGATGCGACGACGGCGACGCCGGTGCCACGCAACGAGCTCGAGCGCGCGAAGGGCCTCGAGGCCGAGGTGCGCAAGGACGCGGCCGAGCAGGAGAAGCGGATCGACGCGGCAACGCAATAGCGACGAGGCTGGCTATACTGGCGAGTCCGCCGCATCGCCCGCCTCGCCGCCCGTGTCGACGCCCGCCTATCCGCATCCCTTCATCGCCCGCGAGGGCTGGCCGTTCCTCGCGCTGGCGATCGTCGTCGCCGCGCTCCTCTGGTGGTGGTGGTGGCCGCTCGGCGTGCTCGGCGCGCTCGTCGCCGCGTTCGTGCTGCAGTTCTTCCGCGACCCGCCGCGCGAAGTGCCGAGCGACGGCAATGCCGTGCTGGCGCCGGCCGACGGCCGCATCGTCGCCGTCGAGACGGCGCGCGATCCGTGGCTCAAGCGCGACGCGCTCAAGATCAGCGTCTTCATGAACGTGTTCAACGTCCACTCGAACCGCAGCCCGGTCGACGCCGAAGTGATGCACGTCTGGTACGAGCCCGGCGCGTTCGTCAACGCCGCGCTCGACAAGGCGTCGACCGCCAACGAGCGCAACGCGCTGCACCTTCGCACCAGCGAGGGCGTCGACGTCACCGTCGTGCAGGTCGCGGGGCTCGTCGCGCGGCGCATCCTCTGCTACGTCAAGGCCGGCGATCGCGTCGCGCGCGGCACGCGCTACGGCTTCATCCGCTTCGGCTCGCGTGTCGACGTCTACCTGCCGACCGACGCGAAGCCGCGCGCCGCCGTCGGCGACGTCGTGCAGGCGACGTCGACGATCCTCGCCGATTTCGGATGACGGGCCCCCCATGGTCGACTTCGACACCCAGCGCGCGCTGCGCAAGAACCGGATCCGCCGCCGCGGCATCTACCTCCTGCCAAACCTCTTCACGACCGCCGCGCTGTTCGCCGGCTTCTACGCGATCGTGCAGGGGATGGACGCGCGCTTCGACCTCGCGGCGATCGCCGTCTACGTCGCGATGGTGCTCGACGGCCTCGACGGCCGCGTCGCGCGGATGACGCACACGCAAAGCGCGTTCGGCGCCGAGTACGACAGCCTCGCCGACATGGTGAGCTTCGGCGCGGCACCGGCGCTCGTCATGTACGAATGGGTACTGCGCGACATGGGCAAGCTCGGCTGGATCGCGGCATTCGTGTACGTTGCCGGCGCGGCGCTGCGCCTCGCGCGCTTCAACACGTTGCTCGAGGTCGCCGACAAGCGCTGGTTCATGGGGATGCCGAGCCCCTCCGCGGCGGCGCTCGTCGCCGGCTTCGTGTTCATCATCGACGACTACCTGATCGACCCCGAGGGCGTGCGCTGGGTGGCGTGGGCGATCACCGTGTTCGCCGGCCTCGCGATGGTGTCGAACCTCAAGTACTACAGCTTCAAGGCGATCAACCTGCGGCGCAGCGTGCCGTTCCTCGCGATCTTCGCGTTCGTCATCGT
>Ga0134125_10008401_pt1 | contig 11641 bp, 25 predicted proteins | sample KB31751_FD_96464 | JGI IMG/M metagenome (GOLD analysis project Ga0134125, IMG submission 96464) | Terrestrial soil microbial communities with excess Nitrogen fertilizer from Kellogg Biological Station, Michigan, USA - KB3-175-1 | ecosystem: Environmental > Terrestrial > Soil > Unclassified ... | reverse complement strand
GCTTCTTTGGTAGTTTGTAAAGGATTTTTGTTTTCTACTTCTTGAGGGCTTTTAATTATTACACTATATTCCAAAGCATTCTTTCTAATAATCCCGTAAACTCTATTTCTTTGTCAAGGTTTTAAAATTTTCGAATCTTGAATCAATGGAGAACGAAAATTAGTTGGCAAGACAACTGCTGCCACGACAATTGGTCCAGCTAATGCTCCACGACCGGCTTCATCCACTCCGGCAATCAAACTATGTTCTTTTCAAAGATTTACTTCAAAATCAAGATTTATTTTAACCATTATTTATTTTTTACTTGAAAATTACTTATCTCTGGAAAAGGGTTAAAGGAGCTATAAAGATTAAAAAATTATATTTTTTAATGTACATACAACTACCAGTTTAAAAAAATCAACCTTCAAAGATCCAAAACCACTTATGGACACTCTCGCTAAAATCAAACAGGTTAGCCAAGAAGACTTGCAGCGTTTCCTCCAAAGCGACCATAGAGATTTTAATGTTTTAAACATCTCTTTTAAGCAGATATTATCTACGCAGCGCACGAGCGTAATAATATCTAAACCTAGCGCTAAAAACTTTTTTCTCAAAGATAAGTCTAAAACCAAAACAACTAAACCAGAAACCAAACTAACTCTCCCTACTGACTGCCGCAAGGACGCCCAAAACTGTCAATACTTTGTCCTGTTCAGCAGCCATGAAAAACGCTTACATACTATCTTTAAAGACAAAATCGAAGCCAACTTTGAAGGTATGGCAGAAAGCAGACCGCTTTTATTCTTAACCCTGACCTTCAACACCACCCAAGATGACTTATATTCCTTTACCACGAACTGAAAGCAAACTGACTCTTGCTGAAGACCATTATCTCAAAAACTACCCTGATTACGCAAATGAGCCAGAGAATTTGACCCTAGTGCGGAGCCTTTAAAGATTAAAATCCAAAAAGTTAGCCCAGAAATAGCTAGCAATTGAGCCTTAGCTAGCCAAGCACTAAGCCAATTCTTACGCAAAGTGCGCCGTATCTTTAAACCGCAACAGTGAAAGTGAGTGGTAATTGCTGAACTCCAAAAGAATGGTCATTGACACTTCCATTTCCTGTCAACACCTATTGTACCTTACGTCCACAGCTGCACCCTCACTAAAAACTTTAAAAGCTGTTGAAACTGCCGAGCCTACATCAGCAAACTTTGACCTTGAGGCCGAGTAGAAAGCCACAGCACCGGAAGAAAAACTATCAGCCAATATTTAGCCAAATACCTCAGCAAAAGCTTCCATCTCCGTAACCTCTACCAACAACACGGACTAACCGCCAAACATAAAACTTACCGGTTCTTCAAAAATCTTTACCAGTATGAAGAGCATGAAGCTATTGCACGTAATGGTTCTAAACTAGATTCTCAAACTAACCAATACTTAGCCCCTAATCAGCATATCTTTCGCCGTAAAAATAACACCTATTACTATCACACTAATGAGCAGCTAGTCGGACACTGCGCCAAGCCATTAATCATCAAAAAGAGCTACCGCTTAGGCAATCATGGCTTAAATACGCTACCATTAATCAAACTCTCCCAGCAGAGCAGGAAAGGAGAACACTTAACCTTCCGCAAAAAACCTGCCGCTAAACTAGTGCCAGTAGATTTCCAAGAATACTTAATCACCAGCCTTCTACTCATGTGTAAAAAAGCTCAATTCTTAAACTTACCCCTTGAACAGCCTAAAGTTCCTCAATCTCGCAGCAAATGTGATAAGTTAGACTACACCCACTTCCAAAAAATGCCAACTTTGCGCTTTAAATTTGCTAAAGAGAATGCTGAACTAGTGAAAACTTTCATGCTCAACTTAGATAACCAGGCAGAAGAATTCGACATCGAAGAAAAACAAGGCTTTTTAGACCACCGCTTCACTGACCCCATTCAAAGCCGCAACTCCTACTTAAATCGCTGAAATCTAAACTATCACTTACCTTATAAAAAAGAAGGGAGGACAACCATGTAAAAGAGCAATCTTTAGCGGTCATTTCGTACCTGATCGCTGGACACAAATGAGCCAAGTCAGATTAGCAATAGATGCTAAGTTGGAGAACCTTTTTAAAAAAAAAGAACCCCCCGTAAACTTAAGTTTACGCCTCCCTATCTCCTCGGCACTGACTTGGCGCTCCCATCCTACATGGGTTAGCCGAGGAGGCATAATTTAAGCAAACTAAGCCCACTTACCTGCTTAAACTATGAAAAAGTTCATAAAAATGGTAAGTCCTGCCCAAAAACAAAGAATTAAAAAATCCTGTACTGGCTGCGGAGATAGTTTTACTTGCTACCAGCAAAACAATTATGATTATTGCCGCTCCTGTGCCGTGAACGGCAATCGTTATGCCCAAAACCAGTGTCCAGAATGCGGTGATGGTTCCGGGATAGTGAAGTTCCCGCGCCAGCAAGCCAGGATTTGCCTGTTGTGCTCTCTGGAGCCAAAGGTAGTGCAAAAGGAGGTCAAGCATGGTTAATATCTATCAAAAACTGCAACAAATCCAAAGCCAAACTGGGCAAATCAGCAAAACTGAGCGTAATAAATTCCAAAACTACAAATACTTCACCGAATACCAGGCGTTAAATATCTTAAAGCCTTTGCTGAAGGAACACCAACTAACCCTCACTTTTAGCGACAGCAATGACCACTTTACCAGTGAAAAAACCGAAAAAGACTGAGCAGTTCGCTATTTAAAGCACGCTATTCTCACCAACAGTGAAAAACCAGAGGAACAACTTACTTTCCACTTTTGAGCTATTGGCTCTAACTCTGACCCGGCCAAAGCCAAAGGCTGTGCGGAAACTTATGCGATTAAGTATTTTCTCACCAAATTCTTTTTAATTCCCACTACCGATGAACTAGATCCAGATGCCACCAAAGACCATGAATATACCAACCGCTTAAAGAACGGTAAGCAAGAAACTCCCGAACAAATCCAAAAACGCCACCAAGAAAAAGACCAAAAACGGATTGCTGAGCTCAAAGCCAAATACGGAGCTGATTGAAAACTTTCCCAAGAATACAAGCAATGAATGGGCAGTAAGGAGGTCTCCCATGCCTAAAAAACTCCAAAAAGCCATTGAAACTAAGCTTGACAAGCTCCAAGAACTCCTCGATAGCTTAGAAGAAGTGCGCAATCTTGATGCCAATGACCCTGATACTTGAGATAGTGATACCCTCTACAGCCTAGTAGAAGACTTAAAAGCAGCCTTAAAGATTCTCCAAGACCAAAAAACTAATCAACGTAACCAATCTGGCGAGCTAATTATTGAACCTGGTCTTTGCTCGCTCATTGATAATTGAGAAACAGACCAAGAAGAGGAGGATTATGACTAACTTTTGACAGAAAATTGCGGGCTGATTTCAAGCCCGACCAGCTAAAAAAAAGCTAGTTTCTCAACCAAAACCAGCCAAAACTCAACCAGCCCAAGCCGCCAACTATCGCCCAATCAACCACAAACATTACCGTAAACTCATCGGCAAAATCGCCAGGCAAGCCATTGCCGAGCAAAGAAACCGCACCCGGGAAAGGAGAAATCTCTAATGAACCTTAACATCTTTAAAAGCGCTTTTGCTGGTTTTAAGCCAACTAGCCTCTGAACCCCAAGAAAAAGTAAGCAAGACAATAATTGCCTCGGTAGTTGTCAAGCTCAACTTAATGGTTTTTTTTGACTGGCTAACCAACGCTATTGAGTTTATAAGTGTGCTTGCTGCAAAACTAGGCAAATCCAACCAAGCCAAAAGCCCCCAACAAGCTTTAATTGAGGAGGAACCCATGACTAACTACAACCACTGCCAAAGATGCAACAAACCCCTCAACTTTCTCTCTTGACTTAAATTTTGAGAACGCGATAAACTCTGCCCTAATTGCGAGGAGGAAGCGCTGTAATGACTAAGCAGCGAGCCAACTACCTCTATAAATTCACGGGCACCATCCAAAAAAAATACCGCCGAATTAACCCCGATTATGAGCAACATTTTTATCAGTTAAAAGCCAAACTAGTCGGCTACTCTCAACCGCAAAAAATCTTTGCTTTTAAGAATAAAATCAAAACCCCAATCTGAAAAGCCTTAGAAGCCGACACTTACATCGGTAAAAAATATCTCTTTGCTTGCCGGAATTACCAAGGGAGCTATTATTTGGTAGACTGGGAGGAGGTAAATAATGAATAGACTCAGAAAAGACTTAATGAAGCCATTCACCAGGATGGCCTGTGAAAGAAATCTCCACCCCGAATGTTGGGTGTTGATTTTAAATTCTCCCGCCCAACAGCCCCTGAAAATGAAATGCCAAGAATGCCGTGATAAGTATATTCAACTAGCCAGCTCTACCAAAGAAGCCAGCCAAAGAGTCGGCTTACGGAAGTATTTGTTGGCTCGAAATATTGCTTTAGAAAGACAGAATGCCCTTCTGGAAAAAGAAATAGCTGACTTAAAGGCTCAGCTGAAGCAAGGAGGTCAACCATAATGCCTTACACTAAAGAGCAATTGCGTACTTACTGACAAACCCATAAAGACCAACTCAATCAAAAACGCCGCCACAAAAGAAGGTTAGCCAAGATAGCCGCCAAAGAGGTTAGCCATTTAGCAAGGCAGGTTAGCCAAATCACACTAAAGCGGGTTAGCCATGGTGAGGTTAGCCAAAAACTAGCCAAGGTTAGCCGCCAATCACTAATGGCAAACCCAAAAACAGCAAACTCAGCCAAGGCTAGCCATGGCAAACCCATTCAAGAAATGGCTAACCCAATTCTAGCCAAACTAATCCAAAAATGGCAAACCTCCACTAACTATAACTGTGCTCCTAACTGCCAAACTAACTACTGCTCTAACTGCTGATACTTTAACGAAGGTAAGTTAGTTAACTATAAGGAGGCAGCCATGTAAACTCCTCACTTAATTATCTTCTGAACGGAGCCAGCAACTAGGATCCTTATAACCTCAACCATCGCTGGCTCCATTGAGGGAATAATTCCAAACCATGAATACAAACCATGAACAAAAGAAAACTAAAAAAAGCGTACAAGCACAATCAAAGACGCTATCCTTGCGGCTGCTGCGATTGAATTAAAGCCGATCGAAAATATCGCCAAGCTAAATTAAAAGGTCTTTATGATTAGACCGAAAAGAAATCAACAGAGCTAATACCAAGTTTTAAGTTGCCCCATTCTCCTATCATGCTTCGCTGAACCGAAGAATGGATAAATTAGAGCAAGAATACTTGCCGCTAAGACAATAAGTTGACCGTATATCAACAAAAGCCTTTTTCTAATGAAAAGTAGCGGTGTTGAACTAGCTATTTGGGTTCTCTTGCCGAGTATTCTCGGTCAGAATCAACCGGAGGGATATGCTCTATTGGGGAGAGCCGTAGTCTAACCAAGCCTTAAATCTTGGACTAGTTAAATGGAAAGTAGGAAGAGAATCTAATAGTTTAATTTTTACTGCTTTTGAAGACTAGCTAGGGAGGAGAAGGGGATTTTTTCGCCTTAATGGCAGGGATAGATAAATACTTACTTACTTTGTAAATAAAAAAAGAGGTTAGCCGTATTCCAGCTTTTTCTTTTATTTAGTTTTCTTTTTTAAGGTTAGGGTTTTGTAAGGCTATGCTTAACCCGCTTTACTCATATCCTTAAAGAAACAAGTAAAGAAAAGAACTAACTCGCATCCCGTGAAATCAAATCAAACTGTCTCTTAAAATCAATCCACCCATCAAAAAATAAAAAATTCTCCCTGCCAAAAACCAAAAAATCAACCAAAATTCCCGTTTAATATATCACGTGGTATATTAGCTGATATATCAACGATTTTTGGCGTAAAAAAGGTCAACCTGATTCCTAAAAAGAGAAGTATAGAAATTAACTGTCGACATTAATTGCTATATATTTGCCCTTATGAAAACCAAATCTCAATACCCTCAAGCTCAATTAAAAGAAGCTTACTCAATCGTTACTGAACACTTAACGCAAGCCTTACTCAAAGCCAAAGTGGGTGAACCAGTCCGCTGTGGTGCTTTAGGTTCTTTTAAAAAGACCGAAAACCAAATGACTAGTTATCTGCAAAACGAGAAAGGTCAGCGGTATGTTTACTATCGCTTACTCTTTAAGCCGTTTAGCAAACTTAAGCAATCCCTCAATCAAGCCTTAGAGAAAAAGTATAATCGTTAATATGACTTTAAATACTCAAACTCGCTCTACCGAACAAGTTAGCCCAGCTTATAGTCCGCAAAAGAAAGCTTGAAAGTGAAAAAACAAGCATTGATTGTTAGTGATTGCTGCCGTTTGCCTGTTGCTTTTTTGGAAAGGTGCTTGGATGCTTGAAATTAGTTGAATTCAATGGTTGGTCGAAAAATTGCCGATCATTGGCACGGTTGCTTTTGCGGCCGAAAAGGTTATTAAATTAACTCAATAAGATGGTGAAAGTTAATAACTTTGGCTCACAACAGCTGAATCAGCAAACGAGCTTTAACCAAGCTAATGGTCAGTTTCAGAGCCAGCCAAGCCAAAATCCAAGCCAGTTTCAAGAGCAACCTGCCCAAAATCAAGCCTTGAATAATCAACTAACTTCTCCAAAAGGTCTCTTTCAAATTCCCGAAAAGTTTCTCCAACTCATTCCTTTAATCCCGGCTGGTTTAGAAATGTTGACTGGCCAAAAGATACCACCAGTGGGAGTGTTAGCCGATATTTTAAGCGGTATTCAGCAAATGCAAGTGAGTTTAAGTCAAATCTTGGCTAACCAACAACAACTGTGAACTAAACTAGCAAGTTTAGAAAGCAACGCCAGCTCGCAACTCACTAACCTAAGCCAACAAGTCGCTAGCACGAATAAATCTTTTCATTTATTAGCGACTGAAACTAAAAGAAGCCTTGAGTTTAATCCTCGCCCACCTGCTGAACGTGAACCAAATGCTTACGAAGAAGCCTATTAACCATGTCATTCTTACCTGATATTACACCTTTAACTAATAAAATCACTGAATTTACCCATTCCCAACAGCAATCTCAAGCCCAAATTATTGCTTTACTCAAACAAATTCACTTCGAACTCACTCAAATCGATCAAACCTTAAAAACCAATAAAATATGCCAAATATTGAAAACTTAGAAACCAAAAAACAGAGTTCCCTAAATGTCCGCCGAGGAGAAATCCTCTATCGCGAAGACATTAAAACTTCCTTTGCTTATGCGGTAGTCGGAATTTCCGTCATTGCTGTGCTGGCCTCCTTAGGCTATTTAGCTATTGTCCAATTGAAAAAATAACCATGAAAAACGAAGAATCAACTTTAAAATCTTGAGCGACTGGAAAACTTGCTATGTTTACCATTGGATTAGCGGTCGGATACTTTATCTATAAGTCTGGCTTAATCCAAAAAGTAACCGGCAAACTGTTTGCCAAAAAAGACTCAGAATAAATTAATCAAAAACCTTGCTTCCTGCCCTCTAACCAACCTAAACCTATGAATCAACCATTACCTGCTGAACAAATTGCCAACCAAGAATTAATCACCCAAGTGCTCACCCAAATCCTCCAAGAAAAGCCTTCTCTAATTGCTTCCGTGGTAACCAATGCTTGCCAATGCCATTGAATTGATCCCTCTAAAATGAGAATGCTCCTCTGAAAAGACAAAGACACCTATATCCTCAAAATTGCCGAACAAAAATTTGTCGGAGTAGCTCGCCAAGATAAACGAGGTGAGATTTATTGAAAGTTTCGAGAGTTGTATGAAAGTGAAAGCAAAGAAACCCAAACCGAAACAAACTCTTCTTCAATCTCTCTCGCTCCGGAACAACCGCCCTTGGCTAAAAAGCCCATGAGTATGTATTCCCAAGCAGAATTGGAACGAATCAATAAATTTAAAGAGCGGCAAGCCAAAGCCCAAGCATTCCAAGCCCAAAAAGAAAAAACCTCCATGTCAGCTAATGAATACTTAGCCCAGTTAGCCAAAGAAAGAGCCGAACGAGAAGCCCAAGCAAACACCCAAAGTCAAGAAAATCATGTCCATCATTCAACCTCTACAACTGAGTCAGCCAACTAATTGGGCTAATTCAGCCCAAGAATTAAGCAATACTTTACAAACTCTGCAGCCGGATAATTCCTCCCTTACTCGCACTATTACTTATGCTTTAATTGCCACTGCTCTGGTGGGAATATTTGTCTATCATTATATTAAGCAGCAAGAAAGGAGGAACGACCATTAAAGGCTTTCGGCAAGAAAGTGCTTTAAAGGAAAAAGGATAATGGGTTGAGGTCTACCAGATTTTAAGGGGGCTTTAACTGGCTTTTATCAAGAAAGTGTTAAACCTACCATTGAAAGCAAAAGCACTGAATATAAAGAACTCTTAAAAGAAAACTTTGCGAAAGGGGTGAATACGCAAAAAGCTTTGGTAGCCGTTGCTTTAGCTGTTTTTCTCTTGCTTGCTCTGGCTTTCTTTTGGTCAGATAAGCCTAATGGTACCCAGTGAAAATATCTCTGTTTAGGAGCTTTAATTGCTTATACTATTCGCTATGTGCTGGCCTTGAAGCCTCATGAGTTCACTCCGCAATAATATATCTTTCATCCTCACTTTCTCTTTCACTCTTGCTTGCCTACGCTGTGGTCAACTTATCACCACCCAAGACTTCTCCCAAGGTAATTGTCAAATAATCTTCCCCGAAGGAATTATTAAGCATAAAACTTGCCCTCCTAAGCCTTATTGCCACCTTCAAGAATGTGCCACTAATCAACACACTAACTTTTATTAATATGCCAACTTTAGAATCAAAATCCTTTACTAACCAAGAACTCTTGCAAGAGCTAGAAAAACGTATTGAAGCCGGAACGATTACCGTGGAGTTTAATAACCAAGCGGAAGCACTCCCCGAGGCTTCTCCTGCACTACGAAATTTCCTGCTTGGTTTAGCCATTCCTTTAGTGCTTTATTTTTGCTTTCGCTATTTTAGCCAAAAGACAATTGCGGTCCAAAGCAGTCTTCACTTGAATGATAAGAAAAATTAACCTGACCAATTGCTTCCTCTAAAACAAAAACCTATGAACAAATATCAACTATTAAAATATGCCGTAATTGGCTTACAATTGCCCATTACCACCCAGTTTCAAGATACCAGCGAAGGAGCGCTTATCAACTAATGAATTTTAAGTATCTCGCTCTCGGTATCCTCGTGGGCTACTTAGCTCCTTATGCTATCGCCTTAATCAAAGCCAAAAAAGACCAAACTGACTTTTCTTCTCCCTCTCGCTTAAACTATAGCAATAATGATGACAACCAAGATAGCTACTAGCCAAAAGCTGACTTATTTAGCCATTGGTTTAGCTGCTGGTATTGCCTTAGCCTATTTCTACGCTAAGTGAAAATCTAAATAAAGCCGCTGGGAAAGTAAAAACTAGCCTTTAACTTTTAAATGATTTATTTTTTTCCATAACTCAGCTTACTAGTCAAGCTTCTTTCCCAGTTAACAAAATACCAGATTATGTTAAGCTAAGTGGTTTAAAGTGAGCCAAAATGCTCGCTAAGTTAACTATTTCCTTTTTGTCTCCCTTGCTCTAAGTTAACAAATCCAAATTAACAAAAACATTTCTTTCCATGAAAATCACTCCTGCCCCAACTTCTCCTATTGCTCACAAACGTGTTCAAGAAAATGTTTTAACCCTTTCTCAATTGTCAACCCTCTGTCAAACTCCTTCTCGCTTAACTCTCCCTAAACGCAACGATAAAGTTAAAGAAGTAGTTCTTTTAATGGGCTTTCTTGGTCTTCGTGTATCTGAAGCCATTAATTTCACTTGAAAGACTAAACTGGTTGAAAACCAATTAGCCTTTGTAGTGCGTGGTAAAGGAAATAAAGAAAGAGCAGTATTCAATCTGCTCAATAACTCTTATATCAGCCTCAAATCCCAAAAAAAAGACCCAGACCGCTGAATCAAAATCTCCCGGATTGCGATCTGAAAATACTTGCAGAAAAAAAGCACTGAACTCAATCTATCTTGAACCATCACCCCGCATACTTTACGCCGCTCTTTTGCTTCAATTCTGCACTATGATTTTCATTTAGAGCCACCAGCTATTCAACAGCTCCTTGGACACTCTCAGTTTCAAACTACTGAACGCTATTTAAAGAAAGACACTCGTTTCCTACTCAACAGCTTACAAAGAAAAGGATTTTTGTGCTAATCCTTAAATAGCACTAACCCAAAAAACCATGTTCAACACCAAATTAAAAGAATCCAAAATAACTTACTTAGCTATCGGTATCATTGCCGGTCTCACTCTCGCTTATTTTTATGCCAAGTGAAAGGAGCGTAAAGAATAATGCCAATGGTCAAAAAAAATAACCAAAAAACCAAAGCTTCCCCTATCTCTAAAGCTAAACCCACTCCGGAAGAGCAATTTTGAAAGGAAGTTGAAGAAAAATCTAAATCTCTTATTGCCGATCTCATTGAAAGAATTCTACCCATTAGTGCTACTCCGAAAAATTTTGACTTAGAAAAAGATACTGATTACCGCGTGCTTTTAAGAGATGACTTGCCTAACTCTTATGCCGACAATGAAGAATATCAAGCAAAAATTGCTACCCAAAGCTGAACTGAAGAAGACGTAGAAGATGCCGCCCAAGAATTAGCTTGCTGATATTTTAACCTCGTTGCCAAAGCCCTTGCGGATTGATTAAGTGAATATCCGGCTTTTGAAAGCACTAGTTTAGCCCAATTGAAAGAATAAAATGCCCGTAATTAAAAAAACCAAAAAGGCTCAGCCAGCCCAAAAGAAAAAACTCGTTTCCCACGCCCTCCCTAAGGCCAAAAGTCCAAAGACCAAAAATCCCGTTGCTTACTTCGAATGCATGAAAGCTTGCTGTAAAAACAAGCCCAAGGGTAAAAAAATCACCCAAGTAGCTCAAGAATGTAAGCATAATGCTTTAAGTATTAATGCCAAATTATCCGCAGCCAAAGCCCAAGCTGCTCAAAAAATCAAAGCGGGTTATGAGCAAATGGGCAAAGGATTAGCGGAATTAATTGAAGCAAGTAAATAATTGCCATGATCGATTGTTGCCAACTAGCTCTATATAATGGCAAATTAGCCTTGTATATTGCCCTGGGAGCTTTTGGGACGATTGCTTTACTAATTGTGGTGGCTTTTGGTTACAGCCTAAAGTGAAGAAAACAACAAATCGAACTTAGCCAAAGAACCAAACAATTAGAAAAAAAGAACGGCCATGAAGAGTCCTTAATCCGGGCTCAACAAACCCAGATCAATGAACTCCAAGCCAAAATCACCCAATTAGAGAAATCTCGTGCTTAAAACTTGCCTCCTGTGCCACCAAGAATATCGCTTCCTTAGTCCACTAGTTGATGTCTGTTGAACTTGCTATTTAAACCAAACCCAAAAGTAAACGTGCTACCCTTACCTCTTGCCACCCAAAATAATTCACCATGCCAAAAAACCAACTTACTCAAGAGTTAGAAAAAGAATTCACCAAAGGAAACTTAAAACCTACCCAAATCAAAAAAAGCAAATCGGCTGAAGAGTTAAAGCCTAAATTTAGCCCAGAAGTCCAAGCACTAACTGCTCAACTAAACGCTACCCAAGAAAAACTCAACAGTTTGCAAACTCGCTTAGGCAAT
>Ga0134125_10008400_pt1 | contig 11641 bp, 10 predicted proteins | sample KB31751_FD_96464 | JGI IMG/M metagenome (GOLD analysis project Ga0134125, IMG submission 96464) | Terrestrial soil microbial communities with excess Nitrogen fertilizer from Kellogg Biological Station, Michigan, USA - KB3-175-1 | ecosystem: Environmental > Terrestrial > Soil > Unclassified ... | reverse complement strand
TCCGATCGGAACTCCAGGGCAACTTTCGTTTCGGGGTGCTCAATGGCCAGTAGATAGGCATGCAGGGCCTGTCTGCCAAGGGCCTCCAGCGCTGCACGCGGCTGAGGCCCCAGCCGGGCGGCTTTGGTCCTGAAGCCGGTGCCGTAAGTCGCATCGCCAAGAATCGGGTGCCCGATATGGGCGAGATGCACCCTGATTTGGTGGGTACGCCCCGTTTCCAAAGTACACGCGACCAGGCTCGCAATCGGCTTTCGGTCTCGCCCAAGAAAACGTTCCAGCACCTGCCAGTGAGTGACGGCCGGTCGCCCGGTCGGGCGCACCGCTTGCTTGTCGCGTGCGTGGGGATGGCGGCCGATGGGTGCATCAATGGTGCCCTTCGGGCGATCCGGTGCACCCCAGACCAAAGCGAGATAGCCGCGCTTGAGCGGTCCTTCGCCTTTTTCAGCGAATTGCTTTGACAGGGCGCGGTGGGCGCTGTCGGTTTTGGCCACCACCATAAGACCGGTCGTGTCCTTATCGAGCCGGTGGACGATGCCCGGCCGTTTGATTCCGCCGATCCCCGACAGGCTTGCGCCACAATGGGCGATCAGCGCGTTGACCAGCGTGCCCGAGGCATGACCGGCAGCCGGGTGGACGACAAGGCCTCTCGGCTTGTCGATGACGATGATCGCATCGTCTTCGTAGACGATATTGAGCGGGATCCTTTCGCCCTTCGGTAAGGCTGGTTCGGGCGGCGGCAGGGTCACGGTAATTGTGTCGCCGGATTTGACGGTTGCCGCCGGATCGCGGATCGTGCGCTCCGCGATCGTTACCTGACCGGCGAGGATCAACGTTTTCAGGTGGGAGCGCGATAGCGTTGCGATATGCGTGGCAAGCACGCGGTCGAGCCGCAGGCCGACATCCTCGGCGGCGATCGTGACTGTCTCGGTGACTTTATCCGTCATGGCTCAAGACATGGTTCAAGACGTGGCTCAAGAACAGTCTGCGAACGATGAGAAAACTCTCGACGCGGAAGGAGCGCGCACCGTCGCCAAAGTGCGGCGACTGATGATGATCGCAAGCTTGACCACTTTCATCGCTGTTGCCGTCGTGATCGGGGTCATCGGCTATCGTGTTTTCAGGGGCGAGGGAAGGGTTCAGCAAATATCCCCCGATTCACCGACATTGCCCGCAGGAACCAAGGTGCTGTCGAGCGCTATCGGCGAGGGCCGGCTTGTGCTCACCGTGGACTTCAACGGTGTGATCGAACTGCGCAGTTTCGACCTGAATACGCTGACGCCGTTGGGACGTACCCGGCTGACGCCGCCCTAGTTACGGGTGCCCGCGAAGCTTGCAGACTTTCCTGATCGAGGCTATTGCGAGGGCATAGCTCCCTTCGTCTAGCGGCCCAGGACGTCGCCCTCTCACGGCGAAAACAGGGGTTCGAGTCCCCTAGGGAGCGCCAGCAATTCCAATAACTTAATGGCTGGCTTTTCGCCTCAGTCTCGCGCACCGACGGAGCGATAGAACGACGCTGTTTTGCGTAGAGTGCGGGCAGTTGCCAGCGTCGCAATAAACTCAAGTCAAATAAAGTTTGCGCTGCGGATTCGCAGAATTGACGCGCTGTGCTGACGACAATCTTTCGGAGCTCGCTGAACTTCCCAGCGGGGTTTCAGCTCAGAGGTTCCTCTGGCGCTTAGCAGGCAAACAGAAACGGACGTCACGAAGTGCTGCGTTGGATTCGCAGATTGATACGCTATGGAATCTTATGGCTCAGTTGGCCAGCTCGGCTGTAGCTTTAACCTGGCTGCAGCTTTAACAAGTAGCGGTGAAATGATTTTGCACATTTCACCTCCTTCGTCCCTCAGCCTTCGTGGCCTGCTTCACGCGGCTGCGATTTCTCAATAGAACTGCCATTTCATGGCCAGTCTCGGTAACGTGCTGTTCGATTAAACGGGTGGCAACCGCGACGTCGCCCGCGAGTGTCGCATCCAATATCGCGCGGTGCTCGCGGCGGTCTTTGTCCAAAGTTCCGGCCAGCGTCGCTTCAAGCCGCAAATAACGATCAGCCGCGTCTATATGTTGGCCGATTAGGCGAACAATGCGGTTACCGGCGGCAGCGTGCAGCGAGAGGTGAAAAGCTCGGTGCGCGGCCGAATTCTCCTTCCCACCGGCCTGTTCGAGTTTTTCGAGAGCGGCGATCGCCTGCTTCTTTTGAATATCGCTTAGCCGCGGGATCGAACGGCGTAAGGCCAAACTCTCAAGGGCGGTTCGAACGTCGAAGATCTCTTCCGCGTCTTCCGGATCGAGCGGAGCAACCACCGAGCCGCGGTTCGGCCGCGAGATGACAAGGCCTTCAGCCTCAAGCACGCGAATCGCCTCGCGGATCGGCATTCGGCTCACGCCATAGGCCGCCGCGAGTTCGTCCTGCCGGACCAAAGTGTGAGCCTCAAGCGTGCCTTGCAGGATAGCGTTGCGGACATTTTCGAGAATCCAGGTAGCGGTCGTCGCGGGTCGATTCTTCCGCGGCAATGCCTGGCTCATGGGAAGGTCTCTCGTAGACGAATTTCACGATCAGTGATCTTGGCCGTTGTAGGCCAAGAAGTTCAGCGCGCTTGCATTTTCCATTATTTGATCCATGATCCAAAAGTCAATGGGGGCGCGAGCCCATCTGCGTTTGGCCCTTAACGGGGGGAGATTATGAAATCCAAGCTTGTCGCTTTAGCGTCGTTTGCGCTGATCCTGCTCTGTGCTGCGTCAGCTGCGAACGCTGCGGACAAAATAAAGTTCGTTACGGACTTCGGATATCTCGGACGCCACGCTTACTATTTCGTCGCGCTGGAGAAGGGTTACTACAAGGACGCAAATCTCGACGTTGAGATTGTACGCGGGCAGGGTTCGGCCGACGCCGTTAAACAGGTTGCCGCAGGTTCGGCGCAGATCGGTTTTGCCGACACCGCGGCGGTCATCCTGTCGCGGGCCAACGACCAGGTGCCGGTGAAGATGGTCGCGGTGATCTATGACAAGGCGCCGCATGCGATCTTCGCACTGAAGGATTCTGGTATCTCGAAACCCCAGGACCTTGAAGGCCGCAACGTCGCAGATGCCGCGGCGAGCTCGATCCCGCGCATGTTCCCCGCTTACGCGAAGGCGGCAAAGATCGATGCCACTAAGGTAAAATGGACCGTGGTCGCGAGCGATGCAATCGCGGCGACGCTTGCCCTCGGACGTGCTGACGCCGTTGGCTACTACACGATCAGCGAGGCATTGCTAAAGAAATCAATCGGCTCGAAGGAACTGGTCATTCTGACCTATGCCGATGCCGGCCTCGACTTTTACAGCAACGGTATCATCACCGATGAGAAGTTGATCGCCACCAACCCCGACGTGGTGAAGCGCTTCGTTCAGGCGACGTTGCATGGGTTGAAGGATTCGATCGCCAATCCTGAAGAAGCCGCGAAGATTCTCAACAAGCATCACCGTGAAATCGACGTTGACATCGGGACCGCTGAAGTAAAGGCGGTGGCCGGCCTTGTTCGCAAGGACAAGCCCGGCATGATCGATCTTCCGCGCATGCAACGAACAGTCGACATCGTCTCAGAGGCTTTTGCCCTCAAGCAGCCGGTCAAAGCCGTCGACGTTTATGCAACGGGATTTGTGCAATAGCCGTCAAAACGAAGCTTGCACGCAAAAATGCCCAGGTCGATCAATGCCCGCCTCAGTTCGACAGCCTAAGGAGCCTTTCGACGCCTCGCCTCGTATGTCGGGAACGGTTAACGCTGCCATGGAAAAGATCACGCTCCAAGGTATCCACAAAGCCTACCTGACCTCGAGCGGACGCACGGTCGCGTTGCAGGACGTCAATCTTAAGGTCGCCAACGACGAGTTTGTTGCGCTGGTCGGCCCGTCGGGCTGTGGAAAGTCAACTCTGCTGCGAATCATTAGCGCACTGATCAGGCCATCGAGAGGCACGGCCTCCATCAACAATGCACCAGTTTTAAGCCCGAGCCGCGACGTCGGCATAGTGTTTCAACAAGCAGTGTTACTGCCATGGCGCAGCGTGTTGGACAACGTGTTATTACCAGCCGAAATCCTCGGCCTCGACATCAAGAAGGCCCGGGAGCGCGCCTATCAGTTGCTGGAGATGGTACATCTCACAGGCTTCGAGGCGCGCCGTCCGAATGAGTTGTCGGGCGGCATGCAGCAGCGCGCAGCGATTTGCCGGGCATTGATCCATTCGCCTTCAGTGCTACTGATGGACGAACCGTTCGCCGCGCTCGATGCGATGACTCGCGAAGAGCTTGGCTTTGAACTACTGCGCATCTGGACGATCGAGAAGAAGACGATCATCTTCGTCACCCACAACATCCCGGAGGCGATTCTGCTCGCCGATAGGGTTGTCGCGATGTCGCCGCGGCCGGGCCGGATTTCTGAGATCGTCAAGATCGACCTGCCGCGACCGCGAACCTTAGACATGCAATTCACCCAGAAGTTTAAGGGCTATTCCGATCGCGTCCGAGCAGTCATCGATCAGGGCCAAGAAAAGCAGCACAAAAAAAGGGGGGACGAGTGACCGACGAATCCCTCTCTCTTGTCGACGACGCGATCGAGCACGAAGTCATCAATGACCGCCGGTCGTGGCTCAAGGAAAGCTTGGCGCCGCTGTTGACTTTCGCCACTCTGGTGGCCCTGTGGGAGTTCGCTGCCGACTATTTCGGTATTCCGGCATGGCTCCTGCCTTCTCCTTCCACGATCGCCGTAGCGTTTGTGGAGTGGCGCGGCGAGCTGTGGAATCACTCTCTGACCACGCTGTACGAGACCATCGTCGGGTTTGCGTTGTCGATCGGCCTTGCGGTGCCGCTCGCCGTAGCGGTCGTCTATTCGCCCTTCCTGCGCAAGTGCATCTACCCGATCTTGCTTGCGTTACAATCAGTGCCCAAAGTTGCGATTGCTCCGCTGCTGGCGCTCTGGATCGGCTTTGGCGCATTGCCGAAAATTATCGTGGTATTCCTGGTCTGCTTTTTTCCCATCATCGTTGCTACTGCCACCGGACTGGCGTCGGTACCCGGGCCCGTCATGGACCTGATAAGGTCGCTGTCGGCGAATCAGCTTCAGACCTTCATCAAGATTCGCTTTCCGACAGCGATGCCGCACATCTTCGTGGGCTTGAAGATCGCGATCACATTCGCCGTGATTGGCGCCGTGATTGGCGAATTTGTCGGTTCGGAATCAGGCCTTGGCTACCTGATCCTGGTGTCGTCATCACAGGCGCGCACGCCGGTCGCGTTCGCCGCGCTGGCAATCCTTACGATCATGAGCATTGTTCTTTACTACATCGTCGAGTTCGTTGAGAGACTGACCGTGCCGTGGGCTGCAAATAACTGAAGCCTCGCCCGCGACATGCCGGAAGAAAGACAAAGACTATGAGCACAATGAGCCTGAAAAACTCATCGATCCAATCGTGGGACAAAAGCGATCCGCGTGCAGTCCGACACGCCTGCCGCGAATTCGGTTATACGGGCTATACGGCCGGTCTTGCACCCGGGTACGTTCAGGCCAACATTTGTATCCTGCCAAAAGCCTGGGCCGAAGATTTTCTGCTTTTCTGCCAGCGTAATCCAAAACCTTGTCCTTTGATTGCGCGCTCGGATGTTGGTGACCCGCGTCTGCCGACCTTGGCGAAGGACCTCGACATCCGCACTGACGTGCCGCGCTATCACGTTTTCTGCGATGGAAAATTCGTCGAGGAAGTCACAGACATCACCCGTTATTGGCAGGACGACCTCGTCACTTTCGCGCTTGGTTGCTCGTTCTCATTCGAGGAGGCCCTGCAGGACGCCGGCATCCCATTGCCTTTCCTTGAAAAGGACAGTGTCGCCGGAGTGTATGTCTCGAGCCTGCCTACGGAGTCGGCGGGCCCATACAAGGCGCCGCTGGTCGTCACGATGCGCGCGTTCAAACCAGCGGACGCCATTCGCGCAATTCAGATCACCTCGCGCTTTCCAAATGTGCACGGCGCGCCAGTCCACATCTGTGATCCCGCGCAAATCGGTGTCGACCTTTCCAATCGTTACCAAAACGTCGGAGACGGCACGGTCGGGGACGGCCAGATCCCGGTGTTTTGGGCCTGCGGTCTCACTCCCCAACTCGCCGTGATGAGCGCGAAGCCGCCGCTCTGCATCACCCACGCGCCGTCATCAATGCTGGTGACCGATCTCAGCAATGCAAGCCTTGCGATGCTTTGAGGCCAAGACGGGTCCGTTGTCGGGTTAGGTGCAATGTTCGTCTATCGTGATTTCGAATTGTGCGGTCGGTCCGAGGCGGTCGGGGTCAACGGCATGGCCGCGACGTCGCACCCGGCAGCGACTTTGGCGGCATTGGATGTCTTGCGCGAAGGCGGAAATGCCATTGACGCCGCCGTGTGCGCGGCGGCGGTTCAGGCTGTCGTGGAGCCGACGCAGACCGGTATCGGAGGCGACTGTTTCGCTTTGCTGATGCGCAAAGGCGACACGCGACCTATCGCCCTGAATGGCTCCGGTTGGTCCCCCAAGGCGGCTTCGCTCGACTGGTTTCTCGAGCGCAAACTAACCGAGATTGCAGTCGAAAGCCCGCATTCCGTCACAGTGCCTGGTGCGGTCGCGGCGTGGGAGCGTCTGATTGCGGACCATGGACGTCTACCATGGCAGCGTGTGTTGTCACCGGCAGTCGCCTTGGCGGAATTTGGATGCTGCGTTCCCGAGCGGCTCGCGCGGGATTGGAGTAAGCAGCGCGAAAAGCTCAAGCGTAACGTGGCGGCGACTTCTCTGTTTCTTGTCGATGGCGAGACTCCGACGCCTGGAACGCTGCACAAGCAACCGGCGCTCGCGCGCACGCTCGCGGCCATCGCAAAAGGAGGTGCGCGGGAGTTCTATCAGGGCGCTGTTGCCGCCGATCTAGTTGCTTCTTTGCGTGCGCAGGGGGGCGCGCATACTGGCGACGATTTTGCTGACTTCGCACCGGAATACGTGACACCCATCTCCGTCGACTATCGCGGCTACGAGCTCTGGGAATGTCCGCCGAATGGGCAGGGCATCGTGCCGATGCTGATGTTGAAAGGTCTAGAAGGCTTTGATTTAACGTCGTGGCCCTCGGTGAGCGCCGAGCGTTTCCATCTTCAGGCGGAGTTCGCGCGGCTCGCCTACGCCGAGCGCGACGCGTTTGTCTCTGACCCACGCACCGGAAAAGTGCCGGTCGAGTGGCTACTCTCGGATCGTCATATTGCCGACATGCGCGGGAACGTTTCGTTGACGCGCCGGATGCCTGCTGTGAACACGTATCCTATGCGTCCGCACAGCGATACCGTGTTCATCTGTGTGGTTGACCGGGATCTGACAGCGGTTGCGCTTATCAATTCGATTTTCGAGGATTTCGGATCCGGCATTGCCTGCGCGCGAACCGGCGTCATTTTTCATAACAGGGCGTCATCGTTCACGATCGAAGCCGGCCACGCCAATGCGATCGCCGGCCGCAAACGGCCAATGCACACGATCATCCCCGCGATGCTGGCCAAGGACGGCAGAGCAGCGATGCCGTTCGGCGTCACTGGGGCGCATTTCCAGCCGAACGGGCAGGTTCAGGTCCTGACGAATATTGTCGACTACGGAATGTCGGTGCAGGCCGCAATCGACCATCCGCGCATGTTTGCGCGCGACGAGGTATTCGAGCTCGAACGGACCGTCCCGGAGACGGTGGCGCAAAAGTTGCGTGGTCTGGGGCACGGCGTCACGCGGGCGGCGAATCCGCTCGGTACTGCGCAGGCCATCTGGATCGACCACGAACGTGGTGTGCTGCGCGGGGGCGCTGATGGCCGCCGTGATGGCATCGCCCTTGGTTATTGAACGGTTTCGGCGGCAACACCCGCCTGAAGGAGCAATATGGCTGTTCTGAAATCTGCTGACTTTGAGTTGTACGAGAATCCAAATGCGTCGCCTGCGGCGCCATACGATGCGGACGGCCGCACGGAGATTCTCAGCGAGCGGGCGTTCGAAATCGCTAAGCGTGAGATTAGCTCGTGGACGGGTTACCGGGAAACACCGCTTCGAAGTCTGTCGGGCCTCGCTCGTGCACTGAATATCGGTCAGATTTTCTACAAGGATGAAGGCGGACGCTTTGGCCTTGGCAGCTTCAAGGCGCTCGGTGGTGCCTACGCGGTATTCCGCCTGCTGCAAGAGAGAATCGAAAAGCAAGCCGGACAGCACGCCAATGCACGCGATATTCTCTCGGGACGTTACAAGGACGTTACGGCAGGAGTTACCGTGACTTGCGCTACCGACGGCAACCACGGCCGATCGGTGGCGTGGGGAGCGCGTATGTTCGGCTGCCGCAGCATCATTTACGTGCATGCGACGGTCAGCCCGGGCCGTAGCGATGCGATCGCGAAGTATGGCGCCGAAGTACGCCGCGTTTCTGGCAACTACGACGACGCCGTCCGACAGGCCGATCTCGACGCCAGAACCAATGGTTGGCTTGTCGTGTCCGATACGTCCTATGAGGGCTACACCAGCGTGCCGCGCGACGTCATGCAGGGCTACAGTGTGATGGTTGATGAAGCGTTGCGACGGATGGCGGCTCCGCCTACGCATGTTTTCGTACAGGGCGGTGTTGGAGGATTGGCGGCCGCGGTCTGCTCACATCTATGGCAAGCGTTGCGCGAGCGGCGACCAATCTACATTGTGGTGGAACCCGACAAGGCGGATTGCCTATTTCGCAGCGCGGTGGCCGGCAAGCCTACGGTCGTGCACGGCGCGCTCGACACAATCATGGCGGGCCTGGCGTGCGGTGAGGTTTCGTTGCTGGCGTGGAAGATTCTTCAGTCGGGTGTCGACGCATTTATGACCGTAACGGACGCAGCCGCTGCCGAGATGATGTGCATTCTTGCCGACTCTCGTTACGGCGACGATCCGGTCGTGGCAGGAGAATCTGCAGTGGCCGGGCTGGTAGGGCTTGCGCTTGCGGCTGGTGATCCTGCCGCGCGGCAGCGGCTTTCGCTTGGGCCGGATAGCGTTGCGCTGTTGTTCGGCACCGAAGGCGCAACGGATCCCGAAGTTTATCGCCAGATCGTCGGTCGTGACGCGGACAAAGTCCGCACCCCTGCAATCGCGTGAGTAAGGTCATGTCAGACGCTGGACAATTTCTCGAAAAACTCGACAGCGAAATCGACGCCGAGCGCGAAGTGCTCTTCGATCTTTGCGCAAGTCTTGTCGCCGCGCCGAGCGCGAGTCCTCCCGGTCGCACTGTCGAAGTCGCACATATTGTCGAGGAGTTTCTCAATCGTGGAGGAATCACCACCGAGCGCGTCGCGTTGGACCCGGACGCGCCGAACTTGGTTGGCCATGTCGGTGAGAAACGCGGACGTCATGTCGTGTTTAACGCCCACATGGACACAATGCAGCCCGGTGACGAAAGCCGATGGTCCGTTCCCGCCCTCAAGCTGACGCGGAAGGATGGCCGGCTCTACGGCCTCGGTATGGGAAACATGAAGGGGGCGCTCGCAGCCATGTGCGTGGCGAGTGTTGTCTTGGCGCGTCACCGCAGCGTAATGCCTGGATACTTCACGATGACCGCTGTCTGCGACGAGGTCATGTTTGGAGAACGCGGTGCGGTTCATCTTCTGAAGATGCGCGACGATGTTCGGGGAGACTTCCTCATCAGTGGCGAGGGGCCCGGCTATATGCATCTGGCGCCGGCTGAAAAGGGACTGTTATGGCTTGATATCGAGGCGTTAGGAGATGGCGGCCACTCCTCGGCTGCGTTGAAAGGCAACACTGCGGCGGCGAAGCTCGCAGCTTTGCTGTCGCGAATCGATGGCGTTAACGAGATGTATGCTGACATCCCCCCGGAAATCGACGGCATTACTGGCGGCGAGGGCGACGTCGGCCTGCGTGTTTCGCTCAACGCAGGCACAGTCACGGCCGGGGGCGTCCGCAGCCTAATCGCCACCAGAGCACGCGCCGAGATCGATGTACGCCTGCCGCCTGGAGTCAGTGGCGCGGAAATCGAGCGGCGCGTCAAATCCGAAGTTGCAGGCGACGTCGCCATTTCGGTCAAAACCATCAAAGCATGGGATGCGAATTGGACTGAACTCTCGAATCCATTGGTGCGCGAGCTCTCGGATGCCGCGGCAACGGTACGAGGAAAGCGCCCGCAACTCGTGGTGCGCTTGCCGGGCAGCGATGCTCGTCGTTGGCGCAATCTGGGTGTCCCCGCCGCCTGCTACGGTCCGCAGCCGACTTTGTCGGCGGGTGTGGACGATTACGCTAATGAGCGGGACGTCCTGGATTGCGCCAAAGTCTATGCGCGCACTTGCGTTCGTCTGATGGGCTGGCAGTCGTAGAGGGAGTGAGATGGTTCCATTGACGTTGGCTTGCGGAAACTATGATCGCACGCGCGCGATCATGGATGGCCGCGTTCGCATCGAAGGATGTGAGATTAACTACATTTCACTGGAACCAGAGGAGGTATTTTTTCGGGCTGCGCGATACCAAGATTTCGACGTCGCAGAACTCTCGTTTAACAGTTACATCCTGCAGACCTCGCGCAACGAGAGCCACTACATCGGCATTCCGGCTTTCGTCTCGCGCTGCTTCCGGCATTCCATGATCTATGTCCGGACTGATCGCGGCATCCGCGAGCCGGCCGACCTCAAAGGCAAACTGGTTGGCGTTCCGGAGTATCAATTGACCGCGCTAGTTTGGATACGTGGAATCCTCGAAGAAGAATACGGCGTCAAGCCGTCGGACATCCATTGGCGCAGTGGCGGCCAGGAGCAACCGGGGCGGAAAGAGCGTGCCGCCATTAAGCTTTCGAAGGAAATCGATCTGCAGCCGATTCCGTTGGATGAAACGCTAGCAAGCATGTTGCTCGCCGGTAAACTCGACGCTGTCATGACGGCCCGCGCGCCGTCCTGCTTTCTTAACGGATCGCCAAACATCGACCGGATGTTTCCAAATCATCGTGAGGTCGAGAAGGCGTACTATAAAAAGACCCGGCTTTACCCGATCATGCACTTAGTGGGAATCAGGAAAACCCTGGTCGAGCGCTATCCGTGGCTGCCGGCGAGTGTTTTAAAGGCGTTTATACAAGCCAAGGCTGCAGCTATGTACGACCTGCGGACATTGGCGGCGCCGAATCTGATGCTGCCGTGGACCGAAGCAGAGACGCTCGAAACGATGGCGCTGATGGGCAAGGACTTCTGGCGCTATGGCGTAACGGAAAATCTGCGCGAGATAGAAACATTGGCGCGCTATTCGCATCGGCAGGGATTGGCCGAACGGATCGTATCGGTCGAGGAGATGTTCGCGCCGTCGACGTTCGAGGTGTCGAGGATCTGACTACTGATAGCTGAAAATATGCCTTGGGCGGCGATAACGACAGTGAGGGAGAAACGGTGATGCTAATCTTCAATCGTAGAACTATTTTGGCGGCTGTACTGGCGATTTCTGCGGGCGTAGTGCCTGCCGCCGCGCAAGACAAAGTGGGCGTGATTACCGATGCGGGTTTTCTCGGGAGGCATGCTTATTTTTTCGTCGCGATCGAGAAGGGCTACTACAAAGAGGCGAATCTCGACGTCAATGTTCTGCGCGGCCAGGGTTCCGCGGAGGCAGTTAAACAGGTCGGCGCCGGC
>Ga0134125_10008399_pt1 | contig 11642 bp, 10 predicted proteins | sample KB31751_FD_96464 | JGI IMG/M metagenome (GOLD analysis project Ga0134125, IMG submission 96464) | Terrestrial soil microbial communities with excess Nitrogen fertilizer from Kellogg Biological Station, Michigan, USA - KB3-175-1 | ecosystem: Environmental > Terrestrial > Soil > Unclassified ... | reverse complement strand
GGCTGACGCCTTCGGGAATCAGCGCCTAACGGCGCTTGGGGAATAGGACGGCGGGTCGGAACCGAGCAGCAAGAAAGAACCTCAATGGCAACGCGCCATTGAGGTTCTTATGCGTTCGACGGCTTCAAGCTTGACGATCTCACCTTCGCCCGCTTCCCCGCAGGCGCCGTTAGGCGCCGGTTCCTCAGGCGTCAGCTGCTTCCCCCAGACGACGCCAGTCGGCGCTTCCCCAGGTCAGGGCTTCTGCTCGTAATTCGGCGGCTGCGTCTCGTACCGCTTCGTGAGCAGATCCTGCCGCGACACATCGTTCTGCTTCTTCCCGTGCACATAGACGGCAACCGCGCGCGTTGCAAACTCGAACGGGTCGCCATCCCACACCACGACGTTCGCTTCGTGTCCCGCTTGCAGCGTGCCGATGCGGTCCGCGACGCCGAAGATCTCGGCCGGCGCTTGTGTGATCGCCTTGAGCGCGTCGTTCCACGACAGGCCGTAACCCACAGCGTTCCCCGCCTCGTAGCGGATGTTGCGCACGTTGAACAGCTCTTCGTCGCCGCCGCCGTTGCCGATGAGCGCCACCTCGACGCCCGCCTTCCGGAGCAGCGCCACGTTGTCCTGGCGCGATCCTAACGTACTGAACGAGGTCGGGATGTTCGACATCGCGCCTGCGAGCACCGGGATCCTGGCGGCAGCCAAGTGGTCGGCCACTTGCCAGGCTTCCTCACCGCCGCCAATGATGACCTTGATACCGAATTCTTTCGCAAGATCGATGGCCGATTGAATGTCGCTCGCCTCGTCGGCGTTGATGAGGAGCGGGATCTTGCCCGTCAACACCGGCACGAGCGCGGCCAGCGACGCCGGGGTGGTCGACATCTGCCGCGACTGTCCGCGGTCGAACTCGGCGACGTGCTTTTGATAGTAGCGCGTGTCCTGCAACAGCTCGCGAAGCTTGGCGATCTGTTGTCCCTTCGCCGGCGCGCCATCGCCCCCCTCATCTCCGATGCTCGCGATCATCGCGGCCGGCGCACGAAGAATCATCTCGGCGCGCGTGTCACCGAACAGGTCGATCATCGCCGCCTGTCCGGCAATCAGTCCGCCGCCCGGCGTCGACATCACGCTGGTAATGCCGTCCTCGCGCGCCGGTGGAATGAGCACCGAGCGCGGATTGAGCCCGTCCCACGACGTGAAGTCGGGCGTGATCCCTTGCTCGCTGCGCGCGCGCGATTCGTTCGCGCCGGCACCGAAGCCGACTTCGACCAGGCCTAACTGCGTTTCGGCGTCAACCAGCCCCGGCGTCACCCACTTGCCCGACGCGTCCACCTTCTCGGCGTCCGACGGAACGGTCACGTTCGCGCCGACCGCTACGATCTTGCCGTCTTTGATGAGCACCGTGCCGTTCTCGATCGGCGGGCCACTCACCGGATACACCTTGCCGCCGGTGATGGCGATCGTCTGCGCTGCCACAGTGCTAACGGGGGCGATGGCAGTTGCCGTGCACACCGCCGCTGCGAACCAGAGCGTGCGTGACGTCATCGCTGGGTCCCTCCCGTCGTGTCGAGCGGCACGAAGCCCAACTCGAAGTCGCTGCGCCACCGCGCCTGCGGGTCGCTCCGGTCGTAGAGCAGCGCGCCGTCGACCCACACTTTCTCCGTGTGCGTGTACACGCTGAACGGATCGCCGGACCACAGCACCACATCCGCGTCTTTGCCCGTCTCGATCGATCCGATCTTGCTGTCGAGCTCGAGCGCCCATGCGGGATTGATGGTCATCCATTTCACCGCGTCTTCTTCCGTGATGTTGAGACCGATCGCGCGACCGGCCGCCATTGCCTTCGCGACTTCCTGATTGAGTCGCTGCGAGCCCGACGGGTCGTCGGAGTGAATCATCACCTTGACGCCCGCCTTCCAGAGGAGCGCCATGTTGGCGCGCACCGCGTCGAGCGCTTCCATCTTGAAGTCGCCCCAGTCGGCCCACACGGCGGCACCGATGCCTTCCTTGGCGAGCACGTCGGCGATCTTGTACGCTTCGACGCCGTGGTGGAATGCCCGGACCTTGTATCCGAATTCGTGCGACATGTCGATGACTTGCGCCATCTCGTCGGCACGATAGCAGTGCATCTGGACGAGGATGTTGCCGCGCAGCACCTCGGCTAACGTCTCGAGACCGAGGTCGCGCGGAGGCGGCTCACCTTTGCGATTCTGGAGCCACGCGTCCCACTTGCGGCGGTACGCTTCGGCCTTGATCCACTCGGCGCGATAGCCAGCCATGTTGCCCATGCGCGTCTGTGGTCCGCCGCGATTGCCGTACACGCGCTTGGGATTTTCGCCGCACGCCATCTTGAGACCGTACTTGGCGCCGGGGAATTTCATCCCTTGCACGGTGCGCGACGGCACGACCTTGAGGATCGCGCTGCGTCCGCCGAACAAGTTGCCGGAGCCCGGCAGCACCTGAAGCGTGGTGACGCCACCCGCCAGGTTGCGCGGGAACTGCGGATCCTGCGGCCAAATCGAGTGCTCCGCCCAAACGTACGGCGTCGCGGGATTCACGAGCTCGTTGCCGTCGCTGTTGGACTCGACCGCCGGTGCGGGGTACACACCGAGGTGCGAGTGCACGTCGACGATACCGGGCGTGACGAACTTGCCCTGGCCGTCGATCACCACCGGCGACTCACCGCCTTCGGCCTGCTTGATCGCCGGATCGTCCGCGCTCTTGCCCACAGCGGCGATCTTGTTGTCCTTCATGAGCAACGCACCGTTCACGATTCGCGGTCCGACTGCCGTGAAGATGGTGACGTTCTCGATGAGCGTCGGTTTCGACGCAAAGGGCTTGTAGGTGCTCGGATACGGATCAGCGTTAGGCACCGAGAGGGCGCCGGGGCCGGGCTTCGTCGCCGGCGTCGTGTCGCTGCGAGCGGCAGCGTTCGTATCGGCGCGGGCCGGGGCGGGCGCTTGCGTGGCGGGCGCTTGCTTCGCGCATCCAGCCACGGTGATCGCAAGCGCGAGAGCGAGCATGCGCATTGCTTCGCGTGACCTCCGTCTTGATAGGGGTAGTGCGGTGTCGGGGGCGGAAGCTATGGGGCGACACACACCGTCGCCAGGGTCAACGCGAGGGCAGCAGGCGCTGCGCGTTCGTCTCCAACGCCGCTCGCTTCACCCGCTCGGTCAGCGGCAGCGCCAGAAACTGATCGACGTTCTTCCGCATGTTCTCCACGCCCGGACTCGGCCAGTCCGTTCCCCAGAGGAGTTGTGACTCCAGCTCCTCGAGTCTCGGGAAATACTCGAGCAAGGAACGCGGCGGAATGCCCGACAGGTCGAGCCACACGTGCTTGTGCCTGCGGAGTACGAAGAACGCTTCCTTCATGTAGAGCGGGCGACCGCCGTGTGCCATCACGAGCCGCAGATCGGGAAAGTCAATGGCCACATCGTCGAGCTCCATCGGATTCCCATACTTGCTGCGCGCGCCCGGGAAAATGCTCGTGCCGGTGTGCACCAGCACGGGCAGTCCGCGGTCCTCACACATCTTGTAGATGGTGGCCAGTGACTCGAGCCCGCGCGTGTAGTCGTTGGCGGCGAAGGCCTGGTGCGGCGGATGCAGCTTCAGCACGCGCGTGCCTAACTCGAGCAGGTGCGCCACGCCGGAGGCTGCATCGCGCGTGGTGACCGGGTCTACGCCGCCGTATGGCAGCAACCGTGATGGGTCCGCCTCCGCGTATCGCGCCGCGAAATCATTGGTGTCGTCGGTGAATCCCATGACGTTGGGACTCGGATAGTTCACCATCCCCACGCGCTGGATGCCCTGCTCATCCATGATCGAAAGCAGCATCCGCGGATCTTCCATGAGCGCGAGCAGAAAATCGAAATGCTTCTCCTTCCCGCGCCGCATCGTCTCCATCACCGCGGGCTTGAGCTGCCGCCACGGCTGGATGTGGATGTGGAAATCGGTGACCGCGTATTGTTCGTTGGGCGCCACGCCTTGGGCGCCGCTCATTTCCCGGTGAACTGCGCCGAGCGCTTCTCCAGGAACGCGCGCACACCCTCGGCGCGATCGTCGCTCGCAAAGCACAGCTGAAAGAGCGCCGTCTCGAGCTTGAGGCCATCGTCCAACGGAAGGCTGAGCGCGGCGCGCGTTGCTTCCTTGGCGGCAGCCACGGCCACCGGACTCTTCGACGCGATGGTTTCCGCGAGCGCCAGCGCGCGGTCGAGCAGGGCAGCGGGCTCGACGACCTCGTCCACCAGGCCTAACCGGAGTGCCTCCTCGGCGCCGACCATGTCGCCGGTGAGAATCATTTTGAGTGCGGCGCCCAACCCGACGATGCGCGGCAGCCGCTGGGTGCCGCCGCCGCCGGGAATGATGCCGAGATTCACCTCGGGCTGGCCGAAGCGCGCCGCCGAGCTCGCGACCCGAATGTCGCACGCGAGCGCGAGCTCCATCCCGCCGCCGAGGCAGTAGCCGTTGACGGCCGCGATCACGGGCTTGGGACACCGTTCCACCGCGTCGAAGATCGTGGCGGCCTTCATCACGCGCCATTGCTCCACAGTCGAGCGACCCTCGAACTCGCCGATGTCGGCGCCGGCGACGAACGCCTTGTCGCCTGCACCCGTTACGACGACCGCGCGCACGGCATCGTTCTCCCGCGCCGCCGCCATCGCATCGAGAAACGCCGAGCGCACCTGGCGGTCGAGTGCGTTGCGCTTCTCGGGCCGGTTGATAGTGATCAATGCCGTCCGCCCGCGCACTTCCTGCGTCACCACGCTGCCGTCCGTCATCGCTCGTTCTCCCAGCGGTAGAAACCCTGTCCGGTCTTCTTGCCCAACTCGCCGCGCGCCACCTTGTCGCGGAGCAGCTGCGGCGCCCGGTACGTGTCGTCGCCTAACGTCGTGTGCAAGTGTTCGGCGATGGCGAGCCTGACGTCGAGCCCAACGACGTCGGTCAGGCGCAACGGGCCCATCGGATGGTTGTAGCCCAGCTCCATCGCCCGGTCGATGTCGGCTGCGCTCGCCGCGCCCTGCTCGAGCATCCGGATCGCCTCGAGACCCAACACCACGCCTAACCGGCTGGTGGCGAAACCCGGCGTGTCGCGCACGACGATCGCCTCCTTCCCGACGAGCGCGGCGAACGCGCGCGCCTGCTCGACCACATGGTCGCTGGTCGCCGCGCCCCGCACGATCTCGAGCAGCTTCATCACCGGGACCGGATTGAAGAAGTGCATGCCCAACGCGCGCTCCGGATGTTGGAGCGGCCGCGCGATTTCGCCGATCGAGAGCGACGACGTGTTGCTGGCCAACAGCGCGTCGGGCGACACCACACGCTCGAGCGTCGCGAACAAGCGCTGCTTGAGGTCCAACCGCTCGGGGATCGCCTCGATCACGATCGTCGCCTCGGCCGCACACTCCTCTGCACTCGGCGCCGTCGTGAGCCGCTGCAACGCCCCGTCGCGTTGGGCGGCCGTGCACTTGCCCTTCTCGATGGCCTTGTCGAACGCGCGCTCGATGTGCTGCACGGCCCGCGTCAGTTGTTCCGGGCTCGCGTCGCTCAGACACACGGGGCAGCCGGCGAGCGCGGCCACGTACGCGATGCCGTGGCCCATCGTGCCCGCGCCGATCACGGCCACGACCGGCGTCGTCACGACGGAAGCGCCATCGACTGCAGGGCTTGCTGCGTGAGCGGGAGGTGATCCGTACACAGGGCATCGACGCCTAACGCGGCCAGCTCGGTCGCGTGCTCGGTGCGGTTCACCGTCCAGGCAATCACGCGTCCGCCGGCGCCGTGCACCGCCGCGACCATCGCCGCATCGATGAGGTCCCACCGCGGCCACGCGTCGAGTGCGCCGGCGGCGCGCATGGCCGCCGGCACATCGTCCACCGCGCGGTCGAACAGAATTCCACCGCGAATCTCGGGCGCGATCGCGCGCGCGCGGCGCACGGCATCGTGGTCGAAGCTGTGCACGGCACAGCGTGCCGGGTTGGGCGACTTGCGGATCACCTCGATCGTGGCCGCTTCGACGTCTGTGCCCTTGAGCTCGACGAACGCGTCCGCACGCCCGCGGATGGCGGCGAGCACTTCGGCGAGCGTCGGGATGAGCGCCATGCCGCGCACCGAGAACCCTTGCAGCTCGTCGAACGTGAGCGCGTCGATCCGCTTGCTCGTCAGGCGGCCGGACGGCGCCGTCGCGCGCGGGACCTCGTCGTGGTGCACCACCACCACGCCATCCATGGTGGTGTGCACGTCCAATTCGATGCCGTCGGCGCCCAACTCCAGCGCGCGCATGAACGACGGCAGCGTGTTTTCCGGCCGCTCGCGCGGGGCGCCGCGGTGTCCGATGAGCAGCGGACCGGCCCGGCGCGCCGGTCCCGCGCCGGACCCCTGACCAACTGCGTTAGTCGTCACTCTTTTTCGGCTGGATCCAGTCGTTCTCCTTGAAGATCGACCGCAGCAGCTCGCGGTCGGCCGCCGTCGGCATCACCGACTCGACATACGCCTTGTATCCCTCTCGGGAAATCGGCTCGCCATCCAGGTTGAACGTCTGGCCTTTATACTGCCCGATGCGCCGGTTGAACTTGATGCTCGGCACCTTGAGCTTGGCCTGGTGCTCCGGCACGTACAGGTTCAGCCGGTCGATCAAGCCTTGCACCTCCTGCCGGTAGAGCTCGCGCGCGTACTCGTTGAGCCGCGCCGGGTCGGGATGCTGCGGATTCGTCCGCTCGTCGAACCGGCCCTTGAGTCCCCACGTGTACGCCCACTGCGCCGACGACGAGGCATCGGTGCCGAACAGATCGAACGCGGTCGACACCCACTTGTTGAAGTAGCGCTGCATCACGTCCGTCGGGATGCGCCCGGCCTTGATGATGCGAAGCAGACCGTTGTTGCCGGTGCCTAAATGGAACGACTCCTCGCGGAGCATCGGCTTCATCGAGCGCGAGAGCGGCGCGAACGCCGACGTCGACATCATCTGCAACTGGTACTTGCCGTCGCGATCGATGAACTCGGTGTAGGCAAAGAAGTCGAGCCAGTTTTCGACGTTCTCGTTGAAGGAGCCGAGTAAGCGTTCGTGCTCATCGGCGCGACGCTGGAGCAGTTTCTCTGCTTCGCGCTTGCCCTCGTCGCCGAAGTGCGTCACGAGCAGATACGACATCTGCCATCCATGCCGCATCTCTTCGGCCATCACGCGATAGATGGCGAACAGATCGTAGTCGCTCGGCGCATGCTGGAGCAGGGCGCGCTGTTGCTCCACCGACGCGAACTCCGTGTCGCCCTGAAAGATGATGAGCGTTTGCAGCGCGTCGCGGATCCGCTGATCCGGAATGTGCATCACGGTCGGCCACTTGTGATTGCCCCGGTAGTGGCCGAACTCGATCTCCGGGACATCCAGCTCGGCGAGCTTGACGTCGAACTTGTAGTCCTTGAGCTCCTTGGCCTCGAGACCGATGTCCTCCTGCCAGACCTTGAACAGGTCCACCCAGTCGTCGAAGTTCGTGATTTTCGTCAACGCCATGGCGTCATACTCCTCTGGTGAACAGCTGAGGGCCCATGCCTAACGCAAGGCCCATCGATCAACGGGGCGCCGGCTCGCCGAACGCCGGCCGCCGCTTTTGCAGGAACGCCGTAATGCCTTCTGCCGCGTCGCCGCTCCGGAAGCACTGGAGCTGCGCGTCGAGCTCGTAGTCGAGCATGTCGGGCAGGGAACGATCGAGCGACGCGTATACCGCGCGCTTGGCCATCGAGACAGCCAGCGCCGGCTTGGCTGCGAGCACGGATGCCAGCGCCCGCGTCTCCGCGCCTAACGAATCGTGGGGCACCACGCGGTTGAACAAGCCGAGCCGCAGGCACTCCGCGGCATCGGTCATCTCCGCCAGCCAGAACAGTTCGAGCGTCTTCGCAGGACCGACGAGCCGCGGCAGGAAGTACGTCGCACCCCAATCGGGATGCAGTCCGATCCGGTTGAACGTCTGGCCGAGCGACGCGCGATCACTGGCGATCCGCACGTCGCAGGCAAGAGCCAGATTGGCACCGCCGCCCGCCGCCGCACCGTTGATGCTGCCGATCACCGGCTTGGACGACGCGCGCATCGTGGTCACCACGCGCCGGCCCGCTTCGACTAACGCGGCCATCGCTTCTTCGTCGCGCTTGGCGATGAGCTCGGACATGTAGCCGATGTCGGCGCCGGCGCAGAACGCGCGGCCCGCACCCGTGAGCACGATCACGCGTACCGTGTCGTCCTGCTCCAGCTCATCCAGCGCGTCGGCGACCTCGCGGCGCATCGTGCCCGCGAACGCGTTCAGCTTGTCGGGGCGGTTGAGCATCAGCGTCCCGATCCCGTCCTCGCGCTCGACGCGAATGTATTCGTAGCTCATCGCACACGCTCCACGATCATCGCAATGCCTTGGCCGACGCCAATGCACATCGTCGCCAATCCCCGCGCCGCCTGGCGCCGCCGCATCTCGTGCACCAGCGTCGTCAGCACCCGCGCGCCCGATGCGCCTAACGGATGGCCCAACGCGATGGCGCCGCCGTTGACGTTGACGCGCGCCGGGTCGCAGCCCAGCTCGCGCATGCACGCCACCGACTGCGACGCGAAGGCTTCGTTGAGCTCGACGAGGTCGATGTCCGTCATGCGGAGCCCCGCGCGCGCGAGCGCCTTGCGCGTCGCCGGCACCGGGCCCAGTCCCATCACATCGGGAGACACCCCTGCCACCGCCGACGCCACGATGCGCGCCATCGGCTCTCGCCCGAAGCGCCGCGCCGCCGGTTCCGACATGACGAGCAGCGCGCTCGCGCCATCGTTGATGCCGCTCGACGAACCCGCCGTCACGGTGCCGTTCTCTTTCACGAACGCCGGCTTCATGGCGGCGAGACCCTGCATCGTCACGTCGGGTCGCGGATGCTCGTCGCGCGACACGACCGTCGCGTCACCGCGCCGTCCCGCCACCGTCACCGGCACGAGCTCGGCGTCGAAGCGTCCGTCGGCCATCGCGCACGCCGCACGCCGCTGGCTCTCCAGGGCGAACGCGTCCTGCTCCTCGCGCGACACGCCGCAGCGCTGCGCCACTTCCTCCGCCGTCTCGCCTAACGAGATCGTCCACTCGCGCGGCATCTTGGGGTTCGTGAACCGCCAGCCGACCGTCGTGTCCGCCGACACCGGCGCGGTGCGGGGAAACCCCTCTTCGGGTTTGAGCATCACCCACGGCGAGCGCGACATGCTCTCGACGCCGCCGGCGATGAACACGTCGCCTTCACCGGCCCGAATCGCCTGCGCCGCGCTGGCCACCGCCTGCAGCCCCGAACCGCACAACCGATTGACGGTCTGTCCTGGAATCTCGACGGGCAATCCGGCGAGCAGCGACGCCATGCGCGCCACGTTCCGGTTGTCCTCGCCCGCCTGATTGGCGCATCCGAGGATGACGTCGTCGATGCTCGATGCATCGACGCCGGTCCGGTCGACGAGCGCGCGGATGACGCCCGCCGCGAGATCGTCCGGCCTAACGCGCGAGAGCGCGCCGCCGTGCCGGCCGATCGGTGTCCGAAGCGCTGCGACGATGACCGGAACGCTCACGACAGGTCCACCCAGACCGACTTCACCTGCGTATATCCCTCCAACGCGTACGACCCCAGCTCACGACCGAAGCCCGACTGCTTGTAGCCGCCGAACGGCGAGCCCGCGTCGTACATGTTGTACGTATTCACCCACACCGTGCCCGCGCGCACCGCGCGCGCGGTGCGCAGCGCCTTCTTGATGTCGCGCGTCCAGATGCCCGCGGCCAAGCCGTAGATCGTATCGTTGGCCAATGGAATCGCGCCGTCCATGCCGCCGTGGAACGACATCATCGCGAGCACGGGGCCGAAGATCTCCTCGCGCGCGATGGTCATGCCGGGCTCGACGTCGCCGAAGATCGTAGGCGCCACGAAGTAGCCCTTGCCGTTCACCGGCACGCGCTCGCCGCCCGTGAGCAACGTCGCACCTTCCTTGCGGCCGCTCTCGATGTAGCCCAGCACGCGCTCCATCTGCACCTTCGACACGATCGCGCCTAACCGGGTCTTGGGATGCAGCGGATCACCGGGCACCATCTTCTTGGCGCGCTCGAGCATCTTGTCGCGCAGCGCGTCGCGGACGTCCTCTTCCACGAGCAGGCGCGAGCCAGCGGCGCACACTTCGCCCTTCCCGTAGAAAATGCCGGTGAGCGCGCCGCGCGCGGCCGCGTCGAGGTCGGCGTCGGCGAAGACGATGTTGGGCGACTTGCCGCCCAACTCCATCGACACCTTTTTCACCGTGCTCGCGGCCGCGCGCATGATCTCCTTGCCCACCTCCGTCGAGCCCGTGAAGGCGATCTTGTCCACGTCCGCGTGCTGCACGAGCGCCATGCCCGCCACGCGCCCGGGACCGGGCACGCAGTTGAACGCGCCGGCCGGGAAGCCCGCCTCGAGCGCCAGCTCCGCCATGCGGAGGGCAGTGAAGGGCGTCTCCTCCGACGGCTTGAGGACGATCGTGTTCCCGCAGGCGAGCGCGGGGCCGATCTTCCAGGCCGCGAGGGACATCGGGAAGTTCCACGGCACGATCGCGCCGATCACGCCTAACGGCTCGCGGAGCGTGTAGTTGAGGAACGGACCATCCACGGGAATCGTCTCCCCGTACACCTTGTCCGCCCACCCGCCGTAATACATGAACGTCTCCGCCGTCAGGCGAAGGTCGATGGCCGATTCGAAGATCGGCTTCCCGTTGTTGAGCGTCTCCAGCCGCGCCAGCTCGTCCTTGTGCTGCAGGCAGAGCTCGCCTAACCGATGGAGCATCTGGCCCCGCGTGCGGGCGCTCAGGCTGCGCCACGCGTCGCTCTCGAACGTCCGCCGCGCCGACTCCACCGCACGGTTCACGTCGGCCGCACCGGCCTCCGCCACCCGCGCGATCGTTTCTTCGGTCGCCGGATTCACCACCCCGAACGATTTCCCCGACGCCGCCTCCGCCGGCTCACCATCGATGATGAGCCGGGTCGGGAACCGCTCCGTCTCCACCGCCGTCATCGCCGGCGCCTACTTGCCCTTGAACGTCGGCTGCCGCTTCTCGACGTACGAGCTGATGCCTTCCTTCGCGTCGAGACTCTTGAACAACAGGCTCTGCAGCTCGCGCTCCATCGCCAGGCCGTACTCGAGCGGCACTTCGGCGCCCGACTGCACCGACCGCTTGATGTGCCCAACGGCCATCGCCGCCTTGTTGGGCAGGCAGAACTGCCGCGCGTACAGCAGCACGCTGTCCCACCAGTCGTCCCTGGCATACACCTCGTTCACGATGCCTAACGTTTGCGCTTCCTCGAACGAGAACGTGCGGCCCGTCGCCATGAGCTCGATGGCCTTCGCCTTACCGACTAACCGCGCCAGCCGCTGCGTCCCGCCCGTGCCGGGCAGCACGCCCAGGTTCACCTCGGGCAATCCGACCTTGCCGGCGTCCTGCTTCGCCAGGCGAATGTCGCACGCCATCGCGATCTCGAGTCCGCCGCCCACGCAATGTCCGTTGATCGCCGCGATCACCAGTTTGGGCGTCTGCTCGAGCCGGCTCAGCGTCTCGTTCGCGTGCAGACAGAAGTAGTACTTGAACGTCGGATCCATCTCGTTGAGCATGTTGATGTTCGCGCCCGCCGAGAAGAACTTGTTGCCCGCGC
>Ga0134125_10008398_pt1 | contig 11643 bp, 9 predicted proteins | sample KB31751_FD_96464 | JGI IMG/M metagenome (GOLD analysis project Ga0134125, IMG submission 96464) | Terrestrial soil microbial communities with excess Nitrogen fertilizer from Kellogg Biological Station, Michigan, USA - KB3-175-1 | ecosystem: Environmental > Terrestrial > Soil > Unclassified ... | reverse complement strand
TCGGAAGCGCAGCGATCGTTTTCGCCGCACCCATGACGGTGATCGGCGTCGTCGCCGTCAAGAAGCTCTACGTACGCGATGGGCTCGGGCAGTCGACATCGCTTCCGGGCGAAGCCAGCCGTTGACGAGGAACCTATTCGCCCCGGCCCGATTGATCTGCAGTGCAACTGGGTCGGAAATGGAACTCGCGTTGTCCCTCACCTGGATGGCGTTCGTCTCGTGGCTGATCCTGCGCGCCTACAGTCAGCGTCTACTCTTTCCCGTTCTCGAGCCGGTCCCATCGGCGATTCGGGATCCCGCGGCCAGCGTGTCCGTGATCGTTCCAGCCCGAAACGAAGCAGCCAATCTGGAACGTTGTCTCAAGCCGCTGCTCGATCAAACCTATCCGCCTGATCGGCTCAAGATCGTCGTCGTGGACGACCACTCCGCGGACAACACTTTCGCCATCGCCTCGTCGATTGCGCAGCAAGCGCCGAATCTGACCGTCGTCAGGAGCCCTCCACTGCCGCCGCATTGGGTCGGAAAGCCCCACGCTTGCTGGATCGGCGCCAAGACCGCATCGGCGGACGCCGAATGGATCTGCTTCATCGATGCTGATGTCACCGCTGAGTCAGCGCTCCTCAGCAGCGCAATGGCGCTCGCGGATTCGCAACAGCTTGATCTCTTGTCCCTTGCCCCGCGGCAGCGGCTGGTCAGCTTCGCCGAGCGCCTCGTGATACCTTGCGGGCTTTACCTGATGGCGTTTTGTCAGGATTTGACGACGGTCCAGGCTCCCGACAGCGACAAAGTGACCGCCAGCGGTCAATTCATGCTGGTGCGGAGGGCGGCTTACGAAGAAGTCGGCGGGCACGCCGCTGTGCATGACGCCATTTGCGAGGACGTCGGACTGGCGCTGCGGATCAAGAGAAGCGGCGGACGCGTGCTTCTCCTGAACGGGAAGCTGCTTTTGTCGGCTCGGATGTACTCCGGTTGGCGCAGCCTGTGGGGCGGGCTCTCCAAGAACCTTGTCGAGATGCTTGGCGGTCCGACGGCCACGCTGGTCACCATTCCGCTCGTGCTCTTGCCAGCCCTCACGGCCCTGTTGCTGCCTGCCGTCGACGGAATTTCGTGCGCTCGCGGCAGCTCAGCCGGTTGCCTCGCCCTGATTCCCGCGGGCCTCGGCAGCGCGGCAGCGATCAGCCTGCACATCGCCGGCGCCACCTATTTTCGCATCCCGTTCTGGTACGGCCTGCTCTGTCCGCTAGGCTACGCGACCGGCGCCTGCCTTGCCATCGACAGCCTTCGGCGGCGCTGGCGCGGGAAAATCGCCTGGAAAGGGCGGACCTATCCGTGATCAGCGATCCCCGAGATACTGAAAACCGGGATGATCACGAGCATGTCGGCCGGATATCGACCCCGACCATCCTATTCGTCCTGGCTGCTGCCACGATTGCGGTTTACGAGCTGCAGCTTGTTCTTCTGCCTTTCGTCCTTGCCGGAGTGGTAAGCTATGTCTGCACACCCGGCATCGATTTCGTCAGCAGGAGACTCCGGCTGCCTCGTCTCGCGGTCGCCGTTCTCACCTTTCTGTTGATCCTGGCCGCAGTCGCCGGCATCGCACTCCTTGGAATTCCACCGCTCGTGCAGGAAATCAGGCATATGGCGACCGACCTTCAGGGTACGGCGACCACTTTTGCCCAGAAGACTATCGGTGGAGGGAAGATCGATCTGCTCGGCCAGCAAATGGACGCTCAGCAACTCGCTGACAAGATCACGGGAGCTGCTCGCAACTGGTTCGGAAATGCAAAAGTGATCGCGATCCTCGGCGGGTCCGTGATAGTCAGCACATTTGGATTTTTCCTGACGCTCGTGGTTTTTTTCTTTTTCCTCGTGAGCGGTCCTCGAATAGTCCGCGGCTTACTGTGGCTGGTCCCTCCAGGGCAGCGCCATCTCATCGCGGATCACATCTTGTCCAATCTGGACCCGATCCTGAGGCGCTATTTTATCGGCGTTCTCGGAATTGTCATATTTGCTTCCGTGTTTGCCTATGTCGGCCTCGGCCTGGTACTCGGAGTCCCGCACGCATTGTTTCTCGCGCTGGTGACCGGAATATTGGAGGCGATCCCCATCGTCGGACCAACCATCGCCGCTGCAATCGCCGGACTCGTGGCCCTCCAGCACAATTTCGGAGTAGGTGCCATTGTTGGATACGCGGCCTACCTTGCAGCATTGCGCTTGTCGATCGATCAATTCTTCGGTCCAGTCATACTGGGGGCGGCCGGACGCGTACATCCAGTTCTGGTAATTTTCTCCTTTCTCGCTGGAGGCAGCCTGTTCGGCATTATCGGTGTCATCCTTGCCGTTCCGACGGCGCTCATCATCAGGGCCACCCTTGCGGTCCTCTACGACGAGCCGCTCCGCTCCGCACGCGCCCCAAATAAGACTGGTACGAAATCGGGGTGACGGCGAGGCCGTCACTCTCTCTACGCAGGGCCCTCGCCTTCCTGAATCGCACCAGTAGCTCGTCAGCTCGAACTGGCCGGGGCGGCCGCGGTTTGCCGCGAATTCCAAACATTTGTTGCTTTTGGCGGGCTGCGCGCGGGCGTCTCTTGGAACCGGCAACTCCCGCCCGCATTCCTTTATTTGAGTACGCCACGAACAGCGAGCGAACCGGCCCCACGCTGCAAAATCGTCGAAACGAGTTTGTCGCGTCGCTGTCCGGGTGGCCTCGTGTACGTCTGATGATTGGAATCGGTTCATTCAATGATGCTCAACTTTCAAGAGGTTATCCGCCTGTTCACAGAGCTTTGCGTGGCAGGTGCGACCCTTGGCATTGCCTATAATCTCGTTGCGGCAATCCTTATGCTGCGTTTCAGGCGGCCACCGAAATTCCACCCGTCCGCTCTGCCGCAAATCAGCGTTCTAAAGCCTCTGCATGGGGGCGAGCCGGGGCTGTTTCCGCGCCTTTCCTCGTTTTGTAGACAGGACTATCCGCAAGACGTCCAGCTCGTATGTGGAATACAGCAAGCGCGGGACCCGTCGATACACGCCGTTCGATTGCTGCAGAGGCTAAATCCTGATGCACAAATCGACCTCGTCATCGACGAGCGCGTGAGCGGCACAAATCGCAAAGTGACTAATCTCTACAACATGGAGGCGAAGGCTCGGTACGACGTTGTCGTATTGTCCGACAGCGACATCATTGTCGATGGACAATTCCTGCGCGGCACCGTCGCGGAGCTGGAAAAGCACAACGTTGGAGCGGTCACCTCCCTGTATTACGGAGTCGCGCTGGGTGGGGTCTGGTCTCGAGTTTCCGCCTTGAATATCAATGCTCAGTTTCTTCCTAACGTCGTAATGGCTCTGACGTTTGGCGCCGCCAAGCCGTGCTTCGGTTCGGCCATCGCGCTTCGCAAGGAGACGCTGAAGCGGATTGGCGGCCTCGCAGCCTTCCTGGACGAGCTTGCGGATGACAACGCAATTGGCAAAGCGGTTCGATCGACAGGACTAGACGTCGTCATCTCGCGCTGGGGGGTCGGCCACGCCTGCTTCGAGCGGAGCCTGCGCGCCCTCTGGGACCACCACATGCGCTCTGCCCGGACCATTCGCTCGATCGATCCCATCGGCTACATCGGGATCGTTTTCATGCACCCCCTGATGCTTTCCGTGCTGGGCGCAATCACCGGGGCTGGACACCCGCTTGCGCTGATCACGATAGCGTTCTCCGCGCGCGCCGTCTTGAATACGAGCGTGGAGCGCACATTCGAGTTGCGGCGGGAGAGGCTCTGGCTGGTTGCGTTGCACGACGCCATCTCATTTGCGGTGTTCGTGTGCAGCTTCTTTGGCACCTCCGTCGAGTGGCGGGGATATAGTTACCGTATCCTGCACGACGGCACCATCGAGAAGGACGATTGAAGCCGACAGGTGTGGAGATGGCTCAGATTACCGTCGATGCCAGCGAGACAGATACGGATTTCCTTGTAGTGTTGGAGCAGTCGGATGCCACTCCGTGAGAGGCTGCTCAGATACTTGCGTGGGCGTCTCGAAGGCGATCCGCTGCCACTTCGTGTCCGCTTCTGGGACGGAAAGGCGTTTGACTTCGGGACAACTCCCACCGTGACACTCACCTTGCATTCGCGCGAGCCGGTCCGGGCCCTGTTGAAGGGCGATTTTGCGCGGCTTGGCGATGCCTATGTTGACGGTGCCTTGTCGGTAGAAGGAGACATTGAGGAAATTCTAAAAATAGGCATTGGCCTGGCCGAGCGTTTTGGACAATTTGGTCGGCTTGCGCGGCTTGCCAGCTGGATTCCCCGCCGGCGCTCCATCCAGCGCGATGCAGCGAACATCAGGTACCACTACGACGTTGGAAACGACTTCTACCGCCTTTGGCTCGACGAGCGGATGGTTTACTCCTGCGCCTATTTCAAATCAGGCCTCGAGGACATTGACACCGCGCAACAGCAGAAGCTCGATCATATTTGCCGTAAGCTGATGCTGAGCCCTGGCGAGCGCCTGCTCGACCTCGGCTGCGGCTGGGGAGGGCTGTTGGTTTGGGCGGCGACCCACTACGGCGTGAATGGGGTGGGAATTACGCTCAGCGAACGCCAGTATTCCTATGCGAAGGAGCTCGTCGCCAATTCCGCGCTCGCTGGCAGGATCGATATCCGATTGCAGGATTACCGCGGCCTCAACGGCGATGCTTCGTTCGACAAGATCGCCTCGGTCGGGATGTACGAGCATGTCGGCCTCGAAAATCTACCGACATATTTCCAGACCGCGGCTCGGATGTTACGACCAGGCGGAGCTTTTCTCAATCACGGCATTGTGGCTACCGATCCGGAGGGACGCGCCCAGGGGCCGGCCGGCGGAGAATTCATTGACCGTTACGTCTTTCCGGGCGGCGCCGTTCCGCACCTCTCCCGCGTACTCATTGAACTTTCGCGCGCCGGCTTGGAGTTCGCGGATGCCGAAGATCTTCGCCCGCACTACGCGCTGACCCTGCAGCACTGGAGCCGGCGCCTGGAAGCTCGGCGCGATCAAGCGATCCGGGCAGCGGGCGAAAAGCGCATTCGGATCTGGCGGGTTTTCCTCGCCGGCATGGCGCACGCCTTCGACCGACGGTGGTTGTCGATTGCACAGGTGCTATCGTTCAAGCCGCTCGACGGTGGCGAGACCATGAGGCCATGGACCCGGGCCTATCAATACGCGAACAGTTTGCCGCGCTGGGATGTCATTCCCAAGGCCGGAAATCTTAATTGGCACGCAAATGACACTCCATGAACCTGAGCCGCATCCTGCCGCTCTTTCTGTCTGGTCTCAGGTCCAAATGCAGCTAGGCATGGCTGCGATCACCTCGTGGGTCGCAGTATGCTGAGCGCCGCGATCAATCGTCTCGACAGGAGCCTTCGCGCGCGGCAGGGAATCGTCGAATACACCAATTCCCCACATTGCATCTTTCGCATGGAGATTGCGGTAAGCGAAGATCAGATTGTGCTGGGAGATGGTACGACGGTTCGCAGCGCTGATCGCGTTATCGTTCTTCACTTATGGAACGAGCACATCCCTCACCTCCCGCCGGACGGCCCGACGCTCGGCTGGGGACGCCGACTAAGCCGCGCATTGGAATGCTCCCTCGGTGAGCTCGAGTCATATCTGGCATCGCGGCCTGATCTCGACGACATCGTCGCGATAAGAGCCGAGATGGCGCTCACCGCCAAAGAACGGAATGATGAGATCATTGCCCTTGCTGCCCGGTACGGATTCGAGCCGGTTCAGGCGGCAAGGAGGCCCTTGTCGAAGCGGCTTCACCGCGTCGGCGAGAACATCTTGATCGCGATGCTGGTATTGGCACATAACCCGGCTTCCTTCCGCATAGATACGCTGCGCCGCTCATGCACGCCGATCGTCCTTTCTCGGGCCACCTTGCGCAGCCGCTTCGCGGCCAATCATGAGAATTCCGGCAAGCGCTCTCGGCGCACCGACCTAGCGAACGACGGCAATAGGTCCGCCCCCTACGACGCTTCCCGAGTACCTTCCAATGATCAAAGAGCCGGCGATCAGGGTGCTGTAGCCTAAGGAAAGTCGCTCAGCGCACCTGCCGTTTAGGCCGCGCCAGATCCAGATTCCTCTTTGGATCCTCTTTGGGTGGAACTCGGGACTTCCGAACGGGCTTGTCATTTCGACGAAAATGGCGACGGCGAGTTGCGCATGTCGAATCTTATTGAAGAGTATGGCCTTATCGGTGATGGAGAAACCACAGCGCTCGTTCATCGTGATGGCTCCATCGACTGGCTTTGCTGGCCCCGTTTTGACTCTGATGCCTGTTTCGCTGCGCTTCTTGGAACGGCGGATAACGGCCGCTGGCAGCTTGCCCCCGCCGCCCTCACACGTACATCGCGTCGCTATCTCGAAGACACGCTCGTGCTGGAAACGGAGTTTGAATCAGACTCCGGGGCGGTCCGCGTCACGGATTTCATGCCGATCGGGGAAACAAACTCCGCCGTGGTACGAATAGTACGGGGCTTGCGCGGGCGCGTCACCATGTGCGGCCAAATGGAGCTGAAGTTCGACTATGGATCCACCCGGCCCTGGCTGGAGGTCCATGGCAAACACGCCGTCGCGCGGGTGGGTCCCGACCTGGCGGTGCTCTACTCACCGATCGAGTTGCGCCGCGACGGGTCGACGGTTCTATGCGAATTCGAGTTGCGCGAATCGGAAGAGCGCGCGTTCACTCTCATCTATGGCGCGGGTTTCGCACCCGAACCGCCGCCGATTGATCCGCACAAAGCGCTTGCGAACACCCAGGACTACTGGCGGAAGTGGATCAATCGCTTTGACAAGAAGACCGTATGGTCCGATGCGGTCCGTCGTTCGCTGATAACGCTGAAGGCGATGATCTATAACCGCAGTGGCGGAGTTATTGCCGCCCCCACGACCTCTCTTCCCGAACGGCCAGGCGGAGACCGGAACTGGGACTATCGATTCTGCTGGATTCGCGACGCGGCGTTCACCCTCATGGCTCTGATCGATGCCGGCTATCACGACACCGAAGCGAAGCGGTGGCGCGACTGGCTGCTGCGCGCGGTAGCCGGCGAGCCGGAGAAGATGCGCATCATGTATCGTGTGGATGGCTCTCGTCGCCTGGAAGAGTGGAACGCGACCTGGCTCCCGGGCTATCGCTGGACGACGCCGGTGCGCATCGGAAACGCCGCGGCATCGCAGCGCCAGCTCGATATATTCGGAGAACTTGTCGAGTGCATCTATATTTCCGCTCACGCCGGTATCTGCCGCTCCGAGCAGGAGGAGCAGCTGTTGGACGCGATTGTGCAGCATGTCGAGAAGGTGTGGCGACAGCCCGACCAGGGTCTTTGGGAACAGCGAGGCAAACCCCGACATTTCGTGTACTCCAAAGTCTCGGCATGGGTATCCATCGATCGCCATGTCCGCCACCACGAGGAATTCCATTCAGGCCGTGGCTCGGCGCTTCAGCGAATGAGGAGGCTGCGCGATGACATGCATGCCGAAATTTGCCGGGAGGGCTACGACGCCGGGCTCGGTACCTTCGTCGAATATTACGGAGCCGGATCGCTGGACGCGAGTTTGTTGCTGCTGCCGCTCCTGGGCTTTCTTCCGGTTAACGACAAGCGAATTGTGCGTACCATCGAAGCCATCGAAAGGGAGCTTGTGGTGGACGGACTGGTTCACCGCATGCCCCCGCACCAGGCGAACCCCGAAGGCGCGTTTCTGGCTTGCACCTGCTGGTTGGCCGATTGCCAATGGATGCTGGGGCGGCGGGAAGCCGCCCGCAAGAGCTTTGAGCGGGTGCTTGCGGTGAGAAATGACCTCGGTCTGCTGGCCGAAGAATATAATGTCAGGGCCAAGCGTTTCGCGGGCAATTTTCCTCAGGCCCTTTCTCATGTCGCTCTTATCCGCACGGCGTTGCGCTTCTCCGGTGCGGTCACGGAACGCGGGGATGTCCGGTCGAGCCCATCGAATTAGGACCTGGCGCACCTGGTAAACATGTCGGGCTGATCATACGCGGGCTTGTGGCCCAGTCGACTCGTCAACACGGCAAGCCGGAATGCACAGGTGCGCGCGACCTTAGAACCTTGACGAACGCGACCCTGATCCGGCTGCGCTCTGCAAGTCCTCACGCTTCGTCTGGTAATATCGTGGTCATGCACAATTCGAGCCGCTTCGCTGGCAAGTCCGTGCGTCGGCTCAAGCCTCGCCCGGAAATTTCGTGCTGCGTACAACTCGACTGTAAATTAGCCGAGCGCGGGGGTCGCGCTACTGCTGGAACGTCCCAATTTCGCCGCGTCGCGCAGACTCCCTGATTGCGAAAGATACGAACCGATCGTTGCATGATCGAAAACGCGTTGAGCAGTTGCTCTTTCTGATCTAGCCTCATCGCTCCCGCGAGGCACACATGGCTCCAGCCCCGTCGCGATCGAGGGCTTCGTTGCGCTGGTCGCCGCGCGCTGGGCAGGGATCACACGGCCACTCGCGGCGAGCGAAGCGGCCCGAGACGTTCGACACCTGCATAGGGGGACCTCGATGGACAAGACGGTAGGCGTTATCGGCCTTGGAATTATGGGAGGCGCGATCTCGCGCAATCTGCTGGAGCGCGGATGGCGCGTCATCGGCGTAGATATCGACGCCGGCCGCAGAGCCGCGCTTGCCGCCGTCGGCGTCGAAGTCGCTCCAGACGTTGCAAACCTCGTCCGCGCGGCGCCAGTCGTTCTTCTGAGCCTTCCAGGTCCCAAAGCCCTTAACGAAGTCGCAGCGGAGATCGCCGCGACCGGCGTGTCACAGCGCATCGTTGCTGAACTCAGCACCTTCTCGATCGAAGACAAGCTTTCCTTTCAGACAACGATGATTGGCGCCGGGCATGCCCCGCTCGATTGTCCGTTGAGCGGCACCGGCGCGCAGGCGGCGAACAGGGATCTCGTCGTCTACGCTAGCGGCGATCGTGCCGCGGCCGATGCGTGCGCGCCATTGTTTGCCGATTTCGCGAAAAAGAGCGCCTATCTTGGTGCCTTCGGCAATGGCAGCCGCATGAAATTCGTGGCTAACCTTCTCGTGGCAATACACAATGTTGCAACCGCCGAAGCCATGGTGCTGGCCATGAAGTCCGGGCTGAATCCTCTCGACGTGATCGAGGTCGTCGCTCCAGGCGCGGGCGGATCGCGCATGTTCGAGATGCGCGCGCCCATGATGGCGCGCGAAGAATATCTGCCGGCTACGATGCGCATCTCCACCTGGAGCAAGGATATGTCGATCATTGCGGAGTTTGCCAAAGGTCTGGGCGTAGAAACGCCCTGCTTTGATGCGACACGTCCGATCTATGACGAGGCGTTGCGTCTAGGCTTCGGGGAAATGGACACCGCGGCCATTTGCCGGATCGTCGCCGGGCATTCCAATTTATATCGCGACAAGCTAGCGCGATCCCGGAAAAGTGTGTAGCAGTTTTCCCTCGCGACAAACGCAAGCGTTTGCGCGGAGATCATACTCAAACAAGGAGCTGGAGCGCGATGGCGATTCAACCTAATCCCGTGGCGCTCTAGCGTAGCGCGGCGCTCATTGCGGTAATAGCGCAGCAATGCGCAACGCCTCCCGTATCAAGTGCTCGGAAAACAGCCGCGCGGCAGGTTTCATCGCGCTGCGCGCAGGTTCGATCAGCACAAATTCGGACCGCATTGGCGGATCATCCAGAGGACGAATTTCGTACCGCCCGCCGTCGCCATCGTTCGCCATCAGAATGGCGGGAAGAACGGCAACCCAATCGCTGTTGGCAACAAATTGCAGCGTTCCCATCATGGCGTCCAGTTCGAGCCGAGCGCGAATGTCGACGCCGTTGGCTTTGATATAGGTTTCTATGCTTTGGCGTCGCGTGTTCAGCGGCCCCGGCAAGAGGATGTCAAGCGGGCCGAGATCGGCGAGACGCACCGGTTCAAGATGCTTGCCGGTGCGCCCGGCTCGGGCCACGAACATCTCGCGATTAGTCGCGATACGCGTCGCGTGAAGGCCCGGTGGAAGCGCAAAGGACGGAACGATCGCGAAGTCGAGTTCACCGGTTCTGACTTTATCGGTCAGCACTCCCGAATAGGCCTCCAGTATCTTCACGCCCACGCCGCCTGATTGCTCCAGGAAAGCGCGGAGCGCCGGCGCAAGCACCGCGCGCGTGAAGGTCGGCATCAGTCCAGCTCGAACTTCGCCTCCCATCTTTTCGACGGTCGCAATCGTTGCACCGGCTGCATCCAACTTGCGTAGCGCCGCGACGCACTCGTCATAGTAGCGTCGGCCCGCCGCGGTCGGGACCACGCGACGCCCCTCGCGGCCGAGAAGGGCAACCCCAAGCCTCCTTTCCAGAAGCTTCAAATGCTGGGACATCCCCGATTGGGTTGCCCCCTCGCGGGTCGCCGCGGCCGTGAACGACCCCTCCTCCACAATGGCGACGAAGGCTTGAATCTGCCGCAACGACCCGATCATTATATTTCCTGATGCTAACTAGCAATAATTATCATTTTTCTGTCTGTCAGTCGATCATGTAGTGAAAATCAGGCTGCAAGTACCGCCGCCTGGAGAGGTCTCATGAAGCTCGGCTTCTTCACGATGCCAATGCACCCGATTGAAAAGGATTGGCGGCAGACTTTGCGCGAGGACCGTGAGGCCTTCATTCTTGCCGATGAGCTGGGGTTCACCGAAGGCCTGAGCGGCGAGCACGTAACCGATAAGGCCGAAAACATCACCTCCTGCATCGCGTTTCTGGCCTGGGTCGCGAGCGCGACCAGGACCATGAAGCTCGGCACCGGCACTTTGAACCTGCCAAACCTCCATCCGGCGACTACGGCGGCACAGATCGCGATGCTCGATCACATGTTGGACGGGCGCTTCGTGTTCGGCATCAGCCCGGGCGGACTGCTGTCCGACGCCGAGCTCTACGGCAACCTCGACGCCGACCGGAACGAAATGTTTGTGGAGAGCATCGACGCAATCCTGGCAATCTGGAGCGGTGAGCCGCCCTATAACATCAAGGGCAAGTACTGGAGCGTTTCAACCGAGCGCACGATGATGCCGGAGATCGGCCAGGGCTATCTGCCGCGGCCGTTGCAGCATCCCCATCCGCCGATCATCGTTACGGCGGTCGCTCCGTTTTCAAGGGGCGTGACGGAAGCCGCGGCTCGCGGATGGGATCCAATTTCAGCCAACTTTCTGATGCCGCAGTGGGTGAGGAGTCACTGGCCGAAATATGTCGAAGGCTGCGAGCGCGCGGGCCGCCCCGCAGACCCGGCCAACTGGCGCGTGGCCAAAAGCATCTTCGTTGCCAACGATGCCGCGACTGCGAAGGCCTATGCCACGGACCCCAACGGACCTTATGTCTCCTACTACCGTTCGCTTTTCACCAAGTTGAAGAAGGGCGGCCGCATCGGATTGTTCAAGGCCCACCGCGATCAGCCCGACGACGAGGTGACACTCGAGAAGGTCTGCAACAACCTCATTGTCTACGGCACTCCGGACAAGGTCGCCGACGAGCTCCTCGCATTCCGAGAACAGATTGGAGAATTCGGCACCCTGCTCTACGCCGGTAAGGATTGGCAAGATCGCGAACTCGGAAGAAGATCGATGATCCTGCTTGCCGAGAAAGTAATGCCGCAACTCCAT
>Ga0134125_10008395_pt1 | contig 11647 bp, 10 predicted proteins | sample KB31751_FD_96464 | JGI IMG/M metagenome (GOLD analysis project Ga0134125, IMG submission 96464) | Terrestrial soil microbial communities with excess Nitrogen fertilizer from Kellogg Biological Station, Michigan, USA - KB3-175-1 | ecosystem: Environmental > Terrestrial > Soil > Unclassified ... | reverse complement strand
CTCTACCGCTCCCTGTCCCGCGGTTGAGCGGCGCCGCCCGCGCCGCCGCGTCTTCATTTGCACATGAAGATGAGGTGTGTCGTCAAAGGCCCAGCAACCTCCGGACCAAAATCAAAGAATTCATCAAAGTATTTCGAAAGATACATTGAGAAGACCTGCCAGGAGAAGACCTGCCAGGCCTGCATCCGCCTCGGCCTGGCGCCATCTGCGTCCGGCATATTTGTGATTCGCCGCAAGTGCGCGAATTTGTTACACGCTACGCATGCCCGGGGCGGTCGAGGATTGCATCATCTCGGTCAGGCGCCTCGAGCGGATCGTGGCGACGATCCCCCGATCCTCTTCTGGCGACACGCCTGGCGTAGTGGGCGGCCCGTATCCGGCAGCCGCGGACTGCGGCACGGTGACGGCAGGCGAGTGATTCGGCCGCTTCCGCCGAGGTGCACGACATGGCATCGGCAGCGACTGGGGCAGCCTCCCATCCGACTCCGGATGAGGTCAGCGCGGAGCTGACGCGGATCACGGCGAGCGACGTCTTCAACAATTCGCCCCAGCTAATCTCCTTCCTTACTTTCGTGGTCGAGGCGGCGCTCAACGGCAAGAGCGACCGCCTCAAGGGTTACGTGATCGCCGTCGAGGTGCTGCGCCGCGACGCGAACTTCGATCCGCAGATCGATCCCATCGTGCGCGTCGAGGCGACGCGGCTGCGCCGTGCGCTGGCGCGCTATTACGCCGGGCCCGGCGCCGGCGACGACGTGCTCATCGAGATTCCGCTCGGCGGCTACGTGCCGGCGTTCAGCCGGCGCGCCGTGGGCATCGACGCGACGCTCGAAGCCGCGGGCGACACGGCGATTGCGACCACCGCACCCGTTGGATGGCGGTCGCGATGGAAGAACGCTCGGCCATCGCAGCTCGTCGTCGCGGCGCTGGTCGCCGGCGCGGCCGTCCTGACCCTGATGGTCGTGCGACCCGGCGACATTTCAATGCGGCCGGACGGCCTCAACCGCTCGCCCGGGATCGTCGCCGGGCCGGCACACCACGAAGCGGCCGCACCGTCACCCGGAAACGGGATGCCCACGCTGCTGGTGAACCGCCTGGAGGTCGCCGGTGCGCCCGGCGCGCAATCCCTGTCGCCGACCCAGTTGCGGGAGAATTGACCGACGCGTTCTCGCGCTTCGATCTGATCAACGTCACGGCCGAGCCGTCGCCGGGCCACACCGCCGATTACGCGCTCAACGGTCTCCTCGAATACAACGCGGAAGGAACCGCGACGGCGAGCTTCCGGCTACGCGACGTCGCCGAAGGCGTCGAGGTCTGGTCGCGGACCTATGAGCGGATCGCGTCCGGACCCGCGCGCCTCGCCGGCGAGGACAGGGTGGTTGTCGACCTCGCATCCTCGCTGCTCCAGCCGTTCGGCGTCATTCAGGCGCGCGAGCGCGCGAAAAATCTCACGGCGCCGCACGGCGATCCGCGTTACCGCTGTGTCCTCTTGGCTCTCGACGGAATCCGCTCCCGCGATGCCGCGCAGCATGATACGGGGCGCGCCTGCCTCGAGCAGCTCACCGCCGCCGACAAGAGCTTCGCGGCCGGGCTCACCTATCTGGCCGCGATCTACGACGCCGAATACGTGTTCGGCTCCGGCCAGGATGGCGCCGAACCGCGCGCGCTCGATCACGCGCTGATTGCCGCAAGACGCGGCATCGAGCTCGCTCCCGCGAACGCGCGCGCCTATCAGCTGCTCGGCGCGGTTCTGTTCGGGCGCGGCGAGATCAAAGCCGCCATCGGCGCGATGGAGCACGCCGTAGCGCTGAACCGGTATGATCGTTTCATCCTGGCCGGCTTCGGCGGACGCTTGATCACGGCCGGGCAAGTCGATCGCGGGCTTGCGTTGCTGGCGCAATCGGCGGAGCACGAGACCGTGCGGCCGGGATGGATGCACTTCTACGTTTTTCTTGGCCAATACCTGAAAGGCAATTTCACCGACGCCGGCTATCACGCCGACGGCATCACGGGTGATGCGAATCCTCTCGGCTTCGTCGCCCGTGCCCTTGATCGCCGCGCACGCCGGCGATTCCGCGAAGCGACGTCGATGCCGCAACACCTCGTCGCGCTGCGTCCCCTCTGGCGTGACGATGCACGCGGCGAGTTGAACCGCGTGATCTCCGCGCCGGATATCGTGGATAGGCTCGTTCGCGATCTCGACGCCGCGGGACTGCAGACGATCGACAAGGCGCGTCGTTAACCGCGATTCATATTGGCGAAAAACCCATAGTGCGCGACGCCGCGCGTGCCAGTATTGATCTCGCCATCCACCTCATGCTTCTCACGGTTGCGCGAAAGTTCGCGCCACGACAAAGTTTTCTCGAAAAGGGGACTCGATAACGCTGACAAACCACATTCGTTCCGGCGCGCCGTGGCGCGCAAAATGATCACTTTCGCGTCGCATTTCGACCACTTCCGCCGACTTACGTCCCGCCCCACCAATCGTCGGCTCGTTGACCAGATGGTCAACTCGTCGATGCGGTCGAAAGTTGCAATTCCCACCAGCCGTTTTTGGGGCAACGGAACAGCTAACTAAAAGCCAACTCAGGAGTATAGTATCATGCGTACAGTTCTTTACTGCGCCTCGATGATTGCCGTGACGTCATGCATGTCGGCAAACGCGCGGCCACACATTGCCCGCCACCACGCGACCGCGTCAGCCACCATTGCCTGCAACGATCGCGGCTGCACGCCGGGATCTGTCGCGCGCCCGTCCGTGCGCGTCGGCGAGACCCGGCGCGTGCGCGTGAGCCGCCACGGCTATCGCACGTATGCGCGCCGTCACGAGCGCAACGTCGACGTATCGCCGCGCGAGGCGCGGATCGATGAGCGGGTTGAGCAGTCACATCACGCGATCGAGCCGGCGCGCCACCGCGGCGGCGGCGTCGTCACGATCCAGACGGCCGCGAACCCGATCACCGTGTCGGCCAGCATCGCGGGCCAGATGCGCTCGCTGATCGCCGACCTCGTCGCCCACGGCTACCACGGCCACATCACGTGCCAAGCGTCGGGCCATATGCCCCACTCGCTGCACCACACCGGCGAGGCGTGCGACTTCGCCCAGCTCAGCCGTAACCGGGTCGCGGCAGGCGCCGGCATCATGTATCACGCGAGCTCGATCATCGCGTCGCACGGCTTGCGCGATGGCTGCAGCTTCCACGATTGCGGTCACGTCGACAGCGGGCGCAACAGCTTCCGCAGCTTCCGAGCCCGGGCGCAGTACGTCCCGGGCGGCGTCGCGCACATCCGCCACTATGCGCACCGCTACTACGGCCATCATCACTTCTATCGGACCGCCTCACGCCGCCGTTGGCATTGAGCTGAACGACACTGACACAAGCGGGGGGACTGTCCTCCCTCTCCCGGACGCAAGTCCGGCTTGACCGACTTGCGCACCCATACTGCCGGACTTGGGCGGGCCCGAGTTCGGATCCCGGAGAGGGAGGACTGTCTACGCAAACGTGCCGCGCTGAGCTGGCCTGTCGGCGACGGCATCGCCGCCGCAGGCGACATTCGACGCCGGGACGGTCCTGCCGAGCCGATCTGCGCTGCGGCGCAGGCGCCCTCGCGCAGCCGATGCTCGCGCGGCGCGCGTTTGCGCTCCACGACCCGACGCGGCCGGAGCATCTCATCGTCGGTTTCGACCTTTGTCGCGGGGCGCGTCATCGGCCGCGGCGGCCCATGTTGCGCGTCGCGTAAGTGCAATGATCGGATGTGAGGTGAGCATCAAGACCGCGCTCCCTCCGCCACTCCGGTCGGCTTGCTTTACGGCGACATTGCTCGCGAAAGCGGGTGATGACGGCGGTGAATGTGGCTATGATACAGTAGAGCGTAAAATTCCCAGCGGAGAGCCGTTGTCTCTCTCGCACCACATCGCCGGGGGAGAGTCACCATGCCGGTCGCCGCTTGGCCTCAGCCATTCAGCGCAAAGCAGATGAGCATCGCCGGCGGCACGCAATATGTCCGCGTCGGCGGCACCGGCCCCGCCGTGCTGCTGCTGCATGGGTTCGGCGACACCGGCGACATGTGGATAGCGCTCGCCGAGGCGCTGATCGCTGACCACACCGTCATCGTTCCCGACTTGCGCGGCATGGGTCTCTCGTCGCATCCGGAAGGCGGCTACGAAAAGGTCGCGCAAGCGCACGACCTCGCCGGCATCCTCGACCAGCTCGGCCACGAGAAGATCGCGCTCGTCACCCACGACATCGGCAACATGGTGGGCTACGCCCTCGCCGCGCTTTTTCCGCAGCGCGTGACGAAATGGGTCGTGATGGACGCGCCGCTACCGGGCATCGGCCATTGGGACGAGATGCTGAAGAGCCCGCGGGTTTGGCACTTCAATTTTCGCGGGCCCGACGTCGAGCGCCTGGTCGCCGGACGCGAGCGGATCCTGCTCGACCGCTTCTACAACGAGCTCTCGGCAAACCCGTCACGCATCGACGAGGCCACGCGCGACCACTATGCCGAGCTCTACGCGCGGCCTCGCGCCATCCACAATGCCCTCGGCGGCCAGTTCGCGGCCTTCGCGCAGGATGCCATCGACAATCGCGCGCTCGTCGCGAAAGGAAAGCTGACGATGCCGATACTGGCGATCGGCGGCGATCATTCTTACGGCGCGCAGCTCGCGACCGAGGTCGGTTTCGCCGCCACGAACGTGCGTGCCGCCGTGATCAAGGATTCCGGTCACTGGATCATGGAAGAGCAGCCCGAGCAGGCGCTGACCATCATCCCGTCGTTCCTGCGGGGCGAATAACGCCGGATCAAATCCGGCGCACGCTCATCGCGGCGTCATTCGTGGTTGCTCTCCGCCGCGCCATTGGCCCGGGCGTTACGCTCGTGCACTTGCGCGCGCGCGGCCTCGATATCCCGCTCCGTGCCCTCCTCGATGAGGGCGAGGTCGTTACGGGCATCGCGCGTGGCCAGGATCAGCTCATCCAGCTTGAGCTGCAACGCGACCGTGTCGCGGTTCTGCGTATTCTGGATGAGAAAGACCATGAGGAAGGTCACGATGGTCGTGCCGGTGTTGATCACCAGCTGCCAGGTGTCGCTATAGTGGAAGATCGGGCCGGTCACCGCCCAGACCACCACCGTCAGGAGCGCGACCAGGAAGGCAAGCGGCTTGCCCATCGCCTGCGCGGTGCGGCTGGCGAGGGCCTCGAACCATTCCGCGGGGCGGCGGGGACCGAGGCTTGCCGCGGGAATGTGCGCACGCATGTCGTAGTCTCCTGCTGATGCGCAAACGCGAAGCCCGGATTCAAAGTTCCATCGCCGCGACGCACCGCGACCGTCGACCCGGATAGTCGTCGGGCTCCGGCAATGGACACTCATGAGCCGGTCATTGTCCCGATCCTGTCCGGCCCACCCAAGCTCCACCGCCGGCGGGGAACCTCGCGGCGCGAGCCGAGTTTAAAAGGACCAACCGATCACCAGGAGCTGCTCAGGGTTCAGGATGGCCGACACAGCGGTTCGCACGACCGGAATTGCCGCTCACGGGGCCGCCCGCCTTCCGTCGGTCGACATCGACAGCTTCAATATCGAGCTCAAGGACGAGAAAGGCTTTCTCGGCGACCGCGCCAGCAAGGCCGCCTTCCGGGACATTCTCGACAAGTGGCGCAAGCCCCTGCGCAAGTCGGGCGGGGATCCGTTCGGCGACGAGCCGTCCGAGAACATCAGCAAGAAGGTGCTCGACGCCATGCTGGTCGGCGACGACACCGAGGCCTCCGCGGTGGTGCACAGCGCCATCGAGGACTTCGCGCAAGAGCTCGCCTACGTCACGCGGCGCATCCTCGGCAGCAAGGCTTGGGAGAAGACCGAGCGTGTCGTGGTCGGCGGCGGCTTCCGCGACAGCCGGCTCGGCGAGCTCGCCATCGCGCGCGCCGAGATCATCCTCAAGGCCGCGGACCTCAAGATCGAGCTGCTGCCGATCCGCCATCATCCGGACGAAGCGGGTCTCATCGGCGCGCTGCACCTCGCGCCGTCGTGGATATTCGAGGGGCACGACTCCATTCTCGCAGTCGACATCGGCGGCACCAATATCCGCTGCGGCGTCGTCGGGTCGCGCCGCAAGAAGGCGCCGGACCTTTCCAAGGCCGGCGTGTGGAAGTCCGACCTGCGGCGACACGCCGACGACGAACCGAGCCGCGAGCAGTCGGTGAAGCGTCTCGTCAAGATGCTCAAGGAACTGATCGACAAGGCCGACGCAGGGGGATTCAAGCTTGCGCCGTTCATCGGCGTTGCGTGCCCCGGCGTGATCAAGCACGACGGCTCGATCGAGAAAGGCGCGCAGAACCTGCCCGGCAACTGGGAGAGCAGCAAGTTCAACCTGCCGGAAAGCCTGGTCGACGCCATCCCACGGATCGGCGATCACGACACCGCCATCGTGATGCACAACGACGGCGTCGTGCAGGGATTGTCCGAGGTCCCCTTTCTGCAGGGGATCAAGCGTTGGGGCGTACTCACCATCGGGACGGGACTGGGCAACGCCCGCTTCACCAACCGCAACGGCAAAGGCGAGAGCAAGGGCGAAAATAAGAGCGAGAGCTAGATCGCGGACTCGTTCACGACGCGACTGTCGTTCACGCGTCGCTACTAACTTGCTGCCTAATGGCGGTATCGACGTAAGTAATTTCGGAACCAAAGTTCCCCTTTGCGCGTTTCATCCGAGAAACGAGCAGCCAATCATCTGCTCGCGCCGGAGGGTGATTCATGAAAGCACGTCACGAGTCGAAGATGCCGGAAAAAGTGGCTCCGCAAAGCTTCACAAATTTAGTGTTCACCTGCGAGGCGACCGGCAAGCCCGTCGAGTACGAGGTGCCGAGCGACGCCACCACCCTTCGGGAGCTGTGGACACGCGACCTCCGCCTGACCTGCCCCCATTGCGGTGACGTGCATCGCTTTCCATTCCGCGCGGCTTTCATCGAAGGCGCGCTCTCAATAAGCTCCCTCGACACGCTCGTGCGGACGTAAAAGCAGGTCCATCGATTAGGCGTGACGCCCGTGTAACCCGAGTCGAGCGCAGCGAAATCTCGCAACTCATGAGCTTGGGCTTGCCTACGGCAAGACCCGAGGCCTCAATCGGAAGTACTTGCCGTCGCATACGCGGAAAGGCGCACAAGAAAAAATGGCCCCACGACGCCCCATGAGAGACGCCGTGGGGACGAGCCAGGCCGCTGCTCCCGTTAGGCGGCGCGGACCGTCGTCAAGAACTTGCCCATATCGAGCTTCAGCTCGATCGCCGACGCGGTGGTCGTCGCGATCTCGGACAGCCCGCCGATCTCGTTGTTTCGCGAAAAAGCTATTGCTCGGCCCGATCGTGCAGCTTTCACGGACCGGCCGGCAGCCCTAATCGCCCGAGTCCCGGAAACTTCAGCGCCGGACGACGAACGTCGAAGCCGAGCACGCCACCGAGGAAATTGAGCTCGATGCCCTCGACCCATCCGATCGTCAGGCCGAGATAGCCGCCGAGCGACACGAAGACGCCGGTGCGCGACGGCGTGAGGCCGATCCAGTGGCCGTGATAGGGAAAGTTCTTGCCGATCGCGGTCGGCGGCAGCACCGCTTTGAGCTCCGGCACGGCGTCAAGCGCCGCCTGGACGAAGGTATTGGAGTTCGGTCCCGGCCACGGACGGTAATCGCCCAGGGCACTGAACTTATAGTTCTCGACCACGGCGCGGATTTTCGGGATCAGCCGTTCGGCCTGCTCGCCGTCGACGCGCGTCACGGTTTGCGGCAAGGCGCCGAACCAGCGGCCGTCGGGCGCGAAGCCATCGACCCGGATGGGCTCACCCCACGCCGTGTAGTCGTAGCGGGTGTAGCGGCGCGCGCCGCGCTCCTTGACGACGATCCAACAATGGACCGCGAAGATGCCGCGCCAGCGCACCGTACGCGCCGCATAGACGCGAACGACCGCATCGGGATACGCGGATGCCGTCGGTAGCAGCCCGGCGCTCGAGCGGTCCGCCGTCTGCCAGTCGCCGCGCCGGTTGCCACCGAGGAAGTAGACGACGGCGGACAGCGCGACCGGCACGAGGATGAGCAACACGAAGATCAGCATGGTGTGATGGGCGGGCGGCGGTCGGACAGGACTACGCTTTCATGTAATCGGCCGCGGCGGCTTTTCCAGCAGCCACCATCCCTACTTATGACCAAGGGCCTCGCCGGCCGTCGCGGCGTGGTGACCGAGAAGATTGAGGGCGCGGACGCAGCGGCGGCTCGTATGCCGGCCGTCGCGACCGGATTCGATCGCGACGCCAATAGCGGCGCGCCGCGTTCGGGATTAAGGTGACGGTCCGGGGGCTGAACACGGACGGACACATGACCATCACGCCCCCTTCCCCTCGGGTTCCGCCACCGTCTGGACTGGGCCGCCGCGAGCTGTTGCTCGGTCTCGGCGCCGGTGCCGCCGGGATCGCCTGCGGCGGAGGCCTGGCAACCGCCTATGCGCAGATTGCCCGCGCTGCCGACTACACGCTGCGCATTGCGCCATTGCGGCTCGAGCTCGCGCCGAACAAGGTGATCGACACCTTCGGCTACAACGGCACGGTGCCGGGTCCGCTGATCCGGGCGCGCGAGAGTCAGCAAATCAGCGTCGACATCCAGAACGACACCGACATCGACGACATCGTCCATTGGCATGGGCTCCATGTCCCGGCCGGCAACGACGGCGCCATGGAGGAAGGTTCGCCGATGATCGCGCGCGGCCATGTGCAACGCTACGCGTTTGCGGCCAATCCGCCCGGGACGCGCTGGTATCACAGCCACAATATCGCCGGGACCGATTTGCGGCGCAGCCTGTACGCGGTACTATACGGCTTCCTGATGATCGACCCGGCCAATGATCCGGGCCGTTACGACCAGGAGATCTTCCTCGCGACCCATCACTGGGAGCCGACGTGGGTCAGCATGCAGGACCTCCGCAAAGGGCCGCCGCCCGACAACGGCCTCGAGGTGCTATACGGCTCGGCCTCGATCAACGACAAGCTGCTGGGCCACGGCGAGCCGATCCGCGTGCGCCAGGGCCAGCGCGTGCTGTTTCGCCTGCTCAACGCGAGCGCGACCCAGAACGTCACCTTGGCGCTCGCCGGCCACCGCATGACGGTGGTGGCGCTCGACGGCAATCCGGTGCCGACCCGGCAGACGCTCGACGCGGTTTTCCTCGCGCCGGCCGAACGAGTCGATCTCGGCGTCGAGCTGAACCGCCCGGGCGTCTGGGTGCTGGGCAGCGTGCGCGACGGTGACCGCAAGATCGGGCTCGGCACCGTGGTCGAGTACGCGGGCGCCGGCGGCGCGCCGCAATGGATCGCGCCGCCCGACACCGCGTGGGACTACACCATCTTCGGCGACCACCGGCCGGTGCCGCCGCCCGACCACCGCATCGACCTCCGGTTCGAGAAGGTGCCCGGCGGCCGCGGCGGCTACAACCGCTGGACCCTCAACGGACAATCCTGGCCGGACACGCGCGGGCTGATCACGACCGAGCCCGGCAAGCGCTATCGCGTCGCCATGACCAACAAGAGCGGCGACAATCATCCGGTGCATCTGCATCGCCACACCTTCGAGATCACCAAAGTGGGCGACAAGGCAACCGCCGGCGTGATGAAGGACACCGTCAACATGACGCGCTTCAGCACGGTCGAGTTCGATTTCGTAGCGAACGATCCGGGACCCGCGCTGCTGCATTGCCATCATCAGGACCACCAGGACGAGGGCTTCATGGGCCTGGTGACGTATCTGTGAGAGCATGGGCGTGAATGCGCCACCGCTCTCGATCATGAGGAACATTGGTGGGCCGCGGCGCATGATCTTATGCCATTCTCCACCCGTTCATCGGTCCGCCGATCCGTGACGGCGGACGCAAGCATTCCACGACCTTTGCCGGAATCGCCTTGACTCCTTTGCTGGACACGCGGCTCGCGCTTCCGTTTCGCAACGCGAATTACGGCATCTACGCCGCCGGCAACGCCGTCTCGCTGATCGGCACCTGGATGCAGCGCATCTCGGTGGGCTGGCTGACCTGGCAGTTGACCCATTCGGGGCTGTGGCTCGGCATCATGTCGTTCGCGGACTTCTGTCCCGTCTTGCTCGTCGGGCCGATCGCCGGCGCCGCGGCCGACCGTTGGGACCGCCTGCGCGTCGTGAAGGCGAGCCAGGTCATATCGCTGCTGCAAGCGACCGTCTTGTTCGGGCTGACGGCGCTCGGCCGGATGAATATCTGGCACCTCGTTGCCCTGACGACGTTCCAGGGCGTCGTCACCGCGTTCAATCAGCCGGCGCGGCTCGCGCTCGTTCCATCGCTGGTCGGCGAGGCCGACGTCGCCTCGGCCGTGGCGATCAACTCGGTGATCTTCAACCTCGCGCGCTTTCTCGGGCCGATGCTCGCCGGCCTCGCGATCGTCTGGTCCGGCATATCGGCCGCGTTTGCTGCCAATGCGCTCAGCTATGTCGTGTTCCTGGCGGCCCTGACCCGCGTGAGTATCGCCGCCGAGGCGGTTCCTGTCCGGCGGCGCAGCCTCGTCGCCGACCTGCGCGAAGGCATCGGTTACACCGCGAAGCATCCGGCGATCGCGGCCCTCCTCGTGCTCCTGATCGCGATCGGGATCGGCGGCCGGCCGCTCAACGACCTGTTGCCCGGGTTCGCCGCCGCGGTGTTTCACGCGGGCGCCGGCGGCCTCTCGCTGCTCGCCTCGGCGACCGGCGCCGGCGCGATCCTGGGCGGCTTGTGGCTCGGCCATCGCGCCGATTCGTCAGCCCTCACGCGTGTCGCGATCGGTGCCTCCGCGGGCGGCGCGATCGCCGCCGCGGGTGTCGCCGCCACCGACCGCCTGGCGTTTGCGATCCCCGCCATCATCGCATTCGGATTCTGCGTGTCGAGCGCCGGCATCGCCATCCAGACGCTGGTGCAGCTCTCATCCGACCGCGCCATGCGCGGCCGCGTCATGGGACTGTACGGCCTGATCTTCCGCGGTGCGCCGGCGATCGGCGGCCTCTCGGCAGGCGCCGCATCGAGCTATTTCGGCTTGCGCTGGCCGGTGCTGGTGGGCGCGCTCTTCGTGCTGGCCGCATGCGCCTGGGCTTGGCGCATTCGCGCAAAGATCGAAGCCGCGCTGTCGCGCGAAGCGCCACGATCGGGTGCTTAGACGAGGTCGCGACAAACGAACGCGAGAAGGAGACCAAGGGGCACTTGAAGTCCACTATCCCAGGAAGCGGCGGAGAAGCAGATATCTCTGAAGGTCCGCCAAGTGCCGCAAGCTGGCAGGTGCGCGGCGGCAGGTTTATGTCTCGGCGCTGACGTCAGATCACCTGGACGCATTTCTGAATACGGCCAGCGACATGCTGCAAGGTGTCTTTGCTATCGCACATCAAAGCGAGCGATGCAGGTCGTGAACCGATCCAATATTCGGCCTCGCCTGCACGAAGCCATGCGCGGTTTGCGACCTGTCCAGTCGCGAAAGCGCGCGGGCGGATCGTCGTCGCGGCTGCGGTCGCCGGGCAGGAACTGATACCACGCGATCACCCTGAGCCCCGCGACCGTCCACAGCGCCAGGTGCAGCACCGCAAAGTTGCCCGCCTCGATCATGCGGACGATGTCGAACGAGCCGGGATCCTGGAT
>Ga0134125_10008394_pt1 | contig 11647 bp, 13 predicted proteins | sample KB31751_FD_96464 | JGI IMG/M metagenome (GOLD analysis project Ga0134125, IMG submission 96464) | Terrestrial soil microbial communities with excess Nitrogen fertilizer from Kellogg Biological Station, Michigan, USA - KB3-175-1 | ecosystem: Environmental > Terrestrial > Soil > Unclassified ... | reverse complement strand
GCGCCCGCTTCGTCGGCCGCCCGCACCAGCGCCTCGGCTTCCGGGACCGTGGGCGCGATCGGCTTTTCCAGCAGCATGGGCAGCCCGGCCGCGATGCACTGCAGGGCGTGCGGCACGTGCAGGTGATTGGGCGTCGCGATGATCACGCCATCTGGCCGGTCCTTCGCCAGCAGTTCCTCTATCGTGCCGTACAACGGCACCCCGAGATCGGCGGCAAGCGGCTGGGTGGCCGGTACCGGATCCACGATCGCCGACAGGGAACAGATCTCGCTCTGTCGCGCGGCGGCTATGTGGGCTCTGCCGATATAGCCCGCGCCCACGACGGCGATACGGGTGCTGGTCATGGTTTTGCTCCTCTTGTTCGATCCCTGATGTGGTCTCCGGGAATCTTGATTCACGATTCGTGATGTAGTGTCAGTGCGCGGGGTTCCCGGCCTCGCCGACTTTCCGGGAGGCTTCCAGGCATTGCGTGATCCACGCCTGCGTGCCGACCTGTGCGCGTCGTTTCGTATTGGGAATCTCCACGCTGATGGTCAGGTCAGGCGCGTAGCAGTCGATCATCTCCTTCAACGGGACGTCGCCTTCGCCCGGCAGGAGGCGCTCGTGGCGAGACGCATGGATCAGCCCCGCGGTGTCCGTCGGCCCCTTGGCCGGCGCGTCGCAGATCTGGGCGTAATGGATCATTCGGCCCGGCAGCTGCCGGATGTCGGCCAGCGTGCTGGTCGAACGCTGGAAGTGAATCGGATCGATGAGGACCCCGCCGTTGTCCTGTCCGGCCGCCTCGACGATGCTGCGGGCGGTCCGGACGGAATCGGCGGTCATCCAGGGCATGAATTCCATGTCCGCCGTCAGCCCGTACGGTCTGCAGGCCTCGCACAGGCGCGCGAACGAGTCGATGAGCCGGCTTTGGTCGGGATCCTCTCCGGTAACCAGGATGTGTTGCGCCCCCAGCTTCTGGCCGGCTTCGAAGAAGGACAGGTAGGACTCCACGTCCAGCGGCCCCTCGATCCGGATGATTTCGATGTCCGGGATGCGGAGTCCGGTGTCCCGCATGCAGGCCAGCGTTTCGCGCAGCAACGCGGCATCATCCATCAGCCGGTACGCGGTCCCTCCCGGCGCAAAAGGCAGCAGGCGCAGTCCGCACCCCTGGTAGCCGGCCAGCGCCGCGGCCCTGATCATGGCGGGCGGAGCCAGTTCCATGACGGTCAAATGCGCGAGGGAATAGCTTCTTTGCATGATGCCCATCCTTTCAGTGATGGAAGAGGCGCGAGCCTCTTATACGAACTGTGTAGTACATGAAGGTTCAAAAAAAGCGAAAGCGGGCTCTCGCATGGCGTTTTTCGATAACAGTGGCGTCCGGCTCAGACCTGCATGTAGCGCAGGATCATGTCGATGACGCTGCTGCGGCGCTTCGCGAAGGCTCCGGGCGACATGATGTCGCGCCGGAAAATGAGCGAGAACGTGTATTGGTTCGATACGTTGTAGAAGCACAGCGCACTGATGGACGCATGGATGTCGACGGGGTCCAGTCCCGTTCTGAACGTGTTTTCCTTGCAGCCGCGCGCATAGATGTCTCGGATGCTGTTGATGACGGGCCAGTTCACGTCATTGATGGTGTCGGACTGCTCCAGATAGTGCCCGTAGTGCATGTTCTCGTTCATCACGAGGCGCACGAAATCCTGGTTCCGGGATTCGTAGTCGAATGTGAAGCCCACCAGCGTGCGCATGGCCTCGACGGGTGGCAGGTCTTCCAGATGCAGCGTGCCCTCGATCTGGCGGATGCCGCGGTACGACTCTTCCAGCGCGGCGAGGTACAGGCCCTGCTTGCTCTGGAAGTAGTAGTAGATCATCCGTTTGCTGGTGGCCGTCTGGGCCGCGATTTCATCGATGCGGGCGCCCGCCAGGCCCTTCTTGGCGAACTCGCGGATGGCGACGTCGAGGATGTCCTGGCGGGTTGCGGCCGGATCGTTGCTGCGGCTGACAGCCGCCGAGGTCCGGGACATGTCACGCAGCCTGCCGGGCTTTCGCCGCCGAGACGGCTGCGCGCAGTGCCAGCAGGTAGCTGTCCACCCCGAACCCGGCGATCTGGCCCAGGCAGATTTCCGCGAGGACGGATTTGTGGCGGAACTCTTCGCGCGCGTGGATGTTCGACATGTGGAGCTCGACGATAGGAACCGTCAGGATGGCGAGCGCATCGCGCAGACCGTAGCTGTAATGCGTCCAGGCGCCGGCGTTGATGATCACGCCATCCACGCCGTCCTTGTAGGCCTGGTGGATGCGCTCGCACATGGCGCCTTCGAAGTTGGTCTGGAAGGTTTCGAGCTCGACGCCCAGCTCCTTGGCCAGGCCGCGCACCCGGTCGTCGATCTGTTCCAGCGTGATCGTTCCATACTGCTTGGGATCCCGCTTGCCGAACATGTTGTGGTTGATGCCGTGCAGAAGGAGGAACTTCATGGGTGTCGCCTCGTGGGTGAAAGGGATCGGGTAGGGGTGCGGGGTACTGGCCTGGAGAATTCGGTCAGCGGGCGCCGTCCGACTGGGCTGCGGCACGCGTCGAGAGCACATCGGTAATGTGATTCTTCATGCGGGCTACGTCGGCCGGGATGCCGTTGGTATAGAGCTCGAAGGCGCGGGCGGCCTGGTTCACCACCATGCCGATGCCGTCGATTGTATGGCAGCCTTTTTGTCGCGCGATGCGCAGCAGCTCGGTTTCCAGCGGGAAATAGATGATTTCGGCGAACCAGTGGCGGCTCTCCAGCAGGGCGGGCGGCAGCGGAGTGCCGGGAAGGGTTCGCATGCCGACCGGCGTGGCGTTGATGAGGCCATCGGCCTGGCGCATCGCGCCCGCCAGATCGCGGCCCACACTGACCTTGGCTCGTGGGAAGCGAGTCCGCAGGGCCTGGACCAGGTGTTCCGCACGGTCCCCGAGCTGGTCGAACAGCGTCAGGCTCGTGGCGCCCAGCCGCAGGATCGCATCGGCGACCGCCGAGCCTGCGCCCCCTGCGCCGAGCTGCACCACGTGGCCGATGGCCCGGTCGCGCAGGTTGTCCCTGATATTCTGCGTGAACCCGTAGTGATCGGTGTTGTGGCCGATCCGCTTGCCGTCACGCAGAACCACCGTATTGACGGCGCCTATGGTGCGCGCCTCGTCGGACAGGCTGTGCAGGTGCGGGATCACCGCCTGTTTGCAGGGATGGGTGATGTTCAGCCCCTCGAATCCGAATCGCTCCGCCGCGGTGAGAAGCTCGGGCAACGCATCGGCGGTCAGGTGCAGTTCGTCCAGGTCCACCCGCTGGTAGAGGCATAAGATACCGTGGTGCGCCGCCTCACTTTCGTACAGGGTGGGGCTCAGGGACTGGCCGATTCCGTCGCCGATGAGGCCGAGCAGCAGTGCCGGCTTTTCTGTCTTGAGTCGCATGGATTAGGGTAAACATGTAGCGTACCACTTGGTACATTCGAGTAATATACGAGCTGTCGAGCAGAACGTCAATCCGGGTTTATAAAAGGCATCCTCAGTCCCAGAGCAGCTTGCAGACTGGCTTCCCTAGAAGAAAAGTTCTGCCGCACGACCATCAAAAGCATGGTTTTCTGATTAACTGTATAGTACATAGCGTGATTTCCCATGAGTGTATTCAACAAGATTCGAACGGAATGAGTGATGGCTTATCAGTTCGACTTTGAACCCGTCTTCCAGCAATTTCCCGAATTGCTGGCGGGGTGCGCGGGCACGATGGGCCTGGCCTTGGCGGGGATGGCGCTGGCCACGGTCATCGGTATCGTTGGCGTCGTCCTGCGCAGTTCGCACAATCGTGTACTGCGCAGCCTTGTCATTGCCTTTGTCGAGATCATTCGCAATACGCCTTTCCTGGTCCAGATCTATTTCATCTTCTTTGCGCTGCCGCTCGCGGGCGTGCGGTTGAATCCCACCCCCACCGCCATCATTGCACTGGGTGTCAATGGCGGGGCGTATGCCATCGAAATCATTCGCGGCGGGGTTCAGTCCATCCAGAAAGGGCAGATCGAAGCGGGCTTTGCCCTGGGCCTGAGCAAACTGAACGTGTTTCGTCTGGTGGTGCTGAGGCCCGCCATGCGCGCGGTGTTCCCGTCCTTGTCCAGCCAGTTCATCCTGCTGACCCTCACCACCAGTATTGCATCCGCCATCTCGGCCTATGAACTGACCTCGGTGGCGCAGCGCATCGTCTCCGACACGTTCCGCAGCTTCGAGGTCTTCTTCACCGTCACCGGCATGTACCTGGTGATTTCGACCGTCATGCTGCTGGGTCTGCGCGCCGTGTTCAACATGCTTTTCCAGTATCCGGTGAAGTAAATGCACAACCCCACCTTTCCTGAATGGATGTTCCTGCTGGCGGGTGTGCGCTGGACCATCGCGCTGTCGATCATCGGCGTCGTGCTGGGCGGTGTCATGGGGTTCGTCATTTCGCTCGCCCGGACCTCGGAACGCTTCAGATTCCTGCGCACCATCACGGCGACCTACATTGGGATTTTCCAGGGAACCCCGCTGCTGCTGCAACTGTTCGTCACGTATTACGGGCTGGCCCTGATCGGGTTCAATATCACTGCCTGGGTGTCGGTGGCCGTCTGTTTCACCCTGTACGCCAGCGCTTTCCTGGGCGAGATCTGGCGGGGCTCGATTGATGCCATCCCCAGGGGCCAGACCGAGGCCGCCACGGCGCTGGGCGTGAGCTACTGGGTGCGGATGCGCAAGATCATCCTGCCGCAGGCGCTGCGCATTTCCCTGCCGGCCACGGTGGGTTTCCTGGTGCAGTTGATCAAAGGCACGTCGCTGGCCGCCATCGTGGGCTTCACGGAACTGACCCGCAGCGGCACCATCGTGGCCAATCAGACCTTTACGCCATTGCTGGTTTTCGGCGCCGTCGGGATCGTATATTTCTGCTTATGCTGGCCGCTTTCCATCTACGGCTCCCGACTCGAAGCCCGATTGGCCATCAGCGATTCATCAAACCGTTAAAACCTTCATCATCATCACTGCTGGTTTTTCCAGCCACAGGAGACAAGCCCCATGAAACTCACCACACTCAAGGCCTGCGGCCTTTTCGCGGCAGCAAGCCTGCTGGCTTCCACGTCATTGCTGTTCAGCGCGCCCGCATCGGCCGCCACGCCGGCCCAGATCAAGGCCAAGGGCGAGCTCGTCATTGGCATACAAGCCGCGAACCCGCCCTGGGGCTATGTGAACGCCACCACCGGCCAAGCCGACGGCGTCGATGCCGACATGGGCAAGCTGTTTGCCAAGTACCTGGGAGTCAAGGCGAAATTCGTCGGGCTCGAGGTCGCCAACCGCATCCCCGCGCTGACCTCTGGGCGCGTCGACGTTCTGTTTGCCACGATGGCAATGCTGCCCGATCGGGCCAAGGCGGTTCAGTTCAGCGAGCCGTACATCGCCAACAGCATCTCGCTGGTCGCACCCAAGACCACGGCCATCAAGACCGCGGCCGACATGAAGCAATACGTCATCGGGGTTCCCCGCTCCAGCGTCCAGGATATTGACATCACCAAGGCCGCGCCCGCGGGCACGGTCATCCGTCGCTTCGACGACGACGCGGCCACCATTCAGGCCATGTTGTCGGGACAGGTCCAGGCCGTCGGTGGCAACGCGTTCTACGTCAAGCGCCTCAACGACGCAAAGGCCAACACGTTTGAAAACAAGCTGACCTTCACCCGTCTGTACAACGGTGCCTGCTCGCCGCTGGGTGACAAGGAGCTCAACGCGGCGCTGAACGCCTTCATCAAACAGATCAAAGACAACGGAGAACTCGCCAAGATCCAGACCAAATGGATGGGCTACTCCATGATGGATTTCCCGGCCTCCATTCCCGGCATCCCGTTCGTGGCCAAGTAATCCAATCCGCACCGTTTTCCGAAGGTTTCCCATGAGCACTATCCAACCCGCTGCCGCCTCGTCATCCAGTCCCATGATTCTCATGGAAGGGGTGAACAAGTGGTATGGCGATTATCAGGCCCTCATCGATATCAATCTGTCGGTGCAGCCGGGGGAACGGATAGTGCTCTGCGGGCCTTCGGGATCGGGCAAGTCCACGCTGATCCGCTGCATCAATCACCTCGAGAGCTATTCCCAGGGGCGGATCTCCGTGGACGGCATCTCGCTGACGAATGACCCCAAGGCCATCAATGCGGTGCGTCTGGATGTGGGCATGGTGTTTCAGCAGTTCAACCTGTTTCCGCACATGACCGTGCTTGAAAACTGCACGCTGTCGCCGATTTATACCTTGAAGCAGCCCAAGGCGCAGGCCGAGGAACGGGCCCGCCGCCTGCTCGACCGCGTCCACGTGCTCAACCAGGCCGACAAATATCCCGCGCAATTGTCGGGTGGGCAGCAGCAGCGCGTCGCCATTGCGCGCGCCCTGTGCACGGAACCCCGGGTGATGCTCTTTGACGAGCCCACCTCGGCGCTGGACCCCGAAATGGTGAAAGAGGTGCTCGACACGATGGTGGGGCTGGCCGAAGACGGCATGACCATGATTTGCGTGACACACGAAATGGGTTTTGCGCGTTCGGTGGCCAACCGGGTGATCTTCATGGCGGACGGCAGGATCCTCGAGGAGGCGCCGCCCGCCACATTTTTCGATCACCCCCAGCATCCTCGTACCCAGGCCTTCCTGGGGGACATCCTGCGGCGCTGAAGGCGCCGCCGCCCCTCGGCTTTCCTGTCGGTGTGACATCCGGCAAGCGCTTTCCCTCTGGATGGGGACCGTACCATGGATCTGAGTCTTTCCATCGAGCAGGTCATGCTGGTCGAGACCGTGCGCAAGTTCGTTGAAAAGGAGCTCCTTCCTCTGGAAGAGGGGATCGAGGAAAACGGCTTCCTGGAACCGTCCGTGGCCCGCGCGCTGTTCGAGAAATCCCGGGAAAATGGCCTGTACGCCATGAACATCCCCGAGGACCTCGGTGGCGGCGGCCTGTCGGCACTCGACACCATGCTGGTCGAGGAGCAATTCGGCCACGCCAAGGACATCCTGATCCGCAGGGCCTTCGGCAACGTCTACGAAGTACTCTTGAACGCGAATGCGGCGCAGCGTGAACGCTGGTTGTTGCCGACGGTGCGCGGCGAACGGACCTGTTCCATTGCCATCACGGAGCCGGGCGCGGGGTCGGATGCCGGCGCCATTCGCACCCGGGCGACCCGCCAGGGTGATGCCTGGGTCCTGAACGGCGGCAAGCATTTCATCAGTGACGGCGAATTCTCCGATTTTTTCGTGGTCTCGGCCGTCACCGACCCGCAGGCAGGTACACGCGGAATTTCACTCTTTCTGGTGGACAAGGCCCTGGCGGGGCTGACGGTCGGGCGCAGCCAGAAGATGATGGGGCTCACCGGCACCAGCCATGTGGAGCTGCATTTCGATGGGGTCTCGCTCTCGGATGATTGTCTGCTGGGTGCGGAGAACACGGGTTTTGGCCAGATCCTGCGGACGCTGGGGCGGGTGCGTCTCGCCCAGGTGTGCGCCCGGGCCGTCGGCAAGGCCACGCGCCTGATGAACCTGATGGTGTCCTATGCCAATGAGCGCAAGCAGTTCGGGCATGCTATCGGGGATTTCCAGATGATCCAGCAGATGCTGGCCGACAGCGCCATCGAGATCAATGCGGCGCGTTGGATGGTCTGGGACGCTGCCCACGACATCGATCAAGGCAAGGATCCGCGCGAGAAGATCTCCATGGCCAAGGTCTATTGCTCCGAGATGCTGGGGCGTGTGGCCGACCGCGCCGTCCAGGTGTACGGCGGCATGGGCTACTGTGCGGACCTGCCGGTCGAGCGCCTGTACCGTGATGCGCGAATCTTCCGGATCTTCGACGGCACCTCGGAAATCCACCGCGGCGTTATCGCGCGCAGCCTGCTCAAGCACGGGGAGGCGCTCTATGGGACGTTGTAGGCACTCAGTGCGGTGCGGACTCGGCGTCGACTTCTTCGGGGATGCCGTCGTCCTCGGCCGCTGCGGAGCCCAGGAACAGGCGCTCGATGTTCGGGTCGGCCAGCAGCTCTGCCGCCGGTTTGTGCAGTATGCAGCTGCCGGATGCAAGCGCCACCGCGTCGTCCGCGATCTTCAGGGCGCTGTTCACGTTCTGTTCCACCATGAGGACCGTCAGGCCTTGCGCGACCAGTGACCGCAACAACTCGAAGACGCCAGCGACGATCTGCGGCGAGAGCCCGATGGAGGGTTCATCGATCAGCAGTACACGCGGGCGCAGCAGCAGCGCGCGGCCAATCTCCAGCTGCTTCTGCTCACCGCCCGATAGGGTGGAAGACTGGGCATTCAGCCGTTCCTTGAGGCGCGGGAAGCGATCCAGGATCTCGGGGATGCGCTCGCGCGTGGTCTTCGTCCCCAAAGTGATGCCGCCCAGCTCCAGGTTCTGGTAGACCGTGAGTTGGCCGAACAGGTTGCGGCCCTGAGGCACAAAGGCGATGCCGCGTGCCAGCAGCTCGCGCGGGTCGGCATGGGTGATGTCCTCGCCGTGCAGGCGGATCTTGCCCGCGCGTACCCGCAGCAGGCCGAAGAGCGTCTTGAGCACGGTGGATTTGCCCGCCCCGTTGGGGCCCAGCAGCAGGGTGATGGCGGATTCGCGAGCAGTAAACGACAGCTCGTTGAGGATCATCAGATCCTTGTAGCCGGCTACCACGCTTTCGAATTCGATTGCGCTATCGGACATGGAATCAGCTCCCCAGGTAGGCGTCCAGCACCCGCTTGTTGGCGCGTACTTCGGCCGGTGTGCCTATCATCATCACTTCCCCTTCGACCATGACCATGATGCGCTGGCACAGGCTCATGACGAAATCCATATTGTGTTCGATCACGATGAAAGAACTGTTGCGCTGCTGGTTGAGCTGCTTGAGCATGCGCGAGATGCCGCCCACCAGCCGCGGGTTCACGCCGGCGCAGGGTTCGTCGAGGAGCACCAGCGAAGGCTCGCTCATGAAGGCCATGGCGATGTCCACCAGCTTCTGCTGGCCGTAGCTCAGCGCCCCGGCGGGTTTATGGCTCACGTGGGCGATGTTGAACATCTCGATGAGCGCATCGGCCTGCGGCCCCAGGCCCGAGTCTGTCGCGGCGAACAGCCGCCTGAGCATGGTGCTGCGGTGTTCCTGGGCCGCCACGATGAGGTTGTCACGCACCGTCATGTTGCCAAAGACTTGCAATGTCTGAAAGGTGCGTCCCACGCCCCGCATGCTCAGTTGCTGGGGCTTGAGGTTCGTGATCTCTTCGCCGTTGAGGAAGATCTGCCCGGCGTCCGGGTGGATCTGCCCCAGCATGCTGTTGAACATGGTGGTCTTGCCCGAGCCGTTGGGGCCGATGACGCCGAAGATCTCGCCCGGCATGACGTCGAAGGACACATCGTTGACGGCCTGGATGGCCCCGTAGGACTTCTTCAGCCCCTTGACGCTCAGAATGGGCTTCATGCGGTTTTCCGGTGAGCGGGCCGCAGGCGCGCGAGTTCGTGCGCCCTGGCTTCACTGCGGGAGGCGAGGCGCTGACGCAGGGACAGCAGGCCGCCTGGCAGCCAGACCATGAGGACGACCACGACCAGACCGAAGAGCAGCAGATACCAGCCCTGTGTGAAGCGCAGCCATTCGGGAGCGAAGACGCCGATGAACGATCCCAGCACCGGGCCCAGCAAGTAGCCCGGCCCGCCGATGATGACCATCAGGAACATGAGGATCGAGATCTGTACGTCGAAGGGGGAGGGGTCGATGTATTGCACCAGTGACGCGAACAGCGATCCCGCCACCCCGGCGTAGACCCCGCCGATGGCGAAGGTGAGCAGCGTGTAGCGCTGGATGTTCACGCCAAGGCTCTCGGCGCGAATGGGGTTGTCGCGCAGCGCCGTGAAGGCCTTGCCCCAGGGTGAGTGCACGATCCACCACAGGATGAAGAAGGACAGCAGGGCGAAGGCCAGCACGAAATAGTAGAAGGGAATGGGTGCCTTGAAGACGTAGCCGAACAGGCTGGGCCGTGCAATGTTCGAGATACCGAAGGTGCCGCCCGTGAGCCAGCTTTCGTTCTTGACGACCAGGACGAAGATTTCGTTCAAACCCAGTGTGGCAAAGGCCAGGTAGTGCATCTGCACGCGCAGGGCCGGAAATCCCACCAGCAAGCCCAGCACGAAGCAGAGCACCATGCCCACGGCCATGGCCGACCAGAAGTCCACTCCGGTTTTCATCAGAATGGCGGATGTGTAGGCCCCTACCCCGAAGAACGCGGCGTGGCCCAGAGCCTTCAGCCCCGCGTAGCCCACGATCAGGTTCAGACCCAGGTTGGCGATGACGTAGATCAGCCAGTAGGTGAGCAGGTAGACCCCGTAGGTCTTGAAGAAGTGAGGCGCTGCGATCAGTGCGATGAGGCTGATCAGGCCCAGTGCGAGATGTAATTTCTTCATGGCTGTCCCTTCAGACCTTGCGCACCACGGGTGCACCCAGCAGTCCGTCGGGCTTGAACAGGATCACCAGCAGGAAGAGCGCGAGTGCGACGCCGTCCATGTAGGACGATGAGATATAGGCTCCCACGAGATTTTCGCTCACGCCGATGATCACCCCGCCCAGGAGCGCTCCGCGTGAGTTGTTGAACCCGCCGATGATGGCGGCCAGGAAGGCCTTCAGGCCCAGCAGGATGCCCATGTCGAATTTGGCCAGGTACATGGGTGTGACCAGCAGCGCGGCCAGGGTGGCCAGCATGGCGTTGATGGCAAAGGTGTAGAAGATCATGCGGTTGACGCGGATGCCCAGTACACGCGCCGTTTCGGTGTTTTGTGCGACGGCCTGCATGGCGCGGCCCGTCACGGTGTGTTGCAGGAACGCCTGCAGTCCGAAGACCACCACGAAGGTGCAGCCCAGGATGCCCATGTCGCTGGCCGACACGTGGACGCCCGCGATGCTGAAGACGTCGTAGCCGAAGATGTTCTTGAAGGGCATCGCCTGTGCGCCGAAGGCGATCTGCGCCCCGCTGCGCATGATGAGTGCCAGGCCGATGGTGGCCACGACCAGGGGCATGACGCCGAACTTGCGCATGGGGTCGACGATGGCCCGTTTGAAGCCATACCCCAGCACCGCGGTGGCGACCACGAGGGTGAGCACGAAGCTCACCAGCAGCGGCAAGCCCAGGGCCTGGAAGGTCAGCATCGAGAACGCCGGCAGCATGACGAATTCGCCTGCGGCGAAGTTGATGGTCCCCGAGGCTTGCCACAAGAGCGTGAAGCCCAAGGCGACCAGGGCGTAGATGGAGCCGGTTGCCATGCCGGAAATCACCAGCTGCATGAAATTGATCATCGAAGCGCTCGTGCGATGAAGGGGCGGCGGGCCCGGGTCTCCGCCCGGGAAAATGACCCGCCGGGGCAGCCCGCGAGGGCCGCGGCGGCGGGTGTGTCAGCGGCTCAGGAGCCCGACCCCAGCGGCGGCAAGGTACCGACGATCTTCTGTTCGCCGTTGACGATCTTCACGAGGAAGCTTTCGCGGTCGAGGTCGCCCTTGTCGTTATAGGACACGTCCATCAGGATGCCGGGGTGGTCCTTGGCCTTCAGGTGAATGCCATGCATGGCGGCGGCCACGGCCTTGGGGTCGAACTTGCCGACTTTCTCGATGGCGGCCTTGAGGATGTAGATTCCG
>Ga0134125_10008393_pt1 | contig 11647 bp, 9 predicted proteins | sample KB31751_FD_96464 | JGI IMG/M metagenome (GOLD analysis project Ga0134125, IMG submission 96464) | Terrestrial soil microbial communities with excess Nitrogen fertilizer from Kellogg Biological Station, Michigan, USA - KB3-175-1 | ecosystem: Environmental > Terrestrial > Soil > Unclassified ... | reverse complement strand
TGGCTGCGTGCGGTTTCCAGCGCGGGAATGTGCGTATCGACGGTGATGTTTGTTTCCGTCGTGCCAAGAGTAAGAGTGATCGGGAGGTCGAAAGCCGCTCCTATGGTAAGTGTCAACGTGCGGGCGGCATCTGCGAATCCTTCCTTGCTTACCGTGATCTGATAAGGTCCAACCGGAAGATACGGAAACCGAAACAAGCCATATCGATCCGTTGATACAGAATTTTTAACATTCGTATCCGTTTGACGCGCAATTACCTGCGCGCCTTCGAGCACCGCTCCCGAAGGATCGGTGACGCGCCCGCTCAGGCTTGCGTTATTGATTGTTTCTTGCGCCGCTGCGGACAAAGCGACAGCGACTATCAGCACCGCAAAAGCAATGGGCTTTCGCGGTGGAGATTTTATAGACACTATTCCTCCAAAACCAACACAGCGAACCGCTCCCTCGCGGTCGCGGCTCAGTAAGTGACTGCAAACGTAGCTTGCAGAAAATCAGCTAGCAGTTTGGAAGAACAGGGGGGCCACGCTTTTGATGAGCGCGACGGAAAGAAATGCGGTGATTTGCTTCGGTCTGCGGCGCTTGCGCGGGATGGCGAACTAACTCGGCATAGAACGAGGCCGCACCAGGTCCGGCATAGGCCTGATGATGGCTACTCATCGTGAAATGTGGAAAGTAGGGGCATTTCACGGTAAGTGTTGCGAGCGACTGTCCCGTTGGCTGTGTTTGCGCACGATCCATCGTGCAATGATGCTTACCGGCTCTACGGCAACAAGCGGGTAAATTGCTCTCAACAGGAAGGGAAAATGCAGGCAGAATTAGCGTCCAGCTAAGGAGCATGGCAACAACAATGGCAAAGCTGCGCCGCATTTAATGAAAAGTGTAGCGCAATACGCGTCTCTCTACCAGAGACAAAAGTACGCAGCAGCTATCCCGCGAGAAATGCCATGCTGACGAGCATGGCTAAAACTCCAGCACCAACCACTATGGCCGATAGCACCGTTAGCCGCCGGGTTACAACCCAGTTACGTATCTGTTGATGAAGCAGCGGGAGATTGGAGAGTGCGCTGGTCATGGAAGTAAGCGCCGTTGCGAGTCCCGCGGTTTGCGGAGTAATATCGCCGTGAATCGCAAGCATTGCCGCGGCGCCCACTGTGCTCGCGCTCGATACAAAGCCACCGAAAACACTGACTAACAAAAAGCCGAGATGGCCGAGATGGCGTTGCCCTAAGGTGCCCACAATTTGAATAATCAAAAAAATTGCACCGAACTGTAATACTTTGGCGAGTGAAAATGGCGAAGATAATTTCAGCTCGCCGATCTTGCTCGCTCCGTGTTTCCGTTGCCCGAATAGGAAAGCCAGCGAGACAAGAGCCATGACGGTAATAGAAAGAGCGGCGATAGGCACGGCGGCGCGCGCGAAGATCGCCAGAATCAGCAGATTCCGGACAAACATGGCGAGCATTGTGAGCAGGTCGACGATAATCATCACAGGCATCAGGTTTTCTTTAAGCCCAGCGATTAGTCTCGACAATTCCACAATGGTTGCCGAACTGTTTACCATGCCGCCTAAAACCGCGGTGTAATACAGCCCGCGCGAACTATACAGCTTGAGAAGCACGTAGTTGCCGAATCCAAGGGCGGCGATTACGACAACCGTAAGCCAGGCCTCGCGGGGATTCACGAGCCGCCATGGGTCGACGTACCGGCTCGGCAATATCGGGTAGATGACGAATGCCAGCAGACCCAACAGCACCGCGCTTCGTATTTCGGCGACCTGAAGGCCGCCTGCAAAATGGGTCAAAGCGGGCTTGAACGAAAGCAGCATCGTGATAACGATGGCGGCTGCAATGGGCGTATAGTGGTGACCTTCGCCGACCAGGACTCCTAAGATGAACGTGACAATCAGCGCGGCCGCCGTCGTCGTTTCTACCGGCCGCCCTTCGCGGATATTTCTCAATCCGGTCAACAGCAGAATGAGCAGAATTCCGGCAAAGGCAATATAGGACGAAGCTGGTTCAGCGAGCGAACTGAGCGTTCCCGCAAGAGCTGTTATGGCGAAGGTGCGCGTGCCGAGGTCTTTTTGCGACCACTCCCGCTCCAATCCGATAAGCATCCCAATGCCTGTTGAAAGCGCCAGCTTGATGGAAATGTCGACTGGAGGAAATAGCGCCGTGCTCATCAATATATCGGTCGAGTATAAACGGGTACCGGTGTGGTCCTTGCACCGTTCACGTCTTCTCGCGTGTTACGGTCAGGTCACATCTGGCTGTCGATGCTCCGCATCTGTTAGAAATCATTAAGTCTCGAAGTCGCTTCCGCCAGTCGTTGCTTGATATACTGGGATTTCCTATCTATGTCCTCGACCGGCCTAGTGAACGAGATTGCGGATCTGACCGGACCGACGCCACTTACCGTTGCTGCCAAAAAGATCATCCTTCTGAAGCCGCGTGGCTTTTGCGCGGGTGTGGTCCGTGCAATTGACGTGGTGAAAATCGCGCTGGATCTCTACGGAGCGCCGATTTATGTGCGAAAGGAAATCGTTCATAATCGGCACGTGGTAGATGAGCTACGGACCGCCGGAGCTATTTTCGTTGAAGAACTTGGCGAGGTTCCGGAAGGCGGAAGGGTCATCTTTAGCGCCCACGGAGTTTCGCCGCTTGTTCGCAAAGAAGCAGTAGAACGGCGCCTTCAGGTGATTGATGCGACGTGCCCTTTGGTGACCAAGGTTCATTTAGAGGCCGTGAAGTTCGCAAAGCAGGGTTACACGATTGTGCTGATTGGTCATCGCGACCACGATGAAGTCATCGGAACGCTGGGTGAGGCTCCGGGCGCAATGGTGCTGGTATCCGATGTGGACGATGTGAATCGCCTCGAAGTGAAGGATCCAACCCGAATTGCGTACCTGACGCAAACCACGCTCTCGCTCGATGACACCAAGGAAATCGTGGAGCGACTGATGGAGCGTTTTCCGCAAATTGTTGGCCCCAAAACGCAAGATATCTGCTACGCTACGGAAAATCGCCAGCTTGCCGTGAAGGCGGTTGCGCCGCTGTGCCAGGCTCTTTTAGTTGTAGGATCGCAAAATAGTTCTAATTCGCGTCGTTTAGTTGAAGTTTGTGAAAAATCCGGCGTGCCGGCCTATTTGTTGGATGACAAACGGGAGGTTCAACCGGAAATGCTGGATGGCGTAAATACTGTTGCAATTACTGCCGGGGCTTCGGCTCCCGAACACCTGGTGGAAGAGTTGATCGAATATCTGCGAACTGTTGGCTACTCCGAATTGGAGGAAGCCGAAATCAAAGAGGAAGATGTCCGGTTTACTTTACCGGCCGACCTGGAGAGTTTCGTTCCCAAATTGCATGTGGTTGCGCCGCGAGCATAAGCCACAAAAAAGCCGATGACGCCCAGCTTACCCGTAGCCGATAGCCTTGTTGCGAACGCTGCAGAAGCCATAACGCGCGCGTCCCAAGCACTTCTCGAACGCCAATACGCCGATGGTTTCTGGTGTGCCGACCTTACGGCCGACACAACGCTCGAATCCGATTACATTTTAATGGAGGCTTGGCTGCATCCGGCCGAGAACGGGGTTTGGAATCCCCCTTCCGCCGAACGCATCCGCAAAGCCGTCCGAAGTATCCTGTCGCGCCAGCTTCCCGGGGGTGGATTTAATATTTACCCGCATGGTCCGGCCGAAGTCAGCGCGTCGATCAAAGCCTATTTCGCGCTGAAGCTCGCGGGGCTCTCGCCGGACGATCCGCCGCTAACGCGGCTCCGCGAAAAGATTCTCGAACTTGGCGGATTGCAGGCCGCCAACAGCTACGTTCGCATCAACCTGAGCCTCTTCGGCTTATTCCCTCGCGAAGCCTGTCCCTCGATTCCGCCGGAACTCATTCTGCTTCCGGGCAAGCTCATCTACCAGATGTCTTCCTGGACCCGGGCCATTCTTATTGCGCTAGCGATTGTGCACTCCGCCGATCCGAAGAAGCCAGTGCCTGATGGATTCACGCTCGACGAGTTATATCTTCCGGGCCGGGCCCTGCGCTTAAGCCGCGACGAAAAACTCTTCACCGTTCACAACGCTTTTCTTGCGGTAGATAAATTTCTGAAGTTGTGGGAGCGCCACGGGCCTAAGTCGGTGCGCCGCTATGCGGTGAAAAAGTGCGCCGAATGGATGATCGAACGCCTGGAAGGATCGGACGGGCTCGGCGCGATTTATCCGGCGATGCAGTATTCCGTCATGGCGCTCGATGTTCTCGGTTTGTCGCCAGAAGATCCACGGCGCGCGAACGCGCTCGATGAGTTCTTCCGTCTTATGGTGGATGATGAGCGGGGCTTCTACTTCCAACCGTGTTTTTCGCCGGTGTGGGACACCGCCATCGCGTCCTTCGCGTTGAGCGAAGCAGGAGCGCGCGCGGAGGCCGCGGTGCAGCGTAGCGTCGACTGGATGCTATCGAAAGAGATTCGGCGTCGCGGCGATTGGAGCGTAAAGCGGCCCAATGTAGAACCATCGGGCTGGTGCTTCGAATTCGCCAATGAGTTCTATCCCGACATTGACGACACGGCTATGGTCCTTCTCGCCTTGAGCCGCGCTCGCGCTTCCGACCCTGTTAAGCAGCAGGCATGCGAGAAGCGCGCCATCAACTGGCTGCTCGCCATGCAGGGCAAAGACGGCGGATGGGCGGCTTTCGATGTCGATAACAACTGGCAATTTTTGAGCAAGGTTCCGTTTGCCGATCACAACGCCATGCTCGATCCATCTTGCCCGGACATTACCGGGCGAGTACTCGAAGCGCTCTGCCAATATGGTTTGACGAGCGAGCATCCGGCGATCCAGCGCGGCATTCAATATCTTTTCAATTCACAGGAATCGGACGGCAGTTGGTATGGGCGTTGGGGCGTCGATTATATTTACGGCACGTTTCTCGCGCTACGCGGATTGCAAGCCGCGGGTGTGAGCGACCGCGAGGTGCCGGTCCAGCGGGCGCTTGAATGGATTCGCGCCTATCAAAACGCGGACGGCGGCTGGGGCGAAAGCTGCGCCAGCTACGACAACAACACCTTCACGCCAGGTCCGAGCACTGCGTCACAAACCGCGTGGGCCATTCTTGGCTTGCTCGCCGGCAGTGACACGCGCAGCATCAGCCTGCACAAAGGCATTGAGTATCTGATTGATACGCAGCGGCCGGATGGCGATTGGAATGAGAAATACGCTACCGGCACGGGCTTCCCGCGCGTCTTCTACTTGACGTACGCCGATTACCGCAACACATTCCCAATTCTGGCGCTGTCCGCTTTTGCGAAAGTCAAAGCAGCCCGCGACGACGATTGATGGCGTCAGCCACTGTCATCATGATTGACACTGGAATCGGAGTTTTTCGAATCGGAGCCGGAAGCGTAAGAAGGTGTGAAAAAATCGACAGACGCTCCCTCGCGGTCGCGGTTCTGTCACGTCGGTCCAACTCTTGCAATAGCTTACAGAACCACGCGCGTAAACAAGCGGTCGGACCACCGATTTTTTCACGCCTTCTAAGCGACCTAGATGGGTTCAGGATCACCGCTTGAAATCCACTCTTGTCACCGGCGCCACAGGATTCCTGGGCTGGCATGTCGCGCACCTATTGATTGAGCGCGGCCATAACGTGCGCGCGTTGTGCCGTCCTTCGAGCAAGTTCCGCGAGCTGGATGCTGAGCGAGTGGAAGGCGATCTGCGCGATCTGGCGTCATTAGAGCGTGCTGTAGCCGGCTGCGATCGGGTTTTTCATGTCGCGGCAGACTACCGGTTATGGTCGCGCCACTCGGACGAGCTATATCAATCGAATGTTGAGGGCACTAGGAATTTACTGAATGCGGTTCAACGTGTCGGTATCGAGCGCGTCGTTTATACCAGTACGGTCGGTTGTATCGGCATTCCCAAAAACCGGCCAGGTGACGAAACTGAGACCGCTGATGAACGGTCTATGGCCGGACATTACAAGCGCTCCAAGTGGCTTGCGGAACAGGTTGCGATTCAAAAGGCGAGAGAGGGCGTTCCCGTCGTTATCGTGAATCCTACCGCCCCGGTTGGCGACCACGATTGGAAGCCGACTCCTACCGGCAAAATCATTCTCGATTTTCTACGTAATCGTATTCCGGCATTCATCGACACCGGGCTGAACCTGGTCGATGCTCGCGATGTTGCGGAAGGACATTTGCTCGCGGCGGAACGCGGTCGCCTAGGCGAGCGGTACATTCTGGGTGCGGAAAACTTGACCTTGCAGCAGATTTTGGAGCGGCTCGCCGCACTAACCGGTAAGAAAGCTCCCACTATGCGCATTCCTTATATAGTTGCGCTCACTACCGGTGTCATTAGCACCGCATTGGCCAACGTCACAGGAAAGCAGCCGCTGGCGCCGCTTGAGGGGGTTCGCATGGCACGAAAGAAGATGTTTGTGAGCCACGCCAAAGCAACCCGCGAGTTGGGATTCCAGCCGCGGCCCGTAAGTGAGTCGTTGCTGCGGGCAGTTACCTGGTTTCGCGAGAACGGATACTGTTAATCATGGCCATTCTCTTTGTTGCTTCCGAGGCATTTGAACTTGAGCCGCTCGCGCAACAACTGACCGGATTACGGCCGCTGAAATGGCCCCTTGCCTACGCTCGCGAAGGCGTCTGGCAGGGAAAGCGGTACTTGCTGGCCGCCAATGGAGCCGGCCCAAAACTCGCAACGCAATGCGTGGAAGTTGCATTGCGCGCCACTTCCATGGCGGAGCTTTCCTCATCGAAACTCGAATGTGTGGTGAGCACTGGGTTATGCGGTGCGCTACAACCCGATATCCCGGTTGGAGATATCATTGAAGCAAGCGAGCTTTTAGATCCGGACACTCACGCTCGGGTGAAGTGTTTTGCACCACAGAGTGAAAAAACCGTCCGGTCGGGGATGGTGGTTTCCGTGGATCGAGTGGCGGGAACAAAAGAAGAGAAACGGATTCTGGGGCAGACAGGGGCGGTCGCAGTAGAGATGGAGGGATTTGGCGTCGCGGCGCGTACTGTGTCGGCGCAGTTGCCGTTTTGCTGCATCAAAGTGGTAAGCGATTCTGCAGATGAAGAGTTTGTAATGGACTTCAACCGGATGCGGTCTACCGACGGTCGTTTGTTACGTGGGAAAATTATATTTTACGCACTGACGCACCCACAGGTGCTTCCTCGTCTGCTCTCTTTGAGGCGAAGGTCGAAAGAAGCCGCGAGTGCGTTGGGAGTTTTTCTTGCCAGTTGCCGATTCCAGTTTAGCGACGGACTTGCGGAAGCAGGAGCTACAGGGCACGAGTAGCGCCCCGGGTTCTATGCTTGCGGCCGTATACCGCGGCGACGGTCGTGTTGCCGCGGAAAAAGTTCCTACTCCCTCTATCGGCGACGATGAAGTCCTGATTCGAGTTGAAACGTGTGGTGTTTGCCATACAGATCTGAAAAAGATCCAGTACAACCTTTTGGCGGCGCCGCGAATCTACGGCCATGAAACAGCCGGAACCGTAGAGAAAGTTGGCCGGAACGTCCGGAAGTACAAGCAAGGCGATCGTGTCGCGGTGTTTCATCACATCCCTTGTGGAACGTGCTTTTACTGCCAACGGCGTTTGTACGCGCAATGCCCCGTTTATAAGCGAGTCGGAGTAACCGCCGGGTTCGAGCCAGCCGGCGGAGGCTTTGCACAGTATGTGCGGGCCATGGATTGGATTGTGGAACGCGGTATCGAGCGTATTCCCGATGGAGTGAGCTTCGATCAGGCCTGCTGGATTGAGCCGGTGAACACCTGTTTGAAAGGTGTTGTGATGCTCGACCTGATGGCTGGCGATACTGTTGCGATATTGGGACAAGGACCCATCGGACTCATCTTCACGATGCTCGTAAAGCGTACCGGTGCGCGGGTGATTGCGTCCGATACCATTCCATACCGGCTGGCTCTTTCACGTGATCTTGGAGCCGATTCGGCCGATCCGCGCACATCCGATTTCGAGCAAATGATTCGCGATGCAACGAATGGCCGCGGGGCCGATGCCGTCATTGTTGCCACCAATGCACCGGGGCTTGTGGACCAGGCATTAAAGTTGTCCCGGCCGGGCGCCAAAATCCTGCTGTTTGCGCAAACCTCAATTAAAGAACGTATTGAGATTTCCGGCGCAGATGTTTGCGTTGGGGAACGCATTTTAATGGGAAGTTATAGCGCGGATGTGGATCTTCAGGCCGAGTCCGCGCGTCTTGTATGTGGAGGTAGTTTGCCGCTGGAGCGGCTGATCTCTCATCGCGTGCCCTTAGCCGAAATTAATGAAGGAATTCAAACCGCCCTGCATCCCGGCGAGCGGTCGTTAAAAGTGGTCGTCCATCCGCAGGAGGCCGTATAGCCGTGGAATCGATGAAGGCCGCTGTTCTTTACGGTAAGGAGGATATTCGCCTCGAAAGCGTTCCTCTTCCAGCGCTGGGCCCTGGTGAAATTCTAGTGCGGGTTCGCACCGCCTTGACGTGCGGTACCGACGTGAAGGTATTTCGCCGCGGCTATCATGCGCGCATGATTATCCCACCCGCTTTATTCGGTCATGAGTTGGCTGGAGACGTTGCCGATGTCGGTCCCGGCGTCAATAGATTCCGCGTCGGGCAGCGGGTTGTTGCGGCCAATTCAGCGCCTTGCGGTGAGTGCTTTTTCTGCCGGCGTAATCAGGCGAATCTTTGCGAAGATCTGCTATTCAACAACGGCGCGTACGCCGAATTTATTCGTATTCCGGCGCGCATTGTGGAAAAGAACACGTACGAGATTCCGCATCATCTTCGTTATCAGGATGCCGCGTTAATTGAACCGTTGGCCTGCGTTCTGAAAGGCCTCGACGAATCTCATATTCAGCCCGGTGACACGGTCGCCGTTATGGGGCTTGGTCCCATCGGCCTCATGTTCGTCCGCATGGCCAAAGCCGTTTGCGGCGCGCGCGTCATTGCGGTGGCGCGGCGGCAGCTACAGATCGATAACGCCGTCCGGCTCGGTGCCGATGATGGAGTGATTCTCGACCTCGACCAACCCGAACGTACGCTGACACAGGTGAAATACCTGACCTCCGGCCGTGGAGCCGACGTGGTGATTGAAGCCGTCGGTCAAACTGTTTCCTGGGAACTTGCCACGCAAATGGTGCGCAAAGGCGGAATTGTAAATTTCTTTGGTGGGTGCGCGAACGGCGCCAAAGTCGGTCTCGATACGCAACTTCTGCACTATTCCGAAATCACCTGCAAAGCCAGTTTCCATCACACCCCGGGCCATATCCGCCGCTCGCTTGAGATTGTCGCCAGCGGGCGCGTGACCGCCAACCATCTTGTAAATCGCGAAGAACCTCTCGATAACCTGCTGAAGGTGATGTACGATCTGATGAGCCGCAATGGGCACATCAAGACGGCGATCATTCCGTAGATTCCCTCTATTCCATGCCGGTAGCCCCGCTACAGCCGAAGGATTATGTGCGGCAAGTTCCCGTGGGATCCGCTTGCTACACCGAGCGCGAAGCGTTGGAGTACACCAAGTGGCTGGCCACGCACCATTACGAGAATTTTCAGGTAGTCAGCTTTCTGCTGCCGAAACACCTTCACCAGGACTTCTACAACGTTTATTCGTTTTGCCGCTGGGCCGACGATCTCGGCGACGAAATCGGCGATCGTGACGAAAGCCTGCGACTGCTCGGCTGGTGGCGATCGGAGCTTGAGGCTATGTATCACGGCGATGCCTCTCATCCGGTATTCACCGCGCTAAACACTACTGTTAAGCGCTTTGAAATTCCGATATTACCGTTCGATCGCCTGATCTGCGCATTTGAGCAGGATCAGCGCGTCTCGCGCTATCGCACATGGGATGAGGTGTTCGGTTATTGCGTAAACTCCGCGAATCCCGTCGGCCATCTTGTGCTTTATCTTTGTGGCTATCGCGATGAAGAACGCCAACGGTTGTCTGACAAAACCTGCACTGCCTTGCAGCTAGCTAACTTCTGGCAGGACGTTACCGTCGATCTTCAAAAGGACCGCGTTTACCTGCCGCTCGATCTGCTCGAAAAGCATGGCTATACCGTTGACGAGTTATTTGCTCGGAAGTTCGATGAACGCTCCGAACGCGTCATGCGCGAAGCTGTCGATGTGGCTGAAGACCTATTCCGCGGCGGCCTACCGCTCATCAAGACGGTTGACAAGCGGCTTTCCATCGATCTGGAACTCTTCAGCCGCGGCGGCATGCGCATCCTTGAAAAGATTCGCGAGCAGAAGTATAACGTCCTGAAAACGCGCCCCGTTATTTCGAAATGGGAGCGGATGCAAATTCTATTCGGCTGTCTGCCGCGGCTCGTGTGGAGCTGATGCCGGTAACTGTTGAAGAGTCTTACCGGCATTGCCGGCAGATCGCGCGCTCCCGCGCCAAAAATTTCTATTACTCGTTTTTACTGTTGAGCAAGATCCAGCGCGATGCGATGTGTGCTATCTATGCCTTCAATCGTTATTGTGACGATTTAAGCGACGATACTTCCGCCGCCGCAGTGGAGCAAGTGGCCGCTCGTATCCGCGAATGGCGGCTCGAACTAACGCGCGCGCTTCGCGGCGAATTTGACGACAACGCGATCTGGCCTGCATTTCACGATACGGTCGAGCGCTATAAAATTCCACATCGCTTCTTCTACGAAATGATCGATGGGGTCTCGTCCGATCTTGAACCCCGCGAGATTCAAACGTTCGATGAGTTGTACCGCTATTGTTATCAGGTTGCCTCCGTCGTCGGCCTCACCGTCATTCATATCTTTGGTTTTCAATCGGTCAAGGCGCTGTTGCTTGCCGAGAAGTGCGGCATCGCGTTTCAGCTTACGAACATTCTACGCGATGTTCGCGAAGACGCGGGGTTGGGGCGCGTGTATCTTCCTAAAGAGGATCTTGACCGATTCGGCATCGCGGCCGATCAGCTCCGATCGGGCAAAGAGAATGACAATTTCCGGCAGTTGATGCAATTTGAAGCAAATCGGGCTTGGGATTACTATCGCGAATCCGCACCGCTCGGACAGATGATCGACAAGCGCAGCCGGCCTTCGTTATGGGCGCTCCGCGAGATCTATCAACGGCTTTTACGACGCATCGAAGCGGCCAACTACTCCGTCCTCAGCCGCCGCATCAACGTGCCCACGCGCACGAAGCTCGGGTTGCTGGCAAGAGCGTTCGTATTGAAACCGAAATCCTGATTCCCCAATTTCCTAAGTTTCGTCATGAATAATGAAATAAGCCATGACTACACGAAAACTCGGCAATAGCGATCTTGAAATTACCAGTATCGGCATTGGATCCTGGGCCATCGGCGGCGGTGGCTGGCAGTTTGCATGGGGCGCGCAAGACGATAACGAATCTGTCGCTGCGATTCGCTCCGCTCTCGACAAAGGCATGAACTGGATCGATACGGCCGCGGTTTACGGATTCGGCCATTCGGAAGAGATCGTTGCTGAAGCGGTTAAGGGACTCGCTAAGCGCCCCTATATCTTCACCAAGTGCGGCCGCCTCGGACGCGAAGATGGGTCCATCTATGGCTCGCTGAAAGCTGCCTCGGTTCGCAAAGAGTGCGAGGCCAGTCTCAAGCGGTTGAAAGTTGACACCATCGACCTTTATCAGATCCACTGGCCCG
>Ga0134125_10008391_pt1 | contig 11648 bp, 14 predicted proteins | sample KB31751_FD_96464 | JGI IMG/M metagenome (GOLD analysis project Ga0134125, IMG submission 96464) | Terrestrial soil microbial communities with excess Nitrogen fertilizer from Kellogg Biological Station, Michigan, USA - KB3-175-1 | ecosystem: Environmental > Terrestrial > Soil > Unclassified ... | reverse complement strand
GCATGAGCGAAATTGTTGAACACGGAAAATGTGAGAACCGTTTGTTGCTCTATTTGGGAAGACTCACCAATCGCGCCCTCAAACTTCTTACCTTGCCAACTCGGAGCGGCAATTTTCTCTTGCCTCTCCAACGCCAGCAGCAACGGGTCATTTTTCTCTGCTGGCTTACTGGGCTGCTCATTTGAAGACATCGCCTTTACCTGCGAAACAAACAGCACCGGGTCCGTATCGGGCATCACAAACATGCTCCGCGGACGATGGTATTCCAGCAAGAAATCCACGTCGGAATGAGGAGCAGCTTGTCCGCCGCTGATCAAATGCAGGCTGATCTCCTGCCCCGATTTCGTGGTGATCAGGGCATTGCTCTCCACCGGCTTTGCCGCAATCGGTTTGATGAACACCAGCTTTGGCTCGGACTCGGAATGTTCAGCTTTGAAGGTGGAAGGACTCCCGACCACCACGGAAGAGACTTCTTCCGGAAGGCGGATTGACGTTGTGTAGCCAGGACTCAGATGAATCTCGGTGACAACGCCTTCCTGAGTCGTGAAGGTTCGTATTCGGGCACTTGTCTTGCTGGAAGAGGTCTGCGCCCAGGCGCAGTTTCCGGCCACAATTAAAACCAGGAACCAAGAGGTTTTCATCGTCTTCTCCCTGGAGCGCAGTATTCGGCGCTCCGAAATCGTTTCTCCCGCTCGACTCCGGCACGAAGGCTGGCTACATATGCGACTACATCGCGGTTTGAGTAATCCAGCCCATGGCGCGATACAACGTGCTCGCCCGCGTAATAAGCGGCGGCGGCCAGGCGCAGATCGCCATGAAACCTGCGATTCAGCCAAGCCAGGTAGCGCACGCCGCCGGAGATGTTTTGCTGGATATCACAACGGCTTGTAACTCTGAGGCCCCGGGCCGTTGCAGGCATTAGCTGCATCAAGCCAACTGCGCCTTTTACCGAAATAGCGCAAACATGCCAGCCAGATTCCTGCTCGATGACCGCGCGCACGAATTCAGGGGGAAGTCGATAGTGCTTTGCGTACGCATCGGCAAAGTACTCCGCTTCAAGTCGGGATCGGTCACAGGGATGCGCCAGACACGGGTAGGAAAGAATACAGAACAGAATGGTATAGGCGATTTTCATCCGCAGAGAGCCTCCATGCTGTATTGGCGGGCATCCGCAATAAGGCTCGCGAAACCATCACGCAGCAGGAGCTTTCTGCGGTCCGCCTCGGTCTTTGCCAGTAGCGGCAGGAGGATGTCACGCATTTCAGGGGTGATCTGATCCTTGCCAAGCGCTTGCAACGCTTGCGCCAGGTCCAGCATTTCTGAAATCGAGGGCGGTTTCTCAAGGCTCCACCCGCGCAATGCCTTGGCCAACCCGGCCATTTGGGAATGGAACTCGTGGCCCTGCTCTGGCGTTCTTAGCTGAAGGATTTTGGCCTCTCGTTCCGGTGTGGGGTGTTCGACCCGCAGGTAAAAACTGCGTCGCCTGAGCGGATCTCCAATGCGGCGTTCCTCATTGGATGTGATCACCACAAAGGGAACAGTTTCGGCTTTGATGACGCCTAGCTTGGGTATGCTCACCTGCCAGATCGAGAGCAGCTCAAGTAACATTGCCTCAAATGCATGAGAGACCTTATCTAACTCGTCGATGAGCAGCACGCATCGCTGCTTGTGCTGTAAGGCTCGGAGCAAGGGGCCGGCGGCAAAGAACTTTTGGCTATGTAGCTCGTCCTTAACCGCTTCCCACTCTGTTTGGGCTGAACGAGAACGCAGGTCCACCGCAAGTCTTTGCAGTGGTTCGTCGAATTTGCCGATGGCCTTCTCTTCGTTAATCCCTTCAAAGCACTGCAAGCGTTCGATTTCCGCGCCTATAGCTTTGGCGACCGCATAGGCCAATTCGGTCTTGCCGCTGCCAGGTGAGCCTTCCAAGAGAATCGGTTTGTTCAGCGTGGCTGCTAGATAGACAACTGTGGTCGTCACCTCGTCAGTGATATAGCCCGTTAGAAACAGGCCTGTCCGAACATCCTCGACAGAGGAAAACACAGCGATCTCCTTCCGCTTCGGGGCCTACCATCACCGCGAGCAGCGAAAACGTAAGTCGGAATCGAAACTCGCGCAAATCAATTCAGGGATCAGGTCAGCAGGCCGGAACTAGCAGTAGTCACTCGGAAGTACCCACAATGCGCAAAACCGGGACATTTGCGCGAGTTTTGGAGTTGTTTTACACAATCAAATGTGAATTGTCGGAGGTCGTGTGCCGCGCAGAAGGCGGAAAGACCTGTTTGAGGTAAGAAACCATGAGGACCAATGCAGCCCGAAAAGCGCAAGCAAGTGACACATTTCAGTACGATCCTGGAGCCCAACCCGAAAAGGGATTTGGACCTGCGCGATCAGAGCAAGCGCAGCCGAGACTCCTCACGTTGCGTATGTACACGGAAGAGGAAGTCTCGGCGATCCTTCAGGTTTCGCTGTCGCAACTGCGAAAGTGGCGCATGGCGCGAAACAGCCGCAAAGCACAAGGCCCACCATTCAAAAAGATTGGCCGACTCGTCCGGTATCCTGAGCAAGCACTATTGGAGTACATAAATGGCAAATAGGATAGGTCACTCCGTGGCTTGCGGTGACCTCGCCGGCAATGCCAAGAGTAGCAGGGAGTCGGACAAAAGAGTGACCTCCGCGAATCCGGCGAACTTCCTCATTCCGACAGGTACCAAACTTCGTGCCAGAGCGTCTGTTGCCAACTTCCGGTTGGCCGACACACCTCCCGCGATTCGCCGCCAGGGCTTCTCGCATTCACAATCGTGGGCCGTGGCCCTCACCACCCTACTTTCCTTTGCGTGTAATCTTCGGGATGGGAAGTTGTACCGGTACGGGATGCCTCGAATTCGTCCGCTTCCGTCTGTGTCTCGCCTTCCATAATATGGTCCGGCGCGCGAGGTGAACAGCCGCAGCTACCGAGAATCCTCTAGGAGACCGGGCCAATCTAACAAACGTGCGTTTTTGTACTCACGTTCCTGTCGCTCCCTTGAGGGAGTTCATCTACGATCTCTGGCTCTACGAGGATTACACACCCACCTCGCACGCCAACGAACGAATCCTGCCGAGCGGGACCATCGAATTGGTCGTCAACCTCCAGGAACGCCAGTTGCGAATCTACGAACTGGACAATCGATCCTACAGGCGCTTCTCCGGTGCTGTGGTGTCGGGCCCATATGGCAGATGTTTTGTCACCGATACGGCCGAAGAGAAGGCGATCATGGGCATCCATTTCAAGCCTGCTGGAGCATTTCCGTTTCTAGGAGTTCCGCCCGAAGAACTGGTTGATGCGCATGTCGATCTGGAGAGCCTGTGGGGGAGGAGCGCACGTGAACTTCGCGAGCGTTTATGCGAGGCAAGTGCGCCGCAGGCGCGGTTCCACCTTCTGGAGGACGCTCTTTTGCGTCACCTGATGAGACCGCTGGAGCACCATTGGGCTGTAACCGCAACCGTTAAGGAACTCACGAAATCCAGAGCACGTCCGTTGATTCGGGAGATTGCGAAGGAGTTAGGCATTAGCCAGCGACGGCTGATCCAGGTGTTTGCCGAGGAAACCGGGCTGACGCCCAAGCTGTTCGGGCGCATCCAACGGTTTCAACGGACGATAGCTATGGTATCGGACGCCAAGGACTTGTCGGATTGGAGCGAGATCGCGCTACGCTGCGGGTATTTCGATCAGGCCCATCTTATCGGCGATTTTGTGGAATTCTCCGGGTTCACGCCGACCGAGTATCGCAAGCACTTGGAACGCCTCTGGCTGCAGGGTCTTCGACGAAAGCGAAACCATGTGCCCCTGGTCCAGGCGGCGTGAGTCGCCGGGTGTGGCGTGGCTTATCGTGTTCAATTTTTTCCAATACGGCAAGAAGGCGACATCAGTAGTCTGAAGATGAAAGGGAGAGATATATGAAGAAGGCGATTCGAGAAGCAATGCGCGGTCAGGAAAGGAAGCAAACATGAGCACAATACGAGTCCGTTACATGATCAACGATCTCGATCCAGCGGTTTCGTTTTATACGAAATACTTAGGGTTCGAGGTGAAGCAGGAAGCGAAGCCCAACTTTGCCATGCTGACCCGAGGCAATCTGGAATTGGTGCTCAGCACGAATTATGGACCCGGAGGCGCAGCTCAACCGATGCTGGACGGACGCAAAGCGGAGCCCGGAGGCTGGAACCGAATCATATTGAACGTCGATGATCTTGAAGCTGAAGTCGCACGTCTGCGCAAGGCTAACATTCATTTCCGCAACAACATCGCTAAGGGGCCAGGCGGATCAGAAATACTCCTGGATGATCCATCGGGGAATCCGATCGAGCTGTTTCAGTCCGCGCGGTAAACCTATACTGAGGAGGGAGCTGATTGCATTGAAGTGTGCACGCCGCGCTCCGCCTTTTTCCGCCTGACGGCCCGCTCTCTTGGCCCCACCTCACGGGTGCTATCCGAGCGGTTGACGGGCAAACCAGAAGTTAACTTCCCAATTGCCGACCCTCCACCAACAGACTGCAAGTTCCGTAAGCGTCCGCTCGCGGTGATGAGGCGGGTGCTTTCGAAGGATCAGAACTTGTGTCAAGCTTGATCATATGGGCAAACAGAGCGACGTATTCAAAGCGAGTGTGATTCTCGCAAGTATTTTTTGCTTTGAAGGATTCTTTGTTGGTCTGCTTTTATATCCTGCACCTCACCGGTTTTTCAGTTGGTTGGGATTTCTCCCTGGGCGCCATGTCGCACCTTTAGCTGGTTGGCTCGGGGCTGCTGTTGTGACGGTAATGTTCGTGTTATTGAGCATGCGGCTCTCCTCTGTTCGCGAGAATCTGTTTCGGCCATCGAGGCTGAAACTTCTTGCTATCGGAGTTGCTTTCGTTGCCGGAATACTGGAAGAGGTCTTTTTCAGGCAGTTGCTCATGGACTGGACTCGCGCTCGCGGCATGAATGCTTTTCTACAAGTGCTGGTTTCGGCAGCCGCATTGGGGATAGCCCACGGATTGTGGATTCTATTTCGAGGGAGTTGGCGGGCTGGAGTCGGTGCGGTATTCGCAACAGGCTGCCTGGGAGGCGCTTTGGCACTGGTATACGTAGCAAGTGCAAGGAATCTAGCACCTTGCGTATCCGCTCACTTTTTTATAAACGTCTTCGCCGAACCCGGTCTGGTTCTCAGTGCAGTTCGAGGCGAGATGGGAACCAGAGGGTATCTAGCAAGAGGCGCATGATTCCTGGAGAAGAATGGAACAGATGATAATAAAAACGAATGAGCGGATGACGGGCAAACCGGAAAGAGCTGGATTATGGAAGAGTTGCCGACGATCCAGGCGCTATCCGCGGGCTTTACTCTTTCCATGAGTAGGGCGTTACGCGGTCAAACTGATGCTGTTGTTAGTCGATAACATACGCATTCGTCTAGTAACAAGCCGGGCTGCCAGCATGAAAAAATTGGCGCGCGTATTCCCTTGACCACCATTACCGGAGTGGAACTAAACTCGCTTCGTCAGGATTTGGAATCGCGGGATCGCGCAGGTTTCAACGGCCACTTTGATTTGATCCCCGCCGTGAACTTACTGATGCAATGAGAATCTGGACGGCAAAGCTGCCTCAAGATTGATTGGTTCTCCGGTGATGGGGTGGAGGAATTTCAGAAATTGGGCGTGCAGAAAATATCCTCCATCGCCAGGGAGTCCAGGGAGATTGTCAAGAGGCTGGCCGGTTAAGCCGTATAGAGGATCGCCTACCAGGGGATGACCGATGGATGCCAGATGGATTCTGATTTGATGAGGGCGGCCCGAATTCAGGCTTACCTCAAATGTTGTGGTGCTGGTGGTGCGTGAGATCACCTTTGCCAATGACTTTGACGGTTTGCCACTTGGGTTGGCGGCCCACACGAAACCAATGCGCGGGTGCGGCACAAGGCCGATGGGTGTGAGGATTTCGTAGGCGTCGTGCTGCGCAATGTTTTGAGCCAGCGCCCGGTAGATTTTTTGAATTTTGGGTGTGTTCCAGTTTGCGGCTAGATTCGAGGCCGCTTGCGGTGTTTTGGCGAAGAGGACGATGCCGGTGGTGCCTCGGCCCAACCTGTGGACAGGGTTTGCGTTGGGGGTTTGCTTTTGCACCAGGCGCAGAAGGGTGTTTTCCATGAAGCCGCTGCCGGGGAGGGTGGGCAGTCCGCTGGGTTTGTCGACGGCCAACAGATGAGGGTCTTCAAACAGGACTTCGAAGTGCTGAGGGGTGTCTGGTTCGATCCAGGGTGGACGGTTCCAGACAAGGGTTTGGCCTGAAGTAACCGATTCGCTTCCGGTGGCGGTGACGCCGTTGAGGGTGACTTCGCCGTTGTTCAGTTTTTGTTGCCAGGCTTGTCGGGTTGAGTGGGGATAAAGGCTTGCCAGATAGGAAAGCAGGGTTTGCCCATGGTAATTGCTGCCGATGATTGTGGTGTAGGCATGGCCCCGGTTCAACATGTAGTTTGAGTGTAAGCTATGGCATCTACGCCAGGAGTTGCTGGGGTTCGAGCGACACTGGATTCAGACAGCAGGAGCTTGCCGAGACTACCAAATTACAAATCGGTACCAACCATGCCGTGAGTTGCAGCGTCGGCTTGTGGTTATCTTCGCTGCTAGCCAGCCACTCTGGGCGGATGACGGGCTACTCGGAAGTTGAACCGTCGCTGGCAATTGCGGCATCTTCTGGTGCGGCGCGTTTGCTTTGTAGCTTCTGCTCGGCGTCTGTAATACTCTGCTAATACTCTGCTCAATGCCGGCATCATGCTTCATCAGCGCGGATTACTGGCGTTAACAACACCCAGGCTAAAGCGACCGCATCCAATCTACTGTGGCCTCTAGAGCCTACGGTTTTTTGAAAGGCGGCTAGCCTGCGAAGCCGGAATTCCCCCCTGCACTCAGGCCGCCGGTCGATCACAGGTCTGCGTCGACTCTGGGCCAAGGTATGAAGATGGCCGAAAATAGCACCATTAGAACGACAACTTTCCAGCCCGGTGAACGGGCCCGGACTGAAATCGTAGTGGAGCAGTATGCCCGCACGCCGCTGGATCTGTTCAAGCTCTGGCCAGAGAAATCCTACTTCTTTTCACGTTCCGGACATTGTGTGATTGCCTATCGCTTGGCCGGCAACGTTGCCGTTGCTCTCGGGGACCCGGTTGGTCCGGAAAGAGAGATCGAACCTACTGTGGGTCACTTTCTGCAGATGTGCGATGAGAAGGGATGGAGAGTCGCCTTCTATCAAACTCTGCCCGACTTTCTGCCGCTGTACCGTCGCTTGCGCCTGAAAAAACTGAAGATCGGTGACGAAGCGATGGTGGATCTTCAGGAATTCTCGCTAGAGGGCAAATCAAAGCGCGATGTGCGTTCCAAGCTTCACCACTTCGATGACATGGGTATTCGCGTAGTCGAATACCAACCCCCGGTGCCGGACGACGTCATCGCCCAGATGAAAGTTGTATCGGACCAATGGCTTCAGATTCCCGGCCGCCGCGAGCGCAGCTTCACGGTTGGGCGTTTTGACCCTGACTACTTGCGTTGCAACCCGATACTTACGGTCGTGGATGCCATGGGAACAGTACTGGCGTTTATCAATCTTATTTCGGTCAACCCCAGTGAAATCACCGGCGACCTGATGCGCCATCGCACAGACGTTCCCAATGGCGTTATGGATTACCTGTTTGCCAAGCTGTTCGACTACGCGAAGCAAAGAGGTTACGCCAGAGTCAGCCTGGGCATGGCGCCGATGACAGGATTCGAAGAACACGAAGAGGCCACATTGGAAGAACGCATGATCCACGGCTTGTTCCAAAAGCTGAATTTTATTTTCAGCTTTCGCGGGTTGCGCTACTACAAGGCCAAATTCGCCACCTCGTGGGAACCCCGCTACCTGATCTACAAGAGCAGCATTGATCTTCCGCGCATAGCTCTTGCCTTGCGCAGGATATCGGAGTTTTAGAGAGCCAAAGGAATGCGGGTCGACGCGGCAACGAGCAGAGGTTGGGAACGAGATGACGGCGTATATCAGACTTGTGATGATAGGCGCAATCCTTCTGGCGCTCGGCGGAGCTGTTTATGGCGAGCTACCAAAAGCCGGCAAGAATGAGCTAACCATCCGCGCACATCACCAAAACATTGACTTCTATCCATCCGAGAGCTCAGGGCAGCATCTTAGGGTGCTCTTCGCACCCGGTGACGGTGGCTGTCGAGGTTTTGCCACCACGATCACGGAGGAGCTCGCGAAGGCCGGATACGATGCATTCTGCCTTGATACCCGCCAGTACCTGGAGAGCTTCACTGGGAAACAGGTGCTGAGCACAGAAGAGATCGCTTCTGACTTCGGCCAAATAGCACGCTGGATCCAGCAGGGAAAGCAGGAGCGCATTTTGCTTGTCGGGTGGTCGGAAGGAGCAGGTCTGGGGCTAGCCGCAATAGCAGACTCCCAAAACCAAGAGATTTTTGATGGTTTGGTGGCCATAGGCACACCTGAAGTCAACATTCTGGCATGGCACTGGACCGATATCGGAGCGTCGATCACGCACAGACCGCCACACGAGCCGTCATTCAGGAGCGCTGAATTTATGGACAGAGTGTCCCCCCGGCCGTTGTTCCTGATCGCGTCCACATCCGATGACTACATCTCAACAGACGCCACCCGCGCACTATTCTCCCGAGCTCGCGAGCCAAAGCGGTTGATCATCATCAATGCCCGAGACCACAAATACAGCGGAAACACCGATGCCTTTTTCCGGACGCTCCGTGAGGCCTTGCATTGGATCGAACAGCAACACCGTTGAACGCCAGTGGCGTCGCTCAGCGACGGCGCGTGCGCTACCTTGGCATGAAACGCGCACTGGCATATACCTTCGCGCTGGCTTGCCTGATCTGGGTTTTTCACGACATCGATGCCCGTCACTTGCTGGCCGCCATGACGATCGCGAATTGGTGGTTCGTTGCGGTCGCGATTATGGTCGACATTCTGACCTATATCTTGCAGGGCTTACGCTGGAAGCTGCTCTTGGCTCCTGTCGGGAAACTCAGTTCCTTGCGAGCAACCGAGGCCATCTACGCTGGGCTTTTTACCAACGAGCTGGTACCTCTCCGCTTCGGCGAGCTGGTTCGAGCTTTTCTGGTCTCGCGCTGGCTGTCTACGCGGTTCGCGTTGGTTCTGCCATCCATGATTGTCGAGCGTTTTCTCGATGCAGTTTGGCTGGCTGCTGCTATCGGCCTCGCTGCAATCCTGGTGCCCTTGCCGAAGGAATTCATCGAGGCCGGGTACGCTTTGGGCTGCATCGTCCTTTTCGCGGCCGCGTTGTTCGTCTGGCTGGTTTACAGAGCCGAGGGATCGCAGCGCAAGGCACAGAGTTCTCCGTCGCGCCTGGTCAGAGGAATCTCGCGTTTTGCCTCGCAGTTTGCCGCCGGGCTTCGAAATATCGGAGAGACACGTCGAATTGTTCTTGCTGCTCTGCTTTCCGCCGGGATGCTTATCTGCCAAGTTCTCGCGCTCTGGTTGATCTTACGAGGATGCGGCATTAATTTGTCTCTTTGGGCCGGCGCGATCATCTTGTTAATCGTTCGGCTCGGCACTGCTATCCCCAATGCTCCAGCCAACGTTGGCAGTACTCAATTCTTCACTGTATTGGCCCTGCAGCTCTTTGGGGTCGAGAAGACAGTAGCGGCTGGGTTCTCGATTACATACTTCTTGGTCTTAACCATCCCCTTATGGGTCATTGGTCTTCTTGCGACCAGTAAGGCCGGTATCACTCCCTCCGATCTACGATTCGGGCGAGGTTGTCGAGTGGAGATCCGCTGAGTGACATTCAATCCGTTGGGTCCCTGCAGTTCGTCATAAAAGCCACCGCCGTGGTCGGGCGGGAGCCGTCCAATTGTTTGTCGAGTTCGGGTGCAGACCCCATAGCAGTTCCCACAAGGGAAGGTCTTCATGAGGCAATGTGGCATCGCGGCCTTGATAATGGTCGCGTCTGAAGAAGTTTGCATGAAGAGTCCTGGATGACGGGCTAACCGGAAAGCAGACGTAGTTTTGAATGGGATGATCCGATAATTCGGATCATCCCGAGATCACCATCGGCCACACATCAAGCCTCGCCTATCGCAGCTAATCGCTTGGCCTTCGACTGTTCTTGACTGTTGACCGCTATTGTTTGGGCGGACGCAAGTATTTCTGCCTGCTCTGACTCAATCAACTGCTTGGCGCGTTCCAGTGCCCGATTTTGGATATGAACATATTCGAGGGATGTTTCCCGGTCCATATGACCTAGTTGCGCCATCATTACTTCCAAGGGCACTCCTGCCTCAGCACCCAAGGTGCGAAATGTGTGACGAAGATCGTGAAAGCGAAATCCCTTGATGCCGCACTTTTCCATGAGCTTCCTCCAGGATTTCACCCAACTCGTCATCGGTTTGCTCACATCAAATTTCCTCCCAGGATCCCCGGGCCAGTTGGATTTGCAAAGTCTCAGCGGCAATAAATAATGCTCCGGCTCCGTTGCCCCCAACGCTTGAGCGCGAAGCAGAAGATGACGCATGCCCCATTCTGCCAAAGCCATCAGTCTTGGCTCACGTTCCTTGCGGTTTTTCGCGATTTCCCTCACGATGCGAAGCTTGCCCTCCTTGAGGTCAATATCCTTAAGCTGGAGCTTCCTGATTTCGCCGCCGCGGCATCCTGTGCCAATGGCGACTGCGGCGCAGTACATCGCAAACTGCCAATACTCGTTTGTCAAAGCAGTGGTGATGAGAACCTTGATTTGCTCCTTCGTTGCTACTTTGCCGGCGCGGTGTTTCATCTCACGCAACCGCTGATATCCCGTGCTCAGTTCTTCCGTCCAACAATTAGCGTAGGCCATCACACATCGCAGAAGGAACAACTCATAGTTCACGGTTCGAGCTGTCACAGGTTGGCGCATGGTACGGCTGATGTGTTTTCTGCGCTGCTTTTGATAGTCGCGAATATGGGTGAGGGTAATTGCATTGATCCGAAACTCTGCGGCAAAGAATTTTTCGACGGGCTTGAAGATCCGCTTCTCGCGTTCGACGGTCGCTTCCGAACTGTTAGCGGTTTTCCAATGGAAATACTCTTCGGCGACCTTCCGGAGTGGCCACTTGCTCATCTCAGCGGCACCGGACTTTGCCTCCGACACGTTCTGCTGCTGTTTCTCCATGAATTCTTGCCGGACAGAAAACGCTTGAGCCGGATCGTCCGTTCCGGTGGATTGACGGTGTTGTTTGCCGCGATCATCCCGCCATTTGAACCAGATAAAGGGAGAGTCGGATTTCCAATGCAGGCCGCGAGGAAGACGAGGTTTCTTGTTCATCACAGTTGCCGTATTTCCCATGAATTGGAAATTCGGGCAAACCGCGAGGCCGCAACCGACGAGCGTTGTCACGCGCTGTCATTGGTATTCCAGGATATTCCCGAAACAAATGGTACCGATTTTTGGTACCGGTCGGCTATTTTGGGGGTATCCGCAGATCGTAAGTTATTGATTCTAAACTGGCTGCCCCCCAGGGATTCGAACCCCGATATGCTGATCCAGAGTCAGCTGTCCTGCCGTTGAACGAGGGGGCAGTTAAACACGCGAGAACCGGCGGGAACAGCCGGCTGTCATCATTTTATG
>Ga0134125_10008390_pt1 | contig 11648 bp, 10 predicted proteins | sample KB31751_FD_96464 | JGI IMG/M metagenome (GOLD analysis project Ga0134125, IMG submission 96464) | Terrestrial soil microbial communities with excess Nitrogen fertilizer from Kellogg Biological Station, Michigan, USA - KB3-175-1 | ecosystem: Environmental > Terrestrial > Soil > Unclassified ... | reverse complement strand
TCGACCACGCGCGCCGCCTTGCTCGTCTTGCCGACCGGCGCGGTCACCGCGCCAATCGCTGCGGAAACCGGCGAAATCCGTGCGGAAACGCCAACGCTGGCGCTGTTCCCCGGTTGCGTGGCCAGTGTCGAGGACGCCGAGGCGCAGGCCGCCGCCGTAGTCATGTTGCGTGCTGCCGGTTTTCAGGTGCGCGTGCTGCCGGCGTTCTGCTGCGGCGCGATGGATCTGCACGGCGGTGAGGCGCAGGCCGCGGAGAAGGCGGCGCAACGTGTGCGCGAGGCGTGGCAATCCAGCGGCGCCAGCGAGCTGGTTTCGGTGACGCCCGGCTGCCTCGGCAGCTTGCGTCGCGCATTGCCCGGCGTGCCCGTGGCCGATCCGTTCGAGCTGCTGGCTGCGCGCGCCGACACGCTGCGGTTTCGCCCGCTGGCACGGCGGATCGCGCTGCATCTGCCCTGTACGCAGGTCAACGTGGCGCGCAGCGAGTCGGCGATGCTGACCCTGCTGCGACAGGTTCCGCAGCTCGACGTGCAGCCGCTGCCGCGCCCGCCGTATTGCTGCGGCGCGGCCGGTAGCCACATGCTGGAATTCCCCGCCCGCGCCGCCGAATTGCGCGACGGCACGCTGCGGCAAGTCGCCTTGCTGGAGCCGCAGGGCTTGCTGTCATCCAATATCGGTTGCCGCCTGCATCTGGCCGCCGGAGCCGGTGGACAGTGGCCGACGCAACATCCGCTGACCCTGTTGGCGCAGCAGCTCGACACCGACCACCCCGCTACCGATACCCCGGATAATCCATCCCATGAACGTGCGCACCCTGAGCCCCTTCGATCGCCTGCTTGACCGTTGCGAGCGCGCGCTGGAAGCGATTGCCGGCATGCCCATGGCCGAGCGCCCGTCACCGGCCAATGGCATCGCCGAAGCCGATCTCGATGATGCCGAGCGCCGCCACGCCGCGGGGCTGATGCGCGTCAATCACACGGGCGAGGTCTGCGCGCAGGCGCTGTATTTCGGCCAGGCCGCGCTGGCTCGCGACGCTGCCAACCGCGCCCATCTGCTGAACGCGGCGGAGGAGGAAACGGATCACCTGGCCTGGTGCGCGCAGCGGTTGCAACAACTGGACAGCCGCCCCAGCCTGCTCAATCCGCTGTGGTATGCGGGCAGCTACGCGATCGGCGCGGCGGCGGCCCTGGTTGGTGATCCGGTCAGCCTGGGCTTCGTGGTGGAAACCGAGCATCAGGTAGAAGCGCACCTGGTCGAGCACCTGGAAAAACTGCCCGCGGCAGACGAACGCTCGCGCGCCGTGCTGACCCGGATGCAGGCCGACGAAATCCGGCATGCCGACGCCGCCCAGCAACGCGGCGGCATCGCCCTCCCATTTCCGCTGCCGCAACTGATGCACGCCAGCTCGATGGTGATGAAAACCGTGGCTTACCGCATCTGACTTCGCCCTTCAGCGGCAATGGCCCCAACCCGCCTCGATGTGGAAATGCATGCGGTGGGCGGCGTTGCAGTCCGGCCCCGGCAGCATGCCGGTGACCGTGCAGCCGCGATCATGCGCCCGGCGCAGAAATCGGCCCGCGGCCCCTGCATCGTTCCAGCCCTTGCCGATCTCGACACACCCGCCATCGGCCAGCCGAAACCCGGCGATATCGATGGCCTGCGCGCGGGCATGCCGGCTGGGCGGCGCATCGTTGCGGTGATGGGCATTGCGGCAGGCAAAACTCAACCCGCCTTCGCCACCGCATCCAGCTCGCCTCGCACCTTGTCGGTCAGCACCAGATCTGCCGCCGCCAGGTTTTCCCGCATGTGATCGACCGACGACGTGCCGGGTATCGCCAGGATGTTCGGCGAGCGGGCCAGCAACCACGCCAGCGCCACCTGCATCGGTGTGGCGCCGAGGCGCGCTGCCACGTCGGACAGCGTCGAGGATTGCAGCGGACTGAACCCGCCCAGCGGGAAAAACGGCACATAGGCAATACCGTCGCGGGCCAGATCGTCGATGAGGGTGTCGTCGTCGCGATGCGCGAGGTTGTAGAGGTTCTGCACGCAGACGATCGCGCAGATGCGTCGCGCCTCGGCCACTTGCGCAGGCGTGACGTTGCTGAGGCCGACATGGCGCACCAGGCCTTGCCGTTGCAGGTCGGCGAGCACCGAGAGCGGTTCCGCGATCGAGCCTTCGGCCGGCCCATGCGCGTCGAACATGATGCGCAGGTTGACCACGTCAAGCGCCTCCAGCCCCAGGTTCCGCAGGTTGTCGTGCACGGCAGCCGTGAGCTCCTCGCGCGAAAACGCGGGCAGCCAGCCGCCCTTGTCGTCGCGCCGCGCGCCGACCTTGGTGACGATGACCAGGTCGTCACGATACGGATGCAGGGCGTCGCGGATCAGCCGGTTGGTGACGTGCGGGCCGTAGAAATCGCTGGTGTCGATATGGCCGACGCCGTTTTCGACCACGGCACGCAGCACCGCCAGCGCCGCGTTGCGATCGCGAGGCGGACCGAACACGCCGGGCCCGGCCAACTGCATCGCACCGTAGCCCAGCCGATGGACGCGACGGTCGCCGAGCTGGAAGGTGCCGGACTTCGTGATATGGGACATGGCCAATCTCCTGTCAGGGGGAATCCAAGCGTAGGGCCTGCCCGGTAGCGCGATAAGCGGTAACAATCCGCACGACTTGTACCGTTTTCCGCACAATGGAGAACCGGTGGAGAAAGCGATGAAACCCAATCTGGCCGATCTGAACGCGTTCGTGACCGTGGCGACCGCCGGTGGTTTCCGCGAAGGCGCGCGCATCAGCGGCGGCAGCGCGTCCATGCTCAGCGAGGCGGTGCGCCGGCTCGAAACGCAGCTCGGCGTACGCCTGCTCCATCGCACCACGCGCAGCGTGGCGCCCACCGAAGCCGGCATGGGCTTGCTGGAACGTCTGCGCCCCGCGCTGGCCGAGGTGGAAGGCGCGCTGGACGTGGTCAACCGCTTTCGCGAGCGTCCCGCGGGCACCTTGCGGCTCAACGTGCCGATGAGCGCCTCGCGGCTGGTGTTGCCCGCCATCGTGCCGCCGTTCCTGGCGGCCTATCCCGATATCCGCCTGGAAGTGCTCACCGACGAAAGCTTCGTGGATGTGCTGGCCGCCGGTTGCGACGCCGGCATCCGCTACGACGAACGGCTGGAGCAGGACATGATCGCGGTGCCGATCGGGCCTCGCGTGCAGCGCTTCGCCACAGCGGCATCGCCGGCCTACCTCGACCTTCACGGCCGTCCCCAGCATCCGCGCGACCTGCTCGCCCATGCCTGCCTGCGTGGCCGCTTCGCCAGCGGCAACATGCCCGCCTGGGAGTTCGAGAAGGACGGCGAAACCGTGCTGGTGGAACCGACCGGGCCGCTGGTGGTGCGCATGGGCGGCGCCTCCGACCTGGCCGTCGACGCGGCGGTCGCCGGCTGCGGCATCGTGGCGATGTTCGAGGACTGGATCCGCCCGCAGCTGGACAGCGGCGCGCTGGAAGCGGTGCTGGAGCCGTGGTGGCTGTCCTTCCCCGGTCCCTTTCTTTATTACCCCGGACGGCGGCTGGTGCCGGCACCGCTGCGCGCCTTCATCGATTTCATCAAGGCGAACGGCTGACACAAAAAAACCCCGCTTTCGCGGGGTTTTTCATCACAACGTGCGGACAGCGCGGATCACTTGCCGCCCTTGTCGGTCGAGAAGCGATAGACCATGCGGTTTTCATACACCTGCCCCGGCTTCAACACGGCCGAGCCGAACTCCGGATGATTGGGCGTGTCCGGGAACAGCTGCGGCTCCAGCACGAACGCGTCGCCCTGGCGATACGTGTGCCCGGATTTGCCCACCGTGGTGCCGTCGAGGAAATTGCCCGAATAGAACTGCAGGCCCGGCTGATCCGAATACAGGCGCAGCACGCGTCCGCTGTCGGGCGATTCCACCTGCGCCACCAGCCGCGGCTGGGCACTCTTCGCGTGGCTGATCACCCAGTTCATGTCGTAACCCTTGCCGGTCATCAACTGGTGCGAATGGCCATCGCGGACGTCCTTGCCGATCGCCTTGGCCTGGCGGAAATCGTAGGGCGTATCTGCCACCGCAAGGAAAGCCCCGGTCGGGATCAGCGTGTCGTCCACCGGCGTTATCTGGTCGGCCGGGATCGTCAGCTTCTGGTCCATCACCGTGCCCGAGCCCTCGCCATCGAGGTTCCAGTAGGTATGGTTGGACAGGTTGACGATGGTGGTCTTGTCGGTGGTGGCACGGTGGTCGATGGTCAGCTGATTGTCTTCATCCACCGAATACGTGACCGTGAGGGACAAGCGGCCGGGATAACCCTGGTCGCCGTCGGGGCTGACGTCGCTCAGCGTGACGCTGGCCGTGGGGCCCTGATTCACGGAGGTGACTTTCCACAGCCGCGTGTCGATACCGCCGGTACCCCCATGCAGGGAGTTGGGGCCGTCGTTGAGGGTGAGCTGATGGTGCACGCCGTCAAGCGTGAACTGGCCCTTGTCGATGCGGTTGGCGAAGCGGCCGACGGTGGCGCCGAAGAACTGGCGTTTGGACAGATAGCCGTCCATCGCGTTGTAGCCCAGCGCCACGTCCGCCAGCTTCCCGTTGCGGTCGGGCGTGATGAGCGACTGCACCCGTGCGCCGTACGCGATCACCGTGACGCTGGTGCCGTGCCCGTTCTGCAACTTGACCGCCTCGACCTTGCTGCCATCGGGCATCGAGCCAAAACTGGAACGCGTGGCGGTCGTGGCCAGCGCGGCGCTCGGCAGCAACAGCGCGCAGGCGAGGCTCAACATCAGGTGGCGATGGGGATTCTTCACGGACAGGCTCCTCGCAGTGGAATGGAACGGCATCGTGCGCGCCCCGCCAGCCGACCGGCTGCGGGGCAGCACGCCGTCAGATGCCGATATCGCGCAGGCGTACACCGGACATCAACTTGCGCTCGATGTTCTCCAGGGTCACACCCTTGGTCTCCGGCAACAGCCGCCAGACCAGGCCGATGAACAGGAAATTGAGCACCGCATAGAGGGCGAATGTCGGCCCGGTACCCAGCGCCGTCAGCAGCGACAGGAAGGTGGCGCCGACGACGAAGTTGCTCACCCAGTTGGTCACCGTCGAGCAGGACACGCCGAAGTCGCGACCGTTGAGCGGCTGGATCTCCGAGCACAGGATCCACACCACCGGCGCGGCGGACATCGCGTAGGCGATCACGAACGCGACCAGCAGCGCGATGGCGATCCCGGCGGAAGATCCCGACCCCAGCCCCACGTGGAACAACGCCGCCATGCCCATCATGCACAGCCCCATGACGGAGTAGCCGATGTACAGCAGCGGCTTGCGGCCCAGGCGATCGACCTGGTTGATGGCGATGAAGGTGGCCAGCACCATCAGCGCGCCGATGGCGACCGTGCCCCACATGCGATTGGCCCCGGTGGCGATACCGGCCAGGCCCAGGATCTTCGGCGCGTAATATAGGATCACGTTGGCGCCGGTGAACTGCTGCATGAACTGCAGCAGCATGCCCAGAAAGGTCGAGCGGCGGAAATTCGGATTCGTGCGGAACAACCTGAAGCCGTTGCCTTCCACCTGCAGGCTCACGCGGATGGCCGCCATTTCCGCCTCCGCCACAACGGGATCGTTTTCCCTCAGTTTCAGCAGGACGGCGCGCGCCTCGTCATCCCGCTTCTTGGACATCAACCAGCGCGGGCTGGTCGGCAGGAAGAACATCGTGATTACCAGGATGGCCGCCAGCGGCGCCATCGAGCCCAGCATCAGGCGCCAGTTGCCGGAGTAGCTGAGGCCCGCACCGATCAGATAGGCAAGCAGGATGCCGATCATGATCGACAACTGGTAACAGGCGATCAGCGCGCCGCGGTTCCGCTCGGGCGACATCTCCGACAGGTAGATCGGTGCGATGTAGGACGAGATGCCCACGGCGACGCCCAGCAGGCCGCGCATGACGATCAGCGTGGTCGACGACATCGCCACGGCGCAACCGACCGCGCCCACCACGAAGATCACGCCGCTGATCAGCAAGGTCACCCGGCGCCCGAAACGGTGCGACAGCCAGCCGCCGCCGATCGCACCCACCGCCGCGCCGGCCATCATCGCGGCGACGATCATCTCCTGGACCAGGTCGGAGGCATGGAACGCCTCGGCGATCAACGGCAACGCGCCCGAGATGACGCCGATGTCCATGCCGAACAACAGGCCGGCGAGCGCCGCGATGGGCCCCACGATGTAGATGATGGGCAAGGGCTTCCTGCGTTGCCCCGTGGATACATCGAGAGGCGTCACGGCGGTTGCCTCACTGTCGGACTGATACATGTTCTTCCCCTTCGAAACCGGTTATGTGGTGCTGTGTCGATACAGGTGCCGCCCCGCTCCCCGCGGGCTACACGCGCAACTCCGATCCTGCGGCATCAGGCCACCGCGCAGGTCGCCTTCGCCTTCGTGTAGAACTCCGCCGCGTACCGTCCCTGTTCCCTTGCGCCGTAACTCGATCCCTTGCCGGCGATGCAGCGCCGGCATGTCTTCATCCTGTTTGTCCAACCGCCTACAGCGGCTGGACGCCACCGATCGAAAAGTCCGCATCGACGACCTGCAGCGTGTTGCGCAGCGGCGCGCCCATCGCCGGCAGGTCGATCTCGAACTCGTCGCCCGGCTCCACGCGGATGCCATCGGCAAAGCTCAGGGTTGCCGTGCCCATGAAATGCAGGTGGACGTCGCCCGGGCGACGGTGCGCGGCGTACTTGAAGTGATGGTATTCAAGATTGTCGAGCGTGTGGCACATGTTCGATTCGCCGGTGACGAAGGGCTTCTCCCAGATCACCTTGCCCTGGCGGCGGATGCGGCTCTGCCCGCGCAAGTCGTCCGGCAGTTTGCCGGTCCACAGTTCCGGCCCCACCGCGCACTGGCGCAGTTTCGAGTGCGCCAGATACAGGTAGTTCTGCCGCTCGGTCACATGGTCGGAGAATTCGTTGCCCAGCGCGAAGCCCAGGCGCCGCGGCGTACCCGCGTCGTCGACCAGGTAGATGCCGACCAGCTCCGGCTCCTCGCCACCATCCAGCGCGAAGCCGGGCGACGCCAGCGCCGCGCCCGCGCCCACGACGATGTGGCCGTTGCCCTTGTAGAACCACTCCGGCTGCACGCCGGGGCCACCGTCGGTCGGGCGGCCGCCTTCCAGGCCCCAGCGGAACATGCGCATCGAATCGGTGAGCGCTTCCTCGTCGACCTTCGGCTTGGCTTCCTGCTGATGCATCGCGTCGCGGGTGGCGGCGCTGCCGGTATGGGTGAGGCCGGTGCCGGTCACCAGGCAATGCGCCGGATCGGGATGCTGCAGCGGCGGCAGCACGCGGCCGTTGGCGAGCAGTTCGGCGTAATCGAACGCCTCGTCGCGGGGTCGCGCGCCGATCAGCGCGGCCAATGACAGGCCCGACGCCAGCGCCTCCTGCGCGAGCGCATACATGCTCTGGGCACCGGCCAACGCCTTGACGGTCGCGCCGCTGGCATCGACCTCGCCCACCCGGGGCGTCCGGGCATCGTCGACGAACTGGATCAATCGCATACGCACATCATCCCGACAACTGGAGAACGCGCCCGGCTCGGGCCGGACAGCGGGAACAACCAAGCCTGGCTGCTCCGGATCATTGCCCATTCTGCCGGGGCCATGTATACACAACAAATATGGCTTTTAGGTCAAGTGATACGCAAAAGCGTATGTTTTTTCGCGCAGGAGCGCCCCGTGTCCCAGGAAAAACCGTGGTTTCTGCGCGCGCGACTGAAGACGCGGCAATTGCTGCTGCTGGTCGCCATCGATGAGCAGGGCAATATCCACCGCGCGGCGGAGTCGCTCGATATGTCGCAGCCGGCGGCATCGAAACTGCTCAAGGACCTCGAGGATCTGATGGAGGTGCCGCTGTTCGAGCGCATGCCGCGCGGCATGCGCGCCACCTTGTACGGCGAGGTGATGATCCGCCACGCGCGCATCGCACTGGCCAGCCTCGAGGAAGCTGGCGCCGAGATCGAATCGTTGAAGGAGGGCTACGCCGGCACCGTGCGCGTTGGCGCCATCCAGGGGCCGGCGGTCACGCTGATTCCGGAGGCCATCAAGCGCGCCGTGCAGGAGCGTCCGCTGCTGCGCGTCTCCATGCTGGTGGAGAGCAGCGACGTGCTGATGGAACGCCTGGCGCAACGCAAGCTGGACATCCTCGTCGCCCGGCTTTTTGCCCGGCATGACAAGAGCCAGTTGCACTACCAGGCGCTGGCCGAGGAGAACATCTGCGCCATCGTTCGTCCCGACCACCCGGTGCTTGCCCTGGAAAAGCCCTCCCTGGCCGACATGGCGCATTACGGCTGGATCGTGCCGCCGCCCGGCAGCGTGCTGCGGCACCGGTTCGAGTTGCTGTTCCACAATGCCGGGCTGGCCTTGCCCGAGCGGCTGATCGAATCGACGGCGCTGGTATTCGTGCTCAACATGTTGCGGCGCACGGATTACATCAGCGTGATCCCCACCGATGCGGCCGAGTACTACGTGGCGCATGACGTCGTATCGCAGGTGCCGGTGGAACTGGCCTGCAAGATGGACGACTTCGGCATCATCACGCGCAAGGACTGGCTGCTGTCGCCCGCGGCCCAATGCATGCTGACGGCGCTGAAGCAGGCCGCCAGCGACGTCTACGGGTTGCCGCGGCTCGATTGACGGAGGTGGCCGGTCAGGTCCAGCCCGCGTCGACCACGAACTCCTGCGCGGTGCAGGCGCGCGACGCGTCCGAGGCGAGAAACAGCGCCATCGACGCGATGTCTTCGGGCATCACCTTGTCGGGAAGGCACTGGTTCTTCATCAGCTCCTTCTCGCTCTCGGCATCCAGCCACTGCGTGATCTGGCGCTCCGTCATCACCCAGCCGGGACTGAGCACGTTGATGCGGATGCGATGCTCGCCCAGCGCCTTGGCCATGCCGCGCATCATGCCGTTCATCGACGACTTGGCGGTCGCATAGCAGGGGTAGCCCGCGTTCTTGGTCTGCCAGCCGGTCGAGCCCAGGTTGATGATGGAACCGTGCCCTTGCTGACGCATGCCCGGCACCACCGCCTGGATCGCGAAAAAGGCCGCGCGCTGGTTGACCCCGATGCGCTGGTCCCAATAGTCGGGCGTGACATCCTCGAGCGCATGGCGATCGTCGCTGCCCACGTTGTTCACCAGCACATCGAACGTGCCCAGCGCCTGCGCCGCATCGGCGATCGCCTGCTGCAGCGCCGGCACATCGGTCACGTCGCAACGGCGCCACCAGGGCGCGGGGCCAAGGCCCTGCACGCGCAGCCGCTCGACCAGGGCCTCGCTCACCGCTGCATTGATGTCGACGAACGCCACCTGTGCGCCCTGGCGCACGAAGGCCTCCACCAGCGCCTCACCGATGCCGCTGCCGCCGCCGGTGATGAACACCCGCCGCGAGCGCAGGTCCGGATAAAGCGTGTCGCCGAAGGGCGAATCACTGCCATTCGGGCGAGCGGATGATGCCTGCATGGGTAACGATCTCCACCGTTCTTTCGATACGTTTATGTGTATCAATATCGATGCAAATATTATTTTATTTGTATCAATATGCCCTGTAGTCTGCCGCCTGTAAAGCCGGTTTCACAGGCACGTAAGCGGATCTGCAGATCCCCAGCAAAGGACATTGTTCAGCCATGACTTCTCCGAAAGATACGAAAAGACGCAGCCAATCCTGGTTCGGCCACGAAGGCAAGAGCGGCTTCCTCTACCGAAGCTGGCTGAAGAACCAGGGTTACCCCAGCGATCTTTTCGATGGCCGGCCGGTGATCGGCATCTGCAATACCTGGTCGGAGCTGACGCCGTGCAACGGGCATTTCCGCGAGCTGGCCGAGTACGTCAAGCGCGGTGTCTACGAAGCGGGCGGTTTCCCGCTCGAATTCCCGGTGATGTCGCTGGGCGAGACCCAGATGCGCCCCACCGCGATGCTGTTCCGCAACCTCGCCAGCATGGATGTCGAGGAATCCATCCGCGCCAATCCGATCGATGGCGTGGTGCTGTTGATGGGCTGCGACAAGACCACGCCGTCGCTGATGATGGGCGCGGCCAGCTGCGACCTGCCCACCATCGGCGTGTCCGGCGGCCCCATGCTCACCGGCCGCTGGCGCGGGCAGAAGATCGGCTCGGGTACCGGCGTGTGGAAGATGTCGGAAATGGTGCGTGCCGGCGAAATGGAGCAGGAGGATTTCGTCGAGGCCGAGTCCTGCATGCACCGCTCCAAAGGCGGCACCTGCATGACGATGGGCACCGCCTCCACCATGGCCAACATGGTCGAGGCGCTGGGCATGTCGCTGCCCGAGAACGCCGCCATTCCCGCGGTGGATTCGCGCCGCTACCGGCTGGCGCAACTCAGCGGACGGCGCATCGTGCAGATGGTGCACGAGGACATGCGCATGTCGAAGATCATGACGCGCAACGCCTTCGAGAACGCCATCTGCGCCAACGCCGCCATCGGCGGCTCGACCAACGCGGTCATCCACCTGCTGGCCATGGCCGGGCGCCTCGGCGTACCGCTGACGCTGCAGGACTGGGACGAGCTGGGCTCGAAACTGCCTTGCCTGGTCAACCTGCAGCCCTCGGGCGAACACCTGATGGAGGACTACTACTACGCCGGTGGCCTGCCGGCGGTGCTGCGCGAGATCGCACCGCACCTGCACCTCGATGCGCTGACCGTGAACGGCAAGACGCTGGGCGAGAACGTGGCGTCCGCGCCGTGCTGGAATCGCGACGTCATCATGACCGCCGCCGAACCGTTCAAGCCCGAGGCCGGCATCGCCGTGTTGCGCGGCAACCTGGCACCGGATGGCGCGGTGATCAAGCCGTCGGCGGCCTCGGCGCATCTGCTTCAGCATCGCGGCCGTGCGGTGGTGTTCGAGAACATCGAGGATCTGAATGCACGCATCGACGACGACGCGCTGGACATCGATGAGCATTGCGTAATGGTGCTGAAGAACTGTGGCCCGCGTGGTTATCCGGGCATGGCCGAAGTGGGCAACATGCCGCTGCCGCCCAAGCTGCTCAAGCGCGGCATCACCGACATGGTGCGCATCTCCGACGGCCGCATGAGCGGCACGGCCTACGGCACCGTGGTGCTGCACACCTCGCCCGAGGCCGCCGCCGGCGGTCCGCTGGCACTGGTGCAGAACGGCGACATGATCGAGCTCGACGTGGCCGCGCGGCGCATCCACCTCGATGTCAGCGACGAGGAACTGGCGCAGCGGCGCGCGCTGTGGAAAGCACCCGAGGTGCCGAAACGCGGCTGGTACAAGCTCTACGTGGACCACGTGCAGCAGGCCAATCTCGGCGCCGACCTGGACATCCTGGTCGGCGGCAGCGGCAGCGAGGTGCCGCGCGATTCGCACTGAGCCGGCCTGACGCCGGGCGCGACCACGCCGCAGAAAAAACCCGCCTTTCGGCGGGTCTTTTTGTCACATCAGGTTGCGGCCGTGGAACAGTTCCTCGATCTCGCGGCTGACCAGCGACTCGATCCGCTGACGCTCCTTGAACGACAGGTCGTCGGCGTGCGACTCGAACAGGTAGGTGTCCAGGTCGAAGTCCTTGATGTGCATCTTGGTGTGGAACATGTTCTCCTGGTACACGTT
>Ga0134125_10008389_pt1 | contig 11649 bp, 5 predicted proteins | sample KB31751_FD_96464 | JGI IMG/M metagenome (GOLD analysis project Ga0134125, IMG submission 96464) | Terrestrial soil microbial communities with excess Nitrogen fertilizer from Kellogg Biological Station, Michigan, USA - KB3-175-1 | ecosystem: Environmental > Terrestrial > Soil > Unclassified ... | reverse complement strand
TCCTGCTGATTCTTGTAGCCGGTCGCCAGCACCAACAGTTCGCATGGAACGACACGGCCGTCACGCAGGCGTGCGCCTTCCGGCACGAAGGTTTCGATGTCAGCGTATTGCAGCAGTCCGATTTCGCCTTTGACGACGAGATCGGAACAGCCGACGTTGAAGTAATAGCCGCCGCCGCGTCGCAGATACATCATCTGGAAGCCGGTATCGTCTTCGCCGAAGTGCAGGCGGAAGCCGCGTGCCGCGAGCGCGTCGAGCAGCGGCTTGTCGACTGCGCGGCTCTTTTCAGTCGAAAGCTGGTAGGAGCGCTGTAGTACCGGATAGGGAAACGAGGTCGCCAGCAGGTCGCAATCCTCGAACGGAATGCCCTCGGAATAAATGGCGTAAACGCTTTGTGCCTCAGGCAGACTGACGACATAAGTCTTGCTGCGCTGAATCAGCGAAACGTCAGCGCCATGCGCGTGAAGTTCCTGCGCCACATCGTGTGCGCTGGTGCCGGTGCCAAGCACCAGCGCCTTGCGGTCTCGCCACTGCTCGGCATCCTCGAAAGAGCCGGAATGGACCATCGTGCCGCGGAATGCGCCGAGCCCAGGCACGTCATTCGGGAATGACGGAATGCTGCTTACGCCGGTCGCGAACACAAGATGGCGCGGCCGCATGATTCGTTCGCTGCCGTCCGGTCGCCGCAGCGTGACCTGCCAGCACTTTTTCGTCTCGTCGTAGTTGCCGGCGACGAGTTCGGTTCCGGTCCAGAAATTCAGCTCGAGGCTTTCGACATAGGATTCAAACCAGTTAGCCAGTTTGTCTTTGGGGATGTAGACCGGGAACGTTGGCGGAAACGGCAGATAGGGCAGGTGATTGACGTGCACTTCGTTGTGCAGCGTCAGCGAGTGGTAACGCTTGCGCCAGTTGTCGCCGATGCGTTTGTGCCGATCGACGATCAGCGTATCGACGCCGAGCTGATGCAGGCGCGCGGCAATCGAGAGCCCGGCCTGGCCGCCGCCGACCACGATGACGGCCGGATCGCGATCCTTGTAAGCACGCGCCTCGCTGAGGCGGTCGAGCCAGTTCGCCGCACCAAAGTCGCGCAAGCCGGAATCGTCATCCGCGCCGTGCGGCGGGAACTCTTCGTGACCTTTTAACTCCTGCAAGGTCGTAACGAGCGTCCATGCGCGCAGGAGTGACGGCGCTTTCGGGTCGGGCATCAGCCGCAATACGCCATTGGCGGAGCCGAATGCAGTTTCAAACGAGAACAGGGCCTCGATCGCTTCGGTGCCGGCGCGTCTGACCCAGCGCGGCGACGTCCGTTTGGATGGAATGTGAAAGTTCCTCGGCTGCGTGCGCGCGAGCGTATCTTGCAACATCGCTGCGATGGCGGGCCGGCCCGTTGCGGTCTGGATATTCCAGGTAAACGCCAGCACGTCGCGCCAGAGTCCATCGGGCAGGAACAAATCAGTCGCCGCCGCGGCGTCTTGCGCGTTCAATGCGGCTTCGAACGCCTCGATCCAGCGTTGCGCCTCGACCTCCGCCGCCTGCTTGCGGTCATGGACATTCATCATGGCGCCGATCCTAGCGCGGCGCCTGGGCGAACGCTATTTTGCGAGTTTTGCCTTTAGCGCGTAGAGCGCTTCCATCGCCTCACGCGGCGACATTTCATCCGGGTTGAGCGCGGCTAGCGCGCTTGTCAGCAGATCGTTATCCGGCGTGGCCGGGCGCGGCATTGGCGTTGCCGCGAATAGCGGCAGATCCTCGAAACCCTTCGGGGTGCCGCGATCCTCGGCTTCGAGATTGGCGAGCACCAGCTTGGCGCGTTCGATCACGGCAGCCGGCAGACCAGCAAGTTTCGCTACCTGAATGCCGTAGGAACGGTCGGCGGCGCCTGCAATGACTTCGTGCAGAAACACCACATCGCCATGCCATTCCTTTACGCGCACGGTGGCGTTGTACAGGCGCGGCAACCGCGCCGACAACGCGGTCAATTCGTGGAAATGCGTCGCAAACAACGAGCGGCAACGATTGACGTCATGCAGATGTTCGATCGACGCCCAGGCGATCGACAGGCCGTCGAACGTCGCGGTGCCGCGCCCGATCTCGTCGAGGATGACGAGCGAGCGTTCCCCCGCCTGATTGAGGATTGCGGCGGTCTCGACCATCTCGACCATGAAGGTTGAGCGCCCGCGCGCGAGATCGTCGGCCGCGCCGACGCGCGAGAACAACCGGTCCACAACGCCGATATATGCACGCTTGGCTGGTACGAAACTTCCCATCTGCGCCAGGATCGCAATCAGCGCGTTCTGCCGCAGGAACGTGGATTTTCCGGCCATGTTAGGGCCGGTGATGAGCCAGATGCGGCCGCCATCTGAATCCTGCGGTGCCGACAGATCGCAATCGTTGGCGACAAAGGGCGTGCCGTCACGCGACAGCGCCTGTTCGACGACCGGATGACGGCCGCCTTCGATGATAAATTGCAGGCTGTCGTCGATCTCCGGCCGTACGCAGTCGCGCTCGGCGGCAAAATGTGAGAGCGCGCTCGTGACGTCGAGCACAGCCAAAGCTTCGGCGCATTCCTTGATCGCGGCGGTTTGCGCAACAACCGCTGCGTTCAGGCGGTCGAATGTCTCCAGTTCGAGCCCGAGCGCACGGTCGGCGGCACTGGCGATCTTTGCTTCCAGTTCGCCGAGTTCGGTGGAGGTGAATCTTACCTGGCCGGCGAGCGTCTGGCGGTGGATGAAGGTTGCATTGAACGGCGCCGTCGTCAGCTTCTCGGCATGCTGCGCCGTCACCTCGACGAAATAGTCGAGCACGTTGTTGTGCCGGATCTTTAGAATCCGGATGCCGGTTTCTTCGGCGTAGCGCGCCTGCAAGGCAGCAATTACGCGGCGCGATTCGTCACGCAACGCGCGTGCCTCATCCAGCGCTGCATCGTAGCCATGACGCACGAATCCCCCGTCGCGTTTGAAAGCGGGCAGTTCGTCGGCAAGTGCGGCGGCCAACTCATCGGCCAGCTTGGGGTCGGTCTTGCGGCACGCAATCGCCGTTTCCGCGATTTCGTCGGGAATCGCGTGCAACGATTTGAGTGCCTTGGCGAGGGTGACGGCCGCCACGAGCCCGTCGCGAATGCCGGCGAGGTCGCGAGGCCCGCCGCGGTCGAGCGCGAGCCGCGCCAGCGCACGGGCGAGATCGGGGGCCGCTTGCAATCGCGCGCGCGTATCGATGCGTGCGGTAGCGTCGTTGAGGAATGCCGAAACGCTGTCGAGCCGCCGCGTGATCGCCGCCGGATCGGTGAGAGGAGCGGACAGTCTTTGTGCAAGAAGCCGCGAGCCGGCCGAGGTGACGGTGCGATCGATCGCGTCGAGCAGCGTTCCCTTGCGCTCGCCGCCGAGTGTTCGCACCAGTTCCAGATTGCTGCGGGTGGCCTGGTCGATCGCCATCGCGGCGCCTGCGCTTTCGCGCAACGGTGGCGACAATGGCGGTCGCTGGCCGATTTGCGTGCGCTCGACATAAGTGACGCAAGCCGCGGCCGCGGCGAGCTCGATACGGGAGAGGGTCCCGAATGCTTCACTGGTCGCGACCGAGAAGAAGGAAGTCAGGCGGCGTTCGGCGGTGGCGCCGTCGAACACGTCGCGCGCGAGTGGTGTCACCGCCGGCAGCGTCCGAAACCAGGGCACGAGATCGGCATCGGAATACAGGGCGTCCGAAACGAGGATTTCGCTCGGCTCAAGCCGTGCGATCTCGGCCGGAAGCGAAGCGCGGGTCGTTTCCGTGATACGAAACTCGCCGGTCGAGATGTCGATCCAGGCGAGGCCGAAACGGTTGTCGCCATCGTCGGATGACAGCTTCGCGCGCGCGATCGCCAGCAGATAGTTGTTGCGGCGGGCGTCCAGAAGCGTGTCTTCGGTCAGCGTACCCGGTGTCACCAGCCGGATCACGTCGCGGCGCACGACGCTCTTCGATCCGCGCTTCTTCGCTTCCGCCGGGTCTTCCAGTTGCTCGCAAACCGCGACGCGATGACCGAGCGCGATCAGCCGATGCAGATATTCGTCGGCGCGAATGACGGGGACACCGCACAGCGGCACATCGCGGCCACGATATTTGCCGCGCTTGGTGAGCATGATGCCAAGCGCGCGCGCCGCCGTCTCCGCGTCCTCGAAGAACATTTCGTAGAAATCGCCCATCCGATAAAACAGCAGGCAATCCGGATTGGCGGTCTTGATCTCGATGTATTGCGCCATCGCAGGCGTGACGCGGCCATTGTCGTCAGGTGAGGGGGTCTCGGGTTCGAACGAGCCGATGGGTTCAGCGATGGACATAAGCTGACGCTAGCAGATGGCCGCCGGCTTTTCATGCCGGCCGTGGCGCCGGCCCACAGCGCCGTCATTCCGGGTCGCGGCTGAAAGCCGCGGACCCGGAATCCATAAGGCTGCTCTGCGCTTACGGAATCCGGGCTCGTCCGCTTTTCGCGAATGCCGCCGAATAACGGCTTCCTATTTCGGGAACGTCACGCCTGTAATGCGCTCGAGATTGCCGTGGTCGACCTTCTCGCGGTCGGCCTTCGACAAATTGAGTTCATCGAGGATGCGCAGCGTTTCGCGCGTATACATCGTGCCCTTCTCCGGATCGAACGGACAATCGGACGCAAACAAGATCTTGTCCATGTCGTAAAATTCGAAGCCGCATTTGGTTGCCGGCGCGCCGCCAAATACCGCGGTGTCGGCATAGAAGTCGTGCTTGAAATAATCGAGCGGCCGTTTTTTCAGGCTCTTGCGCAGGACCGTCAGGTCCTCGTCGGACGTACGGGCGCCGAGTTGGTCCCAGCCGGGCCCGATACGGCCTTCCAGCATCGGTGCGATGCCGCCGAAGTGGTGCGCGATGACCTTCAGGTTCGGATACTTGTCCATGATTCGGGAGAATACCAGCCGCGACATGGCAGCCGTCGTTTCATAGGACCAGCCGAGCGCCCACCAGATTTCGTATCGCGATTTCTTCTCGGAAAGGTAGTCGGGGGAATTTGCGCCGCGCACCGGATGCAGCCAGATTGGCTTGCCGATCTTGTTCATGGCCGCGAAGAAGGGCTCGAACGCCGGATCGTCGAGCGGCCGTCCGGCGATGTTGCTGTAAATCTGCACGCCGAGAGCGCCGTTCTTGATCGCGCGCTCGCTTTCGGCCACGCCGGCATCAGGCGTATCGAGTGAAATCTGCGCCACCCAGCCGGGAAAATGATCGCGGTGTTTCGCGCAAATATCGGCGAAGCCATCGTTGATGATTTTTGCAAATTCGTCGAGTTGCGCACCCTTGGTCAGCAGCTCCAGCGGCGGCATCGGGTAGGTCAGGATCTGTCCATAGTCCGGAAACGTGTCGACGACCTTCATGCGAACGTCGAGGTCGTGGATGCTCGGCACGCCGCGCATGCGCTTGCCGATGTCGGGATAGCCGCTGTCGACGAGCTTGTCGAAAAACGCAGGCGGAATGAAATGCGTAAAGGCGTCAACTCGCATCGTGGCCTCTCAACTTGGTTTCTGTGATCCCGTCTCGAAGGAACCTGCTTATACGTGCGCGGCGTCTCGTCACCTAGCAAGCTGCCTGCATAACAGACCCGCCCGGCCACCGGCGAGGTTGCAGTTATCCGGCCTCAGTAGGGAGAAATCACGTTGAGCAGCGCCTGCCGCCGCTCGATGAGCACAGCATCGCGTGCGCGGGCGAGCGCGTCCGCAAGGTCGGCGGGACGCTCGACACGCTCGGCGTGGGCGCCTTGTGCCTTTGCCATCTCGTCATAGGGCGGCGCCGGATTGAGGTCGGCGAGCGTGCGCCCATCGTCCTCGCCTGCGGCGCTGTCCTTGAACATCGAGAGTGTGGCGCGACGTACGGCACCGTAACGACTGTTGTTGAAAATGATTGTGAGGAGCGGCAGTTCGTGCCGGCCGGAAACCCAATGGCCGACGGTCGGATTGGAGAACATGTAGGCGCCGTCGCCAAGCGTGGCGACGACGAGCTTTTCGGGCGCCGCGAGCTTGGCGCCGAGCGCCGCGCCGAAGCCCCAGCCAAGGCCGCCGGCGGGGCTGAGGCCGAAAAACGTTCCGGGAATTTCGCGCGCGCAATGATCGGGCCGCAGCGGATATTCATTGAAGATGACGGCTTCGGGTCCGAGCACTTCGCCGATGACGCGCGACAAATATTCCGGCGAAATATGCTGCCCGGGCGCGGAATCCTTTGCGAGCTGCGCGCGGCGCGTGCGCATGCGTTCGGTGAGGCGGCCCCGGCGGGCGGCGATGCGCGCATCGGCCATTTGCAGTCGCTGTTCGAGCGCCGCGCCGAGCGCCACCAAGGCGTTGGCCGGATCGGACTGGATGGTGAGGTCGCTTGGAAAGCTACGCATCGGATAGCGCGAGAAGAACGGATCTTCGCCGATATGCGCGACGCGGCAGCCGCCGGTGGGGTGTTGCAGGCTCGGAATCCACGGCACGTCACATTCCAGCACGATCACAAGATCGGCGTCGGCAATCATTGCGCCGGGTTCGAAGCCGAAATGCATCGGATGGCTCGACGGCAGGCAAAGCGTGCGTGGACCATGCGCGACGACCGGAATGGCGCAACGCTCGACAATTTTCTGAAGCGGCGCGACAGCATTTTTCGGCAACGCCGCTGTGACGATCAGCGGCCGTTCGGCGGCAGCAATCCATTCGGCCAGCGTGGCAATCGCGCGCGGATCGGGATGTGCGGGCAAAGCGGGCGGGCGTGGCTTGATCGGGCCGACCGGCTCCGGCAAGGGAGACGAAAGCGGTTCGCGCGGCAGCACCAGATAGACCGGACCGCATGGATGCGCACTCGCCACCTCGACTGCGCGCGAGACGACGTCGCCAATCTGGCCGGGCGTGCGCAGTTCGTAATCCCACTTTACCATCTCGCGCACCATGCCCGCCTGGTCGAACATCTCCTGCGCCCAATGGATCGGCCGGCTGCGCGAGCCGAACGAGCCCTTTTCGGTGATCGGTGTGCGGCCGGCGGCAAGGATGAGCGGCACGCGCTCGCGCGACAGGTTGGTGAGATTGTTGAGCGTATTGGCAGTGCCGACGTTGACGTGGACCATCACTGCCTGCGGGCGGCCCGTCATGAGGTAGGCGCCATGCGCCATCGCGACCGCGATGTTCTCATGCGGGATCAGCACCGGGCGTGGCACCTTGGCGTTGGTTTTCTTGGCGCGGCTGAACGCTTCGACGATCGGCGGAAAGTCCGTGCCGGGATTGCAGAAAAAATAGTCGACGCCGTGGTCTGCGAGGGCGCGCAAGAAGGCTTCGGCGGCAATCGGCGCGCGGTCTGCGCGAGGAGTCGGCACGGCGGACATGGATGAAACCTCAGGTTGCGGCATTTTTACTCGACAGGCGGGAAGGTTACAACGGTACGGAGCGTGCCGCTCTATTCCGCTGCGATGCGCCGATCCGGCTGCGGGTTGAGAGCCGCGAGGCATTTCGCCAAGCTTTCGCCATCCGGATCGACGAGGGCGGCCGTGCGCGCGCTTGCAATGGCGTCGGCGCCGCGTTGCAACGCGATCTGTCCACCCAGAATGGGCCGGATCACGCGCGCCTCGATGACGCGGTAATTGGCGCTGCCGCGCGCGTAAGTATCGCCATAGCCTTTGATCAGGCGGGCGCATTCGGCGACCTCGATGGCGACCTCCGGCGAAAGTTTCGCTGCCTCGGCGACCAGCGCGAGCCAGGCTTCGATCGCTTCCTGTTCCTGGGCGTAGCGATAGCCGCGCGGGCGCCAGTGCTTGAGGCTCGCCAACATCTTGAAGCGCAGGAATCCGAAGATGGAGGTTGAGTTGATCTCCATGCCGAAATAGACGCGCCCGAGCCAACCTTTGCGCGCCGAGTAACGCATGATCGGTCGCGCCAGGAACGGCGGCAGCACCTGGCACAATTCCTCGATGCCGGGCTTGAGGAAATCGTGCACGGTGAATGGCTCGCTGTTCGCGTGCAACTCGTCGTGCGCGATGCGCCGCATGCGCGCCGGCGCGATTTTGGCTTCGGCGACGCGGATCACATCCTCGTAGGACATCCGCACCGCGAGATGGCGGGCGACTTCCTTCATCAGTTTGCCGTGCGTATCGAGGTCGGCGAGTGTCCGAAGCCGGTTCAGGTAGAGCTGCGCGTAGCGCACGCCTTGGTAGGCGATCAGCCGGCGAATGCCTTCGATCGCGATCGGTTGCGCCAATGCGGGCAGGGAATACGAAACTTCGTGCTCGATCAGCTCGGTGCTCGTGGGCGCGTGCTTTTTCTGTTCCTGCGTTTTTACAGGCAGCATCTTCGCGCGCGCGGCTTCGAGCCCGGCGCGGAAGCCGCGCAGATTTCCGTCGACAGATTTGCCGTCGGCGCGGATCGCGGCTTCGAATTGTTCGGCAGAAATCGGCAGCCGCCCGCAGCCCGCAATGGCGCCAAGCATCACGGCGTTGATGATAGAGCCGCTTTGTTTCGCCAGCGCATCCATATCGACGAGCAGCGCGTCTTTTGAATGTTCCTTGATCGTGGCGATGAGTTTGTCGCGATCGAAACGGCCGTCACCCATCGCGATCTTTTCGTCCATGGCATAGAAGCGGCTGAGCGATGCGATGAAGAATGTGCGATCCGGCGTGACGAATCCGCCGGCGATCGTACGTCCGGCTTCGAGCAACTCGCTCGCCACTGCCACGTCGATGTCGCCGATACCGGGCGTGAGCGCCAGTACCGGGCGCTTGCCGTCCAGTTCCGCCGCCTTCACCGGCAGGATCTCAAGGTAATAAGTGGTGGCGCCCGTGCGCTGCGCGACGCCGGGAATCGATGTGCTTTGCACCGGGAAGCCGGCGCCGGTTGCCGCAGCTACGATCCAGTTCGTGAGCACGCCGCCGCCTTCGCCGCCAAGCGCGGCGATCAGGATGCTGAGTGGGCGCGTCTCGTTCATGTTTTCACGACGGCCCTGCCGTTATAGCCACCGAGCCAGCCGATCACGATTTGCCGGAACCTGTGTACGAAACGGTCGCGCCAGGTCGCATTGCGCACGATCTCCGCGCGGTAGAACGAGGGGCACAGCACGGCGGCGTGCGCGACCTCGCCGCACAATCCGCAGCCGACGCAGCTCTCGATCACCGTCGCCACCGGATCGGTACGCAGTGGATCGGGTGACGGCTTCACGGTCAGCGATGGACAACCCGACAAACGAATGCAGGAGTGGTCGCCGGTGCAGATTTCATCGTCGACGCCGTAACGTGTGCGGGTCACACGCTCTCCGCGCTTGAGTTTTTCGGCATCCTGGACGCGCACACGGCGCTGGCGCGCAAGCTGACATTCGCCATCCGCGATGATCACCTTCAGTCCGCGTTCGGCGGTGCGCATCGCCTCCTTCAGCGTCTTGACCATATTCGCGACGCCGTAGGTGCGCACGGTGCGCAGCCATTTCACGCCCATCGCCCGCAGCGTCCGTTCAATATCCATTCCGGGCGCAGGGCCTTCCTTGCTCGCCGCGCTCGATGGAATGTATTGCTGCCCGGTCGCCGAGGCGTACCCGTTCTGCATCACGATCAACACGCCGTCGCCTTTGTTGAACAAATTCGACTCAACGCCGGTGATCAAGCCGTTGTGCCAGAACCCGCCGTCGCCCATCACCGCGATCGGACGCCGTTCCATGTTCGGCGTCACCGCCGCGGCGCTGGCGAGCGACATGCCGTAGCCGAGAATGGAATTGCCGAGCGAGAACGGCGCAAAGGTTGCGAAGGCGTGGCAGCCGATATCACCGCTGATATGTGTCGGTCCGATCTCGCGTTGGACCAGCTTGATCGCGGAAAATACCGGGCGCTCCGGGCAGCCGGTGCAGAATGTCGGCGGGCGCGCGGGCAGGGCGCCGAGCGCTTCGGCAGTTTTGGCGCGGGCCGCGAGAATGTCGCGCGCCTTCCCCGCGACGGCGTCGGCATCGATACCGTTCGGCCGCGTCTCGGTGAGAAATGCCGCAAGCCCGTTGAGCAAAACGCCGGAGGCATACTCGCCGGCGTTCGGCAGCAGCCCCTTTCCGAGCACGCGAGTCTGGATGTCGGCGCGACGTAATTCGACGTTGACCGCCTGTTCGATGTAGTCGGGATGGCCTTCTTCGACGACGAGCACCGCGCGCTTGGTTGCGCAGAATTCGCGAATCTCTTCCGGCACCAGCGGATAGACCACGTTCAGCACCAGCACCGGCACACGCGAGGCGCCGAAAATATCGGCAAGGCCGAGACGCTCGAGCACGCGCAGGACACTGTTGGTCAGTCCGCCCATCACGATGATACCGACGTCGTTCAGGTCGCCGTCGATGAGTTCATTCAGTTTATGCTCGCGAATGAAGGCGCGCGCGGCCGGCAGTCGTTCTTCGATTTTCAATTTTTCCTGCGCGAAGATGACAGGCGGATGCGCGAGCCGGCCGTATTCGAAACGTGGCGGCCCGGCGAGCTTGTCGAGACCGGAAACGATGCCCTTGCGATTGTCGCTGGCGGCGAATTCGCCGGTGGCGTGGCAGGCGCGTATGCGCAGTTCGAGCATCACGGGCGCATGACTTGCTTCGGACAACTCGAAGCCTTTTTCGACCGTGCGCACGATCGACGGCAGGTCGGGCCGCGGGTCGAGCAGCCACATCGACGACTTCAGCGCGTAGGCGTACGACCGTTCCTGAATGACACTCGCGCCTTCACCGTAATCCTCGCCGAGAATGATCATGGCGCCGCCGACGACGCCGGGTGAAGCGAGGTTGGAAAGCGCGTCGGCTGCCACATTGGTGCCGACGATGGATTTCCAGGTCACTGCGCCGCGCAGCGGATAATTGATCGAGGCCCCGAGCATGGCGGCGGCCGACGCTTCGTTGGAGCACGTCTCCAGATGCACGCCGAGGTCGGACAGGATGTCCTCGGCATCCACCAGCACGTCGAGCAGATGCGAGACCGGTGCGCCCTGATAGCCGCCAACGTAAGAGACACCCGACTGCAGCAGCGCCTTGGTGACCGCGAGGATGCCTTCGCCGTGGAAGGTCTCGCCATCGCCCAGTTTCAGCGCCTGCACTTCCTTCTTGAACGAACGTTCCATGGCTGATTTGGTGTCGGTTGGAATGCCAATTTTCCTGATATTCAGGCGCAGTTTAGCTGCGTTGTAAAGCGACTTAGTTGGGGGCCAAACTATCGAGCGGCAGACGGCCTGCCAGCGATTTTGCCGGTATTAACGGGGAATGAATATGGCGCGTGCGAATGGCGCCGCTCGCAAGGGCGCGCGCACGAAGGGGAAGGCGGAACCGGTCAAATTCGGTCCGCTCGCGCAATGGATCGGGTTCAATCTGCGCATGGCGCAGGAATCGACGTTCCAGGCATTCTCGCATCTGTCGAAGGAGATCGGTGAAAATCCGGGCCGCTTCGCCGCGTTGACGCTGATCGGCCGCAATCCCGGCATCAGCCAGACCGCGTTAAGCCGGGCGAGCGGACGCGACAAATCGAGCCTGACGCCGGTGCTGGAGGATCTTGTGCGGCGCGGACTGGTGGCGCGCCGTCGCACGGACGCTGACCGGCGCACCTATCGGCTAAGCCTTACGGCGGACGGCGACCGCGCGCTGGCGCGCCTCAACAAATGTGCGCAGCGGCATGAGCGCAATCTCGATCGCATCATCGGC
>Ga0134125_10008388_pt1 | contig 11650 bp, 8 predicted proteins | sample KB31751_FD_96464 | JGI IMG/M metagenome (GOLD analysis project Ga0134125, IMG submission 96464) | Terrestrial soil microbial communities with excess Nitrogen fertilizer from Kellogg Biological Station, Michigan, USA - KB3-175-1 | ecosystem: Environmental > Terrestrial > Soil > Unclassified ... | reverse complement strand
TACCTGCTCGAGGCGATCCTCAAGCAGCTCGGTCTCGTCACCGGCCTCAGTTCGACCGCGGAGCGCCACATCGGCGACCTCACCGTCGTCAGCCGCCTCACCACCCCCGAGGCGAGCGAGCTTCACGCGCTCCTCGCTCGCATGCGGGAGAGCGAGGTGCGCGCCGTAGCCGTCGAGGTGAGCGCGCAGGCACTCAGCAGCAATCGCGTCGACGGCATCGTCTTCGACGTCGTGGCGTTCACGAACCTCAGCCATGACCACCTCGACGACTACGCCGACATGGAGAAGTACTTCGAGTCGAAGCTCACGCTCTTCACGCCGGAACACGGCAAGCGTGGCGTCGTCTCCCTCGACTCGCCCTGGGGACACCGGGTCGTCGAGGGCTCGCGCATCCCCGTCACCACGGTCTCGGCGGTCGCCGGCACCGACGCCGAATGGACCGTTGAGATCCTCGATGAGCAGGCCGCATACACGGAGTTCCGGCTCACCGGGCCCGAGGGCCGCTCGCTCGTCAGCCGCGTGCCGCTCATCGGCTGGCACATGGCGTCGAATGCTGGACTCGCCATCGTGATGCTCGTCGAGGCCGGCTTCGAACTCGAGGCCGTCGGCCAGGCCATCCACGAGGGCATCGAGGCGTATCTCCCCGGCAGGACCGAGCTCGTCAGTGGACACACTGGGCCCTCCGTCTACGTCGACTTCGGCCACAGCCCGGATGCGTTCCTCAACACCCTCGCCGCCGTGCGCAAGGTCACGAGCGGCAGGGTCATCATGGTCTTCGGCGCCGACGGCGATCGCGACGCGACAAAGCGACACGAGATGGCGCGCGTCGCCTCCGAGGGTTCGGACATCCTCGTCATCACCGACCACCACCCGCGCTTCGAAGACCCGGCCTCGATCAGGGCCACGCTCGTCGAGGGCGCGGGGCTTGCCGAGCACCAGGCCGAGCTCTACGAGGTGAGCCCTCCCGAGAGCGCGATCCGGCATGCAGTTTCGCTCGCGGTCGAGGGCGACTCGATTCTCTGGGCAGGTCCTGGGCACCAGGACTATCGCGACATCCGGGGCGAGCGCACCCCCTATTCGGCGAGGGCCGAAGCGCGTGCTGCGCTGCGTGAAGCTGGCTGGGTATAGGTGATCACTCTTACCCTGGCGGAGATTGCGGCCGCCGTGGACGGCGCGCTCGAACTTCCTGACGGCGCCTCCGCATCCGACCCCGTTTCGGGCACCGTGCAGACGGACTCCCGACTCGTGAGCCCGGGCTCGATCTTCTTCGCCCTGCGCGGCGAGACCACCGACGGTCATCTCTTCGCCGAGGGCGCGGTGACCGCGGGCGCCTCGCTGCTCGTCGTCGAGCACCCGCTGCCGCTCACGGTGCCGCAGATCGTCGTGGCGGATGGCGTGCTGGCGCTCGGCGCACTGGCGAAGGATGTCGTGGCGCGCGTGCGCACCGAGGGCCGCCTTCGCGTCGTCGGAGTGACCGGCTCGAATGGCAAGACGACGACGAAGAACCTCCTGAAGGCCGTACTCGAGGCCGAGGGCGCGACTGTGGCACCGCAGGGCTCCTACAACAACCAGGTCGGCGCGCCGCTCGCGATGCTCCAGATCGACCAGCAGACCCGCTTCCTCGTCGTGGAGATGGGTGCAGGGGGACCTGGCGAGGTCGGCAACCTCGCTGCCATGGCGCGCCCGGATGTCGCCATCGTTCTCAAGGTCGGCCTCGCCCACGCCGGAGTGTTCCGCACTCTCGAGGCCACTCAGGCCGCCAAGGCCGAAATCGTCACCGGACTGCCCGAGACCGCCGTCGCCGTTCTCAACGCCGATGACGACCGCGTGGCCGCCATGGAGTCGCTCACCGCGGCCCGGGTCGTCTGGTTCGGGCTCGACGAGCGCGCCGACCCGCGCGCGGAGGAACTGGTGGCCACGGCGAGCGGCACGACGTTCACGCTCTGCGCGGGCGGCGATCGCCGCACAGTCTCGCTGCGCATCCTGGGCGAACACCACGTCATGAACGCGCTCGCGACGATCGCGGCGGTTCGCGAATTGGGTGTGTCGGTCGATTCTGCCGTCACTGCCATCGAGTCCGTGGCGCGGGCGGAGCGCTGGCGGATGGAGCTGCTGCATCCTGGCGGCGGCATCACCGTCATCAACGACGCGTACAACGCGAGTCCCGACTCGACCGCCGCGGCGCTCAAGGCGCTCGCGCAGGTTGTGGAGCCATCGCAGCGCTCAGTGGCCGTCCTCGGTGAGATGACCGAACTGGGCGACGTCTCCGACGAGGAGCACGACCGCATCGGGCGGCTCGTCGTTCGGCTCAACATCCAGAAGCTCGTCGTCGTCGGTCACGGTGCACGGCACATCCACAACGCCGCGGGCCTCGAAGGCTCGTGGGACGGGGAGTCGGTGCTCGTTGGTGATGCCGATGAGGCATACGATCTTCTCCGTGATGAATTGCGCGAGGGCGACGTCGTGCTCGTGAAGTCCTCGAAATCGGCCGGCCTGAGGTTTCTCGGTGATCGGCTCGGAGGCGTCGGCGCATGATCGCGCTCCTCGTCGCCGCCGCGACCGCCATGATCTTCACGCTGCTGCTGACGCCGCTGTTCGCGAGGGCCTTCCGAAGGCTCAATCTCGGGCAGTTCATTCGCGCCGACACCCCGACGACTCACGTGGTCAAGCGTGGAACGCCCTCGATGGGTGGTGTCATCTTCATCTCCGCGGCGGTGATCGGTTACTTCCTCGGCAAGGTTGTCGCCCGCGAACAGCCCTCGGTATCGGCGCTCCTCGTCATCCTGATGATGGTCGGCCTCGGAGCGGTCGGATTCATCGACGATTTCCTCAAGGTGCGTCGCAGGAACAGCCTCGGGCTGCGCGGCCCTTACAAGATCGTCGGCAGCACCATCGTCGCGATCATCTTCTCCGTGATCGCGCTCACCCACCGCGACGCCCACGGACAGACGGCGGCGTCCTCGGCCATATCGTTCGTGCGAGACATTCCTGGACTCAACCTCGTCGCCCTGCTCGGCGCCGGCCTCGGCCTCGTGATCATCACAGTGTGGGTCATCCTCATCACGACCTCGGTGTCGAACGCGGTCAACCTCGCCGATGGTCTCGATGGTCTTGCCGGCGGTTCCTCGATCCTCGCGATCGGCTCGTACGTGGTCATCTGCTTCTGGCAGAACAAGCAGTCGTGCTTCGGCATCCTTCCGCCCACCGACCAGGGTAAGTGCTATGACGTGTCCAGCCCGCTCGAGCTTGCGGTCATCGCGGCCGCGATCGTCGGGGCCGTCATCGGCTTCCTCTGGTGGAACACCTCTCCCGCCCAGATCACGATGGGTGATACGGGATCCTTCGGTCTCGGCGGCGCACTCGCCGCGCTGGCGATCCTGTCCCGCACCGAACTGCTCCTCGTCCTGATCGGCGGGCTGTTCCTCATCGTGACCGGCCAGGTCATCGTGCAGCGCATCTACTTCAAAGCGACCAAGGGCAAGCGCATCTGGCGCGCCAGTCCGCTGCACCACCACTTCGAGATGAAGGGATGGCCTGAGGTCACGATCGTCGTGCGCTTCTGGATCATCTCCGGTCTCTTCGTGGCGGCAGCGGTGGGCATCTTCTACATCGAATGGGTGTTGCACTCCTGATGAAGAGTGCCGTCGAGGTCGCCGGCCTCAGTAGCTGGCATGCAGATTGGGCCGGACTGCGCGTGGCGGTTCTCGGCCTCGGCGTCACGGGCTTCGCGGTAGCCGACACCCTCACCGAACTCGGATCGCACTGCCAGGTCTTCGCCGACACCGCCGACGAGAAGACCGCCCAACTGCTCGACGTCATCGGCGTACCGCTGATGCAGGCGACCACGGCCGAGGCCGTCGCCGCGTTCGAGCCCGAGTTGCTCGTCGTGTCGCCCGGTTTCCGCCCCACCCACCCGATGGTCGAGTGGGCCGAGTCACGAGGTGTGCCCGTGTGGGGCGACATCGAGCTGGCCTGGCGACTGCGAGACAAGACCGGCGTTCCCGCCGAGTGGATCACAGTCACGGGAACCAACGGCAAGACGACGACCGTGCAGCTGGTCACCGCGATGCTCGCTGCCGCCGGGAAGCGGGTCATCGCCTGCGGCAACGTCGGCGTGCCAGTGCTCGATGCGATCCGCTACCCAGCCGGATTCGACGCGCTCGTCGTCGAACTCTCGAGCTTCCAGTTGCACTACGCCGACTCGATCTCGGCGCACTCGAGCGCCTGCCTCAATCTGGCGGACGACCACCTCGACTGGCACGGTTCGGTCGAGGCCTATCAGGCGGCGAAGGCGAAGGTGTACGACGCGACCAGGCACGCCTGTGTCTTCAACGAACAGGATGCCGCCACGATCACCATGGTCGAGCAGGCGGATGTGGTCGAGGGCTGCAGGGCGATCGGCTTCACCCTCGGCGTGCCCGGGCCGAGCGACCTCGGCATCGTCGACGGCATCCTGGTCGACCGCGCGTTTCTGCCCGACCGGCATCGCTCGGCGCTCGAGGTGACCACGGTCGCGGAACTGCGGGAGGTGGGTCTCGGCTCCTCGCACATGGTCGCGAACGTGCTCGCGGCATCCGCTCTCGCACGTTCCTTCGGTGTGGAGCCCGCCGTCATCCGTGAGGCCCTTCGTGATTTCAGGCTCGACCACCATCGAACGGAGCTCGTCGGCGATGCGGAGGGGGTGCGCTGGTACAACGACTCGAAGGCCACCAACCCGCACGCGGCCGCGGCCGCTCTGCGCTCATTCGAGAGCATCGTGTGGATCGTCGGCGGACTGTTCAAAGGGGTGGATGTCGACGCCCTGGTCTCAGCGCAGGTTCCGCGCCTGCGGGCGGCCGTGCTCATCGGCGAGGACCGCGACGCGCTGCTCGAGGCTTTCGCGCGACACGCGCCACAACTCCCCGTGTTCGAGGTCGCCACGACCGACACTAAAGGGGTAATGCCAGCGGCCGTCAGGCTGTCGGCCGCGGTCGCGCAGAGCGGGGATGTGGTGCTGCTCGCTCCGGCGGCCGCATCAATGGACCAGTTCAGCAACTATGCCGATCGGGGTAATAGGTTCACCGCCGCAGTGCACGAATTGTTGGGAGATCAGTCGGATGACGACCAGCCTTCCACGCGCTCCCCGCAACCCGGCGCCTGAGCCCGAACGCCGGCCAGGCCGGGCGCCAGCAGCGGTCGTCGCGGTACGCAAGATCTTTGCCGCCGAGACCGGGAACTACTTCCTGCTGCTGGGTGCGACCCTCTTCCTCGTCGTCTTTGGTCTCGTGATGGTGCTCTCGTCATCATCCGTCGAATCCTTCAAAGCGAGCGACGACTTCTTCAGCGGCTTCGCGCGTCAGGGACTCTTCGCGGTGCTCGGCGTGCCGCTCATGCTGATCGCCGCGCGGTTGCCCTCAGTGTTCTGGAAGAAGTGGGCCGGCGTGGCGATGATCATCGCCATAGCACTGCAGTTGCTCGTCTTCGTGCCCCACATCGGAGTGGAGCAGGGCGGTAACCGCAACTGGATCGACCTCGGCTTCTTCAATGCGCAACCCTCCGAAGTGATCAAGGTCGCGCTCGTGCTGTGGCTCGCGCTCGTCCTCTCCAAGAAGAGGGATCTGCTCGACGATTGGCACGAACTCGCCGTGCCCATCGTGCCTGTCACCGGCGTCGCCGTGGGACTCGTGCTTCTCGGCGGCGATCTGGGAACCGTGATCATCCTGGCGTCGATCGTGTTCGGTGCGGTCTTCTTCGCGGGCGTCAAGTTGCGGTATCTCGCCGTGCCCATCGTTGCCGCAGGGATTGCGGGGCTCATGTTCGCCTTCGGTACGAGCTCTCGCCAGGACCGATGGCAGGCGTTCTTCAGCGGCTGCGGGTCGAGCGACGACTACTCCGGCAGTTGCTGGCAGACGGTGCACGGCTGGTGGGCCCTCGCCTCCGGTGGCATCTTCGGGGTGGGGCTCGGTAATTCGAAGGCGAAGTGGTCGTGGTTGCCCGAGGCCGACAACGACTTCATCTTCGCGATCATCGGCGAGGAGCTGGGTCTTCTCGGCGCCATCGTGGTGCTCTTGCTCTTCATCGTGATCGCCATCTCGTTCGTGCGCATCATCCGTGCCAACCCCGACCCCTTCGCCAAGCTCGTCGTCAGCTCGGTCATGGTGTGGATCATCGGCCAGGCCTTCGTCAACATCGCGGTCGTGCTCGGCGTGCTACCCGTGCTCGGCGTGCCGCTGCCTCTGATCTCCGCGGGCGGGTCCGCCCTCGTGACCACGCTGTTCGCGATCGGAATCGTGCTGTCGTTCGCCCGGCATCCCTCGGATGAGCTCGGCCGGCAGCGATGACCCGGTACCTGCTCGCCGGCGGGGGTACCGCCGGGCACGTCAACCCGCTGCTCGCCGTCGCCGATCGCATCGTTGAGCGCGAACCCGACGCGGTCATCCGGGTTCTCGGCACGAGCGAGGGTCTGGAATCGAGACTGGTGCCGGCGCGCGGCTACGAGCTCGTGGTCGTGCCGAAACTTCCGTTCCCGCGCAGACCGAATCGCAGCGCCCTGCGCTTTCCCGGCGTTTTCTCGCGATCGGTTCGACTCATCCGCACCATCATCCGGGAGTTAGAGATCGACGTCGTCGTCGGCTTCGGCGGCTACGTCTCGGCACCCGCCTATGTGGCGGCACGGCGTGAAGGGGTGCCACTAGCGATACACGAGGCGAACGCGAAGCCGGGTATCGCCAATCGGCTGGGTAGCCTGCTCAGCAGGTTCGTCGGGGTGGCGTTCCGGGGCACCAGGTTGCCGCACGCGCGCTTTGTCGGGATGCCGCTGCGGCGCGAGATCGAGCGGCTGGATCGGCGGGCACTGCGAGCAGAGGCCCTCGCCTTCTTCGGACTCGACGCCTCGAGACCGGTGCTGCTCGTCACGGGCGGCTCGCAGGGCGCACAGCATCTCAACGAGACGATCGTGGCGGGCGCGGCCACCATCATCGGTGCCGGGTGGCAGATCCTGCACATCGTGGGGGAGCGATTCGAGCGGCGCGAGACCGCACTTCCGCACTACCTCCTGCTCGCATATTGCGACCGAATGGATCTCGCGTTCGCCGCGACCGACCTCGCAGTGTCTCGTGCCGGTTCCGCCACTGTGAGCGAACTCACCGCGCTCGGGGTGCCGGCCGTCTATGTGCCACTCGCCTTCGGCAACGGCGAGCAACGACTCAACGCGGCGGACGCGGTGCGGGCCGGCGCGGCACGTGTGGTCGAGAACGCGAGCTTCACCGCCGACTGGATCACGGAGCACCTCGTGCCCATTCTCGACGACCGCGCCGGGCTCGCCGAGATGAGCGCGCGGGCGGCATCCATCGGCGTGCTCGATGGAGCCGATCGCACCGTCGACCTCGTCATGGATGCTCTCGCGAGCCGGGTACATTGGCAACGATGATCAAGTCCGACTTCTCCCAGGTCATGCCCGCCAATCCGGGCTCCGTTCACTTCGTCGGCATCGGTGGTGCAGGCATGAGCGGGATCGCGCGGATGTTCCAGGCCGCCGGCCACACCGTGACCGGCTCCGACATCCGCGACACCGCGACCGTCAAGGCGTTGCGCGACAAGGGCGTGGCCATCGCGATTGGGCACGATGCGGCGCACGTGGTCGGCGCGGACACGCTCGTCGTGACCGGGGCCATAGCCGAGGACAATCCGGAGTATCTCGCTGCCCGAGCCGCGGGCATCCCGATCGTGCACCGCGCTCGCGCCCTGGCTTGGCTCACCGATGGTCGCCGGCTCGTCGCGGTGGCCGGTGCTCACGGCAAGACCACTTCGACCGCCATGGTGGTGACGGCGTTGCGGGCGCTCGGTGAAGATCCGAGCTTCGTCAACGGGGGAGTGATCCGCTCGCTGGGCCTCAGTGCCGCGCCGGGCACGGGTGAGCTCTTCGTGGTGGAGGCGGATGAGTCCGACGGCTCATTCCTGCTCTACGACTCGGCCGTCGCGCTCATCACGAACGTGGACCCGGATCATCTCGATCACTACGGCTCGGAGGAGGCTTTCGAGGAGGCCTTCATCGCCTTCGCCGAGAAGGCCAGCGAGCGCGTCGTCATCTCGAGCGACGACCCCCGCTCGGTCAGCATCACCTCGAAACTGCGGGCGAAGGCCGTCACGACCTTCGGCCAGGACGCCTCGGCCGACGTGCGGCTGCATTCCGTGCGCGGTGCAGAGACGATCGAGTTCGACCTCGCCTGGCGCGGAGCCGATTACCACGCGAGCCTCCGGGTCGCGGGCCTGCACAACGCGATCAACGCGGCGGGCGCATTCGGCGTGCTCATGGGGCTCGGTTTCCAGCCGCGAGCCGCCCTCGACGCCATCGCCACCTTTGAGGGCACCGAGCGGCGATTCGAGCTTCGGGGCGACGTCGCGGGCATCAAGGTCTTCGACGACTTCGCCCACCACCCCACCGAGGTGCGCGCGGCGCTCTCCGGCGCGCGCGACGTCGTGGGGGGCGGACGTCTCATCCCTATTTTCCAGCCGCACCTCTACAGCAGAACCCGGATGCTCGCGGGCGACTTCGCCGAGACCTTCGAGCGCCTCGCAGACCACACGATCATCGTTCCCATCTACGCGGCGCGCGAGGAGCCGGAACCCGGAGTCACCGGTGAGTTGATCAGCGCCCGATTCACCGATCCGAGCAGGGCGACCTATATCGACGACTGGCAGCGCGCGGTGGACTACGCGGCGTCCATCGCTCGCCCGGGTGACTTCGTGATTCCCATGGGCGGGGGCGACGTCTACCAACTCATTCCGCAGCTCATCGCGGCTCTCGAAGCAGCCAAAGACGGCGCCGAGGGATAGCGGATCAGGAGATGAAGAGGCCGGAAGGATTCGACCAGCACGAGGCGGAGCCGCAGGCACCGCCCACGGGCGGCGCTGACGCGAAGCGCGCTCGAGCGAAACGTGAGAAGCCCGCGGGGCGCAATCCCGCAGCCCAGAAATCGGATGCGCGGCAGCCGAAGAGGCAGCAGCCGAAGCCGCCGAAGCCGCGCGGCCCCAAGGCGAGCAGCCCGAAACCGAGCGGGAACCCCGCCGCCCCCACCTCCCCGACGATCACCAACGTCCGAGAGGCAGCAGCGGCGGCATCCAAGCGGATGCTGGCGGAGAAGAAGGCGGATCCCTCGCGTCGCGTCACGGCCGAAGCTCGCAAGGCGGCGCGACTGAGGCGTCGTTACGAGCGCAGCGAGGTGCGCCGCTTCACCCGGCGCAGCAGGCACCGCCGTCTCGCCTGGCTCACCGCGGCCGGTGCGGTCGTCGTGCTGTGCGCCCTCGTCGCGATCGCGGTGTACTCGCCGCTCCTCGCGCTCAAGACCATCAAGGTCGAGGGCGCTTCCCGCGTGAGCGCCGCCGACGTCCGTGCCTCGCTGGCCGACCAGCTCGACACCCCGCTCGCCCTCGTCGATTTCGCCGCCATCAAGAAGGATCTCGCGAAGTTTCCGCTGATCCGCAGCTACGTGACGGAGACGGTGCCGCCGAACACGCTCATCGTGCACATCCTCGAGCGGTCGCCGATCGGCGTGCTTGAGACTCCCTCCGACTTCGTCGTCGTGGATGCGGCGGGGGTCACGATCTCGCACTCGACCGAGCGACCGGCGAAGCTGCCCGTGATCGACTCCGGTTCGATGAAGAGCGACTCGACGGCCTTCAAGGCCGCCGTGGCGGTGCTACTCGCATTGCCCGCCTCGGTCGCGTCGAGAGTCGACATGGTCACGGCGAGAACGAACGACGACGTCACGCTCGTGCTCGACGGCGTCGGCCAGCGCGTCGTGTGGGGCAGTTCCGACCGCTCCGCGATGAAGGGTCGTGTGCTCGCCGACCTCATCGCGCACCAGGACCCGAACACGGTCGTCGAGTACGACGTGTCCGCCCCCAACAACGCCGTCGTCCGCACCGGATGACCGTCAAGCCTGATGGATATCTCCACAGTTTGCGACACGCTGGCTTCCTTGCCGGTGCCATCGTCCGCTCGCGCTTAGCTTCGAACCAGTAAAGCTATACTGAGCATAACTTTAAGCCTCTAGCAGAGGTTTAATGTTCCCCCGTCGGAGGCCGGACGTGACATCAAACCAGAACTACCTCGCCGTGATCAAGGTCGTCGGCATCGGCGGCGGCGGCGTGAACGCCGTGAATCGCATGATCGAACTCGGCCTGCGCGGGGTGGAGTTCATCGCGATCAACACCGACGCTCAGGCGCTCCTCATGAGCGATGCCGACGTGAAGCTCGACGTCGGCCGCGAGATCACGCGCGGTCTCGGTGCCGGTGCAGACCCCGAGGTCGGTCGTCGCGCCGCGGAGGATCACGCCGAGGAGATCGAAGAGGCACTGGCCGGCGCCGACATGGTCTTCGTCACCGCCGGCGAGGGTGGCGGAACCGGCACCGGTGGAGCGCCCGTGGTCGCCCGCATCGCCAAATCCATCGGCGCGCTGACCATCGGTGTCGTGACCCGCCCCTTCGGCTTCGAGGGCAAGCGCAGGGCTGCCCAGGCCGAGGTCGGAGTCTCCGCGCTGAAGAGCGAGGTCGACACCCTTATCGTCGTTCCCAACGACCGCCTGCTCGAGATCAGCGATCGCGGCATCAGCTTCCTCGAGGCCTTCGCCACCGCTGACCAGGTGCTCCTCGCCGGCGTGCAGGGCATCACCGACCTCATCACGACGCCCGGTCTCATCAACCTCGATTTCGCCGACGTCAAGTCCGTCATGCAGGGCGCGGGCTCGGCCCTCATGGGCATCGGTTCGTCCCGCGGGGCAGACCGCGCGATCAAGGCGGCGGAACTCGCCGTGGCGTCGCCCCTACTCGAAGCCAGCATCGACGGCGCGCATGGCGTGCTGCTCTCGATCCAGGGTGGATCCAACCTCGGTATCTTCGAGATCAACGACGCCGCCCGCCTCGTGCAGGAGGCCGTGCATCCCGAGGCGAACATCATCTTCGGTGCCGTCATCGACGACACCCTCGGCGACGAGGTGCGTGTCACGGTGATCGCGGCGGGCTTCGACGGCGGCGAGCCGGTCGTCAAGAAAGCCGGCCACCGCTCCAACTTCGTGGATGCGCCCGAGGGAGCGGAGACCGATCGTGCGCCCGAGGTCGAGGCTGCGGATGACGCAGCCCGTCCGAGCAGCACCCTCTGGCAGGCCGAGCCTGAGCTTCCCTCCTCGCAGAGCGACCCGGTCTTCGGAGACGATGACGACGATCTGGACGTTCCAGACTTCCTCAAATAACGACACTCGGGCGGCGGCAGATGGCGGACGACGGTGACCTCGCGTCGCGGCTGCGCGGCGTGCAGGAGTCCGTCTCCGAGACCGCCAGGGAAGCAGGGAGGGATGCTGCCGCGATCACGACGATCGTGGTGACCAAGTTCCACTCGACGGAGCTCGTGCGGCGCCTGCACGCGCTCGGGGTGCGTGACTTCGGCGAGAACCGCCACCAGGAGGCCGCGGCCAAGGCCGCGGAGTTGGCCGACCTCGAGCTCAACTGGCATTTCGTCGGCCAATTGCAGAGCAAGAAGGCTCGCCAGGCGCGGAACTATGCCACGGTCATCCACTCGATCGATCGACCCTCGCTGGTCGACGCCCTCGCCTCGCCGGACGGTTCGGTCGACTGCTTCGTGCAGTTGAATCTCACCGACGACCCAGGCAGGGG
>Ga0134125_10008387_pt1 | contig 11650 bp, 13 predicted proteins | sample KB31751_FD_96464 | JGI IMG/M metagenome (GOLD analysis project Ga0134125, IMG submission 96464) | Terrestrial soil microbial communities with excess Nitrogen fertilizer from Kellogg Biological Station, Michigan, USA - KB3-175-1 | ecosystem: Environmental > Terrestrial > Soil > Unclassified ... | reverse complement strand
GCCGGCTCTCCACCACCCAGCGCTATACCCGCACCGACATCCGCCAGATCGCCGCCGTCTATGACCGCGCTCATCCGCTCGAAGCGCACGACGGACCCGATCGGCCCGCCCCCTCGTCGCGGCGCCGGGGTACGATACCTAAGGAGGCTGACTGATGAGTGGTTCGATCCTCGCCGTGAAGTGTCCCCGCTGCGAGCGCGTTTACAACATCTACCCGGGCCCGGACGAGTACATGCGCTGCCTGATCACGCGCAAGTATGAAATGGAGTGCGACTACTGCGAGGACGAACTAACCTTTACCGTCGTCTCCGGCGCCAAGGCGCCCTTCACCACCGGCGGGACCTAAAGCCACCGCCTCAGCTGACGTTCTGCCCCGCCCCCCACGCTCGGCCGCCGCGTATCCGTCCGCGGTGCGGCTGAAGCTGCTTGCTTGCATACATCGCCGCATCCGCGCTGTGCAGCAGTTCCTCGGGGGTGAGCCCGTCGTCGGGGTATAAAGCCAGCCCAATGCTGCCCTTGACCCCGTGCGTGGTGAGCACCGGATCATCCGCCATCGCCTCCAAAATGCGCTGCGGCATACTGCGCGCCGCTTCCGGCTCGCAATCGGGCGCCAGCACCGTGAACTCGTCCCCGCCGTACCGCGCCACGACGCTGCTGGCCCGGCTCTTGTTGTCCAGCAACTGGGCGACCCGCACCAGGATCCGGTCGCCCTCCAGGTGCCCAAAGCTGTCGTTGAGAGGTTTGAACTCGTCCAGATCGAGCAGCATGACGCAAAAGTGGGCGTGCTCGCCGCGCGCCGTCGCCGCCCGCGCCCGGCGCCACTCGGCTTGCAGCGCTTCCATAAAAAATCGGCGGGTCTTGAGCCCGGTCAAGCTGTCGGTAATGGCCTGGTGCTGCATCTGCTGAAACAAGTTGGCGTGGTGCAGCGCCGCGGCGATCTGATCGCACAAGGTTTGCAACACCACGAACTGGTCGCCGCGGAAACCCCGCGGCGCGTCCGCTTCGAGATGGAGGATGCCCAACCGTTGCCCGCCGTGCCGGATGGGCAACTCCACGGCGCAGGCCTCGGGCTCGGATTCGCCCGTCGCCGCGCATTCTTCAAACTCGCCCTCGCGGCCGTTGGGTCGCGGCATGGCAATCGCAATCCGCTGAAAGGGAAAGGCTGCCCCAATTTGCGCCACCACCGTTTCCAGCATCTCGGTGGGATTGAGGGTCGAGATCGCCAGCCGGGCAATCTGGTGCAGGAACGCTTTGTGGCCCGCATCCCGCTGCACCGCGGCAAAAAGCCGGGCATTGTCCAGCGCCACCGCCGCCTGCCCCGCCAGGATCTCGATCACCCGCAGATGTTCGGCGTCGTATGCGTCTTCCCGCTCGTAGCTCTGGACGGCGAGAACCCCGATGCTTTGGCCCTTGAGAATGAGCGGCACCCCGAGGTAATTCTTGGCATTGCGGCCGCTGGGCGCCAACCCCAGGGTGCGGCCGTAGCTGGCGACATCGCCGGCGATCAACAACGGCTGGCCGCTGCGCATAATGTATTCCGTCAGGCCGTTGCCCCGCCGCCGCCGCCGGGCCTCCTGCACCACGCCATCTTCGACCTCCAGGCCAAAGCGGATCTCGTCCCGCTCCTCGTCGAGGAACGCAACGTAGAAGTTGCTGACATCCATCAGCTTCCGCAGCTCGCTGTGAATGGATCGCAGCAGCGCTTCGCCGTCCAGCGAAGAACTCAACGAAGTGCCGATATGCGTCAGGATCTCGAATTCATGCACCCGGCGTGCCGCTTCCCGCAGCCGCAGCCGCCGGCCCCGCGCCAACAGCCAGCTCAGCAACAGCAGCGCCGCGCAGCCGCTCAGCGAGCCCGCCGTGATGATTGTGGATACGTCCATCGCGATCTTCCGCGCACGCACCGGTCGCCGTAACTATATTCTTCTCCGGCGTTCCCTGTAAAGGGCTATCAGGCACTCCCATGCAACCCCTAACCTGCCGCGGATCTCTTCCTACCCAGACGGGGGTTGAGCCATGGGTGGGAAGCGCGCCATTACAGTTGTGGTGTTAGGAATTTATTTGGTGGGAGCGGCGGCACTCACTGCCCAAGTCGCCGAGCAGCAACACCTGCGGGACACCATACTGCAGACCTTGCTGAACGACCCCGAATTGGGGCAATATCCCTTGGCCGCGAGCGTGTCGGCCGACCACACCGTGGTACTGAACGGCACGCTGCCCAACAAGAGCGACAAGGACACCGCGGCCCGGCTGGTGAAATCCATTGCGGGCGTGAAGCGCGTGCAGAACGACATCACGGTGGATGCGGCCACCACACCACTGCCCGCGCCGGCCGCGGCCGCCCCGGCGGCTTCGGCCGCCCCGCCGGCGTCGCCGGCGCAGCCCACCCCCAATGACGTTCAGACCGCGGTGCAGAATGCCCTCGCCGCCGACGCCAGCCTCGGAAACGTGACCGCGACCGTCACCGACGCGGTCGTGACCCTCACCGGCACCGTCGCGAACCGCAAAGACCGCGACCGGGCGGACCGCATCGCCACCCACAGCGCTCCCCACCTCAAGCTGGTGGATAAACTCGTTATTCCTCACTGAGGCGCAATTGCGCCGGGAGCCCGGCGTGTGGGGAGCGGCGCATCCGCTCAAAGAGCGGCGCGGCGGCGGCGCCGCTGCAAGCCGTAGACCGCGAGCCCCGCCAGCGCAATCCACCCGGCGTAGCGCAACTGCCGCCAGGACTGCGTCCTCGCCAGCAGCACATACAGGAAGCCCGCGATGGCCAACAGCGCCGGCGCCGGGTACCACCACATCCGGAAAGGCCGGGGCGCGTCCGGCCTCCACCGCCGCAGGACCAGCAGCCCGATGGCCTGCACGAGAAACTGCAGCGCGATGCGGATCACCACCAGCGCCGCGATCACTTCGGCCAGGCTGAAAAAGCAGAACAGCGCAGCCACCCCGCCCAACCACAATAGCGACACCGTGGGGAACCGCCCGCCCGGGTGCAGCCGCGCAAACGACGGGAAGTAGTTCCCATCCAGCGCCGCGGCGTAGGGCACTCGCGAGTAGCCGAGCAACAGCGAGAACACCGAGGCAAAGGCGGTCCACATGATCAGCGTGGTCACCAGGCGCGCGGCCCATATCCCATATACCCTCTGCATGAACACCGAGATTACATAGTTGCGATCGGGCGCGTGACGGCCGACCAGTTCCTGCCAGGGCAGTACCCCGAGCACGCCAATGTTCATCACCAGGTAGATGACGGCCACCAGTCCGATCGAGATCAGAATGGCGCGCGGGATGTTGCGCTCCGGCTGCGCCACCTCACCCCCCAGGAAGCCTACATTGTAGTAGCCCCAGTAGTCGTAGGTGGCGATCAGCATGGCCGAGCCCAAGCCCAGAAAGAATCCGGCATTCGGGGTCCAGGCCCCGGGCGGAAAGGTGAACGCCAACCCGGGATGAAAATGCGTCAGCGCGGCCTCGATCACCCAAGCCACCGCCGCCAGCACGCCCACCCACAAGTATTGCGAGATCCGGCCCACCTGCGCGATCGAGCGATAGGCCAGACCCAGCGCCAACAGGCAGGCTCCCGCCGCCAGCAGCTTGACGCCCCACACGCCGAGTCCGGGCCAAAAATACGTGGCGTACAATGCCAGCCCGATACACCCGGAGGCGATCGAAAGTGGCGCGCTGAAGCTAAGTTGGAAAACAAACAGAAACGCCAACAACCGGCCCCAGCCCTCGGTGCCGTAGGCCTCGCGCAAGTACCGGTAGGAGCCCCCCGGGCCGGGAAAGCTGGCGCCCAACTCCGCCCACACCAAGCCATCGCACAGCGCGAAGACCGCGCCCAACACCCAGCCCAGCATCGCCTGGGGACCGCCCATCGCGGCCACGATTAGGGGCAGGGTGATGAAGGGCCCCACCCCGATCATGTCGATCATGTTGACCGCGATCGCCCCGCGCAGCGACAGGCCGCGCGACAACGGCGCCGTCCCCGGCCCTGTGGCCGGGCTCATGCTTGCTTAGGCCTGTTTTGCCTGTTCATAGCGTCGGGCCACTTCCTCCCAGTTGACGACGCTCCCCGCGCACCTTGTCGAGCGCCTCGTTGCCGAGCTTGCCTCCCTTGCGCCGCGCCGCCTCGGCCAGCACCTTGGCCTTGGTGGGCGACAGCACGCAGTCGAAGCGCCGCAGCACCGTCATGGGCAGCATCACCCGCTCGTACCGCGGCGGCCGGTAGGGCCCGCGCAGCAGGTCGGCGATCTGCCAGATGAGGTTGGCGTGGTCCTGGTGGCTGGGCATGGCCTGCCGCATTTTGACACAGGAACGCGTTGGCGCGGCAGAGGGTGCTGGCTTGCTGGCCCCAGAGTAGAATGGCGCGTATCACGCCATGCCGTCGCTGCCCACCCTCTATGCCTATCGCGACGACGGGCCGGTCACGCACATTCGAACCAACTGGCGGCCGCGCCGCGTCTACTGCACCACCCGGCCCGACCACAGCGACCAGCCGGGCGAGCTTTGCGCCGTCAAGTTCGCCCCTGGAGCGCAGGGCGCAGCCGCCATGATCTCGGAGGTGGTCTCGCGCGAGTTGACGCGGCCGGGGCTGGGTTGCGGCGCCGCAATTGCCTTACGCTACCGACCCTCTGGAAGCCGGAACCGAAGCTTGGTGGCGCCACTTATCGTCGTTACTCTTCCACGGCCTGGTGTTGTCGGAGCCTCGCGCCATTGACTGTCATAATCCGGCGGAAGAGATTGATCTCCTTTTTGAAGCTGTTGTGGGACCGCAGCGACCAGAAGGAAAGACAGGACGGGTGGACGGCGTGCTCAACAATGTTCTGGGCAGCCTGGGTGAACGCCTTGAGCGCGGCCTGGTGGACGGGTTCGGCGGCCGCCCCGTGCCGGTGCGCCGCTTCAAGCAGGGCAATCGGGGGCTGTTGCTCATCGATGCGGTAAACTTGGCCGCTGCCTCGGCGGAGGGCCAGACCGACGCGCTAGTGAGCCGCATTCAACGGGTGCGCGCCCGCCAAGATCAACCCGGCAGACCGGTTATGGCAGTGGTGGGCTACCTGGCGTCCCCCGCCGGTCTGAACGGCGAGCGGGCGCTGTTGGAGTGGATTCAGCAGAAGGCCGAGGCCTCCACGTTCGATCTGCTGCGCGAGGGAGCGCAATTGGGGGATCGCGTCCATGCCGCGCTGGCGGAGGTGGGCCAACCCTCCGCGCAACCGCGGTTAGGTGAGTAGCTACCCCTTCAGCCCCTGCTCGTAGCGGCGCCCCACCTCGTCCCAGTTGACGATGTTCCACCAGGCGGTCAAATATTCCCCGCGGCGGTTCTGGTACTTGAGGTAGTAGGCGTGCTCCCACACATCGTTCCCCATGATCGGATAGTTCCCATCCATGATCGGGCTGTCCTGGTTCGGCGTGGAGATCACCTCAAGTTGCCCGCTCTTCAGCACCAGCCACGTCCATCCCGACCCGAACCGTTTGAGCCCCGCGTCGTTGAACCGCGCCTTGAACTGCTGAACATCGCCAAACTGCTTCTGGATCGCTTGCGCCAGCGCCCCGCTCGGATCGCCCCCGCCTCCCGGCTTCATGATCTTCCAGAACATGCTGTGATTCGAGTGCCCACCGGCGTTGTTGCGGACCGCCATCCGGATATCCTCCGGAACCTTGGTCTGCACCGTGCGCAACAAATCCTCCAACGATAAACTGGCCAGATCCGGCCGGTCTTTCAGTGCGGCGTTCAGGTTCGTGACGTACGCGGCGTGGTGTTTCTCATGATGCAAATGCATCGTGGCCTCGTCCACGACCGGTTCCAAAGCGTTGTAGCCGTATGGCAGCGGCGGAAGTTCAAATGGCATGGGGTGTCTCCACTACAAGTCTACCCCTACTGCCCGGCGCTCTTCCGCCCGGACTTTTCCCGACCGCCCGCCTGTGGTGCAAAGTGGTATGTCTGCCCTTACCGCGCCCGTTTCTCTAACCGCCCGGGCGGTTTTCCACATGGAAATTCACATAATTGTGGAAACCGCCCTCCAGATCCGTAGCCGGCACACCCCAGGAAGCGAGCAGGCTGACCGCGATCGAAGAGCGGTATCCGCTCTGGCAGTACACCACGATGGGTTCGTCTCGTGGGATTTCCCCGTGGCGCGCGCTGAGCTGCGAGAGCGGAATGTGCCGGCTCCCGGGAATGAAATCCTGGGCACGCTCGCCGGGCGTGCGAACATCCACCAAATACCGGCCCGCCAGTTCCGGCGGAGTCAGCCGCGCATGCCCCTCCAACAATTCCGGGTAGCTGCGCAGCGCGTCCATACCCGCGCCAAGGTACCCTGCGATCCGATCAAAGCCGATCCGGCCGAGGCGCACCGCCGCCTCCCGTTCCCGTCCCGGGTGGGCGATCACAACCAGCGGCCGTTCCGCCGGCAGGATGGTGCCGCACCATGTGGCGAACGACCCATCCAGCGGGATATTGATCGCACCCTTCCAGTGCGCGGGCGCAAACTCGGCCGGAGGACGGGTATCCAGGACCCAGGCGCCCTCGGTTTGCGCCGCCCGCGCCGCGGGCACGGTGAGTGGATGCAGCGTGCGCTCCAGGCTCTCCTCCAACCCGGCACGCTCCTGGGTATTCAACACCGCGTCCAAGCTGAAGTAGGCTGGCGCCTCCGGCTGATCGGCCAGCACCATGTCCAAGAACTTCTCCCGCTCCATGGGCTGCAGGGCGTAGTTCAAGGCGCGCTGCGCGCCGATGGTCGTCACCCCGTCCGAGGAGATCTTCTTGCCGCACAGCGATCCCGCTCCGTGCGCCGGATATACGAGAGTAGCGTCCGGCAGCGACAGCAGTTTCTGGTGCAGCGAGTCGTACAGCATCTCGCCCAGCGCCCGCGCCGGCCAACCCAGCGCCGCCCGCAAGTCCGGCCGGCCCACATCGCCCGCAAAGAGCGTATCGCCGGTCAGCGCCGCTACCGGCTCCTGTCCTCCCGGCGCCAGCACCAGCAGTGTAATGGACTCCGGGGTGTGGCCGGGAGTATGCAATACCCGCAGCCGGCTCTCTCCCACCGCAAGTTCCTCCCCGTCGTCCATCGCACGAAACGCATACTCGGCTTTGGCCCTCGACCCCAGGCAAATCTCCGCTCCGGCGCGCTCGCGCAGTTCCAGATGCCCGGCGATGAAGTCGGCGTGAAAGTGGGTCAGGAAGACATAGCGAATGGTCAAACCCTGCTCCGCCGCCGCCGCCAAGTACAGATCCACGTCACGCTGCGGGTCGACTACCGCCGCCAACCCGCTGGCGGGATCGGACAATAGATACGAGGCGTGAGCCAAACAGGCGAGGTAAAATGGTTGCACGCGCATGCGGGGAAGCCTCAACTCTATTGTAGCCGCCAGGCAGAGCGGGCTCCGGAGTACACTGGCAGCATGCGGAAACCCTTCTGGAGCCTTCTCGTTCTGTGTGGCTTGACGGCGCTCGCGGCGGCGCAGCAGCCGGCGGCCAGCAAGCCCCCGGCCAGCCCGCCCGCCACCGCCAGCGTGACCGTCAACGGCAAAACGATCACCATCAAGTACTCCGCCCCCTCGGTGCGCGGCCGGCAGATCTTCGGTCCCGGCGGCTTGGTCTCCCACGACCCCACCTACCCGGTCTGGCGGGCGGGCGCCAATTCCGCGACCGCGCTGCACACCGACGCCGACTTGATGCTGGGGAACCTGCGCGTGCCTAAGGGGGACTACACCCTCTACGCCCTGGTTAGCGACCCGGATCATTGGCAGTTGGTGGTGAACAAACAGACCGGCCAGTGGGGCCTCACCTACAATGCCAAACAGGATCTGGGACGCGTATCCATGCGCATGAGCGTCCCGCCCGCGCCCATCGAAGTGCTGCGCTACGAACTGACTCCCAACCAGCTCACCCTGGAGTGGGACAAGCATGCCGCCTCGGTTCCGATAAAGGTACAGTAGCGGCTTATTCGACCTCGGCGAGCAATTGCCCGGTGGCCACGGTATCGCCCGGGGCCACCAGGCAGGCGAGCAGGGCGCCGCTCTTGGGGCTGCGCACCTCGTTCTGCATCTTCATCGCCTCCAGCACCAGCACGCCCTGTCCGGCCTCGATTCGCGCTCCCGCTTCCGCCAAGAGCTTGACCACTTTGCCCGCCATCGGCGCCTTGATCTTCGCCCGTCCGCTCTGCTCGACGCGTTCCTGGAAAGTGAGCCGGCGCGCATCCAGAACTTCCGCGCTGGCTTCGCGGCCGGCCCCGGCCAGCCAGAGAGTGGCGCCCGACGCGTTTTTTTCCAGCGTCGCCCAGGCAAACGTGTAGGATCGGCCCGCCAGCAACAGCGAAATGCGGCCGCCCTCGACCAGCGCCACGTCGGCCGCCATCGGCTTGCCGTCCAGCGCTACTTGCCAGCCTCCGGCTCCGTTTTTCGCGCCCGCCACTTCCACGTTCCGCGTCGCCCCGCCCAATTGAATCTGGTACTTCATCGCAGCGCCGCCTGCCGCGCCGCGATCTGCCACGGTGTCTGAACCGCGCCGCCGCCGTTGGCCGCCGCCGGAGCCGCGGCCAGGTCGCTGGCAATCGCCGCCGCCACGCTGGCGAGGTCTTCCCAACCTTCCTCCGCCGCGGCCTCCGGCTGGGCTTGCAGGCGCGCCACGTAGCCGGTATCCACCTCGCCCCGCACGAACGCGCCGTCCTGCAGTACCCTGCGAAAAAACGATAGATTATGGCCGATGCCGGCGATCTGGTACTCCGCCAGCGCGCGCCGCATGCGCGCCAGCGCCTGTCCCCGGTCCTCGCCCCAGGTGATCAGCTTGGACAGCAGCGGATCGTACTCCAGCGGCACCGTCCAGCCCGCATAGACCCCGGTGTCGTCGCGCACGCCCGGGCCGCCGGGCGCGTGCAGGCGTTGAATTTTGCCCGGACAAGGCATGAAATTGGCGGCCGGATCCTCGGCGTACACCCGGCACTCGATCGCATGCCCGCGCCGCCGCACCTGCTCTTGGGTGAAGCGCAGCGGCATCCCCGCCGCGATCCGGACCTGTTCCTGCACCAAATCCAGCCCGGTCACCAGCTCGGTTACCGGATGTTCCACCTGCAGCCGGGTATTGACTTCCAGGAAATAGAAGTTCTCCTCGCCGTCCACCAGGAACTCCACCGTGCCGGCATTGGTGTAGTGGGCCGCGCGCGCGATCCGCAGCGCCGCCGCTCCCATCTTCTCCCGGGTGGCGTCGCTCAAACGCGGCGCCGGACTCTCCTCGATGATCTTCTGGTGGCGCCGTTGCACCGAACACTCGCGCTCGCCCAGCCAGACCAAATTGCCGTGTTGATCGCCCAGGATCTGGATCTCGACGTGCCGGGGCTGCAGCACCGCCCGTTCCAAAAACACGGCCGCGTCGCCGAAGGCCGCCTGGGCTTCGGTGGCCGCCAAGCGGAAGGCCGACTCCAGTTGTTCGGCGGCGGTCACCAGGCGCATGCCCTTGCCGCCGCCGCCCGCCGCCGCTTTCAACATCACCGGGTAGCCGATGCGCGCCGCCACCGCGGCCGCCTCGGCCAAGCTCCCGACGGCATCCACGGTGCCTTCCAAAATGGGAATATTGTGCGCCTTGGCCAGGCCGCGCGCCGCGGTCTTGCTGCCCAGCGCCGCCATGCTCTCGGGCGTGGGCCCGATGAAGACGATGCCCGCATCCCGGCACGCCGCCGCGAACTCGGCGTTTTCGGCCAGAAACCCATACCCCGGATGAATGGCCTCCGCCCCGCTCGCGCGCGCCGCCTCCAGCACCCGCGCAATGCTGAGGTAACTCTCCGCCGCCGGCGCCGGCCCCAGGCGGTAGGCCTCATCCGCCAACAGCACATGCAGCCCGGCGCGGTCCACATCCGAAAACACGGCGACGGCCGCGATCCCGAGATCGCGGCATCCGCGCACCAGGCGCACCGCGATCTCGCCCCGGTTGGCGATCAAAATCTTGCGGAACATGATTGCCTAGGAGCGCGCCGCCGGCAGCCACTTCATGCCGGTGGCCAACTCCATCACGTCGTCCACGGAGATATCGTTCCAGTGGTTCTGCTCGGCGCCGGCGCCGCTCTCGATGGCCCGCTTCAAATAATACCCGGCCAAATCCACCGCCATGCGGTCGCTCAGCGCCACCCCGGTGCGCCGCTTGAACTCCACCCAAGCCGGATGCGGCAGACCCAGCCAGACGCCTTGGTCGTTGACCAGGAATTTGATGTCCACGGTGTCGCTGTGGCGCGTGGCAATGCCCACCACCAGGCACTGGTACTCGCAGTGAATGGCCTCATGGGTGAGCGGATCGGTGGCGGTGAAATCTTCGTACATGGGGAATCCTAAAGATACCGCAATTTGCGTCCCTTCAGGCAATCCCGCCGGTTCGCGCGCTGCCGCCGCATGTAGACTGGAACTTGGGCATGCTCACCTCGGTTACCGACGCCGTTGGCGCCTCGCCGTCCACCTGCCCCCGCAACTGGGTTGAAATTTCCCGCCCCGCGTTGCGCCGCAACTTGCGCTACGTGCGCTCCCGGCTGCGCGCGGGAACGGCGCTGTGCGCGGTGGTCAAAGCCGACGCCTACGGCCACGGCGCGCCCGCCTGCGCCCAGACCTTTCACCAGGCGGGCGCCGAGTGGCTGGCGGTCACTTCGGTGGAGGAGGGCTTGCGTTTGCGCCAGGCCGGCCTCGACGGCCGCATCCTGGTGCTCGGCGGTTTCGCCGCTTCCGAGGCGCCGGCCCTGGTCGCCCACGGGCTGACGCCCGCCATCTGGGACCCGGCCCAACTGCACTGGCTGGACGCCGCCTTGCTGCAGTACCCGGAGTCGGGCCGCTTCCCCTTCCACGTCAAAATCGAGTCGGGAATGGGCCGCCTCGGACTCACCCCGGCCCAGGAGGCGGACTTCGCCGCGGCGCTGGCACGCCAGCCCCGGCTCTCCCTCGAGGCCGCCTTCTCTCACCTCGCCGCCTCGGAAGCCCCCGACCCCGGCGCCTGCGCGCGTCAGTTTGCCGAGTTCCGCCGCGCCGCCGACCGCCTGGGCGTCAAGCCGTGGCACTTCCTGAACAGCGAGGGGGCGTTGCGCTTTGCTCCCTGGGGCGGGATGATGGCCCGGGTCGGGCTCGCACTCTATGGCTACAGCTCCCAACCCGAACATGCGGCGCGGTTGCGGCCAGCGCTCACCTGGAAAACGCGCGTGCTGGCGGTCAAGGACCTCCCCGCCGGCCACGCGATTGGCTATGGCAGCCGCTTCCGCAGTCCGGCACCGATCCGTATTGCGGTGATCGCGGTCGGCTACGCGGACGGCTATCGCCGAGACTTCTCCCCCGGCGCGCACGTCACCTTGCGCGGCGGCGAGGCGCCCGTGATCGGCGCCATCAGCATGGACCTCACCACGGTGGATGTTACCCACCTCCCGCCGCCTCGCCTGGGCGACGAGGTCACCCTGCTCGGCCCCGGCTGCGACGCCGCCCACCTCGCCCAACTGGCCCGCACCATCCCTTACGAAGTGCTGTGCGGCCTCTCGGCCCGCGTTCGCCGCGCGTATTTCGACGAGTGAGGCGCGTCAGAAATAGTGCGTCATTCGCCAATCTTCTGGCGCTTGGCTCTAAGACACCACACTAGTTGATTGGCGCGGGCCCCAGCGCGGCTGCGCCGCGCGCCCCGCTTGTGCTCGCACCGGCATGG
>Ga0134125_10008386_pt1 | contig 11650 bp, 8 predicted proteins | sample KB31751_FD_96464 | JGI IMG/M metagenome (GOLD analysis project Ga0134125, IMG submission 96464) | Terrestrial soil microbial communities with excess Nitrogen fertilizer from Kellogg Biological Station, Michigan, USA - KB3-175-1 | ecosystem: Environmental > Terrestrial > Soil > Unclassified ... | reverse complement strand
TCGAACTTCGCCCTCGCGCATCGCGGCGCGAGGGGGCTGATGACCATCGGCTGGACCGCCGGCCAGTCGGGGCGCGCGCCCTGGGGCTTCACGTTCGACGCCCGGGCGAAGGGCTTCGCAAGCGGCTACGCCGAGCTCGATCGGCTGCTCGGCGCGTCGCCGGGCCTGAAGGGCCAGGCGATCTGGGACGGCGCCGCGTTCGACGTCGGCAAGGCCGATCTCGTCGGCGCGGCCGGCGCGGCGAGCGCGGCGGGCAAGGTCGGCGGCAACGGAACGCTGGCGCTGAAGGTCGCCTGGCAGGCCAAGGGGCCGCTGGAGGTCGGGCCGCTGGAGATCGCCGGCGCGGCCGATGGCAGCGGCGCGGTCACCGGCACGTTCGCCAATCCGCGCGCCGACCTTTCCGCGACCTTCGCCAGGATCGACTTGCCGCAGCTGCAGCTGACCAACGCCCACGTCACCCTCAGCTTCCTGAAAGGCCCGGCCGACACCAATGGCGCCTTCACGCTGGCGGCCGGCAGTCCCTACGGGCCGGCGCAGGCGGCGACCGGGTTCCGCTTCCAGGGCGACGGGCTGGACTTCACCGGGCTCAGCGTCGAGGCAGGCGGCGCGCATGCATCGGGTCGGGCGTCGATGCGGCGCGGCGCGCCGTCGTCGGCCGACCTGGCGTTCAGCGTCGGGCCGGGCGCGTTCCTGACCCGCGGCCAGGCCTCCGGCCACGTGACTATCGCCGAGGGGCCCGGCGGCGCCCGCGGCAGCCTGAGGCTCGCGGCGACCGACGCGTTGGCCAAGGCGGGCGGGCTCCTCGTCGAAAAGGCGAGCCTCGCCGCCGACGGCCCGCTCGCGGCGATGCCATACCGGCTCAGCGCCTCCGGCTACACATCGCACGGCAGCTGGCGGGCCGACGGGACGGGACAACTCGACGCCCAGGCGCCCGACTACGGCGCGACGTTCAGCGGCGGCGGACGGCTGCGCGGCGTCGACTTCAAAACCATCAGCCCGGCCGTCGTGAAGCTGGGGCCCGGCGAGCGGTCGCTCGCGATCCTCGCCGACGTCGGCGGCGGCCGCGCCGATGTCAGCGCGCGCGAGGCCGCCGGCGCGTTCCAGGCCAAGGCGACGCTGGCGAACGTCGGCCTCGGTCTGCTCGATCAGGACTTCTCCGGCCGGGTCGACGCCAACCTGTCGCTCGCCGGCCAGGGCGCCCACCTCGGCGGCGCGATGGAGGCGAAGCTGACCGACGCCGGCGAGCGGGGCGTCGCCGCGGCGCAGGGCATCAACGGCGTAGTGCGGGCGCAGCTCGCCGGCTCGGCGATGACAGTCGATGCGCAGCTCGGCAACGGCCAGGGGCTCGCCAGCCACGCCCACCTGGTGCTGCCGGCGGTGGCGACGGCCGCGCCGTTCCACATCGCGCTGGTTCGCAACGCGCCGATGCATGGCGACTTTGCCGCCGACGGCGAGATCAAGCCGCTGTGGACGCTGTTCATGGGCAGCGAGCGCAGCCTGTCGGGCGACGTCCACGCCACCGGCACGCTCGCCGGCACGATCGCCGACCCGCAGGCGCGCGGCGAGGCGGCCCTCCACAACGGCGTCTTCAGCGACACCGACACCGGCCTGAAGCTCTCCAAGATCGCGCTGTCGGCGCGGCTCGACCAGAACGCCATCGACGTCGGCAGCCTCACCGCGCAGGACGGCGCCAGCGGCTCGCTGTCGGGCCAGGGCCGCATCAGCCTCGAGCGCGCCGGCGTCAGCTCGTTCAGGCTCGACCTCAACAAGTTCAGGCTGATCGACAACGACATCGCCACCGCGACCGCCTCGGGCCAGGCCACGATCAGCCGCGGCGCCGACGGGGCGGTGAAGCTCAGCGGCGCGCTCTCCATCGACCGCGCCGACGTCGCCGCCAATCCGCCGACCCCGTCCGGCGTGACGCCGATGGACGTGGTGGAGATCAATCGCACGCCTGGAACCGGCGGCCATTTGCAGGCCTCGACCAGCCACGCCCCCGCGGTGGCGCTCGACGTGTCGCTGAAGGCAGCGAGGGGCATCTACCTGAAGGGCCACGGGCTCGACCTCGAGCTCTCGCTCGACGCCCACGTCGGCGGCACGACCGCCGCGCCCGACCTGGGCGGGACCGCCCGCGTGGTGCGCGGCGACTACGACTTCGCCGGCAAGCGCTTCCAGTTCGACAATCGCGGCGTCGTGCAGCTCTCGAACGACGCCTCGAAGATCCGCCTCGACCTCACGGCCACGCGCGACGATCCCTCGCTGACGGCGGTGATCCGCATCGAAGGCACGGCGGAGCGGCCGCGCATCACCCTGACCTCGACCCCGGTGCTGCCGCAGGACGAGGTGCTCTCGCAGGTGCTGTTCGGGGCGTCCGCCTCGCAGCTCTCACCGCTCGACGCGGCGACGCTCGCCTCGGCGGCGGCGTCGCTGGCGGGCGGCGCCGGCTTCGACATCACCGCCAACCTGCGCTCGTTCGCGCACCTCGACCGGCTGACCTTCGGCGGCGACACGCCGGGCGCGCTGGTCTCGGGCGGCAAGTACGTGACCAACAACGTCTATATCGAGATCGCCGGCAGCGCGAACGGGCCGACCGGCACGGTCGAGTGGCGTGTGCAGAAGAACCTCTCGGTGGTCTCCCGCATCGGCGGCGCCCCGACCGTCGGGTCCGCCAACAACGTTCCCGGCGCCAGCGCCAACGCCTCCGAGATCGAGATTCGCTGGCGCAAGGACTACTGAGGCTCGTCGCCGTAGCAGGCGGGGAAGTGTTTTCTGGTGTCGCCCGAGCCTTCCACCCCAAGCCCGCTATGGCCGGGCGAAAAGTCCCGGTCACCCGGGATCACCCTGGGAGCCGTGGCCGAGCGGCGCTCGGTGCGAAAGGACCCCTTAGTGCGTGATGCGAGGGCGCAGGTGGTACTGGCCTCGGTAGAAGCCGTCGAAGATCAGCGAGGTGTTGGGGTTGCCGACCGGCTCGCCGGTGGTGTCGGCGAGCAGGTTCTGCTCGGAGACGTAGGCGACGTAGCCGCCTTCGTCGTTTTCGGCGAGCAGGTGATAGAACGGCTGGTCCTTGTGGGGGCGGACCTCGGCCGGGATCGCCAGCCACCATTCCTCGGTGTTGGCGAACACGGGATCGACGTCGAAGATCACCCCTCGGAACGAGAATACGCGGTGCTTCACCACCTGGCCGATGCCGAACTTCGCGGTCCGAAAAGGCGTGGGCGTCAGCTCGGCGTCGAGCTGGGCGATGACCTCGGGATGCGGGGCCGCAGCGCCCGACTCCCAGGCAGACGGTGAATCGCGCATATCCATGATGCTTTTTTACTCCCCCACCCTGACCAGGACATGAACGTAAAGGCTTCTATCTGTGGAGCAAGGTGCGTCTTCCGGTCGCGGACCATGGTTGCTAAGTTGGCACGACGACGAACGGCGCCCCGCTGCACGAGGGCGAACGAGCGTCGCTGGTTGGTCGAAAGCGGACGGTGTGCCGGATGGCTGAGGCGCTCGCGGCGTCCCAGAATCGCGACGGCGATGGACTGGGTCGCGACGGAGGGCCAGGGCGGCCCGATCGTGCGCCCGCCCACTTCGCTGCGCTCGACCTCGGCACCAACAACTGCCGGCTGCTGATCGCCGCGCCGACCCCGCGCGGCTTTCGGATCGTCGACGCCTACTCGCGGATCGTGCGGCTCGGCGAGGGGCTCAGCCAGTCGGGTCGGCTGTCCGATGCGGCGATGGAGCGCGCGTTCGCGGCGCTTCGTATCTGCGCGGACAAGGTGCGACGCCATCAGCCGGTGCGGCTGCGGGCGATCGCCACCCAGGCCTGCCGCAGCGCCGCCAACGGTGCGGAGTTCCTGGCCGAGGCGCAGGCGCGCACCGGCATATTGCTGCACGTGATCAGCCCGCGCGAGGAGGCGCGGCTGTCGGTGGCGGGCTGCGCCAACCTGATGGACCCGGCCGCCGATGCGGCGCTGGTGCTCGACGTCGGCGGCGGCTCGACCGAGCTGGCCTGGGTCGACCTGCGCGGACGCCGCCCGGGCGCGCGCGGCGCGCCGCTGATCGCCGCCTGGCTGTCGATCCCAATCGGCGTGGTGAGCCTGGCCGAGCGCTTTCCGGAGACCGACGAAGGCGAAGCGGCGAGCGCGGCGTGCTTCCGGCAGATGGTCGAGTCCGTGAAGGCGTCGGTCGCCGAATTCGCCGGCGCCGAGCAGCTGCGCCCGCTCTTCCAGGGGGGCCGCGGTCACCTGATCGGCACGTCGGGCGCCATCACCAGCCTCGCCGGCCTCCACCTGGAGCTGCCCCGTTACGACCGCTCGAAGGTCGACGGCCTGTGGATGAGCCGCGCCGAGTGCGAGGCGGTGCGCGTGCGGCTGGAACGGCTCACCACCGCCGAGCGCGCACGACAGCCGTGCATCGGGCCCGACCGCGCTGACCTGGTGCTGGCGGGCGCGGCGATTCTGGAGGCGGTGCAGGCGGTGTGGCCGTGCGAGCGGGTGCGGGTCGCCGACCGCGGCCTGCGCGAGGGCGTCCTGATGTCGATGATGGGCGAGCGCCGGCGCCGGCGCCGCCGGCGCTGATGCCAGAGTCGCCCCCTGGGCCGCCCTCTGGGCCGCCCCGCAAACGCATGGTGCGGCCGCCCGGCGGCGGCGGCGGCGGCGGCGGCGCCCGGGGCCCGGCCCAGCGGCTGAAGACCGCCAAGCAGCGCACCGCCTCGTCGCAGGCCTGGCTCGAGCGGCAGCTCAACGACCCCTACGTCGCCGAGGCGAAAGCCAAGGGCTACCGCTCGCGCGCCGCCTTCAAGCTGATCGAGCTCGACGACAGGCTGAAGCTGATCCGCCGCGGCGCCGCGGTGATCGACCTCGGCTCGGCGCCTGGCGGCTGGATCCAGGTGCTGCTGGCGCGCGGCGCCGGGCGGGTGGCCGGCGTCGACCTGCTGCCGGTGGCCGCGGCGCCGCCGGCCGAGGTGCTGGAGGGCGACTTCACCGATCCGGCCGTGGCCGAGCGGCTGGCCAGGCTGGTCGGCGGCGCGGCCGACCTCATCGCCTCCGATATGGCGCCCAACACCACCGGGCATCGCCAGACCGATCATCTGAGGATCGTCGGGTTGATCGAGGCCGCCGCGGCGTTCGCCGAGCAGACGCTGAAGCCGGGCGGCGCCTTCGTCGCCAAGGCCTTCCAGGGCGGCGAGACGGCCGCGCTGATCGCCGAGCTGAAGCGCAGCTACGAGAGCGTGCGCTCCGTTAAGCCCAAGGCGAGCCGGGCGGAGAGCTCGGAGGTCTATCTCGTCGCGACCGGTTTCCGCGGCCGACGCTGAGGCCGCTACCCCGGCGGATAGGAGTGGCTGGCGCCCCAGGGGTCTTCGACGGCGACACAGGCGTCGAGGTCGCCGGCGAGGTAGCCAGGGCCAACCGGGACCTTGCCGTGGCCGCCGGGGATGTCGAGCACGTAGGTCGGCTGCGCGAGGCCGGAGACGCGGCCGCGGAGCTGGCGCATCAGCGCCTGGCCCCTGGCGAGCGGCACGCGGAACTGGGCGGTGCCCGGCGCGGCGTCCAGGTGGTGCAGGTAGTAGGGCTTGATGCGCGCCTCGACGAAGCCGCGCATCAAGGCTTCCAGCGTCGCCGCATCGTCGTTGACGCCGGCGAGCAGCACGCTCTGGCTGACCATCGGCAGGCCGGCGTCGATGATCCGCGCGCAAGCGGCGCGCACGGCGCCCGTCAGCTCGCGCGGATGGTTGGCGTGCAGGGCGACCCAGGTGGTCTTGCCGGGCGTGCGCATCGCCGCCACCAGCGCCGGCGTGACGCGAGCCGGATCGGCGGCCGGCACGCGGGTGTGGATGCGCACGACCTTCAGGTGCGCAATGTCGCCGAGCCGCGCCATCAGGGCGGCGAGGCGTCGCGGCGACAGCACCAGCGGGTCGCCGCCGGTGAGGATCACCTCCCAGATCGCCGGATCGGCGGCGATGTAGGCGAGCGCGGCGTCGAGCTCGGCGGCGGTCAGCGCCTCCGACTTGCCGGGTCCCACCATCTCGCGGCGGAAGCAGAACCGGCAGTAGACGGCGCAGGTGTGCGTCACCTTCAGCAGCACCCGGTCGGGGTAGCGGTGGACGATGCCCGCCATAGGCGCGTGCGCGCTGTCGCCGATCGGGTCGGCGGCCTCGCCGGGCGCGGCGACCAGCTCGGCCTCGCCGGGCAGGAACTGGCGCGCGATCGGGTCGGCGGCGTCGGCCGGGTCGATCAGCGCGGCGAGCGCCGGCGTCACCGCGACCGCATAGCGCGTCGCGACCGCCGCCAGCGCTCGGGCCCGCTCGGGTGCGATCAGGCCGGCGTCGGCCAGGGCTTGCGGGGTGCGGAGCACCAGGGACGAGGTCGGGCGGCTCATGGGAGCGGCGTCCATATCACGTCGTCGACGCGTGTCGCGCCGGTCGCCAGCATGACGAGGCGGTCGAGCCCGAGCGCCGCGCCGCTGGCCGCCGGCATCTGGCGCAGCGCCGCCAGGAAGTCCTCGTCGATCGGATAGCGTTCGCCGTAGAGCCGCTGCTTTTCGTCCATGTCGGCCTCGAACCGGCGCCGCTGCTCGGCGGCGTCGGTGAGCTCGGCGAAGCAGTTGGCGAGCTCGACGCCGCAGGCATAGAGCTCGAAGCGCTCGGCCAGGCGCGGATCGCCGGGCTTCTGGCGGGCCAGCGCCGCCTCGCTGATCGGATACTCGCAGAGGATCGCCGGCCGCCCGACGCCCAGCGCCGGCTCGAGCTTCTCGACGACGATGCGGCTGAAGATGTCGGCCCAGCCGTCGTCCGCGGCGATGCGGATGCCGGTCGCCTGCGCCTGCCCGGCCAGCTCGCCGCGATCGGTCGCCCCATCTGGCGCGAGGCTGCGCATCAGGTCGATTCCGGCGAAGCGGTCGAACGCCTCGGCGACGGTGATCCGCTCCGGCGGCGTAAACGGATCGCAGGCGCGGCCGCGGAACTCGAAGCGGCTGGCGCCCGCCGTCTCGGCCGCCAGCGCGACGAGCGCCGCGCAATCGTCCATCAGCGCCTCGTACGGCTCGCCGGCGCGGTACCATTCCAGGAGCGTGAACTCCGGATGGTGCAGCGGCCCGCGCTCGCGGTTGCGCCACACGCGGGCGAGCTCGAAGATCCGCGGCTCGCCGGCCGCCAGCAGCTTCTTGGCCGCGAACTCCGGCGAGGTGCGCAGGTAGAGCGGCGCGCGCTCGCCCTGCGGCGTCACCAGCTCGGCGGCGAAGGCGTGCAGGTGGGTCTCGTTGCCTGGCGAGACCTGCAGGCTGGCGGTCTCGACTTCGACGAAGCCGCGCGCCTCGAACCAGGCGCGGATGGCGCGCACGATCGCGCCGCGCGCCATCAGCCGCGGCCGGCGGTCCTGGTGGATGTCGGGCCGCCAGAACGGCGGGGCGGGGGGCTCTGGCATCGTGCCGGGCTCTAGCACGCAATCGGCCGCGCCGATGAGGCCGGCGTTCAAGCTGGCGGTTCGGCCCTCTTTGCTATAGGTGCGCGCCAACCAAATCGGCCGTCGCGGCCGCAAGCTTCGAGGACTTTCGTGAAGGTAGCCGCAAGTTCGCTCCGCAAGGGCAGCGTCGTCGACATCGACGGCAAGCTCTACGTCGTGCTCACGGCGCAGAACATCCATCCCGGCAAGGGCACGCCGGTGACGCAGCTCGACATGCGCCGCATTTCGGACGGCGTGAAGGTGTCGGAGCGCTATCGCACCACAGAGACGGTGGAGCGCGCGTTCGTCGACGAGCGCGAGTACCAGTTCCTCTACCAGGACGGCGAGGGCTACCACTTCATGGAGCCCAGCACCTACGACCAGATCACCGCGCCGCCTGAGATCGTCGGCGACATGTCGACGTACCTGCAGGACGGCATGCTGGTGCACATCTCGACGCACGAGGGCGTGCCGATCGCCATGGAGCTGCCGGCCCGCGTGACGCTGGAGATCGTCGAGACCGAGCCGGTGGTGAAGGGCCAGACCGCCAGCGGCTCCTACAAGCCCGCCGTGCTGAACAATGGCCTTAGGATCATGATCCCCACCTACATCACCGCCGGCACCAAGGTGGTCGTCAACACCGAGAGCGGCGAATACATGGAGCGCGCCAAGGAGTAGGCCGGCCGTGCTCGCCTGCTACACGGATCGCCTCAGCGTGCGGCCCGGCGAGCGCTTCCACCTGCACGCCAGCGCCGAGGCGGGGCCTTGCACGCTGGAGATCGCGCGCATCGGCGCCGCACGCGAGGTGGTGCTGCGGCGCGACGGGCTGGCGGTCGGCGACCATCCGACTCCCGAGCATGCGGACCGCGACGGCTGCGGCTGGCCGGTGGCGGCCGAGATCGAAGCCGCGGCGTCGTGGCGCAGCGGCTACTACGACATCAGGCTGACCGACGCGGCCGGCGAGGAGACGCATCACTTCGTGGTCGTTCGCGCGCCGACGCCCCGCGCCAAGGCGGTCCTGGTGCTCAGCACCAACACCTACCACGCCTACAACCACTGGGGCGGGGCGAACGCCTATTGCGACGTCGCCGCGCTGATGAGCCGGCGCGCCGACCTGCCGACCGCCATGCAAGGCGCCATCGGCGTGCTCTCTACCCGCCGGCCGTTCCCGCAGATGCTGATCGCGCCGCCGCCGGACGTGCCGCGGCTCGTCAACCTCGCGCCGCGCGGCTTCGAGGAGCGGCCCTGGGCCGGCGACCGCACTTGGCCGCGCCGCCGCGAGCTTTCGCCCTACGACAGCTCGGCCGGCTTCCTGCACAAGTGGGAGCACAGGTTCGCCGCGTGGGCCGAGGCCGAGGGGCTGGCGCTCGACTATCTCACCGACGCCGACCTCGACGGCGAGGCGGACGTCCTCGCCGGCTACGCGGTGGTCATCCTGGTCGGTCACAGCGAATACTGGACCGCCGGCCAGCGCGACCGCATCGAGGCGTTCGTCGATGGCGGCGGGCGCCTGGCGATCTTCTCGGGCAACACCTGCTTCTGGAAGGTGCGTTTCGAGGCGGTGGGCGACGACGCGGGCGCCAGGTTCATCTGCCACAAGTGGCGCGGCTTCGAGGCCGATCCGGTCGCCGCGGCCGACCCGGCGCAGGCGACGCACCTGTGGTCGCATCGCGCCTTCGGCCGGCCGGAGGCCTCGATCACCGGCCTCAGCTTCCTGTTCGGCGGCTACCACCGGCTGGGGCTCTGCGTGGCGCGCGGCGCCGGCGGCTACACGGTCTACGACGAGGGCCACTGGGCGCTGGGCGGCGCGGACCTCTTCTATGGCGACGTGATCGGCGCCGGCCTGCCGCTGCTGGGCTACGAGAACGACGGCTGCCGCTTCGAGTTCGCGGACGACGGGCGGCTGAAGGCCGTGCCGACGCTCGGCGTGCCGCAGAACCTGGAGATCATCGCCGCCGCGCCCGCAGCGTTCGGCGAGGAGGCCGGCCGCGGCTACGCGCCGATCATCCCGCCGGAGAACCTCGACATCATCGCCCGCGAGGTGTTCGCCGACGAGAGCGAAGCCGCGCGCCGGCGCCTGCTGCACGGCCACGCGGTGATGGCGGCGTTCCGGCGCGGCGAGGGCGAGGTCTTCAACGGCGGCACGACCGAGTGGGCGCATGGCCTCGCCGCCCGCGACCCGTTCATCGAGCGCATCACCCGCAACGTGCTCACCCGCTTCGGCGCCTGGTGACCGGCGGCTCTTGCCCTTCGCCGGACGCTCAGGCATACGCGGCCCGCAAAACGGAGAGTCTCATGGAGATTCGCGAAGGGCTCACCTTCGACGATGTTTTGCTCGAACCGGGTCCGTCCGAAGTGATGCCGACCCAGGTCAACACGGCGACAAGGTTCACGCGCGAGATCGCGCTCAACATCCCGCTGGTGTCGGCGGCGATGGACACGGTGACTGAGAGCCGGCTGGCCATCGCCATGGCGCAGGCCGGCGGCCTCGGGGTGCTGCACCGCAACCTGACGCCCGCCGAGCAGGCCGACCAGGTGCGCGAGGTCAAGCGCTACGAGAGCGGCATGGTGATCAATCCGCTCACCATTCACCCGGAAACGACGCTGAAGGAGGTGCGCCAGATCAAGGCGCAGCGGCGCATCTCCGGCTTCCCGGTGGTGGAGCGCGGGTCAGGCAAGCTGGTCGGCATACTCACCAACCGCGACATGCGTTTCGAGACCTCCGATGCGGCCACGGCCGCCGCGCTGATGACCCACGAGGGCCTCGTCACCGTCCGCGAGGGCGTCACCCAGGACGAGGCGCGGCGGCTGCTGCGCCAGCACAAGATCGAGCGGCTGATCGTCGTCGACGAGGCCTACCGCGCGGTCGGCCTGATCACCGTCAAGGACATGGAAAAGGCCGAGGCGCACCCGTTCGCGGCCAAGGACGCGCAGGGCCGGCTGCTGGTCGGCGCGGCCTCCACCGTCGGCGACGCCGGCTTCGAGCGCTCGCTGGCGCTGATGGACGCGGGGGTCGACGTGGTGGTGATCGACACCGCGCACGGCCACTCGGCGCTGGTGGCCGAGGCGGTGCGGCGCCTGGCGCGAGAGACCAACCGCGTGCAGATCGTCGCCGGCAACGTCGCGACCTACGACGGCGCGCGGGCGCTGATCGACGCCGGCGCGGACGCGATCAAGGTGGGCATCGGGCCAGGCTCGATCTGCACGACGCGGATCGTGGCCGGGGTGGGGGTGCCGCAGCTGACCGCGGTGTTCGAAGCGGTGCGCGCAGTGGAGGGCTCCGGGGCGCCGGTGATCGCCGACGGCGGCATCAAGTACTCCGGCGACCTCGCCAAGGCGATCGCGGCCGGCGCCTCGACGGCCATGCTGGGCTCGATGTTCGCCGGCACCGACGAGGCGCCCGGCGAGGTGTTCCTGCATCACGGGCGCTCGTACAAGACCTACCGCGGCATGGGCTCGCTGGGCGCGATGGCCGGCGGCTCGGCCGACCGCTACTTCCAAAAGGACGTCGAGGACCAGCTGAAGCTGGTGCCCGAGGGGATCGAGGGCCAGACGCCCTACAAGGGGCCGATCGCGCCGGTGATCCACCAGCTGGTCGGCGGCCTCAGGGCGGCGATGGGCTATGTCGGCGCGCCCAACGTCGCGGCCTTCCAGGCGCGCGCCCGCTTCACCCGCATCACCGGCGCGGGCCTGCGCGAGAGCCACGTCCACGACGTGATGATCACCCGCGAGGCGCCCAACTACCCGAGCCAGGTGTGACCGCGCTGGTCGGCGCCTCGATGACGCCGGCGCAGCGCATCTAGAAGGACGCGAGGTTCGTTGCGTGACGGCGGCCGCATCTCGGCGGCGATCGAGGTCCTGGGCGACATCGAGGCGCGCCATCGCCCGGCGCACCTGGCGCTGAAGGCCTGGGGCGATGGCGCGCGCTACGCCGGGGCCAAGGACCGCGCCTTCGTCGCCGGACTGGTGCTGGACGCGCTGCGCCGCCGCCGCTCGACGGCCTGGATGATGGGCGAGGCGAGCGACCGCGCGGTGGCGCTGGGCGTGCTGCGCTTCGTCTGGGACTGGCCGGCCGAGCGGGTGGCCGAGGCCGCCGGCGAGGCGCCGCACGGGCCGGGCGCGCTGACCGCGGCCGAGCGCGCGCGCCTGGAAACGCCGATCTCGCTGGAGGGCGCGCCAGCGCCGGTGCGCGGCGACTATGCGGACTGGCTGGACGAGCC
>Ga0134125_10008385_pt1 | contig 11652 bp, 10 predicted proteins | sample KB31751_FD_96464 | JGI IMG/M metagenome (GOLD analysis project Ga0134125, IMG submission 96464) | Terrestrial soil microbial communities with excess Nitrogen fertilizer from Kellogg Biological Station, Michigan, USA - KB3-175-1 | ecosystem: Environmental > Terrestrial > Soil > Unclassified ... | reverse complement strand
AGCGTGGCCCAGAGTCGATTCACCGCGAGCGGTCGGTTTGACTTCGGGCGGCGCGGGGGGGGACACTGACGTGGCGCATGACGATCCTCCTTGATCCGCTGACTCCCTTCGCCTCACCATCCACTCCGCAAGGCGAAGAAGCACCGGCACCGAAATTATGGGCCAATCCTCCAAGGATCGTCGACGTCGAATTTCGCGTGCAGTGTGATTCGTTCGTCTGTAACCTGCACAAGGGACCGAACCTCGCGGGCATCGATCGTGTGACGGGCAACCTTGTCCAACTGTTCAACCCGCGTCGGGAGAATTGGACATCCCACTTTCGCTGGGAGGGCCTGAAATTAATCGGGCTGACGCAAACTGGGCGTGTCACCATCGACGTCTTGAACATCAATGATCCGTTGAGGATCGCTGCTCGTGAGACATTGATTAAGGCTGGAGCATTCCGGCCGCAGTAGACAGAAGAGGTCTTGCCAATTGGTCGCCTGCGCCGACCATGGGCGCATGACCATGCATCTCTCAACGCTTCTGCGAAGTCTCATTCTGGTGGGTGCAGCAGCAGCCTGCTCAAAAGCTTGGGCAGGCGAGATCGTCTTCAATCTCAACTTCCCCGGCGCCTCGCTCGGGCAGATTGAGCGGCTGGACGGCACCCATTTCCGCTGCCACGTTCGCGGCCAGGAGGACCAGCGCGGCCGGAACCGGCAGGCGAGCTGGTACTACTTCCGCATGGATCACGTCGCGGGCAGCGACGTAACGGTGGTGCTGACGGATTTCGTCGGCGAGTACCACGACAAACCGGGCGCGTGTCCGATGGGGCCGGACATCCGACCGGTGTTCAGCTACGACCAGAAGCATTGGCAGCATTTTCCGTCGATGCAATGGAATGAGCAGAAGAAAGAGGCCACGCTGCGATTTCGGCCGGAGCAGGACACGATCTGGATCGCGCACGTGCCGCCGTACACGCCGGAGGATTTGCGGCGGTTACTTCACGACCTGCGTGACCGGCCGAACGCGCTGATCGAGATCATCGGCAAGACGGTGCAGGGGCGGGACGTTCCGATGGTGACGGTCACCGACCTGCAAACCCCGGATTCCGGAAAGAAGCTCGTCTGGCTCCAGGCCCGCGAGCACGCCTGGGAGGCGGGGACATCATACGTGATGGAAGGCGCGCTGCGATTCATCACCGCAGACGATCCGGCGGCGCGGGCGCTGCAGGAGAAGGTGATCTTCAAGTTCGTCCCGATGGTCGACCTCGACGGCTGCGCCAATGGGCAGGTGCGGTGCAACGCCAACGGATATGACGTCAATATGCACTGGCGGCAGGTGGACCTGCGCACGCCGGAGTTTCTGCGTCTCATGCCGGAGATCTGGTACACCAAAAAGGCCATTCTCGATTGCGCGGGACATCACCGGATCGACCTGCTGGTAAACCTGCACAACAACGAAACCAGTGAGTACCTCGACACCGAAGCAACCGACGACAAGACGCTCCGGCTCATGCGACGCTTCGACAAGCTCTTGAGCCAAAAAACATCGTTCGATCCTTCCAAGCCGCTCGCACAGCAACGGCTCGCGCCCGATGACACCAACAGCCTGTACGGGCAGGCCCAAATTCCAGTCCTGCTGATGGAACAGCGGATCGCCACCTCCACCAAGCTCGGCAGGCGACCCACAGTAGCGGACCGGCTTCAGTTCGGCCGGCAACTGATCGAAGTGGCGGCGGAAGCAGCACTTACAGAGCAGCGATGAAATCGAAAACGTTCGCGCGTCACCTGCGCGGCGCGTTTCCGCCATCATGAGCAGCCGGCCTATAATTCCGCGCAAGCAGGTTTACATCAGGGAGACGCCGTTGGCGAAACGCTATTTTCAGCACACTTTTGGCAATGGATTGACCCTCCTGGCCGAGAAGATGCCGGGAATGCAGTCGGCGGCGATGACGCTGCTCCTGCCGGCCGGGGCCTCGACTGATCCGGTGGACCGGTCGGGCTCGGCGACTGTCCTGTCCGATCTGGTTCTCCGCGGGGCAGGCGAGCGCGACAGCCGGCAACTGACCGATTACCTCGACAGCCTGGGGCTCCAGCGGTCCAGCAGCGTCGGGGTGCACCACTCGCGATTCGGGTGTGCGGCCGTCGCGGAAAAGGTGATCGAAGGGCTGGCGACGTATTCGGACATCGTCCGACGGCCCAAGATGCCCAAGGACGGATTTGTCGCGGCCCGCGACCTGGCCCTGCAGGGATTGGCCGGCATCGATGATGAGCCGCGGCAGAAGCTCATGATTAAGTTGCGCGAGTGGCACTTCCCCTCGCCCTATGGCCGCAACACCATGGGGAAGAAGGAGGATCTCGAGAAGTTGACGCTCGATCTGTGCCGGACGGACTGGCAGCAGCGGTATCACGCCCGCGATGCGATTCTGGCGATTGCGGGGAATGTGGATTTTGGACAGCTTCGGGAAGAGGTGGAGCGGCACTTTGGGTCGTGGAATGGACAGCCCGTGCCGGAGTATCAGCTCATGCCTCCGCCGGGACGGTTTCATCATGAGCACCAGAAAAGCGAACAGACGCACATCGGCATCGCGTACCCGTCGGTTTCCGAAACGGACAAGGATTACTACACGGTGCGGCTGGCGATCGAAATCCTCAGCGGCGGGATGAGCGGGCGGCTCTTCACCGAAGTCCGCGAGAAACGCGGGCTGTGCTATTCGGTCTGGGCTGGATACAGCAGCCTCAAGGGAAGCGGAAGCATTCTGGGGTACGCCGGTACCAGTAATGACCGCGCCCAGGCAACGCTCGACTGCTTCCTGGCCGAGTTGCAGCGGCTGCGAAAAGGCGTAAACGAGGCCGAGTTGGAGCGCGCCAAGACGGGGCTCAAGGCCAGCACAATCATGCAGGGCGAATCCACCAGCGCGCGGGCCGGGGCGATTGCCCACGATTACTTCATGCGCGGGCGGATTCGGATACTGGAAGAAATCAAAGACGCCATTGATGGCGTCACGGTTGAGAAAGTGAATGCGTATCTGGCCGACCACGAGCCGGGGCCGTACACGATTGTGACGGTCGGGCCCAAAGAACTGAAGTTGCCGTAGTCGATTTCAGGCGGGGAAGGGTATGGCAAAACAGTTTGACGCGGCGATCAAGCAGTTGGTGGAGGCCCATCCGGCCGATTGGATCGCGTTGGCGGGTTTGCCGGGCGGAAGCTCATTCGAGGTGATCGATGCCGACCTGTCAGCGATCAGCCCGGCAGCGGACAAGGTGATCCGAGTCGGTGGCGCCGAGTCTTACATAGCGCATTTGGAGTTCCAATCCAGTGCGGATGCGGAACTGGATCGGCGGGTGCTGTTGTACAATGTGCTGCTCCGCTGGCGGCATGGCTTGCCGGTTCGAAGCGTTGCGTTCCTTTTGCGACCGCAGGCGCAATCGCCAGGTGCGAGCGGTGTGATTCGGGAAGCAGCAGCGGCTGACGAGTTGCTGGAGTTCAGATATCGCGTGATCCGCACGTGGGAGCAGCCGCTCGAAACGGTCCTTGCGGGCGGACTCGGAACGCTGCCGTTGGCGCCGATCTCTGCGGCCCGTGCGGAACAGCTACCGCAGGTCGTGGGTCGCATACGGGAGCGGCTTGAGAACGAAGCCACTCCGCGGGAAGCGGCGGACACATGGGCCGCGACATTTGTCCTTGCAGGCCTGCGGTACTCGCGCGACGTCGCCTTGCAGTTGCTGAGAGGAGTCCGGGACATGGAAGAATCAACGACCTATCAGTGGATCATCGAGAAGGGGATCGAACGCGGAAAGGCTCAAGGCAAAGCCGAGGGGAAAGCCGAGGGGAAAGCCGAGGGGAAAGCAGAAGGCCAGATCGAGGGCCGTCTTCAGGAAGCCCGCTCGATGCTCCTCCGAATTGGCCGCCGGCGATTCGGCGCGCCGTCGTCTCAGGTCACGACTGCGATCGCGCAGATTTCGGACCTGTCCCGGCTCGAATTTCTGGCGGAGCGGGTGCTTGATATTTCCGGCTGGGAACAGCTTCTGGAAAACGAGTAACGTGCGAGCAGCGCGGAAATTGATTAGGACGTTTACCGATGCCCCTTACTTTCCATCACAAGCAGCTTTCCAACGGCCTGGACATCGTCGCCGAGCAGAACGCGGACGCGCATTCGATCGCCCTGGGCCTGTTCGTCAAGACCGGTTCGCGCGACGAGCAGCCGCAGGTCAATGGCGTCTCGCACTTTCTCGAACACATGATGTTCAAGGGCTCCACCAAGTACACGTGGGAGGACGTCAACCGGATCTTCGACGAGATCGGCGCCAAGTACAACGCGTTCACGTCGCAGGAGATGACGGCCTACTACGCCAACGTGTTGCCTGAATTTACCGAGAAGGCGATCGAGCACCTGTCTCATTTGCTGCGTCCGGCAATCCGGCTGGAGGATTTCACGACCGAGAAGAAAGTGATTCTCGAAGAGATCGCGATGTATCTGGACGATCCCGGTCACCGGCTCTACGAAAAGCTGATGGAGGCTCATTTCGGCAACCACCCGCTGTCGATGAGCATCCTCGGGCCCGCCGAATCGATCCAGCGGCTGGAGCGAAACCAGATGGCCGAGTACTTCCGCAGCCGCTATGGCCCGGGAAACATGGTGCTGGCCGCGACCGGCAAACTGGATTTCGACGAGATCGTGCGGCTGGCGGACAAGTACTGCGGCTCATGGCCTCACGTGGACGCCCCGCGACATCAGCCCCCGCCCATTTACAAGCCGCAGCGGCTGGCAATGACGGATCAAAAGCTCAACCGCCAGTACGTCATGGGAATGACGCCGGGGCCCAGTGCCCAGGACGAGCGGCGGTTTGCGGCTCGCGTTCTGGCGGATGTCGTCGGCGACAGCGACGGCAGCCGCCTCTATTGGGCACTGGTCGATAACGCGATCGCCGAAGAGGCGGATTTCGGGTTCTATCCGCACGACGCCTGCGGCAGTTTCTATGTGGCCCTGACCACCGCGCCCGAGCGAAGCGAGCAGGCGATGGACATCGCGCTCAAGGAATTGCAGAAGGTCAAACAGGATTTGAAGGACGACGAGATCGAGCGGGCCAAAAACAAGATCGCCAGCAGCCTCGTGCTCCAGGGCGAGGTGCCGCTGGGACGGATGCGGTCGATCGGCGGGCAGTGGATTTACAACAAGGAGTACCGCTCGCTGGATTTGGACATGGCCACGCTCCGGGCCGTCACCCGCGACTCGCTGCTGGATCTCATGCATGAGTTCCCATTTGAGCCGATGACGATCGTGAGCCTCGGGCCCGGCGCCGACGGATCTAGTAGCGACAAGGTAGCCGGCTCGTGAGATCTCCCTGTTTTCCCGCCCCCGGTACTCTGGGGGAGGGTTAGGGAGGGGGCTCGGCAGCCTGACGTCGTTCGTGTCAGCCCCCTCCCCATCCCTCCCCCGGCGTACCGGGGGCGGGAGAATGGTCTTTCGGGACTTTGGAATGTCCACCGAACTGACGCGAAAAATCACGCTCAACGACCTGCGGCGGGCGCGGGAGGATGGCGGCCGCGTCGCGATGCTCACCTGTTACGACTATACCACCGCCCGGCTGATGCAGCAGGCCGGCGTGCCCGCCCTGCTCGTCGGAGACTCGGCCGGCAATGTTATGCTGGGTCACTCGACTACCCTCCCGGTGCCCTTGTCTTTCATGATCGAGATCACCGCGGCCGTCCGCCGGGGTGCGCCTTTGGCGTTCCTCGTGGCGGACATGCCCTTTGGCTCATACCAGGGGTCGGTCGCCCGCGGCGTGCGGAATGTCTGCCGAATGGTGCAGCGCACCGGCTGCGATTGCGTCAAATTGGAATTGGCCGGATCCCACCTGAAGCTGGTTCGGGAATTGACTGATGCCGGCGTCGCCGTCATGGCCCACCTGGGCCTTCGACCGCAGACAGTCAATCTCATGGGTGGCTATCGAACGCAGGGCCGCAGCGCCGAGCAGGCACAGGAAATCGTCACGCTGGCACTGGAAATGCAGCATTCCGGAGCGGCGGCTTTGCTGCTGGAGGCGGTCCCGGCCGAGGTCGCAAAGGCGGCGGTCGATGCGACCCGGATCCCGGTGATTGGCTGCGGTGCGGGGCCTCACTGCCATGGGAGCGTCTTCGTGACGCACGATGCGTTGGGACTGACGGACCACCCGCCGCGGTTCGCCCCGCAGTTGGCCGATCTTGCAACACCGGCCAGGGCGGCGTTCGCCGAGTACGTCCGGCAGGTCGTCAGCGGACAGTACCCCGGCCCCGACCAGCAGTACGACATGCCCGCCGAGCAGAAAGCCAAATTTTTGCACGACGGAATGACGAATGTGGTATCAGAATCATACGAATAACAGGTGAGCGACGCGGAAATATCGTGTCCCACCCAATCGCAACAAAGGTTTCGGCGTCGGCGCCGTCGTCGGAACCGTGGCGATCAGAACACAAAACCAGTTTGAGGAGACATCCATGAACCCGATGAAGAAAACCGTCGCCGCCTGGGTGCTGAGCACCGCGGCGGCGAGTGCCCTGGTGGGCGTTGGAGTATTTCACGGCCACTGGGCCAATGCACAGGACCAGGCCAACCAGGAACAAGTCACTCAGGCCGAGAACCTGGCCACCGTCTTCCGAGACGTCGGCAAACAGGTCGAGCCGTCAGTCGTCGAGATCGTCGTCCGAAAAACCGTCAAGGCTCCGGCCGGAATCCCCTTGCCCGATGACATGCTCCGCCGCTTCTTCCCCAACGGCCCGCGCGGCAATCAGGGCAACCAGGACCAGGGCGACGACAACGGCGACGATGGGAGTAACGGCGGCTCGTTCGAGCAGGTCGGTACCGGCAGCGGCGTCGTCATGGAAGTCGACGGCAGCACCGGCTACATCCTGACCAACAACCACGTCGCCGGCGGCGCGTCCGAAATGACCGTCACCCTTGCCGATGGCCGCCGCATCGACAACGCCAAGCTCGTTGGCGCCGATCCCAAGAGCGACCTGGCCGTCGTCAAGATCGAAGCCGACAACCTCAAGCCCGCACGTTGGGGCGACAGCGCCAAGTTGAACCAGGGCGACTGGATCGTCGCCTTCGGCGCGCCGTTCGGCTACGTCGGGTCGATGACACACGGAATCGTCAGCGCTTTGAACCGCACGAACGTCGGCATTCTTGGCCGCCAGGGGTACGAAGATTTCATCCAGGTCGATGCCCCGATCAACCCCGGCAACAGCGGCGGCCCGCTGGTCAACCTCCACGGCGACGTGGTCGGCATCAACACAGCCATCGCCTCCCGTAGCGGCGGGTTCCAGGGAATCGGATTTGCCATCCCGGTCAATGAGGCCAAGTGGGTTTACGCCCAGCTCAAGGAGCACGGCAAGGTTACCCGCGGGTGGCTCGGTGTCGCCATCGGCGATGTCGCCCAGCAGCCTCAGGTCGCCAAGGGCCTGAAGTATGACAAGTCCACCGGCGTGCTCGTCGAGGACCTGGTCGACAATTCCCCCGCCAACGGCAAACTCCAGCCGTACGACATCATCACCGCCATTAACGGTCATCCCGTCCAGGGCGTGACCGAGCTGCGCAACGTCATCGCCGAACTCCCCCCCGGCAGCGACGTGCAGATGACCGTTTTCCGTGACGGCCACTCTCAGGACGTGTCGGTGAAGCTCGGCCTCCAGCCGGAAACTCTGATGGCCAGCCGCAACCAGATTGTGCCCCAGCAGCGTGGCGCTCAGAACACCGCCGAGGCATTGGGCATGCGGCTGTCGACGCCGAGCGATGAGCTGTCGCAGCGGTTCAATCTGCCGGACAACTCCCAGGGCGCGGTGGTGACGACGGTCGCCCCGCACTCCGCCGCCGAGTCCGCGGGCCTCATGCCGGGCGACGTGATCACCCAGATCGATCGCCATGCGGTGACCAGCGCTCAAGAAGCCGGCAACCTCATCTCCCGGCACAAAGGCAGCGGCCCGATCCTGATGTACGTCACGACCGCCGAGGGTGGTCACATCGTGGCCGTTCAGCCCAAGAAGTAAACGTACGGTTCTGCAACGAGATCAATCGGGTAGCCGGGCGGGTCGCCCCGCCCGGCTCGCCACACCACCGGACGTGCCGTTCGGCATCCGGCGGTTCGTCAGGTGCTCGCCAGACGACGATGTTCCTCCAGCAGGCTGAGTAAACCCAGCATTCGCAGCGAAGCAGGGCCTGCTGGATCAGACGGTCCAGCACTGTCGGGATGCCCAGCATCCGTACGCCGTTGCCATCGGGCTTGGGTATCTCTACCTTTCGCACCGGCTGGGGGACGTACTTGCCGCCGAGCAGTTGCTCCCGAATGCGTGGCCAATGCTCACGACAGAACTCCGCCAGTTGGTCGGTGGTCATCCCATCGACGCCTGGCGCTCCCTTGTTGGCACGGACACGCTCATACGCTGCCAGCAGGTTGTCTCGTCGCACCACCTGCTCGATCAACATCGCCGAAAAGTCTCCGGCTACTCCTTCGTGTACCGGACGTGCTTGACGCCCCAAGTCCGCGTTCCGGGCGATTCCGTCGCTTGCTCCGCTGGGTGGGGTAGGCATCCCAGCCCTCTTGCTGCGTCTCTCTCACATCACGAGACAGGGAAAGACACGAGACAGCATGAAAATATTCCCTCAATCGGGTCTGGAATAAATCAGCCGGATGAAGAGTCTTGACCCATAACGGCAGGAGCGCGAGGCGTCTGCCTCACGACGGCGGGGCAAAGAAAGCGATCGAGCTTGTCGCAATCGAATGAGCGATTCGAGTCGGCGGTGCTCGTCCACCTGGACGCCGCGTACAACCTTGCGCGCTGGCTGAGTCGCAGCGAGCACGACGCGCAGGACATCGTTCAGGAGGCGTTCATCCGCGCGCTTCGCGGGTTCGACCAGTTTCGCGGGGGCGACGCGCGCACGTGGCTGCTGGCCATCGTTCGAAACGTCTCGTTCACCTGGTTGCAGCGCCGCAAAACAAACCGGGAGCTTCACGAGCAGGTCGAGGAGCCTGTGGACGATCGCATCGATCCGGAGGCAATCCTGCTCCGGGCGGCGGACGTGCAGCGCGTTCGCGACTCGATCGAGCGGTTACCCGCCGACCTTCGCGCGGTACTCGTGCTCCGCGACATGGAAGGACTTTCTTACAAGGAGATTGCCGGGACACTGGAAGTTCCGATTGGCACGGTGATGTCGCGACTTTCCCGTGCCCGCGAGCGGCTTGCGGCGATGCTGGTCGAGCCGGCGCCCGTCAGGGAGTTGCCATGAAATGCAGCGACGCCAGGGAATTGCTGGACGCCTATGCGGACGACGAGCTCGACTTGCTCACGTCGCGCCGGATAGATGAACACGTCGAACAATGCGCGCGCTGTCGCCTTGCAATGGACCACGTGCGCGCAATCAAGGTCGTGGTTTCCCATCCTTCGCATTATCACCGTGCCCCATCACAATTGCGGGCGCGCGTGTTGGCGCTGATGCACCAGCCGGCAGGGTTACCGCGCTCGCCAAAAGCGATCGGGTTTCGGTGGCTATATCCCGGTCTGGCGGCCGCCGCGCTGATCGTTCTTGCGGTTGGATTGATGGTGGCCGTCGAACATCGAGATGAGAATCGACTGGTGGCGGAGGTCTTGACGGCCCACTTGCGATCCCTGCAGCCCAACCATTTGCTGGACGTGGTTTCGACCAATCAGCACACGGTGAAGCCGTGGTTCGACACGCACGTGGATTTCTCGCCGCCGGTGCCACAGTTGTCGCCGCAGTTTGTGCTGGAAGGCGGACGGTTGGATTACGTCCAGAATCGGCCGGTCGCGGCGCTGGTCTATCGGCGCGGAGGGCACCTTATCAACCTGTTCATCTGGCCGGGTGAGAACGGCCAGGGAGTCACATCCGATCGCGGGTTCAACATCATCCACTGGACTGCGAACGGCATGACTTTTTGGGCGATTTCGGACATGTCGGCGCCCGATCTGGGCGATTTTGTCGACCGCGCCCGCGCGGCGGGCGCCGGCCCGGCGCATCGGTGACGGGCCGGAACGGCATGGCAGCAACTTCCTGTTCGCGGCGAAGGCGGGTAGAATGGGCGTCTGTACATCTCTCCAAACACGACGCGGCGCGATCGCCGGGTCGACAAAGCGGAGATGCACCCATCGCAGGTCCCCTACATGCGCGCCGTGCTGTCCGTCGTGTCCGTTGCATTACTGTGGCTGTTGGCCGCACAGAATGTGTGGTCGGCAACTTCACCCTCGCTATGGTCATTGAAGCCGATCACCTCGCCCGCAGTGCCGGCTGTCGGTGATGGGATGAGGTCTGACAATCCCATCGACGCGTTTATCTTGGCCCGCCTGGAGTCGAATCATCTGCACGCCTCCAAACCCGCAGACCGGCGAGTACTGATCCGGCGGGTGACGTTCGACCTGACCGGGCTTCCACCATCGCCCGAGGAAGTGGAACGTTTCATCAACGATCCCGACCCGCATGCTTATGAGCGACTGGTTGACCGGCTGCTCGCCTCCCCCCGCTACGGCGAGCGGTGGGCACGACACTGGCTCGACGTCGTGCGCTTTGCCGACAGCAACGGCTTTGAGATGAACCAGCCGCGGCCCCGCGCCTGGCCTTATCGCGACTACGTCATCGCCAGCTTCAATTCGGACAAGCCATATTCGAAGTTCGTACGGGAACAGTTGGCCGGCGATGCGATGGGCGCGGACGTCGCGACGGGATACCTCGTCGCCGGACCGTACGATGAGGTCAAGAGCCCTGACCCGGCACTCACCGCGCAGCAGCGCGCCGACGAGTTGCACGACATGGTCGCCACGACGGGCGCGACGTTCATCGGGCTGACCGTCGGCTGCGCACGCTGTCACGACCACAAGTTCGACCCGATCACGCAGACGGACTACTACCGCATGCAGGCGATTTTCGCGGGCGTGCTGCATGGCGAGCGATCCGTCACCGATGCCGCCACGACCAAGCGGCTACGCCGGCTTCAACAGGCGCGCCTGTCCGTGGATGCGAAGCTGGCGGCGATGGAACCGCTCGCGACGGTGGGCAATTCCCGCGGGACCGTCGTCCGCCGCCCCGCCGTGAGTCCGGCTCGGAACCTTGAACACTTCGCGCCGACTCTTGCCAGGTTCGTTCGCCTGACGATCACAAAAACCAACGGCGCCGAACCGTGCATCGACGAGCTGGAGATCTTCGCCTGCGGGGATGACTCTCAGGACCTGGCTTTGGCGGACGCCGGCGGCAAGGCAACGGCCTCCGGGCTGCTGCCCGGCTACGCAATCCACCGTGTCCAGCATCTCAACGACGGCCAGTTTGGCAACAGCCACAGTTGGATCAGCAACCAGGTGGGATCCGGCTGGGTGCAGATCGAGCTGGCGCAGCCCGCCCGCATCGACCGGGTCGTCTGGAGCCGCGACCGTGAAGGAAAGTTCGCCGACCGACTGCCAACCGAATACGTACTTGAGGCGGCAATGGAGCCGGGCCAGTGGACTGTCGTGGCTTCGTCCGCCGATCGGCTTCCAGACAACATGCCGCCCTCGAAGCAGAGCGACTCGCAGAATCTGGCGGATCGCAGAGCGGTCGAACGCGGAGAACTTTTAGATCAGGATCGCCGACTGGCCGGCGAGCAGAAAACGCTTGTCGAATCCCAAGTCGTCTACGCCGGCAGATTCGTT